>Ga0187872_10000035_pt1 | contig 150790 bp, 130 predicted proteins | sample June2016WEW_16_4_FD_132973 | JGI IMG/M metagenome (GOLD analysis project Ga0187872, IMG submission 132973) | Peatland microbial communities from SPRUCE experiment site at the Marcell Experimental Forest, Minnesota, USA - June2016WEW_16_40 | ecosystem: Environmental > Terrestrial > Soil >... | reverse complement strand
CTTTCGCAGATACGTCTGCAATTCGGATCTCTGTGCAGCGCTCAGGGGGAGTGGTTCAGGCAACGCCATCATTGTAATGACGTTGCCTCAATGCTAAAGGTATCTCACGGACAGCCCACTAGCTGAAGTTTGGCGGCGCGAGCGGTAGCGGATTCTCATTGCGAGAACAGGGTTAGAAGCCAAATCTAACGGAATCATTTATTTCTGCCGATTATAGGGCGTCAGGCAATTCGGCCTATGCCCCGTCCTCTATCCAATCCGGAACGCACGCTCGATCCTCAGGATTGGCCGTCGTTTCGAGCTCAGGGGCATCGGATGTTGGACGACATGTTCAACTATCTGGAGCAGATCCGCGAGCGCCCTGTATGGCAGGCGATGCCGCCGGAGGTGCGCGCGAATTTTCACCAGCGGCTTCCGATGGCGGGGGCCGATCTGAGCACGGTCCACCAGGAGTTTTTACAAAACGTTCTGCCGTATTCGAACGGCAACGTACACCCGGGCTTCATGGGTTGGGTGCACGGCGGCGGAAACGCTGCCGGGATGCTGGCGGAGATGCTGGCGGCGGGGCTCAACGCAAACTTGGGTGGCCGGGATCACTCGGGGCTGGAAGTGGAACGCCAGATCGTGGAATGGACGCGCGAGCTATTCCGATTTCCAGCGACGGCATCGGGCCTGTTCGTGACCGGAACCTCGATGGCTAACTTGATCGCTGTCCTTGTGGCGCGCGATGCGTGGCTGGGTTTCGATATCCGGCGTTCGGGCGTGGCTGCGAACACGAAGCGGCTGACCGCGTATGCCTCGCTGGCCGCGCACGGCAGTTTGCGGCGGGCGTTCGATTTTTGCGGCCTCGGAAGCGACGCCCTGCGGCTGGTTCCGGTGGATGCGCAGCATCGGATCAACCTGGCGGCACTGGGCCGCATGATCCAGTCCGATCGCGATGGCGGGTACACGCCGTTTCTGATCGTTGGCACGGCGGGTACGGTTGACACCGGCGCTATCGACGATCTGGATGGTCTGGCGGTAATCGCGAGCGAGCAGCGCATGTGGCTGCACGTGGACGGCGCGTACGGCGCGCTCGGAATTCTGTCGACCGAAATTGCACCTCGCCTGGCCGGCATTGAGGCCGCCGATTCGCTGGCTTTCGATTTTCACAAGTGGGGGCAGGTCCCTTACGACGCCGGGTTCGTGCTGGTGCGCGATGGCGAGGCGCACCGCAAAGCCTTCGCATCGCAGGCCGCCTATCTGGAGCGTGAGGCCCGCGGTCTGGCTGCCGGGTCGCCTTGGCCATGCGATTTGGGGCCGGATCTTTCGCGAGGCTTCCGGGCGCTGAAGACATGGTTCACGCTGAAGGTTTATGGCTTGGAAGCGCTGGGACAGACCATTGGGCGGACCTGCCAGCTGGCGCGCTATCTCGAGCAGCGGATCGCGGAGTCGAAAGAGCTGGAGCTGCTGGCGCCCGTGTCGCTCAATATCGTTTGCTTTCGCTATCGATGTCCAGAGGCGGACCGGGTGAACGCGCGCATCGTGGTAGACCTTCAGGAATCGGGCCTGGCCGCGCCGTCCACGACCAGAATTAATGGCGAAGTGGCGATTCGGGCGGCGATTACCAATCATCGAACGGGCCGTGCGGACATCGACGCGCTGGTGAACGCAACGCTGGAGATGGGGCGCGCCATCGGGCGCCAGCTGGTTCGAGCGGGCAGTGAAGAACCCGAATTGGAGGCGGCGTACCGTGAGTAATTGGCAGCCGGCGGTACTGCGCAAGGAAGCGCTGTGCGAGGTGGAAGCGCGCATCAAACTGGATCACGAATCCATCGCGCTGCGTTTCGAGCGTGCCTGTCTATTAAACGAGATGGGGCGGATCGAAGACGCCAAGCAGGCCTATCTCGACGTGCTGACTCGACGCCCGGGGCATGTAGGCGCACTGAACAATTTAGGCACGCTGCTGTACTTCACCGGATATCGGGCGGCGGCGCGTAGCGCTTATGCCGAAGCCATCCGGCAGCATCCCGATCAGCCGATGGCGCACGTGAATCTGGGGAATCTTTTTCTGGAGTCGGGCGAATTGGCGGCGGCCCGAGAACACTATGAAGCGGCGTTGTCGATCGATTCCGGATTCGCCGAGGCTCACCAGGGGCTGGGGAATTTGCTGGCCGAGCTGGGGCACGAGGAAGCGGCGGCTCAGCACCAACGTTTGGGCAACAGAGATCGGCGGCCCACGGAGCTACCCTATCGCGGGGAGGCTGAGCCGGTTTCGCTGCTGCTGCTGACATCCGGACGCCGGGGCGATGTTCCCATCCGGCATTTATTGGACGACAAAGTATTCCGGACGTTTGTCGTGCTGCCGAACGTCTATGATCCCGACGCGCCGCTCCCCGGGCATCAACTGGTGTTCAATGCCATCGGCGACGCCGATCTTTGCAATCAGGCGCTGGACCGGGCCGTGACCCTGATGGATCGAACGTTTGCTCCCGTCATCAATGCGCCGGCGGCGGTTCTGCGGACCGGGCGGGCGGCGAATGCACGCAGGCTGGCGGAGGTGCCGGGCGTGGTGGCGCCGGTGATCGCGAACTTGTCGCGCGCGACATTGGCGGGCGCCGACGCATGCGATGCTCTGGCGCGTAAAGGGTTGGAATTTCCGCTGCTGCTGCGCGCACCCGGGTTTCACAACGGCCAGCACTTCGTGTTTGTCGAGAGCGCCGACGGGCTGGCGGCTGCGCTGACTGAGATTCCGGGGGATGAATTGACGGCGATCCAATACCTGGATGCTCGCGGATCCGACGGACGCCATCGCAAGTATCGAGTGATGATGATCGGCGGCTGGCTCTATCCGCTACACTTGGCGATTTCGCCGACCTGGAAAATCCACTATGTCACCGCCGACATGGCGGAGAACGCCGAACATCGTGCCGAAGAAGCCAGGTTTTTAGAGGACATGCCGGGTGTGCTGGGCCCACGCGCGATGGGGGCTCTGACGGAGATACAGGATGTCCTGGGGCTCGATTATGCGGGCATCGATTTTGGCTTAAATGCCGCCGGCGACATTCTGCTGTTTGAGGCCAACGCGACCATGACGGTACTGCCGCCCGAGCGGGATCGCCGCTGGGACTATCGGCGGTCCGCGGTGCAGCGCATTGAAGACGCGGTACGGAAGATGCTGATGGATAAGGCCGGGCTGCAAACTAGTGGCCCCAAGGCTACGATATACTGGCAGCCAGTTCAAGAACTGGAGACCAGGAAATGTTCTACCGCTTAATTCCTTTCGTCATCGTCGCTGCTGCTTTCGCGCAGCAGGCACCCGCACAACAGTCTCAGCAACTCACGCCGGCGCAGGTCCGTTTGGGAGAACGCGCTCCACTGGCGCAAGCGCCGCTGTTTTTCCGCGAAGAATGGAAAACGGTGCCTGGCGCAGGCGAGCATGGCGTCACGCAAGAGTCGGTTTGGAATCCGCGCCTGGAGCTGAAACTGTACGGCGCCTCGTCCAAAGAGATTCAGGAGACGGGAAAGCTGGGCGATCCCAACAATCCGCCGCATGTCTGGAGCGGTCTATGCACGTCACCTTGTGCGGTCGCGCTCAGAGATAAGAACGACCTGGTCGATCTCACTGGACTCGCCAAGATCCGCTGGGTGACCAAGGTTTCCGGATTCCACCAGGTGCATCCGATCGTCAAGCTGGCGGACGGAACATGGCTGGTGGGCGATCACGCCGACGGTTCCACCGTCGATTGGCTTCAGAACGAGTTTTCGATCTCGGAAGTGCGCTGGATGAAGCTGGACATCGACAAAGTGGTCACCAAAGGCAACTGGGTGGAACATCCGGATCTCAGCAAAGTGGATGAGGTCGGTTTCACGGACCTGCTGCCGGGGAGCGGACACGGTCCCGGTGGATGGTCCGACGTCGCGGCATTCGAAGTGTACGGCAAAGCCGTGAAGCGCGACGGCGGAGCCACCACGTCGTCCCGATAGTTCCGGGGCTGGTTCGTCACCGTGGCCGGGATGTCACCGTGGAGGAACGGTTCCCACCGGCTGGGATGTGAACTGATTGAGCTGGATATTGCGCGCCTCAAAATCGCGCCGAAGATGCGTCAGCGGTTCTTCCACAATGATGGTCACGTCACGCACGTTGGGCGCGGGTCCGGACGCGTAGGCCGACGCCCAGCGGGTCTCAATACGATCGATACTCAAACTGGCGGGGAATGGCGAGTAAGAGACAAACTGCACAAACGAATTGGCGTTTGTGTGCCCTAGTTTCGCGTAGACCAGGCGCGCGGGCCAGCGAAATGCCGACCGGCAGTACACGTCCCACTCGGCCTTCACCACATCGATATAGCATTGCAGACCATCCAGCGCGTTGGTTGGCTCATTGGTGAGCGGAACGGTTTGCGATCGAGCATTGCCGAACAGCGTGAAATACAGCGATGCTTGGACTGTCAGAGGCTGGCCACGCTCCCGTTGAAAGAACGCTGGATCGATTGAGCATTGCGCGTAAATGATGGCGGCGCCCGGCGCAGAAGTTACCCGTCGCAGGTCGGGGCAATCGAGTGCGTTCAAGCTTGTAGCACTGCCGTCCGGACTTTGGAGCGAAATGCTGAAGGCATCGGATTGAATTTCGGTTCCCTCCGGGATACCACTCACGGATATCGGAAAAGACAGCGTTACCTTCGATGCAGGGCGGTGAACCAACGCAGCTGCCCGGAACGTTGATCCAGCGCGATTCGTATTGAGGAACCGAGCGAGGGCGCCTTGGAGAAGTACGACTCGGCGGCCAGCGGGAGGGTCCACGGCATCACCACAAATGCGAGCGCGCCGGCCGCGATTCCTCCGAGCGCGAACCAACGGCTGAATAACGTGCGGCGGCTCTTGTATTGGACCAAAAGCACGGGAATGGAAATGGCGGTCAGCACCACGAATGCAATAGAGCTGCGCATCCAGTCCACGCCGAGGAGGCGCGCCGCGATGGAGGGCAGCAGCAGTTCCGAGATGCCGAGCGCGGCGGCGAATACGATCAACTGCGAAAAGACGAAGGGCACCATCCCGGAAGCAAGGGCTGCAAGCGCGGCGAAGGGCAGCGAGACAAAGGCGAACAATAAGACTTGCGACCAGAGCAGCCCCGGCAGGCTGGAGGCAAGCGGAAAGCGATCGGCGATCAGAATATAAAGATCGGCCAGCAAGATGGGCAGATTCACGAATACCGCGATGAACAGAAGTTTCGCGCCCAGCAGGCTTCGCCAGCGAAAGGGACGAGTGATCCAGAATTGGCAATCGCCTGGAATGGCCTCGGCGAAGATCACGCGGCCAATGAGAAAGGCCGCCATAGCAGCCAGCGCCAAACCAGAAGCCCGGATGGCGTCCGGTCCGTGCATGGCGCCGTATAGGAACGCAATCAGCAGAATGAGCGCGATCTCGCGCCTCAGATGGCGCACGTCTTTCTTGAAAATATGCAGGGCCTGGTGCATCGCAGATTCTCCCTAAGCCGCTTTCGACCTGTCGCGCGCAAGCGTGACAAAGATGGCGCGCAATGGCATGGGATGCGCGGAGATATTGCGAACGTCGCCAAACAGGCAGCGGATTTCGCCGGCGGTACGCTCGGCGTCAAAGTGGGTCTCAACAAAACGGACCAGTGCGGGCGCCGTTTCAGGACGCAGCCAGTGGGCCGGCCACGGGCGGTCGAGCGGAAGCAGCGGCGGCGAATCCACCACCACCTCCACCTCGCGGAAGCGCGCGGTGAGTGAGGTCATTTCTTCGGAGAACTGCAGACGGCCACGGTCCAGATAACCGATGTGGCTGGCGAAGCTCTCGATCTCGCCTAGATCGTGCGACGAGAGCAGGATGGTGGTTTCTCCGGCGCTCTCGATCAGCCCGTCGATCAGGTCTTCGCGCACCAGCGGATCCAGGCCGCTGAACGGTTCGTCCATGATGAGCAGTTTCGGACGATACGCGAGCGCTGAGGCGAGAGCGGCCTTCATTCGCATGCCGCGCGAAAGATGGCGAAGCTGGCGGCCGAGCGGCAGATCAAATTGGCGGATCAGTTGTGCGGCGCGGGCGTCGTCCCAGGTTGGGTAGAAGGGTCTAAGATACGCGAGCAGATACTCCACCGTCATCCATTCGGGCAGCTCTTGATTTTCCGAGACGTATCCGATATGAGCGAGTTCTAAGGAGCCGAGCGCGCGCGAATCAGTGCCGAGCACTTGGACGTGCCCGGAGCTGGGGCGCAGAATGTTCATCAAAATCTTGATGGTGGTGGTTTTGCCCGCGCCATTGGGACCAGCCAGTCCGAACACACTGCCTTGGGGCACCGAAAGATTCAGACCGTCGAGCACCGGCACGCTGCGAAAGCGCTTGACTATATCGATGGCGCGGACGATGTCGTTCATTCGTTCCTCCTCGATCCCGTCAGCGGCGATGTTCCCTCCAACCGGACCCAATGCCGCGCGACGGCGTCCGTGATTTCCTCCAGATCCAGCCCGAGCCGCTTGGCTTCGACCACCAGTTGTTCAACCTCTTTCTTCAACAGCGCGCCGCGTTCGGCGGCTGTAGAGGCCGGCAACTCAGCCACCACCGTGCCAAGGCCCGGACGCACTTCGATCAGGCCCTCGGAAACAAGCTGCGTCACCACTTTGTGCGCGGTGTTGGGATTGATTTTGAGGGCTTTGCTCAAAACGCGGATGGAGGGGAACGGATCGCCGGGGCGCATTTGGCCGGAGATTACGGCCTTTTTCGCGGCGTAGACCACCTGTTCGTAGAGCGAGATGCCGGACTCGAAGGAGAGGCGGAACGGGATCACGTGTGTACCATAACAGATAATACAGTACTGTCAAGGCGTATTATTGTCATGTGAAAAAGACCGGGCTGTTCCTTATCGCGATGACCCTGCCACTCGCGGCTTTCGCGGCCGACAACTGCGCCGGCTCGCGCGACCTGCGCCTGGTGAACGGCAAGATCGTCACCATGGACGCGCGAAATTCTGTCTTGTCTTCTGTCACGATCCAGGACGGGCGCTTCGATTTTTCCGGCGGCAAGCTCAGCCCCTGTACCAAGACCATCAACCTGCATGGCCGGACGGCTGTGCCCGGCCTAATCGACAATCACAATCACATCGTGCTGCTCGGCATCCGCCCCGGCTATGACACGCGGCTGGAAACAGCGGCTTCCATCCAGGATATCCAGGCAGCCATCGCGGTGCGCGCGAAATCGGTGCCGGCTGGGAAATTCATCACGGCCATGGGCGGATGGAACCCGGCGCAATTCGCCGAAAAACGGCTGCCGACGCTAGCGGAGTTGGACGCCGCCTCGTCCGATCATCCGGTGCTGCTGTTCTTATCGTTCACCGGCCCCGCGGCGACCAACAGTTTGGGCAAAGCATTTTTCGCGGGTAAGGGCATTGAAGTCAGCCCCACCGGCACCATCGCGGCGAATGCGCCATCGCTCGCGGCCTTGAACGCCCTGCGCTCTATACAAACGTTCGAAGATAAGACGCGCGGGACCATGGATGCACTCGCCTATTCAGCCAGCGTCGGAGTTACCACCGATGTCGACATGGGTGCGTTCGTGATTCCCGGACTGCCCGATATTCAAGATTCGTTCGTGTTCGACGGACTGGCGAGCGCCGATCCGTTTCACATGTACGATGCGGTGCTGGGGCTGCATCGCGAGAAGAAGATGACAGCGCGGCTACGCATTTTCTTCCTCAGCATGGATACCCAGCCCAATATTCCGCTGTTAAGCGAACGCCTGCGGAACGCTTTCGACGGCTTCGGCGACGATATGCTGCGAATCTCGGGAATCGGGGAGTTTGCAACCGTGTGGCCGCTGTTCGGGAAGGTGACGCCGCCGGCCAATTACGAAGCGGCGCTGCAACTGGTGGCCAAACAAGCTTGGCCGTTCCAGCAGCATAGCTTGTCGCTGGCCGAGGACCAACTGACCGCCAGCACGTTTGAAAAGGTGAACGCCGTTACGCCCATCGCGAATTTGCGATGGTCCATCGCGCACGTTCCTCACATCGATGAACAGACGGTGAATCGCTTCAAAGCACTGGGCGCCGGCGTCGCGGTGCATCCCTTTGAATATCTCGCCGACGCTGTAGGCGCAGGACCGCCCCTGCGCATGATCGTCGACAGCGGAATTCACGTGGGGGCGGGATCGGACTCGGCGCAAATTTCCACGCTCGATCCCTGGCTGATGATTTACTACATGGTGACTGGAAAGAATGCGGCGGGTGTTTTGACCAACGGCGGTCAAACCGTCACTCGAAAGGAAGCGCTACGGCTTTACACCGCGGACAACGGATGGTTTTTTCGAGAAGAAGATCGCCTGGGATCGATGGAGCCGGGCAAGCTCGGCGATGTAGTGGTGCTCAGCGACGATTTCCTCGATCCCGCGAAGGTACCCGACGAAGCCATCAAGCGCATCAATTCGATGCTGACCGTGGTGGGGGGCCAGGTGGTCTACGACAGGCTCAACTGACTGCCTTCATTGGACGCCGAGTGAGAAACCGCTGCGCCTTTTGGCCGCCTGCCGACGCGAATGCCTAACCAGAACATCGCGCAGAGGCCGCCGAGCATCACCGTGACGGCCAGGTTCGGTAAGATCGGCACGTAAAGGAGAAAACCTCCCAGGCTCCCAACCAGCGCAAGTGAAAGAAGAATAAATACGCAGCGTTCGATCATACCAGCAGCCTTGCAATTGACTGCCCACAAATTGATGGACGCCCCGCGGTTTGGCCATTGAGATGCTCCCCGATTCGCGAAGGTTGAGGTGAGGCAATGAAAAACTACTTATTATACGGTTCGATGGTAATGTTACTTGGCGGCATGGCCGCATCTGCTCAGGAAAAAAGTGCCAACGGGACGATTGCGCCGAACAGTTTCGCGGCGCAATCAACATCCTATTCGGCGAATGACATTCAAGTTGTTGGAACGATCAATAACGGCGAGACCAGCAAGGCTGAGTCCGTGGGCACAGCGAAGTATCAAGCTTTCGTGTTCGAGGGGAACGGACACGATCGGGTTGCAGTAACCGTGACCGGAGGCAAAGCTTACGTGGCTTTGGCCGATTCCACGCTAACTCCGATCGCCGGCGGCGTGGGGCGGCTCGACGTGTCGCTTCCTTATCACGGCCCCGATACGGAAGCGTTTTATATTTTGGTGAGAAGCCTTAGCAGCCCATCGGCGCGCCTGGCCGTCCATCTGCAGAAAACTTCCGCCACTTCCACCCAACCTTCAGACGCTACGCGCTAACGGCGTGGGGCTCGTCCTTGCTCGGAAATACCCGGCCCAACAAAGCCGTGAAGCGGGGGTCTTGGCGGAGGTTATCCAGCCGGGGATCGACACGAAGGGCGAAGAGGGCCGGCGCTTTTTCGTGATACGCCCGCTCTAATTCTTGGAAGGCCTGATCGGTATCGCCGAGAGCATCCATGAGCACGGCCATAAAGTAGGCATCGACATATTGGGTCTTCCGAATCTGGACCAATTCCGCCAGGATCGCAGTGGCTTCTTTGCGGCGCCCGTGTTTCGCCATGCATGCAGCTTCTACGGCCCGTAGCCACGGCAGATCCGGAGACATGATTGCGGCCAGCCTGTACTGCTCCAAAGCTTGGCTCGACTTTCCGCTTCGTTCGAGCGCCTCGCCATAAAAGAGTCGGCCCAAGTACAGATAGGGGTGGAGTTCCAGGGCCTTCTTTCCGCAAGCCACGGCGGACTCGAATTCTCGCCGGAAAAAACGGACCAGGATCTCATTGGCCGGAACGGTGGGCCACAGGGAATGGGTGGCACGTGCCCGCAACAAAATGTTTAACGCATCGTCCAGCCGGCCCAGGCTCACGTAGAGCATGGTCAGGCGGACGTAAACCTCGGGCGATTCCGGGCTCTCCTGCTGGGCCTGGAGCAGTTCGGTTTCCGCCTCTTCGAGTTTGTGTTCGAACAGGTGCAAACCGTGCGCGCGATCGGCGCGCCGCTCGGGCGTTAGTCCGCACAGCTCCACGGCTCGCCGGTGGGCTTGCTGGAATCCGTTGTACATCTCGCGAGGCATACGCATTCCATAGGTCCCCAGCAGCAGATAGCACAGTGAAATGCCTTCAAAGGCGCGGAAATCGGAGGGATTCTCGATGGCGGCTTGTTGGAAACAGTCCAGCGCCTTCTCGAATCCTTCGCGCGTGCGGCGGGTCCAGAAGTGCCAGCCCTGCTTGACCATGTCGTCGGAATGGGGCACATCCAGCCGGTAACCCAGTTTGGGCCGATAGCTGATCCAAAGGCCGAACTCCCCCAGCGTCTTCTTCACTTCGCCAATAGTCACGGCCACGGTGTGCTTGGAGACCAGGTTGCCGTCCCAGGCTTGATTGATCATTTGCGCGTATCCGACATAGCGGCCGCGATTGTGGATGAGAGCCTTCAGGGCATGGAACGCCTGTGGCCGGAGCTCCAGCTCGTGGCCGTCTCTCAACAACGTCGTGGTTATTGTATCTAGCCGAAACGGCCCGAACGTTATTTGTTCCATCTAGCGCCTTCCCGTTACAGACATTGCCGCGCTTTTGACTTCAGTTCAGCGAATTATATCACAGATCGGTTTGGCGGAGGACGCGATTGGAACGGGAGTACCGAGGCTCAAGACCAGGCGGGCTAGCCGCGGGTACCAAGAGTCCTGCCATATCACAAACAATACTTGCACCCAACGGTCTGGGCCGCTCTGAAACATTGATATGCGATTGTGTTTTAGGCGGCGACTGCTGGGTTTTGACGAGGCCTGCCGCAAAATTTGCCGCTGTTTTGATTTCCTCGCCGTGAAATCTCGCATACAATCCCATTAATGGAGCGATGGGGTGCATGCAAGTGTGCTTGGGGTGACTCGGCAAGACGGCCTGCGTTTTAAGGTCCCGGACCACATCTATCCAACTTGGTTCCAGCAAGATCTTTAGGAGATTATGAAAAACACGACTTTGCTTCGTTCGCAAGTCATTGCCGTGCTGGCTGTGACTGTGTTGCTGGCTTTGTTTGTCCCGGCGATGATGGCCCAGTCAGCCGGAACCTCGGGCCTCGCCGGCACGATTACCGATCCCACGGGCGCCGCCATTCCGAACGTGACCGTTACGGCCACGCACACTAGCACGGGCCAGACGCGCACTGCGACTACCGGCTCCGATGGACAATACAAGTTTTCACTGTTGCAGCCCGGCGACTACAAAGTCCGGTTCTCGGCGAGCGGATTCAAGATCGCAGAGGTCTCGTCGGTGACGCTGAACGTGACCGAAACGCCGGAGTTGAACCGCACCCTTGAGGTTGGCGCACAATCCGAGCAGATCACCGTGGAAGCTTCGGCCGAAACATTGCAGACGCAGAGTTCCACGCTGGGAACTACGGTGGATTCGAAAGCGGTCACCGAGTTACCCCTCAGCAATCGCAACTACACCCAGATTGTCGGTCTCTCAGCGGGCGTGAACGGCAGCGTCAATAACGCGACTACGTTCGGAAAGGCCACGCAGGATTTCAGCGTGAATGGCGCCGATCCCGGCCAGAACAACTTCCAGATGGACGGAGTGGCCATCAACAACAGCGCTAACAGCGGGAGTTCCAACGATTCCGGCATCTACGCCGGGATCGGGATTCCGAACCCGGACGCGATCCAGGAATTCAAGATCCAGACCTCGACATACGATGCCAGCTACGGGCGGAACCCCGGCGCCAACGTCAACGTGATTACCAAGAGCGGGACCAACGCGTTTCATGGCGGCGTTTGGGAGTTCTTGCGCAATGAGGATATGAACGCCAATTCGTTTTTCGACAACGCCGACGGCGGCGGGCACCAGCAAATTCTGCGCCAGAACCAGTTCGGCGGCGACATCGGCGGACCGATCAAGAAAAACAAAATATTCATATTTGGCGACTATCAGGAGACCCGCCAGCTCAACGGCGTGGCCGGCCAGGGCGCCAGTTCATTCTTTGAGCCTCCGGTTCCGGCGGGTGATCGCTCCACGCCAGGCTGGCTGGCCGCGTTTGGAGCAGCCAATTGCCCGGCGAACCATCCCGGGAACCCGGCCTACTCGACGGCATTCGCCTTTGCCGGGCAGATGCAGGTGGCCTGCGACGGATCCAATATCAGCCCGGTGTCGCTGGCGATGATGAATCTGAAGCTTCCCAACGGCAATTACTACATTCCGACCAATACCACAGGCACGTATCAAAGCGCCTTCCTGAGCAGCCCGGCTGTATACCACGAGCACCAGTTGATCACGAACTTGGATTATTTGATTAACAGCAAGAACACCTTCTCGGCCAAGTATTTCTACACGCAGGATCCGCAGCTTGCTCCGTTCAATGGATCTGCCTTCACACCCGGCGGTGACCCGCTAGGTACTCCGGAAAGTAACTACTACTCCAATACGGATGCCGTTCTGCGGCTCACGTCGATTATCACCAACACGATCGTGAATGAAGCTCGCGTCTCCTTTCAACGCAACAACGCAGTTGGGAGCGATACCACTCCAGGAACACCGCAGGGGGTTGGCCAGACGCCCATCGTTCCCACGGAGAACGAGCTGCCGGTTACGATCATCTCCGGAGCATTCAACATGTTCGGAACCCTGGCGCCCGATGTCAGCCCCACCAATCAATTGCAAATTGCCGACCAGCTTTCCTGGTCGCACGGCAAGCACACCATTCGCGCCGGCTTCGAAGTGGAAGGCACTCGCTGGCCGATTTCCTTCATGGGTCTTGAGAGAGGCTTCCTGTTCTACCTGTCCTTCTCCGATTGGCTGATCGGACGAGGAGGGTGCGCCCCAGGCGACGCCACGTGCAACCCTGCAAATCCGGGCAATACCACTGGGTCGATTTTCGGCGATCTCACCGCATGTTTGTTCTGCGTGCGCAGCGGACCCACCGGTATCATTCACAACTATGGGGAGCACAATTACAGCGGCTTCGTGCAGGACGATTACAAGGCCAGTTCGCGGCTGACCATCAACCTGGGCGTTCGCTGGGAATTCGACGGTACGTACAACGACAAATACGGAAACCTCACCAACGTCTGGCCCAACTTGATGGGTACGGTACAGGCACCCACCGCGCCTTCGACCTCCGGACCTGGTCTAGTTGGATACGTGGTGCCCAACAATTTTGTCGCTCACTACGGACAACCCCCGGCGGGAGTCACCATCAATTCCAACGGCACGCCCATCTCGAGCCATCCTCCGCTGAGCAACTTCGCTCCGCGCATTGGATTTGCGTGGCAGCCTACGGATAAAGGGCATTTAGTAATACGAGGTGGGTTCGGCCTCTTTTACGACCGCATCGCCGGGGACCGGTTCGTGCACGGCCTGGAACAAGGCTATCCCTACTCCATCACGTTGGATTACCCGGGGCCAATCAATACGTACAGCAACGTGAATCCCTATCCAACCACGCCGCTTAGCTTCCCTGCTCGCTGGTACAACACCGCCACCCTCACCGGCTCTGCCCTGGATCAGGCGTTCCTGGATCCGGACATCCATACGCCGCTGGTCCGCCAGTACAATATCAACATTCAATATGAATTCGCGCCCAAATGGATACTGGAAGTTGGATATGTGGGATCCAGCGGAATCAACCTGGTGGATACGTACCACTTGTACAATATCGCCGGGCTGGCAAGCCCGAGCAATCCGATCAACGGCATAACCACCAACACGATTGCGAACATCGATGCCCGAGTACAGTATCTGGGCTACATATCAGGGGGCTTGACGGGCACCGCATTTGATGGCAAGTCGAACTACAACAGCGTCCAGGTGACAGTCCGGAAGCAATTCTCCCACGGCTTCACTATGCAGGGATCGTATACCTGGAGCAAGGATCTGGGCGATTTGCAAACTGGACCCAACCCGAATTCCGGGAACAGCGGTGACCCCACTAATCTCGCCCAGCAGTATGGGCCGGTTTATTTCAGTCATCCTCAGCGGTTCATCCTCAACTACGCCTATGATCTACCCTTCGGCAAACACGACGGCGCCTTGGGATATCTGCTAGGCGGATGGAATATAGGCGGTGTCACCACAGTTCAGGATGGCACTCCGCTGACCATCAACGACGCTACCGGCGGAACGATTTACGGCGCCGGCGTTTCCCGCGCCCAGATGTGCCCGGGAGCCACCTATGCTACCGCGGCGACCCCGGGAGGGATCGAGGCGAGACTGGGCGGCTCCAGCGGCGGTCCTGGGTACATCAACATAAACGCGTTTTGCAGCGCGGATCTGCCGCAGATCGGAAACGGGACCGGCTATGGAAATTCCGGAGTCGGCATCCTTCTGGGCCCTGGCAATTTCAACTTCGATGTTTCTCTGATTAAGACCACGCGGTTCAAGGAGCGGCAGGCGATCATATTCCGGGCGGAAGCCTTCAACCTCTTCAATCACCCGCAGTTTGGCAACCCGGGGGGAATTGCCACATCAACGCCGCAGGGTTTCGGCGTAATCAATACCACCACGGTGAACCCGAGGGTCATGCAACTCGCTTTGAAGTACCTTTTCTAGCTTTTCACATCTAAAGTTGGCCGTGGTTTAGTCGCCACGGCCAACTTAGAAAATCCAACCGCGAAATCCCAGCCATCCACTTTGCTCGGATGATATACTGCACACTTCATGCGCAGGTGTTGGATTTTTCTGCTCCCCGCCCTAGGCACGTTCCTCGGGGTCGCTCTGCTCCCGGCCGCTTTTGCTCAGTCCTCCAAAATCGCTCCAGGGGACTGGCCCAATTACGCCCGCGATCTCGCTGGCACTAAGTATTCGCCCCTCGATCAAATCACGCCCAAGAACGTCAATAAGCTCGCTCCGGCCTGGACTTACACTCTGCGGGCCGAGCCGCCGCGCGCGGTGAGTGCTACTTCGGACGACCCCTTTGCTATACCAGGCGCGGCGCGTGTGACTACGTCAGCCGCCACGCCCATTGTTGTCAAAGGCGTCATGTACTTGCCCGAAGGCAGTCGCGTAGTGGCTCTGGATGCAGTGACGGGCGCCGAAATTTGGAGCTACGCTTTGCCAGCCGGCATGGCATCGCAACGCGGCGTTGCCTACTGGCCGGGCGATAAACAGAATCCGCCGCGCGTGCTGTTTACCGCGGGCCGCAAGCTCATCGCGCTGAATGCGACCACCGGCAAAATCGATCCCGGATTCGGCAACGAAGGCGAAGTGGACATGGTGGTGCCGTACTCGGGCGTCCCGACGATCTATAAGAACGTGGCGATGATCGGCGCCACCGTTGGCGAAGTCCCAGAGGGTCCGGCCGGCGATTCGCGTGCCTACGATGCCCGCACCGGTGCGAAGCTGTGGGATTTTCATTCGGTCCCGCGCCCAGGCGAGGTGGGTCACGAAACCTGGCTCGATGACGGCTGGAAGGGCCGCTCCGGCGTGAATGTCTGGGGCTGGTACATGACCGTGGATGAAGTGCGCGGCATCGTGTACATGACGTTCGGCGGTCCCGCCGCGAATTACTGGGGAGGCGATCGTCCCGGCAATAACCTGTTCGCCAATTCCGTGGTCGCCGTGGATGCGGTCACGGGCAAGTACAAGTGGCATTTTCAAACCATCCATCATGACCTTTGGGATTCCGACCTGCCGCCGGCGCCCAGCTTGATCGATATCGTCAAAGACGGTAAAAAGATTCCGGCGCTGGCGCAAATCGGGAAGGCCGGGTGGATGTTCATTCTCGATCGCACCAACGGGAAGCCAGTGTTCGGAGTCGAAGAGCGTCCGGTTCCCAAAGGTGACGTGCCGGGCGAATGGTATTCTCCCACGCAGCCGTTTCCGTTGAAGCCGCCGCCGCAGGCGCGCGTGAGTTTCAAGCCCGAAGATATCGTCACAGCCGAAGACACCACGCCCGAACACGCCAAAGCCTGCCGCGAAGTCTACGAGAAAAACGGCGGATTTTACAACGCTGGTCCGTTCACAGCGTGGCTGTTCCACAAAGACGGCGACCCGCCCAAGAGCAGCATCCAATTTCCAGGGGGGACCGGCGGCGTAAATTGGGGTGGGACGGCGGCGGATCCGAGAACCGGCTACGTCTTTTTGAACACGCACGATGGAGCGTTGACGGGATGGATCGAGAAAAAGAAACCGGGCGGAAACTACGGCCGAGGCACTGAAGGCTCCAACCAGCCTTACGATCGCGCCAGCGTGGACGGACCGGGACCCTACCATGGATTCAGCGCTACGGCGAAGGATGCGAGCGGCCACGTCCTGGGAACCTGGCCCTGCCAAAAACCACCGTGGGCGCGACTGGTTGCTGTCAACGCGAACACGGGGGACATTGCGTGGCAATCGCCGCTCGGCTTGGTGGAAGGGTTGCCGGACGGCAAGCAGAATGCGGGGCAGAGCGGGAGCGCCGGTCCGCTGGCAACCGGCGGAGGCTTGGTGTTTATCGGGGCCACCAACGATCGCCGTTTCCGCGCTTTCGACTCCAAGACCGGCCAGGAATTGTGGGCCGGAAAGCTGTCCAAAACCGCGAATGCAAATCCGATGACGTATCAGGGCAAGAACGGCAAGCAATACGTGGCCATTATGGCGACGGATTCACTGGTCGTATTCTCGTTGCCGTAAAACACTCCCTGCGGTCGCGGCTCAGTAACGCGCCGCGCGCCAAGCAAAGCGGTTAGCGCCAGGCCTGCAAGCGCGCGGTAATATCGGTCTTCCACTGCTCGTAATCATCACCCATGCGGGCGCGCGCGGCTTCGGGTAGATGCTCGAGCGCGTATTCGATGGAAGGAGGCTGCGCGTCGGCCAAGACTCCGAACCCCAGCGCGTCGGCCAGACGGTCCGCGCATTGCACCAGGTGCACCATGCGGAAGGAATCGTGATCCAGTTGCCGATGATGACCGGCGATAATGTCTTCCAGCTCCGGCGGGAACGGCAGCTGCTGAATCAGCCACGAACCGGCCTCGCAATGATCGAGGTCGAACAGCTCACGTTCCACCATCAGGAGATCGAACTTCTGCTCGCCGGAAACAGCCAGCAGGTTGGCATAGGGCTCGGGATACTTCACCAGCAGCGCCAGCCGTCCGATATCGCGCAGCAGCCCGGCCACGTAAGCAAAATCGGCGTCCATCCTGGCCGCGCGCGCCAGCTTTTCAGACAACAGCGCGACGGCCAGACAATTCTGCCAGCACAGCCGCAGAGCCTTGATGCTTAGCGCCGGAGTGACGAAATCCTCCAAGGCGCGCGTGAAAGTGATGGCCTTCACGCGATCCAATCCCAGCAGGATAATGGCGTGCGAGATGGTCCTCACCTGCCGCTGCAGCGCAAACAGCGGCGAATTGGCGAGCTGCAACACGCGCGTTGCAAACACCGGCTCGGCGGCAATCAGCTTGCCCACTTCGTGAATGTCGACGTCCTCTTTCGACACAGTCGCCATCAATCGTTTGGCCACCCAAGGAAACGGCGGCAGCTCATCCAAGGCCCAGGGCGTATGTTTTACGGGAGTTTCGGGAGTTTCCTGAGCGGGCTCAGTTTGAAGTTCGGTCATACTTCTCCTTGCTGGCGGGAGGCCCCGTGCTTCGTTCGTGTCGGCCTGTCCCTCCGGAATTGCTTATCGACCAATAGCCGGGCGAGCTTGAGGAACTTGAGCCTCAGAGATCGGCCCGTTCCGGACGATGAGACATGAGATGCAAAATGTGATTGATTCGCCCGCTGAAGCGGACGTCCGCTTTCTGGGTTACCGTTTGGAGGTGATCAGCCGCTGGGCGCCCTCGCCGCGTAAAGTGGCAGCCGCCGAAGCCATCTCACAACGCCTTACCTCTATCGCACGGTGCGCGCTGGCGCGTCCCGATATCGCTGACCTGCTCCATTTAAGTTGCCGGCTATTGGACGATTTCTTTGCCGCCGACCGCAATCCGCCCGCCCATCCGTGACGCTACCGCCCCACGCCGGGCTTCCAACAGGAATATAATCAGACGCGAATCGAAAGGCGGCTATGCATTCAAGACTGCGTGCTTGTCTTGCGGCGGCAATGCTGTTCTCCTGGCCACTCGTCGCGCAATGGAAAAATCTTCCGTCGAAAGGCGTTCCCAAAACCTCGGACGGCAAAGTCAATCTTTCGGCGCCCGCGCCCCGCAGCCCGGATGGCCATCCCGATCTCTCGGGTATCTGGGAGCCGAGCGCCAACAAGTATCTCCGCGATATCGCGGCCGACCAGAAGCCCGGCGACGTTCCCTTCCAGCCCTGGGCGAAGGCGCTGTATGACCAGCGAACCGACGGCTCCCATTCCAGGGAAGATCCCGACGCGAACTGTCTGCCGCAAGGTGTGCCCAAGATCGACGCGGCTCCCGCGCCTTGGAAAATCGTTCAGGCGCCTGGAACCATCGTGATCGTTTATGAAGCGTTCAATCTTTGGCGGCAGGTATTTCTGGATGGCCGCGAGCTGGACCGGGACGTGAACCCAACGTGGATGGGTTATTCCACTGGTCGCTGGGATGGCGACACGCTGGTGGTGGATTCGCGCGGGTTCAACGGCAAAGCGTGGCTGGATCAGTTAGGCAAGCCATCCACGGAAGCCTTGCATGTGACCGAACGCTTCCGGCGCAAAGACTTCGGCCACATGAATCTTCAGATCACGATCGACGATCCCAAGGCGTACACCAAACCTTGGACCGTCAACGAGGAGGTGCATCTGCTGACCGACACTGAACTACTCGAGTTCATTTGCAACGAAAACAACCGGGACGTGAATCACCTGCCAGGCCAGTGAGACACGCCATCATCGAGACCGATCAGCCCAGTTCGCCGCGTTTGGCCGCTTGCATCGCGTAACCGGCCGCGCGATAAGCCAGCGCCTGGATGGTGGCCGTGGGCTGCTGCCGCGCCGCGGTGACAAAGCTGCTGCCGTCCACGATCAGCAAATTCGAAATATCGTGCGCGCGATTGTTGCGGTCTACTACCGACTGCTTGGGATCATTGCCCATCCGGCATGTGCCCATCAAATGATTCGACGGCATCATATCCGTTAGCGCGATTCCGCTGGTCCAGGTCTTCTTGGCGCCGGCAGCTTCCAGAATCTCGACTTGTTTGGTGAGGGACCACTGCATGGTGGTGACGTCATCGGGATGGTAGTCGAATGTGACGCGCATCGCGGGCAAGCCCCAGGAGTCTTTCAAATCCGGATCCAGCGAAATGCTGTTTCCGAATTGGGGCAGAGAACTGGTGTGCGCCAGCAGCGTCATGGTGTGGGTGAAATATTCCGCGAGCATCTTTTTGTATTCGGCGCCCCATTTCGGCGCGTTCGATGGCATGCCTTGGAGCGCGAAACTGGCCGGGTAATAATCGAAACGCGCGTCGATCCCCGCGCCGCCATAGAACCCGCGCTTCGGGTCTGCTCGATAATAATCGTGGATCACCCGCGTCACCTGAATTCCTTTGTATTCGTTCAAAGGATGTTCGAATAATCCCATTGCGGAGCCGCCGTTATCCCACATCAGATACTTGCCCACCATTCCGCTCGAATTGGCCAAGCCTTGGGGAAAGCGTTTCGATTTTGAGAGCAAGAGCAAGCGCGCGGTCTCAGCGCCATTGGCGCACAGGACCACCGCCTTGGCACGCTGGAAAATCTCGCGGCGATTTGCGTCGAAATAAACCGCGCCCGTCACGCGCCCGCGTGCGTCGGTCTCAAGTTTGCGCACATACGAGTTCGGACGGATCTCACAGCGCCCGGTCTTTTCGGCTACCGGGATCACCGAAACTAAAGTGCTGGACTTCGCGCGCATCTCGCACCCAAAATATTCGCAGAAGCCGCAATGTACGCACGCCGCGCGGCCTTGATAGGGTTTCGACAGGATGGCCATCGGCGCCGGATAGGGATGCAGGCCGAGCTTCTGAGCGCCGCGATCGAACAAAACACCGGAAGACTTCACAGGCATGGGCGGCAGCGGATAAGGCTTCGATCGTGGCCCCTCAAATGGGTTCGCGCCTCCCAATCCCGAGATGCCTAAATCGTATTCGGCCTTGGTGTAGTACGGTTCCAAATCGGCGTACTTGATCGGCCAATCGGCAAGGTCTGCGCCCGCCACATTGCCAAATAGACTGCGCTCCTCGAAATCGCTTTCGTGAAATCGCCAATAATTCGCGGTAAAGTGAACACTGCCGCCACCCACCTGCCGCCCGTATTGGATCGCCTTGATCGGCTGGGCTTTTTCGGATTCGTTTTTGCGATAGGTGATCGGCTGCAGCTGGGGATTGTTGGTCAGCCCTGGTTGGTAGACATACCTGATCTCATCGTGCTTGTAATCCCGCTCGGTCAGATAGGGACCCTGCTCCAGCACCACCACGCGGAAGCCCGCGGTGGACAGCTCTTTCGCCATCACGCCGCCGGCCGCGCCCGCGCCGATCACCAGAAAATCCACCGCGTGCGATGGGTGAAACGTTACGCTCATTTCTGCTCCTGGGCGTCGTAATACCCAAACGGCGGCTGGTATGCCATCCGATCGTCAAATCCGATCAGCTTCCAACCCACGCGATCGCGATTGCCGCCGTAGCTCGGGTTGCCGAGGAAGCCGTACATAGTGTGCGTGCGAAGCAGTTCGAAGAAATCAGTGGTCTCGATCGCGCGGATCAATTCGATCTGCTGATCGCTGGTGAGGGCTATTACGCTGGCCGAACCCGGGAACATTTCTCGGCGCTTCTGTTGTATCCCGGCCATACCCGTGCGATATGCGTCGCGAAGATGCGAGTTAAAGGTGAACAGGGCGCGATCGATGAAGTAGATGACCCCGGCTTCGCGCGCACCCGGGCCATCAGTCGAAGGAATAATCTGAGAGGTAATCGCCTCAATCTCTACCGCCATCGCCGGATCGAGTGTCTGAAACGGCGGGGGAGTGGACGATTGCACGGCCCCATGCGCGTGCTGCTGCGCCGCGGCGATATCGGCCAAGGCCGCAATTCCAACGCATTGCGACAGCCAGAGCCGCCGGGTGGATTGCATGATCCATCTTGCGCGATCAGGCTGCCGCTTTGCAAACGCGATCCAATATGCCGTGGTGCTGGAATACCTGACACTCATGACCGAAGATCCCAACCCTTCTGGCGCAAGCCTGGCTTCCTGATGAAAAACGACGCCAAGAAGGCTAGCGGTTAACAACCGCTCTCTGCTGGTATCCTACCCAAAGGAGATCCGACGCCATGTTCACGCGCCTTGTCCTTATGACCGCGGCTGCCACGCTCGCGCTCATCGGTCAGGACTTTGGCACGAACAAGAGAGCGCCGCATGCGCCGGCCGGTCAGCCGACGCCTCGCAGAGCCGACGGCAAACCCGATTTCTCCGGCATCTACCACGCTCCCGGCTACGGCCCGGGCGATCCGCGCAGCAAAACGGGCGAGGGCTACGCGCACAACATCGCCCGCGACATGAAGCCCGACGATGTCCCCATGCTGCCTTGGGCGGCGAAGGTTTTCAAGCAGCGCATGGAAGACGAAAGCAAGGACGATCCAGAGGGATTCTGCCTGCCCATGGGAACGCCGCGCGTTAATCCCTACCCGTGGAAAATTGTGCAAACCGACAAGCTCTTTATCATTCTTTATGAAGGCAACGTCCACAGCTATCGCCAGGTTTTTCTCGATGGCCGCCCGCATGACAAAGACGTGATCGAGACATGGTGGGGCGATTCGATTGGCCATTGGGACGGCGACACGCTGGTGGTGGACACGGTGGGAATGAACGACCGCGCGTGGCTGGATGCAGATGGTCATCCGCGCACCACCCAGGCTCACATTATCGAACGATTTGCCCGGCCGGAATTAGGCAAGATGGTGATCGATATCACCATCGACGATCCGGGCGCTTATTCCAAGCCCTGGAATGTGCATGAAGTGGCGCAGCTCGCCCCAGGCTGGGAAATCATGGAAAACATCTGCAACGAAAATCAGGATGAGCACGGCAACAATCTCGATGTGCAGCATCTAGTGGGGAAGTGAGTAGCCAGAATTCAGAATCCAGAATTCAAGAATCCAGAATTTTAGCAGGCGACCGGTCGCGGCCGTATTCTGACTTCTGAATTCTGGCTTCTGAATTCTTCTTCTGGATCTACTGCGCTTCCTCGATCACTCCGTTGAGGCCACGCGCCAAATGCAGATCCGCCCAGTGGAACTCCGTTTTCAGCATGTTCGCGATATCGTCCTTGGACTTCTTGGCCCGATTCATCTCGCGGACCCGAGCCACCAATCGAATGGTGCTCTGCCGGAAATCCGCCATCTCTTGCTTGGTGGCGATCGGTCCGTGGCCTGGAACCACGGTGTCGAAGTCCAGTTGCAGCGCCGAGCGCAGAGTACCGGGCCATTCCACGGCGCTCCCGCCGCCGGAATAGTCGATCAGCTCCGGCACGTCGTCGCCCTTGGTGAACATATCGCCGGCTGCTAAAACCCGGTCCGCCGGGAACAACACCACCATGTCGCCATTGGTATGCGAACGGCCGAAATGGTAGAGCGCTACGTTCTTTCCGCCGAGAAATATATGGGCGTGATGTTCGATCACGATGTCGGGAAGCCCCGGCTGATTCGCCACCACCATCTGCTCGCGAGCTTCCTGCGAGGCCACAATCTTCGCGTCCATGGCCTGCATCTTGGCATTGCCGCCGCTATGGTCGCCGTGATGATGTGTGTTGATGACGTACTTCACCGGCTTATTGGTAATCTTTTTCAGCTCGGCCATGATGCCGTCGTGATCGATTTCGAACTTGTCGTCCACCAGCAGCACTCCGTCGTTGGTGATTAAAGCGGTGGTGTTGCCCGGCACGAAGTTGTTATGGATCACATACAGATCGTCTTTGAGCTTGATGGTGTCCAGCTTCGAGGGCTGGTTGCCGAACTGCGTGTACGCCGTGAACAAGGCGCCGCAGGCAAATACAGACGCGGATAATCGAACAACGGAGCTCTTGCGCATAAGGGAAAAGTATATCAAGTTCGCTGGAGCAAAGGACGCAACTCGCGGAGAGAGTTAAGCTTCTCAAGATTCATCGTGGTTTGGATGAGTTTGTCGCAGCGTTCAGCGCCTAGAACCGGCGTCATCAGATCGCGGCATTTGGCGACCACTTCTTCACGCGGCATCGGATTTTCAGCGGTGCCGCGTACCGCTTTCACCGTCTCTGTGAGACGAGTTCCGTCAGATAACGTTACTTCCACGATAGCTACGCGCGCGGGCAATTGACGCTCGAGCTCGACGTCCGGAACGAGATGCACTTTGGCGCGCTGCTTGAGAACCGACGCATCTTGCATGCGCGGCTTGTCGTGCGCGGCTTTGAACGACGCCGTTTTGTCGAGCAGCATCACGGCAATCATGTGCTGCATACAAATGTCCGGCATTTCGCGGTTGGTTACCAGCGCCGCTTCGCTGGTGGCGACGCGCACGGTTACCGCTTGCACTTGATCGGCGTCGAAGGGGTGGCGCTTGCGAATGAGCTCCAGTGCATCGAGCGGGGCTTGAATAGGCGAACCAACGGTCCATTTCTTGATATTGGTGCGCGTGATTTCGTAGCGTTCGCCAAGTTTCTCGATCAGCTTCGAGGCATCGGCCTGTGGCGCGTAGTCGGCCAGGAAATTGTCTTGACCTGACAAAACATCGTCGACGCCGGTAGCGCCTGCTTGCACCAGCAACGCCGCGGTGATGCCGTTGCGCGCGGGCATTCCAGCGAACAGGAATGCCTTTTCGATGTGATCCGTATCGCGCTGCCAGGTCTTAATTCCCGAAGCTTGCTGCGACGCATAGTCGATCAGCCAGCGCATCTGGCGTTCGTTCAAGCTCGCGGCGCAACCGGCAGCCGCGGCTGATCCGAAAGTTCCTGCTAGAGCGTGTGTGCTGATGTGGGTGGCGGTTTGAAAGCCGCCGACGCCGACGGTCATCGTCACGCGCGTTCCAACGTCGTAGCCGAGCGCGACAGCGCGCAGGAATCGCGATCCACTAATATTGAATTGTTCGGCCGCTGCAAGAGCCGAGGGCACAACCGAAGCGCCCGGGTGCGATTCAGACGGCGCGTGTGAATCGTCCGTTTCATCGGAGTGAGCCAGCATGGCGTTGGAGAATGCTGCTTCGATTGCTCCACACACCACGTCGGACGCCGCGACGGTGGCTACCTTCTCGGCGGAATGCTCCCGCGCGAAATGGATCGCAAAGCGGCCGGGCGCAAGGTCGGAGCCTGAGACCATGGCCGCGAAGGTGTCCAGAATATGCCGCTTGGTATGTTCGAGCGCCTCTTCTGGTAGCGCACGCTCACCGGCCTCGCTCATATAGGAGCTGAGCTTCGCCATGGTTGGACTGAGCGACGCACTTACGGCTCGAAGCGGAATAGCGACAGCAGCGGCCACGGCGCCTGCCGCGAACGATCGCCGCGTAATATTATTTGAGTTCATTTTTGAATACCACTCCGCCTTTCATGACAAATTTGATGCGCTGCATCTCCGTGATGTCGGCCAGCGGATCGCCTGCCACGGCCACCACGTCGGCGTACTTGCCCGGCTCCACGCTTCCCACCTGTTTGCCCAATTCAAAGTTGAGACTTTCGGCGGCGGAGCTGGTAGCCATTTGCAGGGCCTGCGCGGGCGTCATGCCCCATTTCACGTAGTAAGCGAACTGGAAAGCTTGGACGCCATGTCCGTTGGTATAGGCTCCGCTTCCGAACACCTCTTTCACGCCGGCCGCCACCAGCCGCTTAAAACTCAATTCAGTGAGCCGAAAGCGTGTGGTATGGCCGCCACTGGCTTTGAGGTCGCGTCCTTCCATGTCGCCGATCAAATCCCAAAGCGTCTGCATCACCGGGCGCTGGGTCCCGTCCCACAGCGGCTTCTTGAATAGACGAATGGTCTCGTCATCCAGACCCTCGGCGCCGGTGACACCGACGATCACGTGCATTGGCATATCCACGCCCGCTTCCAGACAATTGCGGAGGCCTTCTCCACCATAAGCGTGGCAGGCAACTCGCAAGCCGCGGCGATGCGCTTCATCGACGATGGCCTGGTTCTCTTCGAGCGTGAGCGATGGAACGTTGATCATCTTTCCATCGGGAGTGAATGCGCCGGCTCCGGCCGGATCGGGATAACCGCCGCCTTCATAATCTTCGGTCTCATAGACCTTGATCCAGTCCACCCCGTAGTGCGAGTGCTCGCGAACGGCCGCGCGCGCAAGCCAGGGCGAATTGACGTCGCCCGAGAGTTGCCATGCGTTCGTACCACCGGTCTGGCCGAACGGAGTTACCACCGAAGGCGCGGGATAATAACCCGCGGCTCGTGGATTCAACTGCGGTCCCGACACCTGCAGGCGCGGCCCGGGGATTTGTCCTTTGTTGATCGCGTCGCGCAATTCCACAGTGGCGTAGGTGTAAGGCGAACCCATGTCCTGCAAGGTAGTGAAGCCCGCGTTCAAATCTTTGAGCGCGTAATTCCATCCGGAAAACGCGGCGCGCGCGTCGTTGGGTTGCTGGTCTTGCATTAGGTGTACGTGACGATCAATCAGCCCGGGCAGAACGGTAGCGCGGCTGAGATCGATCACTTCAGCGCCCTGCGGAATTGGAACCCGATCCGCGGGACCGACGGCGCTAATTCGATCGCCCTTAATAAGGATGACCTGGTCCTTGAGCATCGCACCGGATTTGGAGTCGAACAGGCGGCCAGCGCGGATGGCGACGCCTTGTGCTGGTGGGGCCTGCATGTCCATGTGCGACGCGTCGAAGGGCCCGGCTTCGGGACGAGTGCCTTGCGCGTGAATGTGTGCGGCGCTGAGGGAGAAAATGAGCAGCAGGTGAGAGAGGCGGATTCTCATGAACGATCTCGGGTGCTGCCAGTATACCTGCTACCGCTCGCCCTAGGGACTGGCACTTACATACAGCGGAATCGTGGCGGACTGCGCGCTTCCCACCTGAATGGCGACACTGCCGCCCCAAGCGCTCTCTAAAATCGCAGGTAATTTCACAGCAACCCGGAGCATGTTTATCGCCGTGCCTGGAACACCGCCCGCGTATTTCGGCGTTACCGTCTGCTGACCAAAGATAGGCACAAGCGTGGAGGGCAAGGTATACGAGACACTAACGAAGATAGATACAAGCGAGTCTTGCGCCGCCGGGTTGGATGATGAGTTTACGCTACCGTCGGAATTCAGTATCGTGAACAGCGCGGGCTGCGCTGGGACCACTTGCAGCGGCCCGGTCTGAGCCGATCCGGCATCCGTCGTGATCTGGATGTTCGCCTGCTTGCTCGCCGCGATTTCATAGGGCACGAGCACATTGATTGGCCGACGCATACAGGAGCGGCGCGAGAATGCCGTCGATGGAGACCTGGGTTCCTCCGAGGGAATTAGCAATCACTCCGCTCGGATCAACTTGCATTCCAACCCCTACGGCAGGGCCGAGACCGGTCCCGTAGATGCTCAAGAATTCTCCCGGAGCCACAGTGCCGGTCATCGCGTTCACAGCCGAATCCGCCACGCTAAGGATGGAAACCCCGCTGGGTGCTCCGCGCGGAAGCCGCAACACAAAACCGGTCGAGACGCCGAGTCCCACGCTTTGCGCGGTTCCGTCTACCAGCAGGCTGCCATCCGGATTCAACACCAGGTCCTGGCCGGCAACGCCGTTGGACAACAGTTCGGAAAACGGTACGCTGGATCCATCCGGCGCGAGTTCAGCAATCAGGGAACCGCCTAGATTGAGAGAGTTCGGGTGCAACACCAAGCCTGTCTAGTGCCGGCGGCCGTCACCACGCCGTTAGCATCCACGGCCAGCGCCGACACGCCGGTAGTGGGAGGGCACAAGGGCCGGCCGGCACCTGCTGGCCGCCCAGCAATGTCGAATAAGTCAACGTGTAGGGTTGCGTCTGAGTGGATTGCGCAAGCTTCGCGGTGAATCCGTACACTGGCGGGCCATCCCAGAAACACCCTGCGGGTGCAGACGCATTTCCGAACTGGCTCATAAAGGCGCTTGGCGTCAGAGGGAAATCCGATTGGAAGGTGTATCCGCCCAGGTACAAATTCCCGCCTGGATCAATAGCGACCGCGCTGATGCGAGTGTAGCCCTTGGGATCCAGTCCACCAAACGCGCCACTGAACAGCAGTTTTGTACCGCTGCTATCGACCTCGGCAATCAGACCCACGACCGGCGCATTTGTGGCGGAGCCGAATATCGCCGAGCCGACGATCCACAGATTACCTTGAGGGTTCACCGCCGCGGCGGCAGGCATGGCGTCTGGCTGAGCGGGGAAAGAGAAAGTCGATATCACGTTGCCCGCTCGAATCCACTTTCGCTACAGCAATGGTGGGCTGCGAGCCGGAACCTACAACGAAATTGTTGCCATGCCCATCCGCCGCTATGCAGCAGGGGTTAAAGCCAATGTTCGAAAGGGTGGATTGCTGCCCGCAGGCGGTTCCCACCGAAGATGCGAGCAACACGCCGACCCATGCCGCACACCTGGAGACTACGGTGTACATCGCGTATTTGAATATTGTATCCGCAGGAGTGCAAGACCAATGCTATAAGCCGCCTCGAATGCAGCAAGCCCGTTGCTTCCCCCATTCACCAGACGGCGAGCCTCACGCAGGTCGTTGGCGGTGAGCGCGGCGCGGATCTTGGATTCGTGAAGCTTCAGGAAGCTGGCGAGCAATCGCGCCGCGACGCTGGGCTCGTTAGCGAGCTCAGGATCATCGATCAGTTGATTGCCCAATCCGATGGCCGCGCCGCGCAAGGCGTAGTTGGAACGCCCAGTGAGTTGGATGAAACCACGTCCTTTGAAGCGCTCACCGTCGGGCGGACCTAGATTGCCGAGGTCGGCGCGCGAATCGTAGAGATCGAAGGGATGACCGCCGGACGAGGTGTTGAGACGGTCCTGGCCTTCGCTCACAGGCAAAAACGCTCCCGTCTCCGCGCCAATAGTAGCCAGCGCCATCAGGGCCATCGGCTTATCTGCGAGGCACGGAGTCACAAGCGCGCTCAACACCAAGGGAAGATTCGATTCGATATTAACGCGAGGTGCATACGGAAGCATGCGCGTCGCAATCTCGACAGTAATATCGGGAATCAGCGGGACAATATTCATGCGATGCCTCAGTGTAGGCCGCGCATGGCTGTGAGCAGGCCCTTTTATCGCGGCCCACAACCCGGCCGGTATACAATGGCTGGCGGAGCGTTATGGCAAAAATATTGATTGCAATGGCCGTGATGGGATGCTTGATGGCTAGCGCGTTGCCGGCACAGAGCGGAAACGGAAAAAGCGGAGCGTGTGACCGGGCATGTCTGGAAGGCTTCGTGGATCAGTATCTGGACGCCGTAGCCGCTCACGATCCAAAGTTAGTGCCGCTGGCGAAGAATGTGAAGTTTACCGAAAACGGACAGAAGCTGGAGATCCCCGATGGGCTGTGGAATTCAATGGTGGGCAAGGGAACCTATCGTTTGTTCGTGGACGATCCGCAAGGCGAATCGGTGGCGTTCATCGGCACCATCAAAGAAGAAGGACGGACGCCTAACGAGCCCATCGCGGGCGTGATCGCGTTGCGCCTGAAGTTGCGAAATCGGCAGATCTCGGAAGTGGAGACGTTCGTGGTGCGAAATCCGCAGGCAGCCGAGCGGCTGGAAAAGATCGGGACGCCCAATCACCTGTTCCTGGAAGCGGTGCCCGAAGCGCAGCGCATGTCGCGCGCGGATTTAATCAAGACAGCCGATATGTATTTTTCGGGAATGCAACAGAACGACGGGAAAGGCGTCTATCCTTTCACCGACGATTGCAATCGAATCGAGAACGGCATGCAAGCCACCAACGCGCCACTGAAGGAGGGACAAACCAGGCCCGACCCGGCCACCGCGACGAATTACTCGTCGGCGTGGGGCTGCAAGGAGCAGTTTCAATCGGGCCTGCTGCATTTCGTCACGCGCATTCGCGACCGGCGCTACGTCGCCGTGGATCAGGAACGCGGGCTGGTATTTAGCTTCATCTTTTTCGATCATTCGGCGGGAAAGACACGGCATTTCGAGACTCCCAACGGCCGGGCCGTGGTAGCGGGGCCCACGCAGCCGTGGACTTGGGAACTAGCGGAGATGTTCAAGGTGGAGAATGGCAAGCTGCATCAGATCGAAGCGGTGCTGGATCGCGCGCCGTATCGGATGACATCCGGCTGGAGCAGTTGGGAAGACGGCATGTCAGACCGTGCGCGGGACGTCACTATGACGGGGAGCCGGTGACCGAGCTGCCTGAGTTTCAACTCCTGCTCATCGACGATCACCCGGCCGACGCGAAATTGTTCCAGCATGCTCTGGATCAGGCCGAGACGCGCGCCAAACTGTATTGGGTGGCAACTGCCGAAGAGGGCCTCGAATATCTGATGCAACAGGGCCGTTTCGCGGGCGCAGGTCGCGTGCGGCTGGTGGTGAGCGACCTAAGCATGCCTGGAATGAATGGATTCGAGTTCCTGGCTGAGGCGCGGAAGAATCCGGCTCTGGCAACGATTCCCATCGTTATGATGAGCAGTTCGGGATCGCCGCGCGATGTTTTCCGGAGTTACCAGCTCGGCGCAAATTCGTTCATCATCAAGCCGATGTCGTTGGAGACTTTTGTAGCCACTATCGGGACGCTGGTGCGATATTGGCTGGACATTGTGGAGTTGCCGGACCCCGGGATGGTCGATTAACAACTAACGCGTGCGAGCGCGAGCGCGCAGTTCTTCCGCTGCGCGAAACCAATCTTCGTCCGGCGATCCTTCCGGACAGCCCCGCGCTTGCCAGAGTTCATGAGCCAGGGCCGCAATGTCGGCATGCCCGAAAGCGGCGATGCCATGTCCCACCGTAGCGCCAGCTTGAGCATCGTGCCCAGAGGCCTGCGTGTGCTCAAGAGCCTGCCGGGAGAGTTCCGTTCCAGTCAGATGCTCCGGCTTTCCCTGCTGCTCGGCCACACGATGTGCGTGCGCTGGAAGATCCTGCAATTCGGTGGCACGTTGTTGGCGGTTCTGGTAATCGGATGCGTCTTTGGACATATCAGTTAGACACTCCTGCTCGTGCATTAGTATCCCTCTTTTTATGGTCGGCCGCAGTTTACCGGGAGATGGCCTCGAGTTCGAGATTATTAGTACTTGGACCGAGCAGGCCGATGGCGAGCATCACCATCAGCATGCTCCCTGCGATAAAAGTGAAGACGCCAGGAACGCCGAAACGGTCGAGAACAAATCCAATGACAAACGAGCTGAAGACCACCGAAATGCGGCTCCAGGAGTAAACGAAGCCCACGGCTCGGGCGCGCATGCGCGTCGGATAAAGCTCGGCTTGGTAGGCGTGACACGAAAACGACAATATGTTGTTCGCAAGCGTGAGCAGCACGCCGAAGAAAATGAGCAACGCGGCGGCGTTCATTTGTCCGAACAGAAGGCCGGCCGCGGCGACAGCAAAAGCGGACAATACGATCTGCCACTTGCGCTCGAGTTTGTCGGCGATAGCGGCGGCAAATAGCGGTCCAAACGGCGCGGCGATGGCGATGATGAAGGTGTAACGCAGGCTGCTGGTGATCGCGATTCCACGCTTGATCAGCAGCGTGGGCACCCAGTTGGAGAAGCCATAGAACCCGACCGTCTGAAACAGATGAAAGACGATGAGCATGATGCTGCGCGTGCGGTAGGGCGGGCGCCACATTTCGGAGAAACTGCCGCGCCGGGGTGCGGTGTTCGCGCGCTGGGCCAGCCAGCGCGGACTTTCGGGCACCCTCCGGCGGATCCACCACACGAAGATGGCTCCAACTGCGCCCAGTAGCACCACCCATCGCCAGCCATCCAGTCCGAACGGAGCGCGCGGAACCAACAGCCACGCGAACAAAGCCACTACCGGCACGGCGCAAAATTGGATGGCTTGATTGATGGCGAACACACGCCCGCGCAGATGGGCCGGCACCAGTTCAGAGAGATAGGTGTCGATGGTGACCAGCTCGACGCCGACACCGATGCCGGAGATGAAGCGCCACAGGTTCAGGCCGAAGACATCGTGCTGGAACGCCATGATGACGCTCGCAACCGTGTACCAAAGGAGCGAGTAAGTGAAGATGGTGCGGCGCCCGAAACGGTCGGCGGCGAAACTGACGAGTGCGGTTCCAACGAAAAGCCCGGAGAACATGGCGGCGATGAACCCTGCGACGCCTGTCGGAGCAAGGATCCCGGACCGCACCAACCCCGGGGCAATGTATCCGGCGAAAAAGATGTCGTAAAACTCGAAGAAGCCGCCCAGGGAAATCAGCGCAACTCGCGACCAGACCTTGGCTGACTTGGCACCGTTATGCACAGTTACGAGGTTACAATTGAACCGGGACTGGCGGATGACGTGGAGCGCAAGGCGGGCTGGGTTGATCGTGCTTGCACTCTTGCTAGCCCTCTCACTCTCGATGACGGGCTTCGGTCAGCGCTTCCGCTTTCAAGAGCAGGAAGAAGAAGGTCCGCGGCCGGTGTTCCCGTCCCAATCCGAGTTTCATTTCGTACGCGTGGAGTATACGGATTTACCGGAATACCACCGCTTCTTTGGATTCGCCTCGCGCGGAGCCAGAGGCGAAGGCTGGTGGGTGGTGGATTGGCCGGATGCGGACGACCACTTCTCGCAAGGCGTTCAGCGGCTCACGCGCATCGCAACCGGCGATCCGCGTCACATGCGTTTTACCGACGATCACTTGTTCGATTATCCGTGGGTTTACGCCACGCAGACCGGCTGGTGGAATCTAAGCGACGCGGAAACAACGCGGTTGCGTGAGTATCTGCTGCGCGGCGGCTTCCTGGTGGTGGACGATTTCTGGGGCGCCGATCAGTGGGAGATCTTTCGCGAAACCATGGCGCGGGTGCTGCCAGGACACGCCATTCCCGATCTGGCCCAAACAGATTCGGTGATGCATGTTCTTTACGATATCCAGGATAAGGATCGCACCTTTATTCCAGGCACGCGGCATTTGCGGCGCGGACCGGGCGGTACCGTGCGCGTCTATCAGCCGGAAGGTTCCACGCCGGCCTGGCGCGCCATGTACGACGACCGGGGCCACATGGTGGTGGCGGTGAATTTCAACACCGACGTCGGCGATGCCTGGGAGTACGCGGATTCACCAATTTATCCCGAGCAGATGACCGCGCTTGCCTACCGCTACGGGATCAATTATCTGATTTACTCCATGACGCATTGACCGCCCAGTTCGAGAACGCGCTGGCGCAAAGACTCGGCATCCACGGGGCCTGTGATCGGCTCGCCAATATTTACGGTTACTTTGTGCCGCAGCGTCAATGGGGAAGAGAACCATCGGCCTCCCTTCAGGCTGAGCGCGTGTCCCCACAGGCCATCGAGGTACACGGGAATGATGGGGGTGGAATCGAGTCCCCGAGAGATCACCTCCACGCCACGTTCGAACGGACCCACGTGTGATGTGCGCGTGATCTCGCCTTCCGGGAACACGCCGACCAGCATGCCCTTCTCGAGTTCCGCACGAGCCTTGCGTAGGGCGCGCAGTGACTCTTTCGGCGAATTAGTAGCAATGGGAATGGCATAGAACAGGCGGCTAAACGGATTCAGCCATTTGTTTTCGTAGAGCGGCTGCCACATCAGAAAACGAATGAAACGTGGAGTAGTGCAGCCGATCAGAATAGCATCGGCGTAAGAGACATGATTGGAAACAATCAGCGCGCCGCCCTTTTTCGGTATGTTGTTCGCTCCGATAATGCGGATTTTGAACGACAGGTTGGCCAGGCACCAAACGACGAAACGAACGGCTGCAAGCACTACACCGATCTTATTTCAACGAATCACATGGCGGGCATGGGCACGCTCCGTGAAATCTAGAATTCGTTGGATTCCGGCTTGAACAGGAAGCTCAGCACCATCCGGCTCTGCACCGTCTTCTCACCTTCGCGCGCGGGACGGAACCGCGACTCGCGAGCCGCTCGCAGGGCCTCCGTCACCAGCAGCTGTGCACTGTCACCCTTGGTCGACGTGACGTGGGCGCCGGTGACATTGCCTTGCTCGTCAATCGCAACCACCACATCCACTCGCACTTCCGACTGAATTTTCGATTTCACATTAGCCGGAACCTCCAGCGGAATCAGCGGGCCGACGAAGGGGTCTTGCGAGCGTGCCACAACCGACTGGATGACCGGTCTTTCGGTCGGCTTGCGTTGCGCGGTCATCACCGGCAGGACGGGAGCGGCCGGCGGCTTGGGCCTCACCAACGGCAAGATGTCTACGGTAGCGAATCGCACCCACTGGCGCTGCAGTTCGGGAAATGCAAGGCCGAACAGGATTGCCGCGGTAGCGGCGATCGTCACGCCCAAGACGGTCCAGCCTCGCGGTTCCTGGGTTACCTCTGCTACGCGCGGTGCTGGCGTCTCGGCCTGTACGGGGGCTTCCGCCGGTGCCGGCAATTGCGGAAACTGGCGGGGAGCTTGCGCCCAGAACGTCTCCATTGCGGCCAAAAGTTTCTGGAATTTCTCTTCAGCGGCTTCGGGATTGCCACTGATCTGTTGCATCTTACGCGTCTGCTCCGCCACCTCGCCTTCCAGCAGCCCAATGCGGCGCGACAGATTGGATTCCAACTCGCGGACCACCTTCGATGGATCGGCCGCCAACGCCTCACGCTCGCGCCGGTCTTTGAATAGACGGCGTCCCGCGATGCTCCCGTTCATCACCGCGGGTAATTGCGTTTCCTGCAACTGCTCTCCGGCGGCTTCCGCCAGCAGCTTGATCTCTTCGCCAAAACGCATGGCATCGCGTTTGGAAAGACAGCGCCATTCGGTGGGCTCGGCCTCCTGATCCGATTGGTAGAGCCCGAACCCGACCAACTCGTCTTCGCCCAGAAAATCGGCGATGCGCGTGAACTGCGCGATGGTGGTTCGGCGCAGCGAAGTGGCGCCGGAAAAGGCCGCGCCGAACGCCTGCACCTGCTCGGCGGAAACCGGTCCGCCATATTCGGCAGTGAAGTTCAGCGATTCGGCGTCGAAGTCCGAGGCCAGCCACTCGCCCCGATCCGCTTCCATCCGTACATCCTCGGACAGCAGATAAAAGAATTTGCGGGTCTCCTCCACCACGCTCGCCATTTTGTCCAGCGGCACTCCGGCCATGCGCCGGTTCAGTTCGATGCGAACGCGCAAGCGCGCCATTAATTCACCTCCGGATGAAGCTGCGGGCCGGGTTTGGGAGCGTTGAAGGCCGTCAGTATGCGGTCCAGCGCCACGCGCAGATTGTGCCACGCCTCCAAACAGTCCGGCATCAGTTGCACGATGCGATCGCAATACCGCGCGGCGGCGTGATGGTCCTCGCGTTCCAGCGCCACCGTCGCCAGGCCTTGCAGCGCCACCGGCGATTGCGAAGAAATCTTCAGCAGGCGCTGCGAATAATCGCGGACGCGATTCAGATCGTTGGTCTCCACATGCAGAGCGATCAAATTGGATAAAGTCTCGGGCGACTCGGGATCGGACGCGAGCAATGCTTCGTAAGCGCTCTCCGCTTCACCGAAACGATGCATCAGTTGCAAGGCCACCGCCTTGCCGAACGCGGCCGCCTCTTGCACCGCATCCGAACATTGGTGAAAGGTAGCGAGCGCTTCATCCAGCCGATTCAGGTAGAGCAAGCTGGCGCCTAAGCCCAGGCGCGCTGCGTCGCGGCCCCCATCCAGCGATAACGCCCGTTCGAAGGCCTGGCAGGACGCATCCCAACGATCGGAACGTTGCAGGCAGAGACCAAGGTTGTAGTGCGCGTCGGCGTTATCGGGCTCCGAATGGACCACGGCGAAATAACTCAAAGCCGCGTCGTGGAAGCGGCCCAAGGCAAATTCAATCTCTCCACGCACCGTGTAGAGGTACGGATTGTATTCGTTCGGGTTGGCGAGCGCACCGAGCGCTTCCTCCAAACGGCCGGAAGAACGCAGTGCCAATGCGGCGTCGATCTGCGGCTGAACGCCGGGCTGGAGCGAGATTTCAATAATGTTGGAAGGCTGCACCATGTCCATGTCGTTTCTCATAGAAGCTCGGGATCGCCAGTCTCAGCCGGGGTAAAATTTCCGTCGCCGGTTCGAACCATTTTCGGGACCACCATCTCCCATGCTGCCTGCGAGCGCTGCTCCGCGCGCTGTTCTATCAGTGGCGCTGGCGCCACCGGCACCAGCGCGAGCGTTGGAGAAGGAACTTCCACCTTGCGTCGAGGACGGGCCGCCTCAATGGGATCTAAATGAGCAAAGAGCGTCACCCAGGTAACGGCGAAGTGGAAATCCCTGGCCTGTTCGGTGGCCTGCTCGCGGGCTTCCCCGGCGCTCAAGCCGGCTGAGCCGGGTTGGTCGTAGCGGGATGTCAGAGGCCTAAATGCACCAGGCATGGCTAGAAGCAACTTAAGCATCGTCGCTTAGCCCCAGGGAAATTAGAGTACTAAGTACTAAAAGTTCGAGAGGTCTACCGCGAGATGCCGACGCACCTGGAAGCCCCCCACGATCGCCGATAACATTCCCATAGCCTATTTGCGAAACAGCCTGTATTTGCAAGCACTTTGCTAGCGGCGGTGGCGTCTAGCAGGCCCCAGGCGCAGACGGCCAAGAGGGCGGAGGGCTTCAACGTCCCTTTTCTTTCTACAATCGCGAAAACGCGATCCCGGTGTTCAAAAGCGAACGGCTCCATTCCGGGGCGGGTCGCCTAAGCCGTTCATCGTGCAAGGGCATCCGGTGGCAAGGGGATTGCACCCGAGTAGGCGGAGAGCGCCTCTGCTATGATCCTCGGAGCATTGGAAGAAGGAATTAATATAGCGACCGAGACGAAAAAAGTCCTGGTGGTCGACGATCAACCGGACGTTCGGGAAGCGTTGCGGCTTTTGCTGAAAGGCGCGGGCTATGCCATTGAAACGGTCGCATCGGCGGACGTTGCGCTGGCTGCGGCCGCCGATGTCGGCTACGACCTGATGATCGTCGACATGAACTACACGTGGGACACCACGTCGGGCGAAGAAGGCTTGCGGCTGGTGGATCAATTGCGTGCGCAGCGGCGGGACGTGCCCATCATTGCGATGACCGGTTGGAGCACCATCGAACTCGCCGTAGAGGCGATGCAGCGTGGCGCTTGCGACTTTATCCCGAAGCCCTGGGACAATGGCCGCTTGCTATCGGTAGTTCGGAAGCATTTAAACGCCAAGCGCGAATCGCCAGGTCAACTCGACGCGGAGCTTGCCATCGCGCGCCTGGTGCAGCGAAAATTACTGCCGCAACCACATTTCAGCGCATATGGTCTGGACTGCGAATGCGCCTCCCTGTCGGCTGGAGAGATCGGTGGCGATTTGTACGATTTCTTCGAGATCGATCCTGGAACCATGGCTTTTCTTTTGGGAGACGTCAGCGGAAAGGGAATCGGAGCGGCGCTGCTGATGGCGAATCTGCAGGCCACCATCCGGGGGCAGAAGGAACTGGCGAGGGATCCATCCCGACTGATGCAGCGCGTGAATTATCTATTTTTCAAATCCACGCGGCCCGAGCATTTCGCCACGCTCTTCTACGGTGTGTACTACGCTGACACGTGCACCATCCGATATGTAAGCTGCGGACATCCGTCCGCGGTGCTAGTGAGGGCCAATGGGGAGTTTGAACTCTTGGATGCTAGCGCGACGGTGTTGGGAGCTTTCAAAGATCGCGGCTTTGAAGAGCGCTCGGTGACGTTGGGAACGGGCGACCGCTTGGTGCTATTCTCCGATGGCTTCTCCGAAGCCCAAATAGACACGATGACGGAAGAAAAGAGCGACGAATGGGCGTTGGAAACAATTTTATCGCTCGGCAGATCGCAGGAGAGCGGATTGGCGGGCACGCTAGCGTCGATGGCGGCTTGCGGCGGAAAACAGGCGGACGACATCACGGTGATGGACATCCGGGTGCTATAGCCGGACATTCTGCTGGGCGATCTAGTAGGTGGCTCAACCGGTTCGGTCCTTACAGGTGCAGTTTCAGAATCGCGATCGGGTTGAAGCCAGTCGTCTTCCTGTCCTGCATGTTGGCCATATAGAAGAACTCGGGGCCCACAATTACTCCGGTGGTCACGCCGTCAAATAGAGGAATACGGCGTTCGAGAACGTCGAATCGTTCGATCGCTCGAAGATCTCGCGTTAAGGCGAAGCGAACAACCCGCGGCGACATAAAGGCATTTCGTATTGCGATCAGCGCGCCGCGATAAAAGTAGAGACCGTCAATCGTTGAGAGGCACGCGGCCGTGGGACGGGCGATGGGCGTGGCGACCTGTGTTTTCAGATCCAGAACGGTAATGCCATCCGGGAATGTCGAGACATAAAGCAGGTTGCCGTCCGGCGAGAGAGTGATTCCATTTGCGAATTCGAACTGTTCCGGGAGTTTTGTCAGATCGGCGGCGTCGTTCGCTAGATGCCAGACTGCGCCAGCGCGCGTGTCCGTGAGATATATGTCGCCGGCCGGCGCAAACGCCAAATCATTGAAGTCGTGTCCAGGCCCGGCGACCGAGTACCTGCGAATTACCTGAGCCGACCGAAGGTCGTAATGAATGAGCTCGGACGCCGATTCCGAATTGTTCAAAAGCCAGAGTCCATTGCGCTGTACTTTGAGACCCAGCACGGTACCCAGGCCACCGGCGAATTCGGTGCACGTCCCGGACGTCGCGCAGCGAATTACCTTTCCTTTTTTCGTGCTTCCGAAATAGAAGCGTTTGCCCTTCGGATCGTAAGCGACGCTTTCCGGGACCAGGTCGCCCTCCGATACCTGAAACGCTGAGCTGCTGTGCGAAACCACCGGCGTCGCCTGTCGTAGGGCGGCCATAATTTCCTCGAACTCTCGCGTTCCACGCAATTCCGCGAAGATCGCATCGCGCGACGGGTCGAACCCCGCGTTTAGTGCGGCTACCTTTCGGAGCCACTCCATTGTTTCGGGCCATTGTTTCGCCGACGCCCACGTTCGGGCCATGAGATAAGTTACGGTGCTCTTATCCGGAGCTGAAATCAGTAATTTTTCGATGCGCGCAACCTCGGCACGGAATAATGGCCAATCGTTCTCGGATAGAGTTCCCGAGGGCGGTAGCTGAGCGGAAGCGGTCCAACCTGTGAGCGAGAGTGCCACGGCGAGGCGCCAAACGTTCATAGAGTGTTTCTTCATGATCTCTTACTCTGCTGTCGCGGTTGGGAAGCGTGATAAAATCGGCTTTCTTCAGCATGGACGCAATGAAGCCAAATCCGGCGGACACTTCCGAGGTGGAGTACGCTCCCTATCGGGAAGACACCCAACTCGCCCGGTATATCAAGAATTACCCGCGTAGCTTCACGCGCAATCCGTCGCAGCCTCTGATCCAGCGGCCACTGACGTTATCCGAGCTCACCGGGCCCGTTGCACTCGATCAGCGTCTGGGTATCAGCGCCCAAGATATCGCGCACGTTAGCCCCGCTAGTCCGCGAGCGATCGGGCAATACATCGAAGTGACCGGCAGCGTGACCGATGAAGATGGCGCGCCCCTCGCCGGATCGATGATCGAAATCTGGCAAGCCAATTCCGCGGGCAAGTACATTCATGAGATGGATCGCCATGAGGCGCCGATCGATCCTAACTTCACGGGCCTGGGCCGCTTCGTTACCGACGCCGAAGGGCGCTACAAGTTCCGCTCGATCAAGCCGGGCGCTTATCCGGTGACCGAATCGGACTGGTGGTGGCGTCCCCCGCACATTCACTTTTCAATTTTCGGTCCCAGCTGGATGAACCGGTTTATCACACAGATCTTCTTTCCGGGCGAGCCGCTCAACGAAACCGATCTGCTGCTCAATGCGGTGCAGAATCCTGAGGCACGCGACCGGTTGATTTTCGAGACCACCCCCACCGTGGTGGGTGCCGTCAATTTTCTCACCTTCCGCCGCGACTTCGTGCTGCGGGGAAAGAAGCGCACTCCGCAATTGGATTAAATGATCCCTTCTCCCTACTGTACGATCGGTCCTTTCTTTCCCGGCGAATTTGTCGCAGGCTGCCAAGACCTGACTAGTTTTCAGGGGAAACAGGCGCGTGGACAACATATTGTGCTAACGGGCCGGGTGGTGGAGGAAGGGAATCGGCCGATCCTGAATGCCATCGTCGAGATCTGGCAACCGGACGCCCAGGGCGTGTTTCGCCATCCCCTGGATCCGCATTTTATGGATGCCGACCCGGGCTTTTTTGGCTGGGGCCGGGCCAGAACCGACGCCGCAGGGCGCTACTCATTTCAAACGGTTATGCCGGGATCGAGTAACGGTTACGGAAACCACCCGCCGCGCAGCCCGCACGTGAATCTTATGCTGCTCGCAATCGGTCTGACTCGGCGCTTGGTCACCACCGTGTTCTTTGCTGAAACGCCGGAATCTGTGCGGGATCCTGTCCTGGATTGCGTTCCAGATCCGGCCGGCCGATCGCGCATGTTGGCGCGGCGCGAAAGCGATCGAAACGGGGCTGGGGGCGTGCCCGTCTACCGCTTCGACATCGTTACCCGGGGCGACTCCGAAACGCCTTTCTTCATAGATTGATCTCGTAGCCGTCGCGTAACGGTTACGGCGGATTTGCATCTAACGTGAGAATGGAGTCCCTGAATATACTGTAGTCTTCCCGCACGGAGGTTTGAATTGAGCGCGAAAAACTCGAGTCCCGCGAAGATTGTAGTGGTGGAAGACAATTCTGCCGACGTGTTTTTGCTGCGCCACGCTTTGGATCAGCACGATGAGGAATACGTTCTGGAGGTTCTCCGCGATGGCGAGGAGGCTATCGAGTTCGTCAATCGGCTGCGTTCGGCTGGGCCCCGAGCGGAACCTTGTGTGATCGTCCTGGATCTTCATCTTCCTAAGCACGATGGAACGGCGGTTCTAAAAGTGATCAGGCAGGAATCCGCTTTGGCCTTAGTGCATGTTGTAGCGCTCACAACTTTGGCGAGCCCTAAAGACGAACAAGAGGTTCGTGAGCTGGGCGTGCAATTGTACAAAGCAAAGCCCACTTTGGTTGAAGAATGGATCAAACTGGCGGGCGAGATTCTGAAAATTTGCCACGACCAAATCCGCGCAGCTTTGGTTTAAAGAACTCGCTTCCATATCAAGCTAGCCGCCCGCCGCGTGCTTCAGAAACGTGCCCTGCTCCAGTTCGTCGAATGCCTCGCGCAGCTGGTCTTGCGTGTTCATGACGATCGGCCCGTACCAGGCCACCGGCTCTTCGAGCGGCTTTCCCGATACCAGCAGGAACCGGATACCTTCCTCGCCTGCCTGTACGGTGAGTTCATCGCCTTGGTCGAACAACACGAGTGAGCGGTTGTCCGCGTCCTTCGGTGGCGTAGTGTCCGCCCATCCCACTCCCTCGGTTGGAACCGCGAGAGGACCCGACGCATTGCCGAACGTTCCGTCGCCCGCGAACACATAGGCGAAGGCGTGCCGCGTGGTTTCCACCGGCAGAACCTTTCTCTTACCCGGAGGCACCGAAATGTCCAAATACATTGGGTCGGAGGCGATTCCATCCACTGGCCCGCGCTTACCCCAAAAGCTTCCGCAAACGATCCGCACGCCAGTGCCGTCGTCGTCCGTGATGAGCGGAATCTCGGTGGCTTTTATTTCCTGGTAGCGCGGCGGCGTCATCTTGAGCGCCGACGGAAGGTTAGCCCACAACTGGAACCCATGCATTCGCCCGCTCTGGTCGCCCTTGGGCATCTCTTGATGGATGATCCCGGGTCCGGCCGTCATCCATTGAACGTCGCCGGCCGCGATGGTACCCTGGTTCCCCATGCTGTCGCCATGATCCACGGTTCCCGCCAGCACGTAGGTGATGGTCTCGATGCCGCGATGAGGATGCCACGGGAAGCCCGCCAGATAATCGTCGGGAACATCATTACGAAAGTCATCCAAGAGCAGAAAAGGATCGAAGTCGGATGTGTTGCCGAAACCGAACGCACGCCGCAGATGAACGCCAGCGCCCTCAAGGGTCGGCTTAGCCTTTACGAGCCGCTTCACTGGTCGAATGGACAATTTGGCCTCCTCTACCCGAGAGTAGCGTGTTCCCGGGGCTTTCGGTGGCCGCAGAGCCAGAAGCCAGAAGTCAGAATACAGAATGCGGTAGCCCCCTTCGTTCTGGATTCTGAATTCTCGAATTCTGAATTCTTCCTCCTCATTCATCTCTCAGCGCCCGCATTGGATCCACCAGCGAAGCCCGCCGCGCGGGACCGTAGGTGGCTGCGAGGGTAATCAAGAGCAGCGGTATCGCAATAGCTGGAAAGAGAGCGTAATTCATGTGGTCGAAAGACGCCACCCATGCCACAGTCATCACCGCGCGGCACGCGAAGAAGCTCACGATCAGGCCGATGGCAACGCCAATCGATCCCAGCACCAGGCCTTGCCGCAAAATCATGCGGATCACCTTTTGACTGTCCGCGCCAATCGCCATGCGGATGCCGATCTCGCGCCGGCGGCGGCTCACCGAATATGCGATCAGTCCATAAAGCCCCACCATCGCGAGAATCAGCCCCATGGTTCCCAGGCCCGCGACGCTTTCGGCGATGATATCGGGAGTTTTCACCGCGCGTTGCGTGTAATAGTCTTCCATGGTGCGTGCGTTGGAGACCGGCATGTCGGGGTCGATGCCACGCACCACGTCGCGTAGTACGGGGGCAAGCGTCGCTGCATCCGGCGCGGTGCTTTCAGCCATCACCGTCAAGGCGGAATTTTTCTCCTGGGTATAGGGAAGATAAATGAAATCCTGCGGCGGCTCGGCGATCCAGAAGTATTTGGTCATTTTCGCGATGCCGACAATCTGCACTAGCGGTCCGGTTGCCGACTTTTGATGGAACCGTTTTCCCAGCGCATCTTCCTTCGGCCAATAGTGGTGCGCGAACTGTTCGTTCACCACGGCCACCAGCGGCGTGTCCTGGCGGTCGGACTCGAGTATCGCGCGTCCTCGCAGGATGCTGACGCCTCCAGTGGAAAAGAAGCCATCGCTCACGTAGTAGTTCGGGACGGCGATCGATTCCTGCTTGGGTGGCATCGTATAGCCTTCCGGAACAATGGCCACGCCGCCGCCCCCGAGCAGCGGAATGCCTGAGATCAATGCCGCAGACCGGACACCCGGCGCACGGCGGGTTTTATCCAGAAGATCTTTGTAGAACCGGCGAGTTTGCTCTTCGCTGTAATGCAAGGGCGTGGTGTCGAAGCTGGTGAGAAACAAACGATCGATGCGAAAGCCGGGCCCTTGCAGCAGTTCATCGCGGAAGCCCTGCAACAATACTGCGGAAACAATCAGCAGCACCAAGGAAAGGGCCACTTGTCCTACGACGATGGAGTTGCGTCCCCATAAGCGCCGCTTGCCGGCGCTGTCTGCATCGGCGGCCTTGAGTGAGGAAACAAGATCCAGCCGCGTTGTTTGCAGCGCCGGCGTCAGACCGAACAGAAATGTGCTGATCAGTGACGCGCCGATGGTGAACAACAACATTCGCTGGTCCACCGAGACATGGTAGGCGAGCGGGACATCCACCGGGATGGGAATGCTGTTGAAGAAGCTGGTACCACCGTAAGCGACCGCCACTCCGGCCAATCCGCCCGCCAGCGCCAGCAGAAGATTCTCGAGCAACAATTGCCGGATCAGCGCTCCCCGCGCCGCGCCGATGGCCAGCCGCACGGCCATTTCCCGGGAGCGGGCTCGCGCCCGGCTGAGCAGCAGGCCGGTAACGTTGGCACACGCCACCAGCAGCACGCAAAACGCCAGCATCAACAGCATCGCCACCAGCGCGGCGTTGGGCGGCGATTGCCGAATGCGCATTTGAACCTCGGTCTGTACGTCCACATGATGGTCGCGATTGGTTTGGGGATACATCTGCTCCAGCCGCGTCCCGATGGCGGTTAAGTCGGAGCGCGCCTGTGCGATACTGATGCCCGGTTTCATGTGGCCTTTGACCGCGAGCCAGCGCAACTCGCGCTTTTCAAGATTGTTGACCCCGCTCAAACGTGGAGACATGGCGAGCGGAATGAACATGGCCTGTTTCACGAATTGATCGATGCCGGTGAACTGCTCCCCGGTGACGCCGATAACGGTGAGAGGAACGCTGTTGATCCAGATGGTGGAACCCACGGCCGACGGGCTGGAATTGAACTGATTCACCCAAAAGTCGTGACCGAGCACCACGACAGCGTCTCGCCCCAGGGCCTGGTCTTCGGAGTCCATAAAGCCCCGCCCCAGCACCGGCTGCACACCTAAGGCGCGGAAGAAATTGCCTGAAACATACAGTCCGTAAGCGATTTTGGGAAGCGCGGTTGCATTCGGTTTGAATCCGAATGCGCCGCCGGAAGCCGCCAGCAATCCGTCAAAAGTGTGATTGCCATCGCGCAAATCCCGATAGTCGGGGTACGAAAGAGCGGTGTTCGAGAAAACCTGGCCGCTCGAAGTTGTGACGGCTGCTATCCGGCTGGGCTCGGGAACCGGCAGCGGCCGCATGAGCAGCGCATCGGCAAAACTGAACATCGCCGAGGTGGCGCCAATGCCGATGGCCAGCGAGCAGATGCTTACCAGCGTAAATCCGGGGGCTTTCCGCAACAGCCGCAGTGCGTGGCGTAACGACTTCAGCATCCAGTAACCTCCGTCATGCTCGATTAACGGCATAGACGGAGTTTGGACCCCGAAAGTTCGATCGAATTAGACCGTGATCACCACTTTGCCGACCTGCTGGTTGGATTCCAGATACTGATAAGCTTCCACGGACTGCGCCAGCGGAAATGTTTTGGCGATCTTGGGATGAAACCGCCCGTCCTGGAGGCGGTCGAAAACATATTGCTTGGCTATTTTCAGCAGTTGCGGATCCCTGCGGATTTCTATCAGCGTGTAGCCGCGAATCGTGAGGCCTTTACCCAACGCGATCATCGGGAACGGTGTCGGCTGCATAGAAAGCCCGCCGTATTCGAAAATGATTCCCTCGAAGGCCGCCGCTTCCGCCAGTTTCTCGACGCCCGGCCCCGCGACCGGGTCGAAGATGAGACGCGCGCCGTTGCCGCCGGTGATCTCGTTCACCTTTTTCACTAAGTCTTCTTCTTCGGTGGCGATCACGTGGGCGGCGCCCAAGGTAAGCAATTCGGCGCGCTTGTTCGATTTGCGCGTGGTGGCAATCGGTATCGCGCCTTCCGCGTTCACGATCTGGATGGCGGCGAGCCCCACACTGCTGGATGCAGCGGTGATGAGCACGAAGTCGCGGGGTTTTATATGGCCAAACGTGACCAGCGCACCATGCGCGGTGAGATATTGCATCCAAATCGCGGCTGCTTCCACAGGAGAAAGTTTTGCGGGATACTCGCCGAGCGATGTTGCGGGCACGATTGCTTCCTCGCCCAACACGCCGTTTTTGCTCATCGAGAAGCCGGGAACGGTAGCCACTGGCTTGCCCACCCAGCTCGCATCGACGCCTGGCCCAACGGATTCGACAACGCCTGCGGCTTCATAACCGAGTCGTGATGGCAGCTCAGGCGGTCCGCCATAAAGCCCTCGCATGAACAAAGCCTCGGCACGATTCAAGCCGACCGCTTGCACCCGCAACTTCACCTCCCCCTCGCCAGGCTGGCGCGAGGGTGCATCTTCGAGTTTCAGATTCTCAGGGCCGCCGATGCTATGGAAGCGAACGATTTTAGGCATAAACCATTAATTCACCTTGCAGGTGAAGTTACCCGCATCGGTGGTTAGGCCGCTTCCTTTGTAAACGGCCACCTGCGGATAAGGGCACAACGGGCGAGTCATGTCGATCTGTCCGTTGGCCACATGCGACGCGACAATCTGAGCGGGAGCTTTGCCAGCTTCGCGCCAGCGTTCGATCACCGCCATCTTGTTGAACTGATCCGTGCCCTGGCCGCCGGAGCAATGCTGCATGCCGGGAATCATAAACAAACGAAGCCAGTCGCTTTGATCCGGGCCCATCTTTTCCAGCACTGCGCTGTAAAAGTTTACGGTGTTTCCGGGTGGAATCGCTTGATCCGCCCAGCCGTGGTACAGCAACAGCTTTCCACCGTGCTTCTTGAATGCCGAAAGATCGTCGGTATGCGCATCGATGCCGGATTTGTCGGCTAGCTCCACGTCGCTGTCCAGGTCGAACTTGTGGTAATCGTAATCGGCGTCCTGGTGTCCCAAAATCCGGATGCTGTCCCATCCGCCGCCGGGCTGCGTTGGAATGCTCTTCAATGCGGCATACTGCAGCTCGCCGCCAGGTTCATATCCGGTCCAGATGATTTCACCCTTTTTGTTCTTCACGTCGGCGAACACTATCTTCACTGTTTCTACTTGTGCGGCGGTGAGGCAGCCTTCCGATTCCTCGCCCTTGCAGAGCAGCGCGGCCGGATCGAAGTGGCACTTGGTGGGATCGCCGATGAGTCCGTCCTTGACGCCGTCTAGCGCGTCGCACTTGGCGAGAATCGCTTTGTGCAACATTTCTACGTTGGTCTGCGATAAGGCGCCGCCGGGATTCTTCATCTCCCGGATGGACCTTTCCACGCCGGCCGCATGGAGGTGAATGTGAGGATTCGCGGGCGCGCCAGCTAGGACACCGTCAAAGTCGTCGGGGAATTTGGTCACTTCCACCAAAGCCTGGCGGCCACCGGTGGAACAACCGTTCCAATAGGAGTATTTCGAGGCTTCGCCATAGTAAACCTTGATCAGCGCCTTGGACTGGACCACCGTATCGTGAACCGCGCGCCAGCCGAAATCGACGATCTTCTCCGGATGCCCGAGGGCGAACATGCCGTTGCCGCCTTCGTGGCCCGTGTCGGTGGAAGCGGTGGCGTATCCATCGCGCAGAGCCGCGGCCATCTGCGGGAAGCTGATGATGCCGGCCCAGCCGCCATTGCCCACCATTTCGAACCTGCCATTCCAATTCTCGAGAGGAAGCCACAATTCCATTTTGATGTCGGAGTCCGAGGAAGGCCGCAGCGTGGCAGCAACGCGGCAATGAGCCGGGAGCATCTGGGGCTGAATAATGGCGCGTCCATTTTGTTGTGGTGCAACAGGCCCTCCCGCTCCACGTCCAGCGCCGGCCGGAGGCTGATATGGTCCGGCGGCGACGATTTCAACGGCGGTGAACTCGACCCCGGGGATGGAGAGCGACTTGAGATTCTCGCAAGCATTCTTCGAGGGGGTCTGGGCGAAGGTCAGAGCAGCGAAACCGCAAACAGCGGCGGCCAGCTGAATCGCGAACGTCGGGGTTCTCATGAGGGTTGCTCCTTCGGGCGAGCGTTAGGAACATTGTTGCATAAGCATCGGAATTATTCCGGTTGGCGCGACGAGTTTACGAAAGGGATGAATGGGAGCAAGAATTATCAAGATGCCGGATGCATGGTCCGCTACGATGGCGTTATGATTCGCAGCGCGCTGGCGATTTTGGCGAGGATCGTGGTGTTGACTGTTACTTCGTTTGCTATTGAGGCGGCGGCCGATCCGTTGCTGCTGCACCTGTTCCCTCACGTGCTGCCGAACCGGGCGGCGATGAGCCACAACCTGCCAGCGACGTTGCTCCAATGGGTGTACACGGCGTGGTGCATCGCGACGGGAGGATACGTCACGGCATGGCTGGCGCGCCGCCGGGAGGCGCTCCACGCAGTGATCATGGGTGGGATCGAATTGGCGCTCACCGTGTGGGCAATGGTCTCATTACCGAACGAAGCTCCGCTCAGGAATTGGATTGTGGGGATGGCTCTCATTGTTCCCGGGCGTGGTGCGGGGGATGCTTCGGATGAAAGCAAAAGCGGAATTGGGGCCACGCCTCGAGAGTTAATAGCCAATTTCGGATAACAGCAAGAAAGATCAAGCACGAGGCACGGCGCGGGAGTTAGAGTCATAGGGGACATGACGACGCCGCTGAAACAGGTGCAGCCGGTGATTGCTTTTGCCGCGGCGCACCTGGATGAAGACCTTTCGCTTGAGGCGCTGGCGGATCAGGCTGGGCTGTCGGCGTTTCATCTGCATCGGGTGTTTTCCGCCGCGGCTGGTGAGACGCCCAAGCAGTTCACACTGCGGCTCCGGCTGGCGCGCGCGTCGGCGATGCTCCTCACCACCGCCGATTCGGTGCTGGACATTGCGCTCGAGTGCGGATTCCAAAGCCATGAGGCGTTTTGCCGGGCATTTCGAAGGCGCTTTGGGATGACACCCAGCGTTTATCGCACCCGCGGCTTCGCGGGCGGCATTGAGGCGGACGAAGCGATGGAACACGCGGGCATTGTCGACAGAGTTGCGCCTTGCATCGGGCTCTTTCATCATCATCGGGACGGGGGATCACAGACAAACAACATGGCGTACTCAATCACAAAAAAGGAAATTCCAGCACAGCCCGTGCTGGTTGTGAGACGGCGCGTGAAGCCGTCCGAGGTGGCAAGTACCCTGGCGGAAGTGCTCGGTTATGTGTTTACGCACGCGCAGCAGAACGGCATCGCGCTGGCGGGCCAGCCGCTCACGCGCTATGTGGAATGGGGGCCAGGACTGTGGACTATCGAAGCCGGAATGCCGGTGACAGCCCATTGCTGCGAGAGCCCGGTGGAAGCTGAGGTGCGGACCGGGACGTTGCCTGGTGGACTGGTGGCCACGACCACACACACCGGATCCTACGACAAACTCAACGAAGCGCACGCGGCGGTTCAACAATGGATGGAAGCCGAAGGACTCACGGCGGCGGGAGCGCCCTGGGAATCCTACACCACCGATCCGGCCGATTATCCCGATCCCAAGGATTGGAAGACCGACATTTTTTGGCCGGTGGCGAGTCCAAAAGCGCCGCGCAGCGACGTGGCGACGAAACCCGTGGTGTACCAAATGCCCGGCATGGACGCGGTACTAATTCAGCGAGACATCCCGTATCAGACTATCGACGCGAGTAATCTGACGATGGATGTTTATAGGCCGCCGAATTCGAATGCCGCCACGCGATTGCCCGCCGTTGTCTTCGTCATCGGATATTCCGACTTAGGCGCGGAAAGAACACTGGGCTGCAAGTTTAAAGAAATGGAGTCGTATATTACGTGGGCGAAATTAGTGGCGGCCTCCGGGCTGATCGCGATCACCTACGTGAATCACGAGCCGCTGCGCGATCTGGACGCGCTGTTCCGGCACCTGCGCGAGAATGCCGAAGCGCTGGGAATCGACGAGCATCGGATGGGAGTGTGGTCCTGCTCCGGCAACGTTCCCAGGGCGCTGGGGCTACTTATGCAAAAGGAAGATCTCAAGTGTGCCGCCCTGTGCTATGGCGTGACGCTGGATGTGGATGGGTTCACCGGTGTGGCCGAGGCCGCTAAGACGTGGCGGTTCGCCAATCCTACGGCGGGGAAATCCGTTCGCGACCTTCCACCGGATGTGCCGCTGTTCATCGCGAGAGGAGGTCGCGACGAAATGCCACGGCTCAATGAAGCGCTGGACCGTTTCATCGCCGACGCGCTAGCCGCGAATCTGCCGATTACCATCGCAAATCACGCCACCGGTCCACATGCTTTCGACCTGATGCACGATAGCGACACTTCGCGCGAGATAGTCCGGCAGATCCTGGCGTTTCTGCGCTTTCATCTGCTGGGGTAGCCAGAAAGGCCAATCGAGCAGGCTTAGCCTGCGTGCACCATACCGTGCTGATCGGCGTGGTGCTTTCCGGCTTCTTCGGAATGATGGGTAGCGTGCAGAGCATGTCCATGGGCGATGTGGGCATGATGGCCGGCCTTTTCGTGATCGCCCGATTGGTGGTGTGCGGCTGCTTCGCGGTGATGTTTCGCTGCCTGCTCATGATGTTCCGCGGCCTTCTGGTGATGCTCTGCTCCTTGATGAGCCATGATGTGGTGCCTCCCTTTGCTTTAGGTGAAAATCAACAACTCCCAGCAGTCTACAGCTGCAATTTGAGAATGGCGTGAATAATGGATTCTCTTTCGATGAAGTAATCTGCCGGCGTCCAGCCGTACCGTCTGCGTCATTTCACGCAGGTGCGATGCGAGTTCACGTCGCGCCGCCGCGTAAGTGATTGAAATCCCCGGATTCATGGGTGGCTGCAGGATTGCACCACTCTCCGGCGGAGGTAAAAGACAATGGCTGGAATCAGCTTGACACCCGCTGTAGTAGTTTGGGTAATTCTCGCAATCGCGACGCTCGGCTTGGCGCTGTATCGGAAGTTGATCTCCGCCAGCGAAGAGGACTTGATTCATCTGGGACCCGGAGAAGAGCGCCACATTCCCGAGCAGGTCGCGCTGGCAGGAAAACTGAAGGCGGTGGACCGCTGGGGCAAAACCCTGACGGTGATTACGGTAGTAGTGGGACTTGCGATGGCCGCAGTGTATCTGTACCAGGCGTTTTTGGTTCACCAGTAGGAGCTACTGCGGGGCTGTTTCGCCCTGAATCAGATCGCGGACGCTGCCAGACAATTGGGAATCTTCCAGGACAAAGAATAGGCCGCCTCGGCCGTTTTGACTGCTGTCGCAATGCGGCCCGGAGAGCGTCCCTTGCTGGTTGAGATCGCCGAAGATGGCGTAGTTGTGCTCGCCGGTGGATACGCCGATCTTGGCGTGATTCCCGTCGGGTTCGCCGACGCCATCGAATCCGATGGTTTTTTCTTGCCACGATCCCGTGATTGCGATCTCCACCGCGCCGGGGACGCCGAGCGACTTATCCCAACAAGCAACTGGCGTGGTTGCGGTGGTGGTTGGAATTTTTGGAGCAGCCCACCAGGTGGCGGCCCGCAACGGTTCGCCGCCGAGCAGCGCGGAAACCATCTGCCAGGGCGGGACGTTCAAGTCGGATGGCTTCGAGATGAGCAGGACACCGGTGGAAAGCGTGACTTCGGTGGCGGTCCTGCTTTTGGAGACTTTTCCTAGAGTATGGACCAGCGCCTGAATGTCGGCCGGCCCTCCATTGTTCACGATTTGAAGTTTGGCCGGGTTGGTTACCACGCTCGAATTCGCCAGAGCATGTAGGACTGCCACTACATCCGCTTTCGTCAGCCTGAGTGCGAAAAAATGCTGGCTCACTAGAACGTCATTGTCCGCCACGCAACCGAGCGTGTTTCCGTCAGTCTTGCGAGGTTCCATCGAACTGCCGGAAGCGGGCCAGGACGGAGTGGAGACTTGCAGCACCATTCCGCTTCCGTCGGCGTTCCACGCCAGCATGCCTTTGGAATGACCCTCGGGCGCGTCTTTATTGGGGAGCGGATCGCCGTAGAATTGATCGTTCCAGATCACATAGGAGAATGCGCCGTTGTATACCTCATCGAAAGTGGCCCCGAGCGGATCTGTGGTGGTGTCGCCGATGCATCCGCCGCCTTGCTGCAGAGTGTGATCGGCGCCGCTGGCAAACAGAAACTGCTGGCCGAAGTACTTATACCGTTGAACCGTGCCGCCGAAGGCGCAGGTTCTTTGCGCACCGCTACAGCCGGGAAACGACTCGGCATTGAATTTGAAAACAAACCACCAGTCCACTGGCTGTCCGCCTTTCAAAAGCGGGGCGGGCGCTTCTTGCGCCGTCAGTGTAAGGCACCAGCACACGAGCAGGAATCGGAAGATCATATAGTCTGATCGGCAAAAGCCGGGACGAAATGAGCTAATAGAAAAGGATGAAGGTTCTACTCTTTGGCGCGACCGGTATGGTCGGCCAGGGCGTCTTGCGCGAATGCCTGCTCGATCCAGAGATCGAAAGCGTGGTGTGTGTCGGGCGCGCCGCCACCGGCCAGCAGCATGCGAAGCTCCGCGAACTGATGCATGCCGATTTCCTCGATTTCTCGCCGATTGAGAATCAACTCCAGGGTTTCGACGCGTGCTTCTTCTGTCTAGGGGTATCGTCGGCTGGCATGAGCGAGGAGAACTACCAGCGCGTCACTTATGGAATTACCCTAGCCGCGGCGCGGACGTTGGCCCGACTCAATTCGAACATAACTTTCATCTATGTTTCGGGGACGGGGACGGACAGCACAGAGCGCGGGCGCGTGATGTGGGCTCGCGTCAAGGGAAAAACCGAGAACGAATTGCTGCGCCTGCCGTTTCACGCTGCCTATATGTTCCGTCCGGGCGTGATTGTGCCGCTGCATGGCATTCAATCGAAGACGAGGGTTTACCGAGCGTTTTACACGCTGCTGGGCCCGGTGCTGCCGTTGTTGCAGGGACGCTTTCCAAAGTACGTGACCACCACGGAACAGATTGGACACGCTATGCTCAAGGTCGCCAAGAATGGTTGGCCCAAGCGAGTGCTCGAGACGAGCGATATCAACGAGGTGTGAAATGCGTTTCCTAGTGCTCCTATTCGCGACGGCGAGCAGCGTGCTTTGCGCTGACGCCACTCTTTGGGGGCCAGTGGAAAGCGGCCTGCAATTAGGCATCGACGCCGCATCAACGGTTGAACCCGCATTACGCATTTTGCTCAAGAACATGGGATCTGAGCCACGAGATCTCCTGATTGGCTATCGCGCGCCGGTGGATCTCTACAACCTGGAGATCACGACTTCAGCGCCGAGCGCTAGCGAACAGCCGGTGCTCGATTTGAATGCTCTTCAGGCGCCTCCGCCTTCGCTTCTCTTGCCCATGACCGCACATCTTCAGCCGGGTGAAGTTCGCGTGTTCCGCTACCCATTGAGCCAGCTCATTTGCATCGTGAATCGAACAGACGTTCCGTTTCGCACTCTGCTGGAGCAAGGCTACAGCGTTCGCGCCACGTTCGAATTTCCTGGCGTGACATTAGCAACACCAGACTTAATTTATATGTGGTAGCATCCGTGGAGTGTCCGCGGTAGAAATCGACCAAATTACGAAGACATTCGACTCCGTAACCGCGGTGGACCGGCTTTCCCTATCCGTTCCTGAAGGTTCGGTTTACGGATTTATCGGGCCCAACGGCTCCGGTAAATCCACCACCATGCGGATGATCGCGAACATTCTTTACCCAGACTCGGGCAGCATTCGGGTGTTCGGCGAGGAACGTTCCGGCACTCGCTCCGGACTGATCGGTTATCTTCCCGAAGAGCGCGGCCTTTATCGCAAAATGCGAGTGCGTGCGCTGCTGGAATTTCATGGCCAACTGCGTGGCGGGCGGAATGTCTCGGCCGAAGTGGATGCCTGGCTGGAGCGCTTGGGGCTTAGAAATCGCGCGGACGACAAAGTAGAAACGCTCAGCAAGGGTATGAGCCAGAAGGTCCAATTCATCGCCACCGTCATTCCCGAACCCAAGCTGCTGATCTTGGACGAACCGTTCACGGGGCTTGATCCTGTGAGCGCCGATTCGATTCGCGGCACGATTCTTGAAATGCGCAAGCGCGGCTGCACCGTCATTCTCAGCACCCACGATATGGGCGTGGCCGAAAGCCTGTGCGACTCGATCTTTATGATCTTTCGGGGCAAGAAAGTTCTGGATGGGACGCTGGCCTCCATTCAGTCGAGCTATGGAAGCGATACGATTCGCGTGGAGGTGGAAGGCGGATCGTCCATGCTGGGGGCGTTGCCCGGGATCGAAAGAATCAAGGACCTGGGCCAGGTGCAGGAATTGCGAATGGCGGCAGGATGCGATCCGCAGCAAGTTCTTTGCACGCTTGCGGGGCGGACGCGAATTTCGTCATTTTCGGTGGTGAAGCCTTCGCTTCACGACATTTTTGTGCGGATTGCGGGCCCGCAGCCAGAGGAGATGGCCGTTGCGTAGAACCCTGCTGATTGCCAAACGCGATTACTTGCAAATCGTGCGGACCAAGGCGTACATCGTCGGCTTGATTTTGCTTCCGCTGCTATTTGGCGGCGGATTTTTGCTGATTCCGTTGGCCAATCGAGGTAACGCGAGGGACCTGCGCATTGCCGTGCTGGACCGGACTGGCGTCTCGGCGGCCGCTGTGATTCAATCCGCCGAGGAAGCGAATCGCAGGGCGCTGGCCAATGCTCCGTTCGGATCGCAGGGCGCGCCGCGTTATAGCTTCGAGGAAGTGAAGCCCGAACCCGACCAGGACGCTCAGCTTTTGTCGCTTTCCGATCGCGTTCGCAACGGCGAACTATTTCTGGTTCTCGACATCTCTCCGGAGGCTCTTCGGCCGTCAGGCGATTCCAAACAGGAACTTGTCCGTTATTACACCAATTCCGGTGGAATCGTCGATCAACAGAGTTTCTGGCTGCCTGGCGCGGTGAACGACGGTCTGCGCCGCGTGCGTCTTACACAGGCAGGCGTGGACCCAGCGCGTGTGCCCGGTGTTTTGGGCGATGTCGCGGTGGTGTCCATGAACCTGGTCTCGAAAGATCCAGCGACCGGGAACATCGTGCAAGGTCATAAGAAGAATCCGATTCAGACTGGCGCCGTACCGTTCTTTCTGGTCTTTCTGCTGTACATCATCGCGATCTTCGGCTCGGCGCCGAATCTGGGAGCGGTAGCTCAAGATAAAATGCAGCGCGTATATGAAATGTTGCTGAGCTCCGCTTCGTCATTTGAACTCATGATGGGCAAGGTGTTGGCCGCGGTGGGCGCATCGCTGACCAGCTCCACGGTTTACATTATCGGCGGACTACTGGCGCTGGCGGGCATGGCGATGTTCGGGATTGCGCCGCTGCATTTGATTCCTTGGTTTTTTGTGTACGTGGTAGCGGACGTCGTGATGCTCGCCGCCTTGGGCGTCGCGCTGGGATCGGCATGCGCCACTCCGCAGGATGCCCAGCAGTTTGCGTTCTTGCTGATTCTGCCCATTATGATTCCGATGTTTGTGCTCACTCCGGTGATGCAGCAGCCCAACGGCGGGCTCGCGGTGGCGATGTCGTTCATTCCGCCATTCACGCCTGTGGTTATGCTACTGAGGCAGGCTCTTCCGGGAGGCGTCCCCTGGTGGCAGCCGTGGCTCGGTTTGGTGGGCGTGGTGGCGTGGGCCGTCGTCATGATCTGGGTAGCGGCGCGCATCTTCCGCATCGGTATCCTGTCCCAAGGCAAGACGCCACAGTTCGCGGAACTGGCGCAATGGGTGATGCGCGATTAAGATTGTTGGCCGCTGATGAACGCAGATCGACACCGATAAGAAATTCGCTCCGATTGACACTTAGGCCGGGGCGAATGTAGGATCGATACGATTCACAAGAAAGGTCGATATGAGGAATCCACGTTCGCTCGCCCTGATGGGCCTCGCGTTAATCACCACTGCGGCATCCGCGCAGCAAAAGGTGCAATGGGATAGCAAGTACAACATTCCGGTGGCGCCCACCGGATTGGCCCATCGTCCGCTGCCGGATCACCCGATGGTGTTCGATACCGCGGAAGGGCAGAACATCCGCGTGGTGGTGGTGACCAAGGCGCTGGAGTATCCCTGGAGCCTAGCCTTTCTTCCCGACGGGAACATGCTTGTGACCGAGCGGCCGGGACGGCTGCGCATTATTCGTAATGGCGTGCTCGATCCTAAGCCGATCGCTGGCGCACCGGCCTCCTACTGGGCCGCTGAATCGGGCGCACCTGGCGCGGTGCATGGGTATATGGACATCGCGCTGCATCCTCGATTTGCCGAGAATCATCTCTTGTATCTCACCTACACCAAGCCGCTTGAGGGAGGAAAGAGGACCACGGCCATCGCGCGCGGGCGGTGGGATGGCAGCGCGCTCAAAGATGTGCAGGACATCTTTACTCTGGATGAAGGAAGCACCTCGCGTATCGCCTTCGGAAGCGACGGCATGCTGTATATGACCACTACCGGCAAAGATCCGCAGGATCCGAACACGCTGGGCGGCAAAGTGCTGCGGCTGCGCGACGATGGTTCCGTCCCGCCCGACAATCCGTTCGTGGGGCAAGCCGGTCATCGGCCGGAAGTGTACACGATGGGCCATCGCAGTGCGCTTGGTCTGGCCTTGAATCCCACGACCGGCGAGATGTGGCAGAACGAAAACGGCCCGAACGGCGGCGACGAGATCAACATCCTGAAGCCCGGCCGCAATTACGGCTGGCCGCTGGTGAGCTATGGCCGCACGTATCAGGGGCCGTGGCAGGTGTCGCCTCCCGGCCACCCGGGTTTTGAAGCGCCAGTCGTAATTTGGATCCCGGCCATTGCGGTATCCGGCATGACCTTCTACACGGGCGACAAGTTTCCGAAGTGGAAGGGCGACGTGTTTGTGGGCTCGCTCCGCACGGGCGAGATTCCAGGAACCGGCCACTTGGAGCGGATACTGTTCAACGACAAGATGGAGGAACTGCGACGCGAAGCTTTGCTCCGCGAATTACGGCAGCGCATCCGTGATGTTCGGCAAGGCCCCGACGGATTGTTGTACCTGCTTACAGACGAGAAAGAAGGCGCCGTGCTGCGAATCGAGCCGGCCGAGTAGCCCCGCTTGGGTGCTGCTGGTGGAAATCTCAGCCACGGGCAAAGACCACGAAGCCGTTGGCCGGAATCACAATGCTGGCGGAAGCCGAAAAGCCGTGCATCGGCGGCCCTGACGCGGTGATGCCTCCGCCATTGCCTGCGACGATGGGGTTCACCCAGTTGTCGTAGACGTCGCTGTTGAAGACTTCAGCCCATGCGCCGGGGCCGGGAAATCCCACGTTGTAGTTGTACCAGGTGGTTTCAGAGAGCGTGGCGACTACCACTACATCCTGACCGGTGCCTTCGAGCCAGCGATGAAATGCAAGCACCCGGTTCGCATCGTGGACGTGGAACGGATTGACGTTATCGCCCCGTAGAGCCGGATGATTCCAGCGCAGGCGAATGAGATCCTGCGTGAAGCGCAGATGATTTACCATGGCGACGTCGGTTCCACTGTTTAATCCGTCCCAATAGAGGAGATTATCGGACGCCGTGGGATCCCAACTCCACTGTTTATCTTCCAGAAACTCCTGACCCATGAAGAGCTGTGGAATCCCAGGCGCGGTGAGTAGAATCCCGGTGGCAAATCTGGATCGGCTGCGGGCATACCAGCTACGACGGTCGGCCGAATCGGCGAGAAACGGAATGCGCTGATCGGTGTTCACCTTCACGATGTCGTGGTTCTCGACGCACGGCACGGTCTGCCAGGCATGCGCGAAGCCGCCGGGATAGAGGGCGCCCGCGATACTGTCGAAGTTGATGGCGGACTGCTGGCCATAGGAAGCTGCCTGGACCGCCGTGCGGACGGCGCTGCGCAGCCCATCGTGCTGCAGGACGTCGAATCCCGCGCCGCCATCAGCCACCGCAGTTACGATGGATTGCGAAGATTTCGGATAGTTTCCCACTTCGCCCGGCCAGAACTCGGCGTTTTGGAGCAGGCGAGGCTGGATGTACCGGAGCGTGTCGGTGAGGTTGCAACAGAAGCTCCAGCCTGAATCGCCATTCATCGATAGCAGATCGCTGATTTCGTCGTAGCGGAATCCGTCGGCATGGAGCTCCTGGATGTAATAACTGGCATTGTTGATGATGAACTGGCGGACGTCGTTATTCCAGAGAGCGAAAGATAGTCCGCCGGTGCCGCGGTCCTGATCGGTGAAATAGAGGCTGTTATTGTTGTTGCCGGTGACGGCGCGATCGAAGAAGTAAATACATTGGTCGTCGGGCCGGTTGTTGGGATTGAATCCGCCGGCATGGTTATAGACCACATCGAACGCGACGGCGATTCCGTAGACGTGGCAGAGATCGACCAAAGCTTTGAGTTGAGCTGGTCCGGACACGATGTCGTTCAGCGCCAGCGGCGACAGGCTCTTGGCTTGGAGAAGGCCGTTGATGGTTACCAAATATTGCGTCAGGGCGGACGGATCGGTGACGACATACGGGAAGTCCGGGGAAAAATAATCCGCGCCGTCGTAGCCCAGGGACGGATCGGTTTCCACTTCGTCCACCGGCAAGGGCTGGAGTACGTTGATTCCCAGGGCTACGAGATAGGGAATCTTACCGATCATATCCAGATATGTGGAGGCGATTCCCGGTTGAGTGATCGCATAAGTTCCAATATGCAACTGATAGACGATCATATTGCTGAAGTCGGGTGTCACGAAGCTCGCGTCGTGCCAGGGGTATCCCGTCCCGGATCGAATAATGCAGCTACAAGTTGGGAATGGCGCGTCGGTGGCCAGCTGGCGCGCGTACGGATCGCGCTTGTAGCCGCTGGAGCCCGCGCCCGTCACCCAGAAGTGATACAGGTCGCCTTCCTGGGCATTTTGCATGAAGCCGGTCCAGTAGCCGGTGGCGTCTTTTGACAGCAGCAGGTCGTCAGTCTGGGTGGTGTATTGCGTTCCGCCAAAAGTGCCGTTGAGATAAACAGCCGACGCGCGCGGCGCCCACGTGCGGAAAGTGGCCCCGCCTCCAGCGACGAGGGTGGCTCCCATGGGAGTGGCCAGGGAAATATTTTGTTGAGAGATCATGCGAACCTCCCATATTTACTTTAATCCTGCCGGGTTTAATCGTGCCGGAGCGCGATCATTGGGTCCACGCCGGCTGCTCGACGTGCGGGAATGGCCGCTGCCAGCACGGTGGTGAGCAGCAACCCGAGCAGCACGAAAATAACCAGCAAAGGATCGACGGCAGGAGTTGCCATTACACTGGCACTGAGCGCACGGCTGCCAGCCAAGCTCAACAACAGCCCGATCCCTATGCCAGTCAATCCCATGGTTGCGGCTTGCTTCAGGATCAGTTGCATCACCTGTGGCCGCGCCGCACCCAGCGCCATGCGGATGCCGATCTCGCGCGTCCTGCGGGCCACCTGATAGGCCACCACCGCGTACAGGCCGACCAAGGCCAGGGCCAATCCGAGCAACCCGATGGACGCGACTAGCCCGTTTAGAAAATGCATCAACCTCACCGCGCGCTGATCGACGACCTCGGCCATGGTTCTCACTCCGAAGACCGGAACATTCGCATCAATGGAGCGAACCGTTTCACGGAGTGGCGCCGCCAGGGCCGCCGGATCCCCATAGGCCTCGGCGATCAGCGCCATCTGCCCCCGCGGACTTTGGCTGAACGGCAGATACAAGTATTCGAGAGGCGGCTCGAACAGCTGTACATACTTGATGGTCGGGGTGACGCCAACAATCTCGATCCAGGGGGCGCCGGGCTGATTGAGCCGGACTCGTTTCCCGATGGGATTCCGCCCCAGGTAGTGCTTGGCGAACAGTTCATTGACTATCGCAACCCGAGGCGAATCCGCACGGTCTGTCGACTGGAATGCGCGGCCCTGAAGTAGCGATATGCCAAGCGTCTGGAGGTAATGGTCATCCACGGTACTGGCCCACACGTTGGCGCTCTGCTGGCCGGGTGGAAACTGGTAGCCTTCGGGAATCACGGCTTCGCCACGCCAATTGTTCATCGGAATTGAGGATGAGAGCGTTGCCGATTTCACCCCTGGCATTACGCGAACCCGCTGGATCAGGTTCTTGTAGAACAGATCGGTCTGTTCGGGAGTGTAGCGAATCAGCGTGGGGTCCAAACTCATGCTCAGCCGATGGTCAATGCTGAATCCGGGGCCATGAGTCAGCAAGTAGCCGAAACCGCGAAACAGTTGAGTAGCCGCAACCAGCAGCACGACAGCACCGGCGATCTGTACGGTGACCAGCGCATTCCGTCCGAAGAGCCGCTTGCGATGTTGATCCGAAGGTGCTGCCTTGAGTGCCGGCACCAGGTCGTTCCTGGTGGCTTGCAGCGCCGGGGCCAGCCCGAACAAAGTCGCGGTGATTATTGAAATAAGTAGAGTAAACAAAAGCACCCGCGTATTGAGCTCGACGAGGGTTTGGGTCGGAATATCGCCCGCTTGCGGCAGCTTCGAAGTCACGTCGATGGCAATCTGGGCGACCAGGAGCCCCAGCGTGCCGCCCGCCGCAGCAATCAACAGGCTTTCGGCCATGAGTTGCCGTACCAACCGGCTGCGGCTAGCGCCGATAGCCAACCGCACCGCGATCTCGCGTGCCCTGGCCTGGCCCCGGCTCAGGAATAGGTTCGCGACATTGGCGCACGCGATCAGCAGAGCGACCACGACGATGACGAACAACATCGCGATCATCACTGGCGTTGCCGGATCATTGTCCACTCGCGCCTGCAATTCGGTGCGGATGGCCGCTCCAAAAGCCCGGTTCGTCGCCGGGTAGGACTGTTCCAGGGATTTGGCCAGCGCCGAAGCCTCCGCGCTGCCGGCCTGAATGGAGACACCCTGCTTCAAGCGTCCCTTGACGGTAAACGCGCGGCTGCTCCGATTGGTGAGCAGGTCGCGATTTGAGGTGAGCATTAAGGGGGCCATCTGGGCCGGAACATAAAAGGCCGGCCGGGTGAACTGATCCATCCCCGTGAAGGATTCCGGCGCAACCCCGATCACGGTGAAATCCAAACCATTGAGCCGGACGGTCCGGCCGATCACTGCTGTATCCGATGAGAACTCGTTTTCCCAGAACGAGTGCGCCAGAACCAAGACCGCGTTTCGTCCAGGAGCCTGATCCTCCTCAGGCCTGAATCCGCGCCCGAGCTGCGGTTCCGTCCGCATCACGCGGAAGAAATTGCCGCTCACCAGGAACCCATACTTCATTTGCGACTGCGCCTTGGCATCTTTCGAGAAGCCAAAGGGCGTCAATGAATAGGCAACCAATCCGTCAAAAGACTGGAGTTTGTCGCGATAATCCACAAAATCGCGATACGACATATCACCGTAGATCCCGCTGGGCGTTCGCGCGGACAGCTTCACTACTTGCGAAGGGTTCGGGACTGGCAAAGGGCGCAAGACCAGTCCATCCCCAAAGCTGAAGACGGCGGCAGTAGCGCCAATGCCGAGTGCGATAGAAACGATGGCGGTTAGGAAGAATCCCGGATTATTCCGGAGCATGCGGATGGCGTAACGCAGGTCGTTCAGCATGGGGTCTGAGAGAGCACGCAGCCCTCCGTTTGCGAACTCGCTGCACGGCAGTAACATAACGATCCAGCGTTTCTGCCGTGGCGTTCGCTCTTGGGACGGGGGGCCTCAGGAACGAGCGAAACCGAAACCGGTCCGGGGGCCGTCGAACCCTTGAGTGGAGGCGCGGGGGAACATGAAGGCGGTGGGGGAAGCGCAAGGCAAGATCAGCGGGCGGATCATCATCGAGCAGCTCATCCGCAACATGGAACTGGGGCAGTTCGAGATGGGCTATAGCATCTTGACGCCGTGCATTTTCAGCCTCTATTTGCACCCGGACGATTACGCGCGGCTCAGTGGGGTGTTTGACCTGATCCGTGAAGACGCCAAGAAAGCACTGGCTGGTCGGTTGGCCCAACTGAATGCCAAACCACTTGGGATAGGGGCGTTGCGAGGCGCGAAGAATCGCAAGCCATACAAGATCGCGAGCAAGGATTGGACTTTCGAGTTTTTTCCCGATTCCGAGGGCGCGGTGCCGCTGGGCGACGTGGAGATTCACTCGGAGTTGAATGAGACGCCGCAGCCGGGATATCACGGGACGAAGACAACGCTGCTGGATCGGGAGCCGAGCGTCGGGGCTATTACGGGTCGCGCGGGTGTTCGGCCGGAAACCAGGCAATCGGGCGAGCGCGTGTACGCCGAGATTCGATACGAAGACGATTCTGGTCCGCAACTTTACTTGATGACCCAGGACGAGATTAGCGTGGGCCGGGGCGGCGATGGCGCGCAGGTCAGCCTGGCACTTTATACCAATGATGAAGTTTCGCGTGAGCATCTGCGCGTGCGATTCGACCCGGCGCACAGGCGCTTCGTCATCCTCGACAAAAGTATGAACGGGACGTGGCTCAACGGCAAACGGCTGGCGCGGGGCGTAGAGGAAACGCTGCCCGCGAAGGCGCAGATCGGCGTAGCCGAAGTGATCACCTTGCAATTTGAGGAACGGACGTGATTCGCATTCCCTACATCGCGCACATTCCTTTCGTGCTGCTATTCCTGGGATTCGCGCTGTGTTTCGTGATCGCGCAGGTAGCGTTGCGGCGGCGGTGACAATGGCGAAGACTCTCGAGTGGCGGTCGGCGACGGCCAGCGATCCGGGGCGCATGCGCGCGGAGAATCAAGATCGAGCATACGCCGACGATGAGCTGGGGATCTTCCTGGTAGTGGACGGGCTGGGTGGTCACGCGGCGGGCGAGAAGGCCGCCGAGACTGCTGTCGACGTGATCCGAACGGAGATGGCGAAGCCAGAAGGCGACCCGCGAGATCGAATCCGGAGGGCGATCACGGCCGCTAATAATCGCATCTTCGAAGAGGCGGCTGGCAACGAAACCTGGCGCGGCATGGCGTGTGTCCTGACGCTGGCGGCGATCGCGGACGACAGGGTGATCGTCGGCCATGTCGGCGATTCTCGCCTTTACCTCACCTGGAACGGCGCCATCCGCAAGCTGACGTCGGACCATTCGCCGGTGGGAGAGCGGGAAGATGCGGGCGAGCTCACCGAGGCGGAAGCGATGGGACATCCCAGGCGTCACGAGGTGTTCCGCGACGTGGGTTCGCGACTCCGGGAGCCGGATGAAGAGGATTTCATCGAGGTGAAGGAGTTCCTCTTCAAGCCGGATGCCGCGATTCTTTTGTGCAGCGATGGCCTGAGCGACCTGCTGACTTCGGCTGAACTGCTGGATGTGATGGAGCGCTACAATGGCGATCCCGGGCTGGTGGCGCACGAGCTGGTGGAGGCCGCTAATGTGGCCGGCGGGAACGACAATATCACGGCTATCTTCGTGGCAGGAAGCGAATTCCTGGGCAGCGCGTCGTCTGCGGCAGCGGAGGCTCGAGCGCGAAACGCGATCACGAAAGCGCGCGATGGGGTGGCCGGGACGGCGGGCGTGGAGCCGGGAAAATCTAAGGTGGCGCGAGCCCTGACTACGCGAGTGGCCTTCTTGGTTTACGGGTTTGTACTGGGAGTGGTGCTGGCGCTGGCGCTGCGTTGGCCGAAACCCTGAGCTGGGCCGCGCGTCAATCTCTACGATCGGCTTGTGCTTAGAACCAGGCAGTTTGGCGCCTACGAGGTGATCCGCAAGCTTGCGCGCGGGATGACCGACGTGTATCTGGCCTTCGATACCAGCGCCAATCGACACGCGGTATTAAAAATTGTTGAGGAGTCGCCCGACCCCCTGACGCAATTGATCCTGGAAGCGGAGCGGCGCGGCGCCGACTTGCAGAAGCAACTGCACGATGCCGACGCGCGCGTGATCGAAGTCTACGACTACGGGCATCTGGACGGATTCTTCTTCGTCTCCATGCAGTACATCGAGGGCCGGACGGTGGCCGAGATTCTGAAGCAGGAGGGGCGCATTGAGCCAGCGCGCGCCGCACGATTTACAGGCGAGATCCTCAGCCAGCTCGACAAGCTGCATTCGTTTCAGGCCACCATCGATGGGCAGCGGCGGTCGGTAGTGCATGGCGACATCAAACCATCCAACATTCAGATCGGAGCAGACGACGAAGTCCGGCTGCTGGATTTCGGAATCGCCAAGGCGCTAACGTTTACGCATAGCCGGACGCATCTGGGATTGGGCAGTCCCAGTTATTGCTCGCCCGAACGATTGAGCCGGGGACAGGTGGACCGGCACGCGGATCTGTGGGCCGTCGGCGTCACGTTGTACGAAATGGTGGCGGGAGTGCCGCCCTATCAGGCGCAAGATACGCGCAAGTTGGAGGCGCTGATCCAATCGCGACGGCCGCCGCGCGCGCTGCCGGAGAGCTGCCCGGACGCGATGACCGCGATTCTGCACAAGGCGCTGGCGAGCGATTTGCACCAGCGCTATGTCTCGGCATCGGCGTTTGAAAACGACGTGACATTATTCCAGCAAAACAGGCCGACCGTCGCCGAAATGGAGCGGCGGGTTTCATGGAAGAGCAATCCGACGGTGGAGAGGCAGCGGCTGCCGCACATTCCCCAGCGCGTGGCCAGCATGGCCGAAACCGTGCGGCGCAGCGTGCTGAAGCTGAAGCCACCGCGCGCGCAACAACTGGTTTCTGTGATGAGCGTTCTTGTGGCGTTGTGCTGGGGCTTGCTGGCCGGCCTGGTGGTGTGCGTGCCGCTTGGCTACTACTATCGCTTCTGGAGCGAGAGCAGTGTGTTGCGCGGGAGCCTGGACTACACGCGTGCCAGCATTGGCGAAATCAATCGGGATTGGGATCTGCTGCAGCGCGTCCAAAGGCAGAACGCGTTCCTGGGCGGAATTTCTCCTGCGAATCGTCTCGAAGGCAACGTGCGCACGGCGTTGCTACAAGCGGGGGATGAGGTGATCGAAGGCTATCGCAACAATTCCGATCCGCGCATTCAGGATTTCGACTGGCCGAAGGCCGAGGTGTGCTTCACGCATTTGATTGAGATGGACCGCGGCGATCGCATGGCGGAAGGAAAGCTGGCGTTGTGCCATGGTTATGAGAATCTGGAGCACGCCGAACACGCCGCACAGGCCGATTTCGCTGATGCCGTGTCGTTGATGCCGCATTCGCCCGATCCGCATTTGGGGCTCGCGCGCATCGATGTTTATTCGCTGAAGAACATCGGGAAAGCGATGGCCGAGTTGCATGAAGCGCAGCGTTTGGGTTTTCAGCCTGGTCCGAGGGAAACGGAAGAGGAGGCGGATGGCTATCGCTTTCGAGCGACGGCGGAGTTGGAGCAAGCGCGAAAGAGCGGGGGGAACAATCGAGCGGCGGAAGAGCGCTATCTTCGGCTGGCCCAGCGCGACTTCGATCGCGCGCGGCAATTGTACGAGCCGATCGAAGGATTTTCGAATGTGAGCGTCGCGCTACGGCAAGTGGATGACGACGATCGCGCACGGCAGGAGATGTCCGACGCGCTCAACAAAAAGGCCAAACCGGTGAGACGGCCGCGCTATGCCACGCGGAGGGCGCATTGGCAGTAACGAAGAGCTGGGAATCGAGAGTTCTCGTCACTGGCGTTAAGCCGGGGGCTGCGCCGGGTCGCGTGGGTTGGCGCGAATTCGTTTGGCTGGCGTTGTCGTCCGTACTGGTGTCCGCGGGATTGTTGATGGTGTACTCGGCCAAGACGCAGAGCTTTCAGCAACTGTCGGCGGCGTTAGCGCACGGGGGATTGCTGGACTTGAATCAAGTAAGCAAGCCTGAGCAATTGCTGCCGTTCTTGCAGGCATTCCAGGATGAGACAACGCGCCAGGAAGCGGCGAACAAGATGTTCGACTATCTCTCGGCGCATCGGCCGTTGCCGAATGTGGGCGCCCTGGCGCGATTGCATTTGGGGATACCAGTAGCGAAGCTGAAGCCCGCGTTGATCGTGCGCACGCCGGGCGAATTTCAAACGCAGTTTCTGATGTGGATCGCACTCTACTTGGCTGCTTTCCACGTCGTATTTCTGATCTGGCGATGGAGCGCGTTGCGTGGCGACTTCGCGATTCTGCCCGCGATTCATCTGCTGACCGGCATCGGTCTGATCCTCGCGGTCAGCTTGCGCGATCCGCTGCGCGATACGCTCGAGTTCAGCAAGTTTGGGTGGGGCGTGGCGCTGGGCTGCCTGGTGTTGTTGCTGCCTTCGCTGCGCGCGTTCAATTACCAGCGTTTTTCGACTTGGTGCTACACACCTTTGTTCGGAGCACTAGCGCTGTTTGTCTTACTAATGCGATTCGGCTCCGGCCCTGGCGGCAACGACGCGAAGGTGAATCTTGGTCCGTTTCAGCCAGTGGAAGCGATCAAGATCCTGCTGGTGTTTTTCCTGGCCGGATATTTCACGCGCAATTGGGAGCGGCTGCGCGATTTGCGCGAGAAGAAATTGCTGCCGAGCTGGATCGGCGTGCCGCGCGTCTCGCACGTACTGCCGGTGATGTGCGCCGTTGCATTGGCGCTCGGGTTCTTCTTTATGTTGAAGGATCTTGGACCGGCGCTCGTGACCGGATTTCTTTTCCTCGCGATGTTCGCCGTAGCGCGTGGACGTGCGGGGCTGGCGGTCCTCGGCCTGGTTTTATTAGTTGGCGGCGTGGTGGTGGGATACCACATGGGCAAGCCGGCCACGGTGGTGGATCGCATCAACATGTGGCTGTCGCCTTGGGACAACGATGTACACGGCGGCAATCAACTGGCGCACTCGCTGTGGGCGTTTTCGACCGGTGGTGCTCTGGGATCGGGACCTGGTTGGGGCGATCCGGAAATGATCCCGGCGGGGCACACGGACCTAGTGCTGCCCGCGGTCGGCGAAGAGTGGGGGTTCTCGGGCGTAGCAACCGTGCTCTTGCTGCTCGGATTTCTGGTGTGGCGCGGAATGCGCATCGGTTTGGAGGCGCTGAACGACTACGGGCTGTTTCTTGCGGTGGGCCTGTCGTCGCTCATTGCGTTTGAGATGTTGCTGATTTCGGGCGGCGTGCTCGGTGCGATTCCGCTCTCGGGCGTGGTGTCGCCATTCCTGAGTTTCGGCAATACGGCGATGCTGGCGAATTTCCTGATCTTTGGGATTCTGGTCTCGATCTCGAATCAGGGAAGGGGAAGCGTGGTGGTGGATGAGCCCTTCCGTAAGCCCGTAGTTCGGCTGGAATGGGTTCTGGGCGCAGCCGCGGCGACGCTGCTCGGGTTCGCCGCGTATTATCAGGTGGCGCGCGATCAGGATTTCCTGGCTCGCGAGGCGAAGGTCTTTGAAGACGATGGCGTGAAGAGGCCGCAACGCAACCCACGGCTCAATTCACTGGCGCGCGAGATCCATCGCGGAAACATTTTCGACCGCAATGGTGTTTTGCTTGCAACCAGCGATTGGAACGAACTGGAGCGGCGTCGCGATCAATATTCGAAGCTGGGTGTTTCGATCGATGCGGCGTGCTCCAGGCTGGACAACAGGCACTATCCGTTCGGATCGCTGACAGCGCATATTCTGGGCGATCTTCGCACTGGCGACAATTTCCATGCGACGAATGCGTCGCTGATCGAGCATGATTCGAATGGGAAGCTGCAGGGCTTCACGGATTATCGCGAGCTGGCGCCCCTGATCCGGTATCGGCATCAACCGGGGAATCCAGAGATTGCGAAGCTGATGGCGCGGGATCGGGATGTACGGGCATCCATCGACATTCGACTGCAGATGCGCGCGGCAAAGGCGCTGGACGATCGGCTGGCCAAGGCGCATAAGGACAAGGGCGCGGTGGTGGTGATGGACCCGAACACGGGCGATGTACTGGCATTGGTGAGCGCTCCCGCGCCCGATTCGAAGTCGCAAACCACGCCGGAGGAGCTGTTCGACCGCGCTCGATATGGCCAGTATCCGCCGGGCTCGACATTTAAGCTGGTGACGGCGATGGCGGCGCTGCGGCTGGATCCGGCGCTTGAAAACAAGAGCTTCAGTTGCCGGCGGCTGCCCGATGGCCGCGTGGGGGCGATCATTCCCGGATGGCGCAAGCCGATTCGCGACGACGTGGGCGATTCCGCGCATGGAACGCTGACCATGCATCAGGCCATCGCGGTTTCGTGCAATGCGTATTTCGCCCAGCTCGGAGTTTTCTCTGTGGGAGCGAAGCAGTTGAGCGATACCGCTAAGCTGCTGGATATCCCGGCGGGCAGCATTGCCGATATACAAGCGGCGATGCCGTTCGCGTCTTATGGACAAGGTCCGGTACTTGTTACGCCGTTCAAGATGGCACGCGTAGCCGCGACCATCGCGGCAAATGGTTCCATGCCGGAAGGGCGCTGGGTGATCGATGGAAGCAATGCGCGGACGGCGCTGCCGAAGCAAATTGTCGCGCCGGATCTCGCGGCGTTTCTGGCCAGCGCGATGCGATCGGTGGTAGTGGAAGGAACGGCGCGGCGTGCGATGAAGGGCGAGGCGGTGAGCGTGGCGGGGAAAACGGGCACAGCGCAATTGGACGAAGGCATGCCGCACTCGTGGTTTGCAGGATTTGCGCCATATGAGGGCGACCGCGCGAAAAGCATCGCGTTTGCCGTGGTGGTGGAACATGGAGGGTATGGAGGAACGACGGCTGCGCCGATTGCGCGAGAGATTGTCGATGCCGCCGCGGAGTTGGGGCTGGTGAAATGAAGCTATCGGAGTTGATTGAACGGCTGGGAAGAACCGTATTCGAAGCGCCGTTCGGCGCAACCGCGCAGCTGATGGGCGAATCGCCCGAGGTGGCCGAGATCCGCATTGCGGTGCTGGATGAGGTGAAGAAGAAGATCCAGCGGGCGGGAGGACAAGCGCTCTTCCCCTACAACGTGGTGCGAATTCAGATCAGGGCGGCTGCCGATGAAGGCGCGGTTTTCGAACGCGACTTTTTTCGCAGGTTCTTCGATGAAGAGTTGCGCAAGGGGTTGTCCAAAGAGACTTGCCGGTTTCCGGAAGATCTGCGCGTGGAAATTCGCGCCACCGCGGAGGGTGGCGATTGGCTCCGTGTGGAAATGCTGGCCGAAGACATCGCGCCAACCGAAGAAACTCCGCGCGCTCGAAAGGCCGCTCGGTTGGTAGTGGCCGCGGGAACCGCCAACAAAGCTGAGATCCCGCTGCAAAAAGGCCGCACCAACATTGGACGATTGGGCGACGTCTACAAATCGGAAGGCCTCTCGCGCCGCAACGATCTGGCGTTTGCCGCGGACAATCCCATCAATCGGACGGTGTCGCGCGAACATGCCCACATTGTTCACGACAAAAAGACTGGCGAGTATCGCTTGTACAACGATCGTTGGTACAAGCGCGGCAACAGGGCCGAGAACAATTGCGGGCTCTGGATCGTGCGTGATGGCATGGGGCAAGAGGTGCACCGCGACACGCGCGGCACGCGGCTGCTGCCGGGGGACGAGATTCATCTGGGCAAGGCCGTGGTTAAGTTTCAGATCAAGTAAGAGGATCAGACCAGATCCAGGGCCTGCTCGAAATCGGCCAATAAATCGCGCCAGTCTTCAATGCCGATGGAGATACGTACCAGCCCGTCGGTCACTCCGGCGGCGGCGAACTCCTCTTCGGTGAAGCCCGAATGGGTGGTGGTTTTCGGATGGCACACCAACGTTTCCACGCCACCGAGCGACACCGCATTCCGGGCGATGCGCAGGTTGCGGAGAAACTCGAACGCGGCTCTCTTGCCGCCGCGCAGCTCAATGGACAGCATCCCACCGGCGAAGTCGCACTGCTTGCGCACGATCTCAATTTGCTCAGGATCGGTGAACAGCGTGGGATGTAAAACGCGCTCCACTTTCGGGTGCTTCGCCAGACGAATTGCGATTCTCTCGGCGTTTTTGCTGGAACGATTCATGCGCAGCGTTACGGTGGGCAGGCGGCCTTCCAGCATCCAGCATTCGTCGGGCTGCAGAATGTTGCCGAACAGGTTGCGCTTGGAGCGCATCTGTCGAATCAGGGTGGGGTCGCTCGCTATGGCCACGCCCGCAATCAGATCGCTGAGACCCGAAAGATATTTGGTGGCCGAGTACAAACATAGGTTGGCGCCCAACACGAGTGGATGCTGGAATGTGGGGCCTAGAAGCGTGTTGTCCACCATGACCAGAGGTTTGGGGTCCAGACGCGCAACCCGATCGGTGGCGTGCCGGATATCGGTCATCACGATGGTGGGATTGGCGGGCGTCTCAATCAGGACGATCGCCAGGTTCTTGGTGGACCGAATGGCATCGTCCATCTCGCCGGCATGTCCGGCTTGGACGGGAATTCCGCCGATGCCAAGCGTGCTAAGAAAATCCTCAATCAGGTGCTGCGTGCCGCCGTAAATCGGAACGGTGTAAATGATGTTTTGGCCGGGGCGCGCGAAGGTGAACAGCGCGGTGACGATGGCGGCCATTCCCGAGTTGAAACACAAGGCCGCGTGCGCGCCGGTTTCGAGCGGCACCACTCGCGATTCAAGGATCTCGGCGTTGGGGTGATTGAAGCGCGAATAGATCAGGTCGGGCTGCTCGCCCACATGGGGCTGAGCGCGGCCGGCCACCAGGTCGAAGGCGCGCTCGGCCGCTTCCGGGCTCGGGAAAACGTAGGTGGAACTGCGGAACACCGCGGGACGCGCCGATCCGACCGAAAGGCTGGGATCGAAACCGCGGGTGAGAACTTGGGTAGGCGGGCGGAGGTCCTGCTGATCGGCCATTTACTGCCTCCGATTTCAGTTTAGACCATTGCTCCCGGTGGCTACGACGTACGGGAGAACAGCGACAACAGACCCGACAGCGAACTGTTTTTCTTGTTGGGCGCCTCAGAGCTTCCGGCCAGGCGATCCACCAGCCCGATCACGCTTTTGCCGAAGCTGGTGGCGGCACCCATCGGCTTGCCCTCCATCAGGGACTTCTGAATGGCCTCGTAATCGGAGGGCATGATGTGAAAAATGTCGGTGTGCAACGCAGTGCCGATCACATCTTTGCTCAGCCCGGTGTGACGGTCATAGCGATTCACGATGAGACGCAGCTTGTAGCGGCCGACGTTGTTGGCATCCAGGTATCCCATGGAGCGCTGCACGGCTTGCAAGGCGGTGAGCTCGTTGGTGGTGACCAGCAGAATCTCGTCGGCCATTTGAGCTTGGCTCAGGTTCCAGTCTCCATACACGCCGCCGGTATCAAGGACCACTAAGTCATATATTCCTCGAGCGTATTCAATGATGCTGCTGGCGTCCTTCAGCTCGCTCATTCCTTCCGTCATAACTTCCGGCGAAAGCAGTACGTCTACGCCTTGCCGGGTAGTGACGATAGATTTCCACAGGTCGGCATCAATATCGTGCGAGCGCGCCAGCGCGTCCATGAAGCTGTAGCTGGATTTGATCTTCAATAGGAAGGACAGGGTTCCGGCCAGCGGATCCAGATCGGCCAGCAGAATGCGCTTGTCGCCGCGCTTCATCTGATACGCCAGGTTGCTGGCGATGGTACTGGCGCCGCAGCCGCCCTTGGCGGGCATAATACAGTACACTTTGCCGGCGTTCAAGGCGCGATCGGGTTGGAGCCGGGCGATCTTTTGCAGCGCCCCTTCCACTTGTTCGGAGGTGAAGGGCGGAATCAAGAAATCGCTGGCGCCCTGGCGCAGGGAGCGCAGTACCAGTTCCGGATCGTTACTGGGCAGAACCACGATGATCGGCAACTTGGCATCGAGCCGCAGCAGGTCGGGAATCAGAGCCAAGCCGGCTTCCCGGGGTTCCCCGATCTCCAGGAGGCAAAGATTAGGCGCCTCCGCAGTGAGCACCTCGGCCAGTTGGTGGCGCATCGGGTAAGCGGTCAAATCGTGGCCCGAAAAGGTGGGCAGATGCTTGCGGAGGAGGGGCGCTAAGTCCCTAATTATCTTTTGGTTAGGGCAAATGAACAGCGCCTTCCACGTACCGCTGAATTTCGGGGCATCAGGCTGGGGCATCGGCGCACTGCGGACTATCCGGCAGGAGAGTCCTAACAGATCAAATCGGCTAGTGTTGATGATAACATGAGAGCCTTCACTCACCCGATCAACTAAACATTCGAACGCACTCGTCGATAAGGCTTAGTTTGATTCATGAATCAAACTGAGGCCCGCATGAGAAAGGCGTGTCGGCTGGTATGAGACCAACATGAGCGAAGACCACTCGAAGAAAACTGTCGTCGTGTGCGACACTCAACCGATAACGGCGGAAGGATTACGAACCTTACTGACCGCGGCCGGAGACCTGGAGTTCCTGGCGTCGTTGAATTCGTTGGAAGCAGCCACGCAACTTGTGACCGCCCGGCCACCCGATGTTGTGATCGTTGACAAGGGATTCGGCATGCGAATCGTGCTGGATTGGATTCACGATTTGAAACTGGCGGACGCCGCGCCGGCTGTCACGGTGTGGGGCGTTTCGATGACCGAAGCCGAAGCACTGCGTCTGTTGCAGGCGGGTGCCAAGGGCATTGTCCGCAAGACCGCGGACCTGGAAAGCATTCTGAGCTGCCTGCGCACGGTAGCCTCCGGTCGTAGCTGGATGGAGGATTGCGTGTTCCGCGATTCGGCGCGGCAGGAGCGCTACCCGCGATCGGAACTCACCCCGCGCGAGCACCAGGTGCTCGAAATGGTGGAACAGGGGTTCAAGAACAAAGAGATCGCGCTCGAATTGGGTATTCGGCCGGGAACCGTCAAGATCCACCTGAAGCATATCTTCGAAAAGACCGGGGTCCGGGGCCGTTACGGGCTGGCTATTAGTGGGCTGAAGGAGCGGGGATTGGTCTCGATGGTGAGTTAGAGGGAAGGGAGAAGACAGAATTCAGGAGTCAGAATTCAGGAGTCAGAAGAAGGCGGCCACCTGCATTCCCTAGTTTGAGGAGGTGGCCTTTTGCTCCTTGACCTGCAGCTCGTTCACCACCTGCTGGACGTTAGGAACGGAACCGGCGATCTCTTGCGCCTGCAAGCGCTTAGCTTGAGAGTCGACCGCGCCCGTCATAGTGACCACTTGATTTTTGACCGCGTAGTTGATATCCGTGTGAAGCCCACCTTGAATCAAGGCCGCATCCAGGTTTCCTTCGATACCCTTGTCCAGGTCCGAGATCATCTTTTTGGCATCATGCTCATTGCCCAGCGGAATCACGGCAATCTGATTTGACACAACTTGGACGCCTGCCATTGACTTCGCAATGGATTCGGATTGTGACTTTTCCGCGTCTGCCGCTACGTGTCCGCCAAGGGTTACCACGCCCTTGTTGAGATCCTGATTTACGGACACATTCTTGAGGCCAGCCTGATCCAGCGATAAGCGGATGCCCCCCGTTACGTCGGCTGCTTTGGTGGAATTACCTGAACATCCTGCGAGAGTGCCGATTACCAGCACAACCAGCAAGGACAAGCACAGTTTGAAAGTCTTCATACGTCCATCTCTATAGCAGGAGAGGCACCGAACGTCCGTGAACGGAATAGTGAGCCATCTACCGGCCAAAACGCCTACTTGCTCCCCCAGGCCGCTCTCGGACCTGGTCCGGCGAGTAACGATATATGGTCACGTGACCGTTTTTCGTCAAGCAAGAACCGTCATCGAACGGGTGGTCCGCCTGATGAGACCGGTGCATCTGATGCAAAGAAGAGGGTAGATGATAAGATGGACGCTCGGACCGTAAAATCCGGCATGATCGGCGAAACTCTCCGGCACTATCGCATCGAAGCCAAGCTGGGCGCGGGAGGGATGGGCGTTGTCTATCGCGCGCTGGACACCCATCTGGACCGCTCCGTTGCCGTGAAAGTACTGCCTTCGACCGCCGTCGCGAACGCGGACCGGCGGGCGCGCTTCTCGCAAGAGGCGAAATCGGCGTCGGCCTTAAGCAATCGCCACATCGTCACGATTTTCGATATCGACACCGGGCAGGTGGACGGGCAGCCGGTGGATTTCATCGCGATGGAATATGTGCCCGGCAAGACCTTGGACCGGCTGATCGGCAGGAAGGGCATCCGGCTGAATGATGCGCTGCGCTACGCGATCCAGATCGCCGACGGGCTGGTGGCTGCGCACAACGCGGGTATCGTGCACCGCGATCTGAAGCCGGCCAATGTAATCGTCAACGACAACGGCGAGGTGAAGATTCTCGACTTTGGCTTGGCCAAGCTGACCGAGATAGAAGAGCCGGACGTTTTCGCGGTGACGCAAAGCGTCCACGTGGATGCCGTGCTGCGAACGGAAGCCGGGACCATCATCGGAACTGTCGCCTACATGTCGCCGGAGCAGGCCGACGGCCACATTGTGGATGCACGCTCGGATATCTTTTCGTTCGGCGCCGTATTATACGAAATGGTAACGGGCAAGCGCGCGTTTTCGGGCGATTCAAAACTTTCGACGCTGGCGTCGGTACTGCATTCCGAGCCTTTGCCAATGAGTCAACTGGGGCAGGGCATTCCGCGCGACGTGGAACGCATCATCAGCCGCTGCCTGCGCAAGGATCCGCAGCGCCGCTGGCAGAGCATGGCCGACATCAAGGTCGCGCTGGAAGACGTGCTGGAGGAGTTGGAGTCCGGCAAACTGGGATTGCCGGATGGAAGCGCTGCGATCCAGAAACCTCGCCGGGGCCTGCGAGTTCTCTTGTGGCCGGCCGTGATTCTTCTTGCGCTCTTGGCGGGCGCCTATGCCAGTTGGCGATTTCTCAAGCCCGTGCAGCCTACCTTTGAACGCTTGACGTACCGGCGCGGCGAGATCCCCTCGGCGAAGTTTTCGCCCGATGGCCAGACCGTGGTCTTTAGCGCGCAGTGGGCCAATGAGCCTACCAACATCTTTTCAATGCGACCCGGCAGCCGCGAATACCGGCCGCTGGATTTGCCGGAAGGCCGCATTCTTTCGATCAGTTCCACCGGTGACATGGCGATCCTGCTGGGGCCCACCACCAATGGCACCGCCGGAACCCTGGCGCGCGTGCCGTTGTCGGGCGGCGCGCCGCGTGAAATTCTCGAGAACGTGAATGACGCCGATTGGTCGCCCGATGGTTCCACGCTGGCTGTATCGCGCACCGTCGGCGGCAAGAATCGCATTGAGTATCCGATCGGAACGGTTCGCTACGAGAACGACGGGCGTCCGCCGGAGCTGCTGCGCGTGTCGCCGAAGGGCGATTTGATCGCATTCTTCGAGCATGACAACGACGTGGGCGACTACACCGTGACGGTGCTGGACATGAACGGAAAGAAGCGTGCGTTGTCGCGCGGCTGGCAGGCCCTGGGCGGGCTGGCGTGGTCGCCCAACGGTGGCGAGATCTGGTTTGGCGGCGCAAAGGCGGGCGGAGAACCGGCGTTGCGAGCGGTGACGCTCAACGGAAAAGAGCGCATGGTGGTGGAGACACCCGCGTCGATGCTGGTGGACGACATCACTCGCGACAAGCCGGGCGACCAGAAGGTTCTGTTCACCGTAGTGGATTCGCGGCTCGGAATCTCCGCTCTGGCGCCCGCCGCCAAGCAAGAAAGCGATCTTTCGTGGTTCGATGCCAGCCGCGTTTACGATATTTCCGCGGATGGCAAGACCATCCTCTTCGTGGAACTGTCCTATGGGCAGATGCGCAATCCGGCCATCTACATCCGCAAAACAGATGGCGCGCAAGCGGTACGGCTGGGCGATGGCAACCGGCCCGCGCTTTCGCCGGACGGAAAATTTGTGGCGTGCATTTTGAATAATGGGCCCAAGACGGAGCTGAGTCTTTTGCCCACCGGACCTGGAGAGGCGCGAACGTTCAGCACTCCCGGCATGCATTATGAGCGCGTGGAATGGTTCCCCGACGGGCAGAAGCTGCTGTTCACCGGTAACCAGCCGAACCGGCCCATGCGCACTTACTTGCAGGACATTCGCGGCGGCGCGCCGACGCCACTTACGCCGGAAGGAACGCCGGCGGCGCATGTTTCGCCCGATGGGAAATACGTGACATGGGTGGCCAAAGGCAAGCTGAACCTGCTGCCCATCGAGAGCGCGGCATCCAAGGCCGTTCCTACGCAAGTATTCGATGTGCAAGCCGGGGATGCGGTGATTCGCTGGAGCGCGGACGGGCGTTCCCTGTTCCTGCGACAGAACGAAGGGCTCACGGCGATGAAGATCAACCGGCTGGATCTGGCCAGCCGTCGGGAGGAGCCGTGGAAGGAACTGAAGCCGGCGGATCCGGTGGGTGTGCAGATTGGCCAGGTTGTGATGACGCCGGATGGGAACGCGTACGCGTATTCGTTCCAGCGCGATATTTGCACGCTCTATTTGGCCGATGGGCTGAAGTAGCCGATCAGCGATGCGCGATCACCAGTAACGATGGCGCTCGTTGGACTACGCATTCGACGGCGCGCTTCAGATTTTCGGGATCCAACGCGGCGAAGCTTTCGTCCAGCACAACCAGTTGGGCGTCCTGCAGCAATGCGCGAGCGATGTAGAGCCGGCTGCGTTCGCCGTGTGAAAGCTGCCAGCCGGTTTCACCCACCATTTGAAGCATGCCCGCGGGCATGCGTTGGAGTAAATCGCCCAGGCCGAGCTCGTCGCAGATGGCTTGCGCTTCCTCGAAATCGGCCGGAGTGAGAATGGCCGGATGGCCCAGAAACAAGTTAAACGCGAATGTTTCGGCCAGCACATGATTCTCATGGAACTGTGGGGCGGCGGCTAAACGCCTGCGCCATTCGGCGGCCCCGAGCGTGGGGCGATCGAATCCGTCGATGAGGATGCGGCCCGAGTTGGGCTCACGAACGCCCGCCAGCAACGAAACCAGGGTGGACTTTCCTCCGCCCGAAGCGCCTTCGAGAACCAGGCGGTCGCCCACCGCGATTCCGAGATTTGCCTGCCGCAGCACGGGTTCGGTGCGATCGCTGTAGCGGTAGACCAGGTCGCGAGCATCCACCACGAGCGGGGAAGTTTTGGACAAGTCGATGTTGAGCGCTCCTGGTAATTCCTGGCGCGTCGCGGCACGGAACAAAACGGCTGTTCGCTGCCATGCTACGGCTGCGCCCGCCATCTGCCACGCCCCGGCCGCCAGGCGCCGCCATGCACGATAGGCGAGGAGCGTGCCGCCCACCGCGATGGCAATGCGCGCGGGCGAAGCATCTCCGTAGATCAACGCGGGCGCCAGGCCGAGAAGGCCGAGGACCAGCCAGCCGCGAGGAACCACCGCGATCAAGCGGGCGGTGGATTGGTCCATGGCCTTCGAACCTTTCAAATATGTTTCGAGCGCTTCGTCTTCTCCTTCGTGCCATCGATCCGCCGCGAGCTGTGCCAGGCGCGTGCGATGCCCCGCCATGCTCTCCACCAAATCGTGCGTCATGGCCAGCCGCACATCGGTCCAGTCGCGATTGCGCTCGAAATATTTCCACGCGAGAGCAGCCGCGACCAGGAGCCAGACGAAGAGCAGCACCGATTGCAGAAGACCGCCGGCGCCGGCCGCCAGCACGAAGATCGCGACCACGATTTCGATGAGCGCCACCAATGCGAGAAAGCCGCCGCTCAGCGCCAGAGCCTCAACCGCCTCGGATTCGAGCACGCGTCCGAGCAACTGTCCCGCGCCCTGGTGTCGGAGACTGTCGGGATCCAGGCGCAGTGAGCCAAAGAACAGCCGCTGCTTCAAGAGCGCACCGGCGCCGATTGCGACCCAGCCTTGCAAGCGCGTGATCCAGACGCGTAGCGGTACCAGCGTCAGCAGTAAGAGCGCCCACGGGATCAGCCATCCGCGATCCGTTCCGCCGCGCAAGACATTCGAGCCGACCACATACCATGCCAGAATCCAGAGCAAGTATTGAATCGCATGGGCGCCGGCGAGCGCCAGGAGGCGGCGGAGTACGCGCGCGTGGCGCAACTGCTCCCGGAAATTCGCGCCGGGCGGCAGCCGCAGCAGCCAGATTCCACGGATTCGTCTGGAGCTCAGACGCTCGCGCAGAATCGCCTCGCGTGCGCGGGCTTGCTTGGATGGCGGGATCTGGGCGCGATCCAGCATCCGCTGAATTTCGGCCAGAACCGGGGCTTCCATACTGGCGCACAACGCGGCGCGAATGACGGCGGGATCGACGCGCACTTTCGTCAGTGCGGGAGTAAGCAGGATGGAATTCGGGAGGATCGCGAGAAATGCCGGGCCGGCGTCCGTGGGGACGTGGAGCAGCGCGGGGCCCAGGACGGACAGATGGCGCTCGAAGTCGGAATACGGAGTTTCGGCAGGCTGCGCTTCAAAACCCATGGTGAGCGCGGCGGATTCCAGCCAATGGGCCAGGCCGTCCACGCCCCCAGGGATTGGGGATTGGGGATTGGCAACGCCCGGCCCAGCGGTTAATAGGCACAGGGCTTCTCCTAAACGAGAAGGAGGCCAGAGCCAAGAATCAGGAAGTGAGTTGGCCATTTTGCAGGCGTAGATGCCGCCACTCGACGCTATTCCAGAACTCGTCCCGGATCGCGTTCTCGGCAGCGAGCAGGGCGTGGAACCGCGATTGGGGATTGCTTGCCAGCTGTTGCGGATCGCCGTCTTCGACAATTCGCCCCTCTTCCAGGACCAACACGCGCGGAAAGGTGAGGGCCTCCGCGATGTCGTGCGAAATGGCAAGCAGCGTAGCATCGCGCCAGGTTTCTCGCGAGCGGACCAGCAGCTTGTGACGCTGTTCGAAATCAAGACCGCGAAACGGTTCGTCGAGAATCGCAAGACGCACGCCGGGACGGAGCAACGCGCGTCCAAGCCGTACGCGCTGGCCTTCGCCGCCTGAGACCAATCCTCCGGCTTCCCCGAGCGGCGTCTCCAGTCCATGGGGAAGATGTTCGATCACGCGGGTTAGGTCGGCTGCTCTAACAGCGCTCTCGATCGGCATGTGCGGGCTGTCCGCTAAGCCATAGCGCAGGTTTTCGAGCAGCGGCCGATTCCAGAGCTGCACCGCCGGGTCCACCCATGCAATGTGCGGGCGCAGTTGATCGAGATAGGAATCATCCAGTTCGTTGCCATTCACCAAGAGGGTACCTGACTCGGCGCGATACCAGCCGAGAAGGAGTCCAACGAGGCTCGATTTGCCGGCTCCCGACGCGCCGATAATTGCGATATGAGAGCCAGCGGGAATGGACAGATTGATGTCGCGGAGGACTTGATGTCCCGCCGCGACGACGCTCACGTTTTCGAAGGTAATCGCGACCGGGGCGTTCACTGACGCGCCTGTGGGTGTCCTGGGTGCTCGCTGTTCCAGCGCGCCCAATGGTTCAAGAAGTCGCAGCGTGACGTTGCGATAAGAAGGATACTGCCACGCAATGATGGCGACTTCCTGGCCCAGCGCGGGCAGGTTGAGCGCCCAATAAACCAGAAGCAGCACCGCGCCTGCTTCGCCGCCGCGCCCCAGGTGTGAGGCGAGAAGCCAGATGGCGAGCCCGAAGCCCGCAAGAAACTGAAGCGTCTCCAGCGACAGGACGGCGCGCTGCAGATTCAAACCGGCCCGCGCCCACTCGGTGAGCAGAGACTCGTGCTCGCGCCGCACCGCCGGTTGTCCGCCGTGCGTGTGGATGGCGATTAGTCCGAGCAGCGCGTCCAGATAGAAGTGCGTGAGCGCCCCGGCATGTGTCCGCAGGCGCAGATCGCGTTCCATCAGCAAAGGCTGCGATACCAGTGGAATCGCAACGGCGGCGAATGCAGAGAGCAGCGCGATGGGGGCGCTGGCTGGATCGATCCAAATAATGCCCGCAGTGGTGAAAACAATCTCAAAGCTGTAGCGCAGAAGCTGGCCGCCCAGTTCGGGAAGGCGGCGGATGAGATGGATGCTGTGGCTGCGCTCGGCCATGTCGGACTTGAGGCGGCTCTGAAAGTAGCGATCGCCCAGCCGGGGGATCTTTTCTAAGAACGCCAGGCGCAGATGAATTTCGAGATGGCGTCCCAGGCGCAGGAGGCTGGAGGTGATTGGGATTTCAAGCAACAGGAGGGCGGCCGAGAACGCTATAGTCACCGCGAAGAGGCTGCGGCCAAAACCGATCAATCCGCGCAACAGAATTGCCTCGACGATTACCGCCGCGCTAGCTAACGCGAGAGCGATGGTGATAGCAGTGGGAGCGAAGATGCCGTCGGCTCGAAGCAATTGCAGGAGCTCGATGCCAGGGCGCGCGGAGGGTTGTTGGAGCGCTGCCAGAAGCTCGGGTGACGACGGATGGGAGCTTTCACTCGGCCCCAGCGCGCGTACCAGAACCGCGCCGCGCATGAGGAGCTGCCCCTGTTCGCCAGCCGGTTGAACCGACCAATAATGCTCCGGGATGGTGTCGTCATGCCGGAGAAATTCGTCCACCACGCGAGCGCATTCAGCACCGCGATCGATGGCGCGAGAATGGACGAGCGACGCAAGCATGCGCACGCCGGCATCCAATGCCGCCAGCGATCGCCAGCCTGGATCATCCAGGGCCCGCGTGATAGCGTCGTCGCGATCAATCCCGAGCCAGTTCAAGCGGCGGCGCAACGGCGCCAGGAAATCCTGGGAGCCCGCATACTCGCGCCAGTCTTGTGCCGCGACGGGCTGTTTATGAAGATAAAGATCGGACAAAAAACGCGCGGTGCTCACCCAGCGCCGGCCCACCGCGGGATCCATCAACTCCACAAATCGGCCGAAGCGGCGCCAGACGATGACGAAGTGAGTGACGCCGTTGGGCAGCACAACCACGGCGATGGCGGGCAGCGCACGCGCTTCATCGAGCGGCACGTGATCGGCAGGCAGCATGATCTGCTCGGCTCGCAATCCGAGCTGATTTGCCACTTCCTCGATGGTGTCGATGGACGTGCCGTCGACGCCGGTCTGGCAGGCCTCACGGAGGCGTCCGTAATTGACAGGGATGCCAAAGCCTTCGAGTAGCGATTTGAGCGCGGCCGGTCCGCAGTCCATGTTGGACGTCTGGACGACCTCGGGGACGAGGAGGCGCGCGCGCGTGGTCATTGGTGAGCGCGGCCGAGGGTGCGGAGGGCGATGGAGGCTGGGGAGACGCGGGAGATCTCGATCTCGGCGGAAGCCGACGACGAAGTCGTGGCTGGTGGCTGGTAGCTGGTGAAGACCAATTCGGCGTGGTCAGAGGCGACCGTTTGGACCTGAGCGGGAAAGCTACTCGCATCCAGGCGAACCAGTGCGCGTTGGTCCATGTGAATGCGCGTGAGAGCGTCAGGCGAAAAATAGGCGATCGCGCGGCCGGACTCAATCCGCACGTTGGTGGTGGATTCGTATTGTGGGACGCGGGCGGCGAGCATCCACCAGGTCCATCCGAGCAACACAAGGGCGGCTGCTAGAACGCCGAGCTTCGAAGCGCGAAAATCGTCGGCGTCGAGAGCGCGAAGAGTTCTGCCGAAAGCGATGCCCTGGTTCACGTCTAATGAGTGTAACGTGCGGGCCGGGCGATACGGTGGCGCTAACGGGCCGCGCGCTGCAAACGAACCGCAAGCCGCGCATGTGCACGCGCGCCGGCCGGTCTCACCTAGTCACGGCCGATGCGTTCCCAGTCGGGGACCCAGGGATCGACGCCCGCGTTTTCGAGGAATAAAGGCTCGCATAGGAAGAAGTGCCGGCGGTAAGGAAACAGGTAACGCGCCGGCTCGGCCAGGAGTAATTCGCGCGCCTGGTTGTAGCTACGGAACCACAGGTTCAGAAACCCGGCGTTGCCGCTCTGGAACAGCCGCGTGGTATCGAAGGAAGTTTCGGGGCCGAACAGTTTCGCGCAGCGCAGCTGGGTCCAACTCTCGAAACCAGTTTCTTTTGCGATGACAGCCAACGCATGCTTGCGCTTGATGTCTGACGCGATTTGCTCGGGCGTCTTGTCGCGGAAGGGCGGCAAGATTCGGAATCGCTCGGCGGCTCGTAACACAACAGCCCGATCCGTCGAGTTCAATTCTTTCTTAAGCCGGCTGGCTCGAATTCCGAAATTCTTCTAAGTTGTCGGTTCGCATGGGTCTCTCCTGAAGTTGTTTTTTGTCGTTGGCCCGGGACGACAAAGCTCCAGAGTTTCCGGCGAACTGAAACGATCAAACGGACGAGGGTGAGGTCCTCTTTGTCGGGCGTGGGCGCCCCTCGCGGCGCCAGGACCATTGTGACACGGGCGGTTAACGGGCTGTCAGCCGACTCCTTGCAGGTCGATGTACGCAACTGCCGTGTGTGGATCCGGGATCGGCTCGCCATCTTCGCGCAGTCCTTCGAGATGTAGCTCGATGGCTTCACGAATGTTGCGCTCGATTTCCTCGACGGTCCTTCCTGTAGTGATGCAGCCGGGAAGGTCAGGAACATAGGCGGACAGGTTGTTTTCGCCCTGCTCGATGACGATCGCGTATTTTTTCACTGTTTCTCTCTTAAAGCAGCCTGCCTCAGAACACTCTTAAGCGTACCAGGATGCACGTCGTCGCCGGGATGTCCTGGAACCGTAACTCGTCCCTTCTTGAGCGCATGCTTGCGGTGACTTCCCCGTGTCCGAACGAGTCGCCATCCGCCGTTCTCGATTAGCCTTATGAGATCGCGGACTTTCACGTCAGCTCAGGTCAGATTTTCCCGCTTCTTCTTTGCCGAAGGCTCTAAGATAGTGACCAACCTCGTCAAAGTAAGCGGGTGGCATGCGCCAATCGGCCGGATGCCTTATCAGGATCAAGTCAGTTTGCCCTCTTCGGCCTTTGAGGAAAGTTCCATAGCACTGGAATGCCTCACCGTAGGCTGCTCCCAATATTTCCGGTAGCTTGTTCCGTAGATCACGGCAAAGGCAGGCCTATGTTTATCGATTAGGCCCTTGAGTAACTCTATCCGTGTCGGAATACGAAGACGTCTGTAAATTTGACGATTCTCCAGTTCTGGCAGATCGCATAGTTCGACGTATGGCCATTGCGACGTTCTGAGGTGATAGTTTCTCAGATCTTCAAATATTAGTCGTCCCCTTGTGCTCCAGGTGTTGAAGCGCTTTAGGAGAAATGCTCCATCGGCGTTCCCTCCTTCTTCCATGTCAATAAACCAATGCGGAGCGTCGGCGTTGCCGTAACCGGCAAAGGTTTCCATATGGCTGTGGATCAATTCGGAATTGAGCACGTCGGTCCTACTCCGTCGCGGCATGCTTCAGCAGCGGCTTCATATTCAAGTTGCGAATCAGCCGGTGCAGATAGTTGGGATGCAGGCCGAGCAGCTTAGCGGCTTCGGTATAGCTGCCTTGCGCCTGCTCGAAGGCGTTGAGGATGAGCTGCTTTTTCGCTTCCCGGAGGGAATCGTGAAACGCAGTCATGCTGACCCCGGCCGATTCCTCCTTTTCGAGCACTGCTTCGGGCAGATCCTCGGGAAGAATCATGTCGGATGATCCCAGCACCACCGCGCGCTCGATGGCGTTTTCAAGTTCGCGCACATTCCCTGGCCAATCGTAGTTGACCAAGCAGGTGCGGGCGTGCGGTGATACTCCCAGCACGGGCCGGTTGGATCTTTGTGAAAACTTGGCTGCAAAATAGCTGGCCAGTAGCGGGATGTCTTCGCGGCGCTCGCGCAAGGCGGGCATCCGCAAGGAGACCACATTGAGGCGATAGAAAAGATCCTCGCGGAAACGGCCCTTCTTGACCTCTTCCTCCAGGTCGCGGTTGGTGGCCGTAACCAGGCGCACGTCCAGCTTGATGGTACGAGTGCCGCCCACGCGCTCGAATTCGCGCTCTTGCAGCACGCGCAAGAGCTTGGCTTGCAACAACGGCGCCAGCTCGCCGATTTCATCCAGGAAAACAGTGCCGCCTTCGGCGACTTCGAGTTTGCCCTTCTTCTGCGCGATGGCTCCAGTGAACGCGCCTTTCTCGTGCCCGAACAGTTCGCTTTCGAGCAGCGTTTCGGCTAAGGCCGCGCAGTTGATGGCGACGCAGGGCTTGTTGGCGCGGCCACTGGTGCGATGGATGGCGCGCGCCACCAGCTCTTTGCCGGTTCCGCTTTCGCCGAAGATCAGCACGGTGATGTCGCGGGGAGCGACACGCGCGATGAACTGGTACACGTCGCGCATGCGCGGGCTGTCGCCCACCATGTTGTGCTCCAGGCTGATTTCGTCCTGCAAGCGGCGATTTTCCTGCTCGAGCGATTCCATGCGACGCGCGTTATCGAGCGCGGCGGCGGCGATGCTGCCGATGGCGGTCAACAGTTGCAGGTGATTTTCGTCGAAGCGCGCTTCCGGATTGGAGGCATCCAGGTAGATCACGCCCATGATCCGGTCGAAGACTTCCAGAGGCACCGCCAGCACGCTGCGGATGCGCCGCTCGATAATGCTGGCGGTGTCGGAAAACGAATCCTCCGCCGGCACATCATTGGAGAGTACTGCCACCCCGTCGGAGAGCACCTGCGAGACGATGGTACGGCTGACTTGCACCGCTTGATTGGGTCCGGCGCGCCGGTCCCATCCGAACACCGAGCTCCATTCTTCCGAGCCGTGTTCGCACAGCAGAATAGCGCCGCGATCGGCGGGCGCCACTTTGAAAATGGATTCGAGCACCTGTTTTTCTAGCGCTTCCAAGCCGCGCACCGAGTTCACTGCCTTGCTGATGAGCAGCAGAGCGTTCAAATCCCCTAGTGTCCGGCTGGTGGCCTTAATGTTTTCCAGGTCGCGTAAATAGCGGGCGTCCTGCTTGCGCAAGACGATGGTGGAGCCGGCGCCCGTATCGGCTTTGTCGAACTCCACCGAAGTGGAAAGCTGCTTAGCGCGTTCCGTCTCGGGCAGCACGAAAACGAAGAGCGAATTTCCGATCTTGATCTCGTCACCGGAGGCGAGTGTTCGCTCCGTGACAGGAACACCGTTCACAAACGTACTGTTACGGCTATTCAGATCTTGGATCTTGAATTGCCCAGCGTTGCGGGTGATCACGCAGTGTTTGCGTGACACTGCACCATCCAGCAGCGAAATTTGATTCGTGGGCTCCCGCCCAATGGAGGTTTCGTCCTCTGCAAGCGGGATGGTACTGCCATTGAGTGGGCCAGCCACCGCTTCGAGTTCAGCGGGAATGTCGGGCATGCTCTCGGGTAAGTATAACGGATTGCGGCTCCGTTGGGATTGCAGGGACGGAGCATGAACGTCCCCGGAGGAGAAGGGAGTTTCATCGCTCCTGCCATCTAAGGGAAAGACCCTATCCATGCGGATAGGGCGACTATCCAACCAGATAGCAGAAGTTTGTCCCGAGCCATAGAGACCGGCCGCCGCCGACTAAGGTTGTTCTAGCCGCTTGTCTTGTTTATTCAATGGTTTGGCTCCCCTTAGTACCTTCATCTTCCAGATCATGGTACTGTTGGCCTACGAGTTGCACTAAGAGGTACGTAAGTAATAAGCAGGATTTGCAAATCAAGCTAAAAGAAGGAGGCAACGCCAATGAGGACCAAGACGAACATTAAAGCTGGCACCGGTGTTTGGGGGAGCTAGTTAACCTCTCGTAACGAGAGAAGGGAACATCGCCGCGGCTGGGAACCACACCTGGCCGCGGCGGTTTCTTTTTTGGAGCCTTTTTTCGGCAACTGCTCAGCGATCGGGTGGCGCGTTACAATGCAGAGTCTGGGAAATGAGCGCACTTTCGCACGACTTGCGGTACGCCCTGCGTACTTTTCTGAACAGCCCGGGTTCGACGGCGGTTGCGCTCGCTATTCTTAGCCTGGGAATCGGCGCGAACGCCGCCATCTTCAGTGTGACAAGCGCGGTCTTGTTTCGTTCGCTCCCCTACAAAAGCCCGCAAGATCTGGTCTTTATTTGGGAGAACAAGCTGTCCAAGAATATGCGGCAACAGGCGCTCTCTCCCGCCGACTATCAGGAATTCCGGACACAGAACCAGGCGTTCGAACAGATGGGCGCCATCCGGTCTCAATCCTCGGTGCTGACCGGGGGTGAGGTGCCAGAGCGGATCGAAACCGCCGCCGTTTCACCCAGCGTCTTTGAGCTCCTGGGAATGGAGCCGGCTTTGGGACGTGCTTTTGCCTCCGATGAGGACCAGCCCGGCAAAAACCACGTCGTCATTTTGAGTTCGGGCCTGTGGCGCCGACGCTTTGGCCGGGACCCCAACATTCTGGCCCAAACCTTGTCGTTGGACGGAGGTTCGTTTACCATCGTCGGCGTCGCCCCGCCTCAATTTCGGCTTCCGGCCAGCCAGTCCGAGCTTTGGATTCCTTACGCGCCCGATCCCAAAGATTTTCTGCCGGAAAACCGGGCCCATCATTTTCTCAATGTCCTGGCGCGGCTCAAGCCGGGGATTTCCCGCACGCGGGCACAAAGCGAAACGCGCATCGTCGCGCAGGGGCTGGCGAATGAATACCCGGATACCAATGCGGGCTTTAGTGTGGATCTGGTTCCTCTTCGAGAGCAACTCATCGGCGATATTCGTCCCACTCTATGGATGCTCATGGCCGCTGTCGTCGCAGTCCTGCTGATAGCCTGCGTGAACGTAGCCCATCTGCTTCTGGCTCGAGCGGGTGCGCGTGAGAAAGAGATTGCAGTAAGAACGGCGCTGGGCGCGAATCCGGCCCGGCTGCTACGGCAGCTCCTGACCGAAAGCGTTTTGCTGGCCGTCATCGCTGGGTTTTTCGGGCTCCTGATCGCTTACTGGGGCACTTGGATCCTGGCCAAAGAGGCGCCAGCTGGCCTGGGGCAGAGCGGGGAGGCTACGCTCGATTGGCGAGTTCTGGCATTCACCTTGGGCGTGTCGATTCTAACCGGCGTGGCATTTGGCTTGGTACCGGCGTTATCCAGCGCGCGGTCCAATCTGAACCTGGTGCTGCGCAGCGGAGGCCGCGGGGGAACCGGCGGCCGCGCCCGGAGCCGCGTTCGGGACGTCCTGATGGTGTGCGAGGTAGCGTGCAGCGCCGCGTTGCTGATGGGCGCCGGTTTGTTGATCCGCAGCTTGGTCCGCTTACAGGAAGTGAATCCCGGCTTCCGCCCCGATCACGTGCTCACCATGCAGCTTTCACTTCCGCCGGCCCGCTATTCGGGCCTGAAGGTCGGCCAGTTTTACGACCAGCTTCTGCATCGGATCGAAGGGCTTCCCGGAGTACAAACGGCGGGAGTCTGCCGCGTTCTACCCTTGACCGGCAATGACGCGAGCTTGAATTTTCAGATCGAAGGACAGCCCGCGCTCAGCTCGGCCGATCAGCCGCGCGCCAAGTTCCGGACCGCGAGCGGCGGTTACTTTAGCGCCCTTGGCATTCCCTTGCTCCGTGGCCGGTTCTTTGACAATCGCGATAATCAGCAGACGCCCAAGGTGGTGATTATCAATGAAATGGCGGCGCGCCGCTATTGGCCCGGTGAGAATCCGATCGGCAAGCGCGTTCTCTCTGGCTTTGACGATAACCAATGGTCCACCATCATCGGTGTCGTCGGCGACGTCAAGTATGCCGGTTTGGATGCAGAAGCCAGTCCGGAAACCTACTACCATTACCTGCAGATACCACCGGAGGTAATGAATTTCACCGAGGCTACCGTGGCCCTGGTCATTCGGACCAGCACTGACCCGGCTGCGATGACGTCGGCCGTGCGCCAGGAGTTGCGGACGCTCGATCCCAGTCAGCCGGTTTTCAACGTGCATTCCATGCAGGATCTATTACGGGGCTCGCTTGCACAGCCTCGGTTCCGCACTTTCCTGATTGGCATGTTCGCTGGGTTGGCTCTCGTACTGGCTGCACTGGGGCTATACGGTGTGGTGGCGTATTCGGTATCGCAGCGGACCACCGAGATTGGCGTTCGCGTGGCGTTGGGTGCTCAACCCGGCAACATTTTGAACCTGGTGGTCTTGCATGCCGCGGGACTGGCGATGATTGGCCTTGTGATCGGCATCGCGGTCAGTCTGGCCGGCAGCCGGCTCATTGCAAGGTTTTTGTTCGGCATCAGCCCGGCCGATCCGATTACCCTGGGCCTCACCAGCGTCGTGATTCTTCTGGTTGCTCTGACGGCGGCCTTAGTACCAGCCTTAAGGGCTGCCAAAATAGATCCGGCAATCGCCTTACGCGCCGAGTGATTCGCCAAGCCTCCGCGCTGCTCGCAACCCTTTCATCTCTATAAAGTTCCGAACCGATCCGGCCGATCAATGCTTATGACGATTGTCAGTTGTTCGCTGCCTAACTTGTAGCGGTGCGAGCGATGCCGGGCGAGGTCGCTCGAGGGAAGCCTTAAGGAAAAAGACCAAGTGGAACCCGTGAAGCCTCAGCGAATACCTGTTCCAGCGAGACTCTTTATCGCTGTGATCGGGCTCGCCGGTTTGACGGGAATGGCCTTCACCTTCCACGGGTGGGTTCCCGAGCCACAACCCCGATTCGTCGTCTATCTGCTCCTGGCGATGGCGACCTCCGGGATGAAAGTCTCTTTTCCCGGCGTGTTCAGCACAATCTCGGTCAACTTTGTTCTGATCATGCTCAGCTTGATGGAGCTGACGCCGCCCCAAACTCTGGTGATCGCAGTGGCCAGCGCGGCCGCACAGACTATTTGGCATGCCAAGTTCCGGGTAAAGCTGGTCCAGCTTTTTTTCAACGCCACCTGCGTCGGACTGGCGGCTTTGGCTGCCATTTGGGTCTATCAACAACACTGGTTCGCGAATGTGCCCGCGGGCGAATTATTGCGTCTCACGGTGGCCGGACTGACGTACTTCGTGGTGAACTACGTGCCGCTGGCGATCATCATCGCTCTCACCGAAGGACAGAACATCCAGATCGTAATCCGCCGCTTCTGCGATTGGACATTCTCTTATTACTTAGTCGGCGTTTCGCTGGCGGAGATTGTGCATCAGGCCTCTGGACGACTGGGGTGGTCGTTCACTCTTGCACTGCTACCGCCGCTCTATCTGATCTATCGGTCCGTGCGACTGTACTTCGGCAAAATGGAACAGGAGAGAGCCCACGCCGAGAGCATGGCGGCGCTGCATCTGCGAACCATCGAAGCGCTGGCCACGGCCATCGAAGCCAAGGATGAATGCACCGGCGACCATCTGCGCCGCGTGCAGGTGTATTCGCTGGAACTGGCCAAGCATTTGGGCCTGTCGTCGGACGAGGTGAACGCGCTGCAGGCCGCCTCCATCCTCCACGACATCGGTAAACTGGCGGTGCCCGATTACATCATCTCCAAGCCCGGCAAGCTGACTCCCGACGAATTCGACAAGATGAAGGTCCATACCGTGGTGGGCGCCGAAATCCTGGAGCAAGTCGCGTTTCCTTATCCGGTGGCGCCTATTGTGCGCTCGCATCATGAAAAATGGGACGGAAGCGGTTATCCCGACGGTCTGAAGTCGGAGGACATTCCCATTGGCGCTCGGATTTTGTCGGCTGTGGATTGCCTGGACGCGCTCGCGAGCGACCGTCAGTACCGGCGCGCTCTTCCGCTGGACGAAGCGATGGATTATGTGGCGGAACTCTCCGGACGCAGCTTCGATCCGCAGGTGGTGGACATCCTGAAGGCCAATTACCGGGAGTTCGAGCGCCTGGCCCAAAACACGCCTCTGCGAAATCACCGGCTCAGCAAGGATCTGATCGTGGGCCCCGGTAAGGCTCCCGATGCCGGTTACGAGAAGAGCGCGACTGCGGCGGGAGCCTCGGGAGAACTCACTCCTACCGACTCCATTGCATCCGCGCGTCAGGAAATACGAGTGATTGTCGACTTGGCTTTGGACCTGAGCAAATCCTTACGGGCCGAAGACATTCTCTCCATCCTGGCCGCGAGATTGAAGCAGCTTGTGCCGTACGATTGCATGGTCATCTATGTTCGGGAACGATCGGTCCTGAAGGCGCGGTTCACCAGTGGATTGACCAGCCAGAGATTTGCGTCCATCGAGATTCCCGTGGGCCACGGCCTTTCCGGTTGGGTAGTAGAGAATGGCAAGGCCATCGTGAATGGCAATCCGGCCGTGGAACCCGGCTACATCGATGTGCCCGGCCAACTGGACGCATTGAACTCCGCATTGTCGGTTCCTATCGGCGATGGAGTGGATCAATTGAGTGGCGCGCTCACCCTATATCGAACCGAGAAAGACGCCTACAGCGCGGACCACCTGCGAGTTCTACTGGCCATCAAAGGCGACATCGCACGAGCGGTGGACGGGTCCATCCGGTTCCAGAAGGCGCAGGAGGGAACCGGCGCCGACGAACTCACCGGTTTGCCAACCAGATCCGCTTTGCTGGCGTACCTGCAGGATGGATTTGCCGCGCAGCACAAGCCGGTGACGATTCTGCTTTGCGACGTCGACGAATTCCGCCGCGTGAACGAGTTGTTTGGGCGTCCCACCGGGGATGAGCTGCTGAAGCTGGTGACTAACATTCTGCGGAACAACTCACGCAGTGCCGACTACGTGGCGCGAGCCGGCGCCGACGAGTTCGCCATGCTGCTGGGCGCGGCGCGTCCGGAAGAATTGGCGGGCAAGATAGAAGCGCTGGATCGCCTGGTTGCGAACGCCTGCCGCGGCCTGTGTGGAGAAGAAAGCTCCGGGCTAGCGGTGGGCGTGGCCTGTTTCCCGGAGAACGGCGCCGATGCCGATAGCTTGATTGCATTCGCCGAACAAGCCCTGGCCCGCGCCAAGGAAGCGCGGCGCGCCAGCCGCAACGTCGTGCTCCAACTGGAGGAGTCGGTGCGGCGGCCGGCGTAAAACAACAACCTTCTAGCGCCCCGCGGCAGCCTTCCAGGCCTTCACTTCCACGCCGCCGTGGATCATGCCCTGAATCATTCCGCTGAAGAACACGTAAGGATGCACGGGATCGAGCGCGCTGGCGTCGTCTAATCGCTTACGAAGATCGGCGGGGATGGTGAAGTCGAGCGAAGCGAGGTTGTCGTTAAGCTGCGCCAGGCTGCTTGCCCCCAGGATGGTTGAAGTGATTCCAGGCTGCGAGATTACCCATTGCAGCGACACTTGCGCAGGCGATTTTCCCAGCTGCTTGCTCGCGTCCAGCAGGACTTCCAGCATGCGCCAGTTGCTCTCGGTGAATTTGTTAAACGGGCTGCCCTTGGTGAGGCGGCCTTCGCCTGTTCCGGTATCGCCCTGACGTTTGTATTTGCCGGTAAGGAAGCCGCCGCCGAGCGGGCTCCAGGGACAGATTCCGATTCCCAGTTCTTGCGCCGCCGGAATGTGCTCGCGCTCGATGTTGCGCTCGATCAGCGAGTACTCCAGTTGCAGCGCTGCTACGCCTTCCTTGCCTTGCTGCTCGGCCAGCGTCTTGGCGCGCGCCACGTACCAGGCGGGAGTATCGGAGAAGCCGTAGTGGCGGATCTTGCCGGCGCGCACCAGATCGGTGAGGGTGTTGACCACTTCTTCCACCGGCGTCACCGTGTCCCAGGCGTGCAGCCAATAGAGATCGACGAAATCCGTAGCGAGCCTGCGAAGTGACGCGTCGATAGCGCGGTAGATATTTTTGCGGCCGTTGCCGCCCGAATTGGGATTGCCGGGAGAGCCGTTGAACGTGAATTTAGTGGCGAGCACGATCTGATCGCGCAGCTTGCGTTCATTGATAAACTTGCCGCACATCTGTTCGCTTTGTCCGCCCTGGTAACCGTCGGCGGTGTCAACGAAGTTGCCTCCGGCGTCCACGTAACGGTCGAAGATGGAGCGGGAGACGGTCTCGTCGGCGCCCCAACCCCATTGCGTTCCAAAGGTCATCGCTCCCAGGCACAGGGGGCTGACGCGCAATCCGGTGCGTCCTAGTGTGATGTAGCTTTTCAGGTCCATGTTGTGATGATAGCTTGGGCGCTCGCGTTCGCTCGCGCGCGGTTAGGGATTGGGGATTGGCGGGAGCGGCCCATTCGTTCCCCTATTCTGGATACTTTACCTTGCCCTGGCGAACGTAAACGCCGCCCTGAACGTACGTTTGGCCGCCGACCTTCTCCGCGTGGAACCCGATTCTCGCGACTTCCGGAGTGAAGACAAGAGAGTAGTCGCTGTCGTCCGGGTTCGGAGTGTCGCTGCCTTCGAAACCTAGCCGGACCCTTGGTCCGGTTTCGTCATCCATCGAAAGGAACGGTTTCCCATACAAACTAAGGAACATATCCACTCGCGTCCTTCCGTCTGCACCTCGCATTCTGAGGAACGGGGTTTCGTCGTGGAATACTCCAATGGCATCTGTTTCATTGGCCGGATCTTTGAGATCGATTGGCGGGCCACCTTCTGCCAGCCCGTGAGTGCCGAAAGCCAGCACGACGTTCTGTACCTTATCAACGCCCCAGTAGGAGATCTCGTGGCGGGATTGTTCAGAGGCGCGAGTTACGAGCGTGCCAAGTGCGCCGCCCACAAATCCGGCGGCCAGCGCAGCGGCAATTACACCAGTCTGTTTCATAATTGATGTCCGTCAACGTTTGACGCACTTTTCCGGCAGCTTGTTCCCGAGGCTACTTTTCCAATAGCTTTTGCGTGTTCACCAGCAGCGCGTAGTGGCCTTCGGTCAGTTTGTCGATTTTTTCATGCAGGTAAGCGATCTTGGTTTCCGTATTGATACTGGATTCAAATTCGATATCGGAGCGGATGCGATCGCGCGCGCGCTGGCGGTTCTGGCTGGTGAGGACGAACAGCGTCAGGAAAATCGCTTCGAGCGATACGATCACCGACAGGAATTCGAACGGGTAGGGGTCGAAGGCTTTCATGCTGCGGATCAGGCTGAGATTGATCGCGATCCAGCCGCCCAGAAACAGCGCATGGAACGCGAGCGACGCAATGCTGCCGGTGAAGGACGGAACGGCGTCGGCCAGTCGGGTGAGAATGGTCCCTTGCTCGGCCGCGACATCGTTGACGTTGCGGCTGACGGTGCGGCGGATCACCTCATCGCTTCTTCGCAGTCGTCGCGCGGCGACGCTCAACAGGTTCAACGCCGCGGGCGTGCATTGGCGGACGTAGGCTTCGAAATGCTCCCGATCCAAACGAAGCAGCTCCACCTCGCCGAGCGCCGCCACCCAGGCGGTACGCGTACCGCCATCCAGCAGCGAGATCTCGCCGAAGATGTCGCCCGGTTGCGAGGTTTCGAGCACGATCTTCTCGCCCTGGTCGTTCTTCACATAGATCTCGACTTCGCCTGAGCGCACGATATACATGGCGTGGCCGGGATCGCCGTAATTGAAGACGGTTTGGCCGGTCGAATAGCGGAGAAGCTCGATCTTTTCGGCCAGCGCGGCTTTTTCTTCCTGGCTCAGCTCGCGCAGGTGCTCGATTTCGTTCAGGATGGACGAATCAATTGGCATAGTTGGCTCCCGAGGGCATGGTTGTCTCAGGCTATCACTGCAGCCTCAGACCAAGAGGCGTTCGATGGTGCTGACAGCGGTTGGGCCCATCACCTTGCGTAATGTGTTGCCCCCCCAGAGGCTCAAGGAACAAAGATGCCCATGATCCGCTCTCTTTTAGGCCGGGACATATCGCTTAATCGCGAGGCTCCGCGCGTGTTCCCGCGTTTTCGCCACGTCGTACGCGAGCTGCATGCGAAGAAGATGGTCCATCTCAGGACCGAACGCCTTTTCGATGCGCAGAGCCATCTCCGGGGTCAGGGCGGCCTTACCGTTGAGAAGGTCGGATAGCGTGGCGCGACGCACCTTCAAAATCTCCGCCGCCTTCGAGACGCTAAGGCCGAAAGCGTCAATGACCTCGGTCTTTATCAGGTCGCCCGGATGGGGCGGGTTCTTCATGGGCATGGTGAGCCTCCTAATGGTAGTCGATCAGTGTTCGGTTGCTCGTCATAGCGGAAAATCAGCCGCCAGTTTCCGGTGACAGTCAGGCTCCAGAACCGTTCCAAGCCGCCTTTGAGAGGATGTAGCTTCCAGCCTGGAAACCGGCCAAGCTGGTCCATCGTCTCGGCGGTTTCCAAGGCGAACAGAAGCTTTCGGAGTTTCTCGGCCATCGTGGATGGAACCCCCTTGGCGTTCCCGTCCTCGTGGAGTTGCTTTAGCCTTTTGTGACGAAAGCGAACAATTTGCATGTCATCAGCGCATGGATCCAGTATGTACGGTTATGCCGTACGCGTCAAGCGCTCTGCTTCGCTCAGGATGGACGAATCAATTGGCATAGTTACCTCCCGAGGGCATGGTTGTCTCAGGCTATCACTGCGATTTAGGCCGGCGTAGTACTCCCCCACCTAAGACCCGGGGTATAGCGAACTTGTACCGGAGCGAGTACGCTTCAATAGAGCCATTTTGGTGATGTCGGAAGTATTGGCCCACATGTGATAATCGCTTCGTCTCCCGAATGAAGTGAGGTGTTTTCCGTGAAAAACGTCGCTTTTTTGCTGATTTTCGCAGCGGCTGCCGCAGCGAATCCGATTTATACTGTCGCGGGCCTGGGTGGGCTGGCTGGGCCGGCCACCGGCTATGCCATCAATAGCTCCGGCACAGTGGCCGGCTGGGTCCAGAATCCTTCGGGCGGCCAGGAGGGATTTATCTCCACGCCAAGCGGCATGCAGGCTTTGTCCCCCGGACCTTCCGAATCGTACGCATACGGCATCAACAACTCGGGAACCGTGGTGGGGACGACCTATGACGGCAATGGGCAGGCGCATGGCACCATTTGGAGCGGATCGGGCAGCACCGATCTGGGCGCGGGCTCGTTTGCGATGGCGATCAATAATGCAGGCGAAGTGGTGGGTGGCGATGGCAACGCTTTCACGGTGGTGAACGGCCAACTTCAATATCTTGGGACGCCATCCGGCGTAAATTGGAGCGCGGCTTATGGGATTAATAACGCCGGAACGGTGGTGGGCGATGGGCAACTGTCCAACGGGACGTTTCGCGGGATCGTTTGGAACCCGAATGGCAGCATCACCGTGTTGAGCACTTTCGGGGGAAGCGGCAGCCAAGCCACCGGCGTAAATGATAGCGGTGAGGTGGTGGGTTTTGCGAGCCTTTCGGATGGCTACCAGAACGCTTTCTCGGAAATAGGCGGCCAGATGATCGACCTGGGTACCCTGGGAGGCGGAAGCAGTTACGCCTACGGCATCAACAACAGCGGCGAGATCGTGGGCTACAGTTGGCTTGCCGATGGCGGCCAGACTGCATTTCTCTACGCTGACGGAACCATGCTGAACTTGAACTCGCTACTCCCTGGCAATTCGGGCTGGGACTTACTTCAGGCCTATGGAATCAATGATTCCGGACAGATTACCGGAACAGGTCTTTACAACGGGCAACTCACTGCTTTTGTGCTGACCGATCCGCCATCCGGTGGGTCGGGCATTGCCGCGGTCCCTGAGCCAAGCGAGATTCTGGTAGGCGCGGGTCTGGCTTTGATTGGCTTGTGGCGACGGCGTCGGCCGCTTGCTTAGTCGCGCGGTTCGGTACGCGTCCTAGGCGCCGGGCTGGAAACAGGCAGCCGCGGCGAGCTAGCGGAAGGCCGAGCTTGACGTCGAAAGAGCCGAAGCACGGTCCAGACGGGCTGGCTTACTTGTTGGCGAGTTGCGGGAGCGGGAACCACACCCCACACGGCGGAAATTACAGACCGTCCTTGGAACATCATATTGCTTACCCCATATTCACATCGACCCGGGATTACTGTAACTTTAGACGAATCGATTGAAATCCTTGTTACTGTAATTATCCGCCCTTCGTCAACCTAGTACGTACTAGCAAATGCGAAGCCGGAAAGTCATCAGGCAGGTGCAGCGCAAAATCCGATCCGCCGCTGCAATCTGGACTGCGGGTATTGCAACGAATACGACAAAACTTCCGATCCGGTACCGCTCCCAACGATGCTCAAGCGGATCGACCGGCTGGCCGATCTGGGGACCACGATCATCACCCTGAGCGGTGGCGAGCCGACGCTGCATCCCAATCTGGACGCGATCATCGCTCGGATTCGCGAACGCGGCGCCATCGCGACGCTGATTTCCAACGGCCTGCTGCTGACACCGGAACGGATCCAAAGGTTGAATCGCGCTGGCCTGGATTATCTGCAGATCAGCATCGACAACGCGCGGCCGGACCAGATATCGAAGAAGAGCCTGCAGGTGCTGGATCGCAAGCTCGAGTGGCTGCGAGAGCACGCCGAATTCGGGATCACGATCAACTCCGTGCTGGGCGCGGACATCCGCAATCCCGAGGACGCGCTGGCGGTCTCCGGGCGCGCACGGTCGCTCGGATTCACTAGTACGGTTGGTATTTTGCACGATCATTCGGGCCAATTGAAGCCGCTAGGAGAAGCCCATCGGAACGTCTACGAGCAGTTCCTTCAACACAAAGATTCGCTATTCTCGTTCGCACATTTCGACAGCTTTCAACAAAATATCAGCCAAGGGTTGCCGAATGCCTGGCACTGCCGCGCCGGCACTCCTGTTCTCTATTTCTCAGCCCTCGTTCCCGGGAACTAACACCCGGGATCTGTCCGGTGGTGTGCCGGCGGACGCTTCCTGTACATGTGCGAAGACGGCCTGGTGCATTATTGTTCGCAGCAACGGGGCAAGCCAGGGATTCCGCTCGCCGACTACACCGTCGAAGACCTGCGCCGCGAGGCCGCTCGTCCCAAAGGCTGCGCGTCGTTTTGCACCATATCCTGCGTTCACCAAACCGCGATGCTGGACGATTTCCGGGAGAAACCGCGTGAGACGCTGGCCGGGATTCTGGAGCGACGCCGCGAAACCGATCCGAGCTTTCGCCCGCCAGCGGCGGTACGCGTGCTTTCGTAGGATGTTCCTGGATCAACGGAGGCGGGGCTTCTTCGGGAAGGTGATGTTGAGCGCGTTGGGAATTAAGGCAAAAGCCCAGTGTAAGGATTAGCGGGGCGTCGGCATCTAACGTGAGTGGAACGTCGCGTACTCGCAATTATCAATTCGGCATTGCTGCTGTTGATCTGCCAGACGAGAAGTTTTGGCCAGGTGGCCGACCCACTTCTTCTTACTTTTGACGAGATCCAGCGGCTGTATCAAGACGACGATCTTCCCGCGCCCTTGCGCGACAAGCTGCGAACGCTGCTGACCACGCCGTTCGTGCGGAATAGCGCCTCCGATAACGGCATGATGCCGCTCAAGCCCAACGATCCGCAGACCGCCAAGATGCTCCGCGTGGCCCAGTGGAACATCGAACGAGGGTTGGAATTTGACGCCGTCCGTTTTGCTTTCACCGATCCCAAGAAGTTCAACGCGCTGATGGAGGACAAAGGCTCCAAGGCCGACGATGACGAGCGCGCAAAAATCCGCGAGCAGATCGCCATCTTGCAACAGGCCGATTTACTGGTGCTGAACGAAGTGGATTGGGGCGTGAATCGAACCTTGTTCCGCAACGTAGCGGAGGAGTTGGCGAGCGCGTTGAATATGAACTACGCCTATGGCGTGGAGTTTGTCGAAGTGGATCCATTGACCATGGGGCTGGATCAGCAGGTGGTGGCGCGCGAGGTGGAAGATGCCTACAAAGAGCCCGACGACGATCGGCAGGGGATGCTGGCGCGGGTCAAGCAAATCATGACGCCCGATCCGGAGCGCTATCACGGCCTGCATGGTACCGCTATTCTGAGCCCGTACCGTCTGGAGAATGTGCGATTGACTCCGTTCCTGATCCAGGGGCACGACTGGTACAAAGACGAAAGAAGCGGCGTCGGCGGTGAAAGCCGAGGGCAAGTTCAGCATGGCGATCTTCAAGGAGCAATTGATCCGGCAAGTGCGCCGCGGAGGCCGCATGATGCTGATGGCCGATATTGTCGATCCCGAGCTTCCGTCGGGGCGTGTCACCGTGGTGGCGACGCACTTGGAAGATGTTACGTCGCCTGAGAACCGCCGCAAGCAACTGCAAGAGATGCTGGACAAGATCGATCAGATCGATCACCCGGTCATTATCGCGGGCGATATGAACACCTCCACGCACGACGGCGTTCCCATCAGCGTGACGCGTGCCATGAAGCAGCGATTTGGAAGCGGAAAGTGGTGGGCCGAGGAGGGCGCCACTTCTGCCATCAAATACACCACGCCGCTTGGATGGGCGTACGATTTGTCGCTGGGGCTGGTGGGGTTCGCGCGCAAGGTGGACGATCCCACGCGAGCCAGCATTCCGCTGATCGGCGATAATCCGGAAGCCAAATTCTTCGATACTCTTGAGAAATTCCGGTTCGACGACGGGAGCGCTTTCGACTTCCGCGGCGACAGCGAGCACTCGGCCAACGGGCGGAGCGGGAAGCTGGCCAATTCCAACGAGCGATCCGAGAAAGGCTTTGAGGCCACCGAGGAGTTAGAGCGGCGCTTTGGACCGGTGGGCCGGTACAAGCTGGATTGGATCTTCGTCCGTCCCGCGCGTCTCGATAAAGGTGAAAGCCACGAGTTTTCGGCGTTTAGCTGTTACCGCGGCCGGACGCTGCACGCTCTGAATCACGCGCTACCGGATCGGATTTCCGATCATAATCCGATCACGGTAGACTTGCCGCTTACGGGACCCATACGGACTACTGCGGATTCCCGTTAGCGCGGAGCTGACGGGCGGAGCCTCCGTGGTGGCGCAGAAGGGGCCGCTGGATTCCGGCCTTTGCGCGATCCGCGGGCCTGGCCGCAGCGGCTGTCTTTACCACCGGAAGCAGCACCTCGTCGGTATCGGAATCCGATCCGCTGTAAATCTCGAGAGCCTCATCGCCGCCATCTAGCCCGGAGGGGATGGTGAAGTTAATCTGATACAAGCCGGCGAAACCGGGAGCGAGCCCGGAGAACGTGACCGTAGCCTGGGCGGAATTGCCGGAGCCGTCTGTATCATAAATGTAAACCTGCGGCGTCACCGAGGTATTGTCGAGCGGACTGCTGGGTGCGGCCCCGCCGTCCACTGGATTTCCACTCACCGCTCCCATTCCCGCCAGATACAAGGCAACCGTTTCGCCCACTTGCGCGGGGCTGGCGTCGGTCACCAGCGTGTAGTCCGGATGCAGCGCGGCAGCTTCGCCAATGCTATCCGCTTGTCCATTGGCGGGATTGCTGCCGAAGACGCCAACCGACGTGGCTCCGGTAAATTGCGTCACCACGTTCGAGTTTGTGCCGTTGTTGATCACCTGAATCTGCGCGACCGAGTTTGGCATGGTGATGTAGGGAACGATCACTTGAATTTGGCCCTGGCTCACAAAGTAGATGGGCGCTGGAATTTCGTTAATCATCACCTGCACTCCACCGAGCTTAGTGGGAAAGGGGATGCTGGCGACCGTCGTCGCAGGTGCGAGGTTGGTGCCATACAGGGTGAGAAATTCTCCAGGCGATAGCTGCGCCGTAAAGGGCGCGGAGCTGGCTGCGTTGACCACGCCTTGAGGATTTAGATATACGCCGGAACCTGTCAGCGCGGGCGCCTGCAGTCCAATGTTGATTCCGAGATACGGACCGGCGCCATATCCGATCCGAATGGTTCCATCCGCGCTACTCCAATAGTTATAGGAGCTGTCCGAGGAGCTGCCGTTGCCGTTCAGTGTGTAGGCATCGAAGTAGGTCGCATCATAGGCGCCTCCGCCTGGGGGATTGACTCTCTCGTGGGCAATGATATTGTTTTGCGGAAGATCATTGGCCGCGCCGTAGTAGCTGTCAATCCCTCCGTTCGTAGTTTCAACCATATCGAGACCCACCTGATAATAGAGCGCCTGGTAGTTGGACGGATTACTGGTTGCGGCGCGAACTCCAGCGAACATGTCGAAGCCATTGGCGGAACCGCCAAAAATGAAGCTTCCGTCCGGCGAAAAATAGAGCACTTGCGTTCCATTGATTAGGTTGCTGGTTGCACCGCCGAAGCTGATCTGCGCGCCGCCGTTCTGGAAGCTGTAAGTCACTCCGGTGAGAGTTTCCGTGCTCGCGGTGCTGCTGGGCCCGATATATCCGGTAACGTTGACGGTTCCAATGTTCCCAGCGCCGTTGGCGGTCATGGTGAAGAGCGCGTCCCCGCCGGCGGTGGTGGAGGTGGTGTACGTGGGATCCATGTAGGCTACCTGGTAGGCGCCGTTAATGGTGGCGTTCGTGCCCGCTGGAACGGCCACCGGCACGGCGATGAACAGATCGTTGTAGCCTTCGATGTTCTCCGTGCTGCTGCCAATGAAAATGTGGTTGGACGCCAGGCCGAAAATGAAGTCGTTGGAATAGTTCGGATCGAGAGCGCTGATGTAGCCCTCGCCGCTGGCGGAAATAACATAACTTCCGCTTGTGCTTAAGGCGACGGGCGTGCTGGAACCGGTGGCGCTGTCCAGGAGGAACCCTGTAAATGCGTAGTTTCCATTGCCGTTGAAGGTGATAATGCCCTGGATGCTGATGGCCTGGTCTACGGAGATGGTACTGCTGTCCTGGAAATAGATAACTTGCCGCATATCGTAGGCGCCATTGAGTTGGTTGTCGCCGCTGGAGTCAAAAGCTGGCTGGGCGGAGGACTGCCAGGCGCACGCGCCCAGGAGGAGCACAACAAGAAGAGTGATTTTTGTTTTCATTGGATCGCACACGGGCCGTATTCCGGGCCTCTTGAAAGATTGACGCGCGAGACGGCAACCTGGTTAACGGGCCAGTCAGCTTAAATCAGCAAGACTGGGTTCTCATTGATTACAACACGAATTAGTGCCGGGGGACGCAGGAGATCGCTGTAAAACTTTGTCTGGACTTAAATGCCACTTACCGGCGTGCGCGGTTCAGTATCAGGGCGGGGTCAGTTTGGGTCTGGGGCAGAGCCGCGCGAAAGAACCGCCTCGACAATCTTTCCCACTTCCAAAAGCTCGTCCAGGTCGGAGGATTTTTGCAGGTAGAGATTTGCCCCCAGGTTGATCGCCTCCGCTCGATCCGCTGGTGATGCAGAGGACGTGAGCATGATCACAGGCACGCCTTTCAGCCACGGCTGCCGGCGGACATGACGCAGCACTGCGTCGCCATTGTGCTTGGGAAGGTTCACGTCCAGCACGATCAAGTGGGGTCGCCAGGTGGGCACGTCACCGCTCACTCCGCTCAAGAGGGCGATCGCCTTTTGACCGTCCGGGGCCACCACCACATTGCACGGCAACTGCCGGCTGCTCAGCGCCTCGCGGAACAATAAAACATCTCCGGGGTTGTCTTCCGCCAAAAGAATCTCAAACACGCCTGATAACCCTAATAGCATAGACAATCCCAGGGGCGTATATTGCGGAAAAAATCGTTGTAACGTGATCCGCAAGTCCGAGTCCTACTTAAAGATTGTTAGATTTCGAGTCGCATGGTAAGGCAGCTTACTCTCGTAGAGGAGTGACTAAACGCATGAAGAGCGTGACCGCTGAGAACAGCGTCCCGGCCCGCCGTTCCAAAGCAAATGGATCTTCGAAGCTCAATGCCTCGAAGAGCAATAGAGCAAAGGCTCACGGGGTGAGTGCCGCCAAGAGCGGCGCCAATGGGGTGAATGGGGCTCTGGCAACCGCAGCCGACGGAGCGAAGGCCCGCCGCGCTGCCAATGTGCTGCTGAACACGCTGATTGCCTTCAAGCGGGGGAACTTCTCGGTCCGCATGCCGGTGGACCAGACCGACCTGGAAGGCAAGGTCGCCGATGCGCTGAACGACGTTCTGGAAATCAACCAGAAAATGGTCAGCGAATTTGAACGTATTAGCCGGGCCGTGGGCAAGGACGGCAAGATTACCCAACGCGCTTCCATTGGTTCCGTCACTGGGGCTTGGGCCGATTGCGTGGAGAGCGTCAATAGTCTGATTGGCGATCTGGTGCAGCCGTCAACCGAAGTGGCGCGCGTGATCGGCGCGGTGGCGAAAGGCGACTTGTCGCAGAACATGTCGCTCGAAGTGGACGGGCGTCCGTTGCGCGGCGAGTTTCTGCACACCGCGCGCGTCGTCAACACGATGGTGCAGCAGTTGAATTCGTTCGCCAGCGAAGTGACGCGCGTGGCGCGCGAAGTGGGAACCGAAGGGAAGCTGGGCGGCCAGGCGGTGGTGCCGGCCGTGGCGGGAACGTGGCGCGATTTGACGGAAAGCGTCAACTCGATGGCCAGCAACCTGACGAATCAGGTTCGCAACATCGCGGGCGTGACCACAGCCGTGGCCAAGGGCGATTTAACGACGCGCATCACCGTGGACGCGCGCGGTGAAATTTTGCAGTTGAAGAACACCATCAACACCATGGTGGATCAGCTCTCCTCCTTCGCCGCCGAAGTAACACGCGTGGCGCGCGAAGTGGGAACCGAGGGCCGCCTGGGCGGACAGGCCGATGTGCGCGGAGTGGCCGGGACCTGGAAAGATTTGACCGATTCCGTGAACTCGATGGCGAGCAACCTGACGAACCAGGTGCGCAATATCGCCGAAGTGACCACTGCCGTGGCGAAAGGCGATTTGTCCACGCGCATCACCGTGGACGCGCGCGGCGAAATTTTGCAGCTCAAGAACACCATCAACACCATGGTGGATCAGCTCAGCTCCTTCGCGGCGGAAGTGACTCGGGTGGCGCGCGAAGTGGGAACGGAGGGCAAGCTGGGCGGACAGGCCGATGTGCCGGGCGTGGGCGGAACCTGGAAGGATCTCACCGATTCCGTCAATTCGATGGCCGGCAACTTGACGGCCCAAGTTCGAAACATTGCGGAAGTAACCACCGCTGTCGCCAAGGGCGACCTGTCGCGCAAGATCACGGTGCAGGTGCGCGGCGAGATTTTGGAATTGAAGAACACCATCAACACGATGGTGGATCAGCTGAGCTCGTTCGCATCGGAAGTAACGCGCGTGGCGCGCGAGGTTGGTACGGAAGGCCGGCTGGGCGGTCAGGCGGAAGTGGAAGGCGTGGCTGGAACGTGGCGCGATTTGACGGAGAGCGTCAATTCGATGGCCGGTAATTTGACCAACCAGGTCCGCAACATCGCGGGCGTTACAACGGCGGTGGCGAAAGGCGATCTGTCGACCAAGATCACGGTGGATGCGCGCGGCGAAATTTTGGAATTGAAGAACACCATCAACACCATGGTGGATCAGTTGAACTCGTTCGCGAGTGAAGTGACGCGCGTGGCGCGCGAAGTGGGAACGGAAGGCAAGCTGGGCGGCCAGGCGCAAGTGAAAGGCGTGGGCGGCGTGTGGAAGGATCTGACCGAGAGCGTGAACTCGATGGCGGGCAACCTGACCAATCAGGTCCGCAACATCGCGGGCGTTACGACGGCGGTTGCCAAAGGCGATCTGTCGACCAAGATCACGGTGGATGCCCGCGGCGAAATTCTGGAACTGAAGAACACCATCAACACCATGGTGGATCAGTTGAATTCGTTCGCGAGTGAAGTAACGCGCGTGGCGCGCGAAGTGGGAACCGACGGCAAGTTGGGCGGCCAGGCGCAAGTGAAAGGCGTGGGGGGCGTCTGGAAAGATCTGACCGATTCTGTCAACTTCATGGCGGGCAACCTGACATCGCAGGTCCGCAACATTGCCGAAGTTACCACGGCGGTGGCGAACGGCGATTTGTCGCGCAAAATCACGGTAGACGTGCGCGGTGAAATTCTGGAGTTGAAGAACACCATCAACATCATGGTGGATCAGCTCAACGGGTTCGCCAGCGAAGTGACGCGCGTGGCGCGCGAAGTGGGTACCGAGGGCAAGCTGGGCGGCCAAGCCATGGTCAAGGGCGTGGCTGGAACGTGGAAGGATTTGACCGACTCGGTCAATTCGATGGCCAGCAACCTGACGAACCAGGTGCGTAACATCGCGGAGGTGACCACGGCGGTGGCGACGGGGGATCTGTCGCGCAAGATCACAGTGGAAGTGCGCGGCGAAATTCTGGAGCTGAAGAACACCATCAACACCATGGTGGATCAATTGAGCTCGTTCGCTTCGGAAGTAACGCGCGTGGCGCGCGAAGTGGGTACCGAAGGCAAGCTGGGCGGGCAGGCCGACGTGCACGGCGTCGCCGGAACGTGGAAAGATCTGACGGATTCGGTGAATTCGATGGCGAGCAACTTGACCTCGCAAGTTCGAAATATTGCCGAGGTGACCACTGCGGTAGCGAAGGGCGATTTGTCGCGCAAGATTACGGTGGACGTGCGCGGCGAAATTTTGGAGCTGAAGAACACCATCAATACGATGGTGGACCAGTTGAATGCGTTCGCCAGCGAAGTGACGCGCGTGGCGCGCGAAGTGGGTACAGAGGGCAAGCTGGGCGGCCAGGCGGAAGTGACCGGGGTCGGCGGCGTCTGGAAGGATCTGACGGATTCGGTCAACTTCATGGCCGGTAACCTCACATCGCAGGTCCGCAACATCGCGCAGGTGACCACGGGCGTGGCGAAGGGCGATTTGTCGACGAAGATTACCGTAGACGCGCGCGGCGAAATTCTGGAACTGAAGAACACCATCAATACGATGGTGGATCAGTTGAATGCGTTCGCTTCCGAAGTAACTCGCGTGGCGCGCGAAGTGGGAACCGAAGGCCGGCTGGGTGGACAGGCCGACGTGCGCGGCGTGGCCGGTACGTGGAAGGATTTGACGGACAGCGTCAATTACATGGCCAGCAACCTGACCAACCAGGTGCGCAACATCGCGGGCGTGACCACGGCGGTGGCGCGCGGCGATTTAACTACCAAGATCACCGTGGACGCGCGCGGCGAAATTTTGGAATTGAAGAACACCATCAACACGATGGTGGATCAGTTGAGCTCGTTCGCGTCGGAAGTGACGCGCGTGGCGCGCGAGGTAGGTACCGAAGGCAATCTGGGCGGCCAGGCCGAAGTGAAGGGCGTGGCGGGCACGTGGAAGGATTTGACGGAAAGCGTCAATTCCATGGCCGGCAACCTGACGAATCAGGTCCGCAATATTGCGCAGGTCACGACGGCCGTCGCCAAAGGCGATCTGTCGCGCAAGATCACGGTGGACGTGCGTGGCGAAATCTTGGAGCTGAAGAACACCATTAATACGATGGTGGATCAGTTGAACGCATTTGCCAGCGAAGTAACCCGAGTGGCCCGCGAGGTGGGTACCGAAGGCAAGCTCGGTGGCCAGGCGAATGTGCGCGGTGTCGGCGGCACGTGGAAGGATTTGACGGATTCGGTCAACTCCATGGCCGGCAACCTGACGGCGCAGGTCCGCAACATCGCTCAGGTGACGACGGCGGTTGCGAATGGCGACCTTTCGCGCAAGATCACTGTCGACGTGCAAGGCGAGATTCTGGAGTTGAAGAACACCATCAACCGCATGGTGGATCAGCTCAATTCGTTCGCCAGTGAAGTGACGCGCGTGGCGCGCGAAGTGGGAACCGACGGCAAGCTGGGCGGGCAGGCGGAAGTGAAGGGCGTGGCCGGCACGTGGAAGGATCTGACAGACAACGTCAACTTCATGGCCGCGAATTTGACCACGCAGGTGCGCGGTATCGCGAAGGTGGTTACCGCGGTAGCCAACGGTGATTTGAAACGCAAGCTGGTGCTCGAAACCAAAGGCGAGATCGCGGAGCTGGCCGACACCATCAACGGAATGATCGATACGCTGGCGACGTTCGCCGATCAGGTGACGACGGTGGCGCGCGAAGTGGGTATCGAAGGCAAGCTGGGCGGGCAGGCGCGTGTGCCAGGCGCGGCCGGCATTTGGCGCGATTTGACGGACAACGTCAATCAGCTGGCGGCGAATTTGACCACGCAGGTGCGCGCGATTGCTGAAGTGGCAACTGCGGTGACCAAGGGCGATCTCACGCGATCCATCGCCGTGGAAGCGCTGGGCGAAGTGGCGGCGCTCAAGGACAACATCAACGAGATGATCGTGAATCTTGCAGCCACCACGCGCAAAAACAACGAACAGGACTTCCTGAAGACCAACATCGCCAAGTTCACGGGTATGATGCAGGGCCAGCGCGATTTATTGACGCTATCCCAGTTGCTGCTTTCCGAGCTGACGCCGCTAGTGGGCGCGCAGCACGGCACGTTCTATATCGCGGAGTGGCAAGAGAACAAGACCGTGCTGAAGCTGCTGGCCGGTTACGCGCTTGACGATCGCAGTCTGGTCCCGATGCAGTTCGAAGTGGGTCAGGGATTGGTGGGCCAGTGCGCCAGAGAGAAGGAGCGCATCCTGGTAACCAACCTTCCGAGCGGGTACATCCGCATCAATTCCAGCCTGGGCAGCACGGCCCCGGCCAGCATTGTCGTTCTGCCGGTGCTGTTTGAAGGCGACGTCAAGGCCGCCATTGAACTGGCTTCGTTCGGCGAATTCAGCGATATTCACCTGGCGTTTCTGGATCAGCTCACGCAATCCATCGGAATTGTGCTGAACACGATTCGCGCCACCATGCGGACCGAGCAGCTGCTGACGCAAAGCCAGGCGCTGGCCGAAGAGTTACAGAGCCAGCAGCTCCAGTTGCAAAAGACCAACGCCGAACTGCAGGAAAAAGCCCAGTTGCTGGCCGAGCAGAAGACCGAAGTGGAAACCAAGAACCAGGAAGTGGAGCAGGCCAAGAAGGCGCTGGAAGAAAAGGCCGAGCAGCTGGCGCTGACTTCCAAATATAAGAGCGAGTTCCTGGCCAACATGAGCCACGAGCTGCGCACCCCGCTCAACAACCTGCTGATTCTGGCGCGCATGCTTTCCGAGAACTCGGATAAGAATCTGAGCGCGAAGCAGGTGAAGTTCGCCGAGACCATTCACACCTCGGGGACCGACCTGTTGTCGCTGATCAGCGACATTCTCGATCTGAGCAAGATCGAATCGGGCAAAATGGACGTTGAAGTGGGTGGCATTCGCTTCACCGAACTGGAAGACTACTGCCTGCGCACCTTCCGGCATGTGGCCGACGGCAAGGGGTTGGAGTTCACGGTGGCGCTTGGAACGAACCTGGTGCCTGAGATCATCCATACCGATGCTAAACGTTTGCAGCAAGTGCTGAAGAACCTGCTGTCGAACGCGCTGAAGTTTACCGAACAAGGATCGGTCCAGCTTTCCATCGACAAAGTGGCCACCGGATGGAGCCCGTCGAACGGCATCCTGAGCCGCGCCAAGGCCGTGATCGCGTTTTCAGTTTCCGATACGGGCATCGGCATCGCGTCGGAGAAGCAGCGCATTATCTTCGAGGCGTTCCAGCAAGCCGACGGAACCACCAGCCGCAAGTATGGCGGCACGGGGTTGGGGCTTTCCATCAGCCGAGAACTGGCGCGGCTCCTGGGTGGTGAAATACGGTTACAGAGCGCGCCCGGCGTGGGCAGCACGTTCACGCTGTATCTGCCTCAAACCTACGTCACGCCCGCCGCGCAGCCCAAGAGCGAAGCGCTGCGCATCACTCCGCCGATTCTACTCGAGCAGGCCGCGAAGGAAACCGCGGATGTGGGCGTCGACATGATTCTGCCGGTGACCGCGATGGCCACCGAAGAGCTGGTGGAGGATCTGGTGATCGACGACGATCGCAACCTGGTGCAGCAGGGCGACGCGGCGTTGTTGATCGTGGAGGACGACATCACGTTCGCTCGCATTCTGGTGGACATGGCGCACGATCGTGGCCTGAAGGCTTTGGTGGCGCTGCGCGGTTCGAGCGCCATGACACTGGCGCGCGAGTTCAAGCCGGGCGCTATCACGCTCGACATCAATCTTCCCGATATGGCGGGCTGGACCATCTTGGATCGCCTGAAGCACGATCCCGCCACCCGGCATATTCCGGTGCATATCATTTCCGGAGACGAAAACCGGCGTCGTGGCCTGGCGCTGGGCGCGATGACATATCTCGAAAAATCGGTCACCAATGAGTTGCTGGCGGAGGCGTTCGCCGCGATCGAGCACTCGGTGCAGAAGCGCGTGAAGAAACTGCTGCTGATTTGCGCCGACGAAGTGGAGTTGGCGGGCATGATCGCAACGGTGGGCGCCGCCGATCTGGACCCCGTCGGCGTGGCCACGGCGGGCGAAGCTCTGGCCGTCCTCAAGCAGCAATATTTGGACGGCATCGTCGTTCATCTTCGCATTGATGGCATCGCACCACTGGCGCTGGTGGAAGAGATACAAAGCCACGCGGGCCCGTATGCGCCGCCCATTTTGTTAATGTGCGACCGTCCGCTGACCCCTGACGAAGAACTGAAACTGGCGCGGCTGGGACGTACCGGTATCGTAAAGACCGTCCAAACGCGCGAGCGGCTGCTGGATGAATCGGTGCTCTTGCTGCATCGAGCCGAAACCGATCTCGCGCCGGACCAATGCCGCATTCTGGAACAATTGCGGGAAACCGACGTGACACTGTTCGGCAAGAAGGTGCTGGTGGTGGACGACGACGTTCGCAACATTTTCGCGCTCACCAGCCTGCTGGAAGATCACAATCTGAAAGTGGCGCACGCCGAAAATGGCCGGGCCGGCATCGAACTATTGAAAAAGACGCCGGACGTGGATTTGGTTCTGATGGACATCATGATGCCGGAAATGGACGGCTACGAGACCATGAAAGCCATTCGCGAGGTGCCGGAATTCCGGTCGCTTCCGATTGTCGCCCTGACCGCCAAGGCGATGAAAGGCGACCGGGCCAAGTGCATCGAGGCGGGAGCGTCGGACTACATTACCAAGCCTGTGGATTTGGAACAGCTCTTCTCGGTATTGCGTGTTTGGATCAGCCGTGGACATGAGATCGCAGCGCCGGCAGGCACGGTCTAAGATGGGATACGATTCCAGGGCCGGGCAATCGATGGTAACGGAGGGAGTAGCCATGCAGCCGCTACCGGAGACTCCAGGACAGGATCGAGTCAAGATCCTGCTGGTGGATGACACGCCGGATAATCTGGTGTCGCTCGAAGCGGCGCTGGATGGGCTGGGCCAGCAGCTGGTGCTGGCGCGTTCCGGCATGGAGGCCCTGCGCCATCTGCTGGACGACGATTTCGCGGCCATTTTGCTGGACGTGAAGATGCCGGACATGGACGGCTTCCAAACGGCCGAGATGATCCGTTCGCGCAAGCGCTCCCGCCACACGCCCATTCTGTTTCTCACCGGCTATCGCAGCGACGAACATCTGTTTCGCGGCTACGATCTGGGCGCGGTGGATTTCCTGTTCAAGCCAATTGTCGCCGAGATTCTGCGCTCGAAGGTCGGCGTGTTTGTCGAATTGAGCCGCAACACCGCGCTGCTCCGCCGCCAGGCCGAAGTTTTGGGAAAGGCGGAGCAGAAATTCCGCTCGGTGTTGGAAGCGGCGCCCGACGCGATGATCATCAGCGATGAGGAAGGGTGCATCAGCCTGGCCAATTCGCAAGCGGAAATCATGTTTGCATTCCCGCGCGAGGAATTAATCGGACAGAACATCCGGATGCTGGTGCCGGAGTGGAACAGCCAATCGCGGCCGGCGCGGGCCAATGGCACGGCATGGCTGGCTTCGCCCACGGAGCTATGGGCTCGGCGGAAGAATGGCCTTCAGTTTCCCGTTGAGATTAGCGTGAGCCCGCTGCAGACCGAAGAAGGCCTGCTGCTCACTTCCGCCATTCGCGATATCACAGAGCGCCGGCGCGCCGATGAGGCCATCCGCGAGCTGAATGCCACGTTGGAGCAGCGCGTGGCCGAACGCACGCAAGAACTGCTGCGATCGAACGAAGCCTTGCGGCAGTCCAACGACGATTTGAACCAGTTCGCCTATGCCGCCAGCCACGATTTGCAGGAGCCGCTGCGCATGGTGGCGCTGTACAGCCAGATGCTGCAGAGGAAATACAGTGGGAAGCTGGATGCCAATGCCGACCAGTACATCTCGTATGTGGTGGGCGGCGCGCGGCGCATGGAGATGCTGCTCAAGGATCTGCTGGCCTACTCGCAGACCGGATCGTCGGCCGAGGGGCCGGCGGAGACCGTGGACTTCATCGATGTGATCCGCAAGGTACTTCTGAATCTACAGGCGTCGGTGGAGCAGAGCGGTGCGATGATCACCTGGGAGACCATTCCCGCCGTTCACGCGCACGAGATTCGCTTGGTGCAGCTGCTGCAAAATCTGGTGGGCAACGCGATCAAATATCGGGGAGAAGATGCGCCGCGCATCCACATCTCGGCGCAATGGCGGGAACGGGAATGGGTTTTAGCGGTGCGGGACAACGGCATCGGAATCGCGCCCGAGTACGCGCAGCAGATTTTCAAGATCTTTAAGCGTCTGCACGGGCAGGATTACCCGGGAACCGGCATCGGTTTGGCGATTTGCCAGCGCATCGTGGAAACTTATGGCGGGCGAATTTGGGTGGAGTCGGAAGGACAGGGATCGTGCTTCTACTTCACGTTGCCACCGGCACAGGGCCACATTCCGCTGTCGCAGACGGCAACCGAAACGGCGCGCGCCTCGTAATTGCGGTGCGGGCACGGTCACAGCCCGAACGCAGAGGGATACCGGACAGCGCCATGAATTCCAGCCAGCGCTCCGTCCGAAAGCTCCAGCGCCATGAACCACTCGGGAGGGAACGGGCTAACCAAGTGCCGGGCCTTTTCAATAGAGAAGCCGAATCGAGGATAGTACTCTTTGTGTCCGAGGACGATGACGATACGCTCCCCTCGGTCTCGAAGCTGAGCCAGACCACTACGAACCAGTTGGCTACCAACATTGCGGCGTTGGTGGTCAGGCAGAACCGCCATCGGAGCCAACGAAACGGCAGGCACCGGCCCTTGCGCCGTTTCCACGGTCGTTCGACTGAATAAAATGTGCCCGATTACTTGGCTATCAGACTCCGCGACGAGCGACAGCAAGACGGCTCCCTCTAGTCGCAACCTTTCGATCAGGTCAGCTTCGTCGGGCCGTCCGAAAGCAACTTCATTCACCATCCGGACCTGCTCCCGGTCATGAGGTTGCTCGTCTCTGACGAGTAAAGGCGATTTCGCGTTCATGGTGGGCATTCTTCCATTTTGGGGGCGGCGGCTCGCTATAGCGCGGCGTAAGCGCGTACCGGGAAGGTGCCGAAGGATCTGATCCTCACCGGTACGGCGGAGAACTTGAACCCTTCGTCCGGCAGCTCTTCCAAAGCGCACAGATGTTCGCAGATAGGGATATCCGCACCGAGAAGAGTGGTGTGGACCGGACGCCATCCGTCATCGATGGAATCGATGTTCAAAGAATCGATGCCGACTAAGACCGCTCCGCAATCCCGGAGGAATTGGGCCGCATCTTCCGTCAGGAAAGGATGACCGGCGAAGTATTCTTTGGTTGCCCAATGCCGGCTCCATCCTGTTTGCACCAGGACCGCCCGTCCTGCGCAGGCGACCTTCCCGAAATGTGTCGCATCGATGGCTCGTCTGCCATCCAGGAGGGGTCGAACGACTACCGCTGGGATCTCCGCCAGGGATTCCAACGGCAGCTCCGCCAGGCTCTTGCCAGAAGCAAAGCGGTGAAAAGGGGAGTCCACATATGTCCCAGTATTGGCTACCATGTCGATCCGCCCAATTTGAAACTCCGTGCCAGGTGCATAGTGCCGGCGGGATCGCTCGCGACTGAGGTAGTCGCAGACTATGGGAGCAGGTAGCCCCGGATAGGTTACCAGCCCGTGTTCGATTTCATGGCTGAGGTCAATAAAGTGACGACGAGGCGTCGTGTTAGGATCTGGCATGGAAATCCACCACCTGTCTGCTCGGCGAGAGGAAGGTAGAGCCTATATCGAGTTCCTTCGCACCCGCAATCTCAGTGTAGGAGTTTATCGGCTCTCGGCTGGCGGAATGGATGGTCAGCAGCCTCACGGGGAGGAGCAGATTTTGTCCCACCCAGGGAGCCACATCGATTTCATGAAATTACCGAGAGTTTGGAATTACTGGTGTTGTTTGCGCCCGCTGAAGGAACACAATAAAAACATTGTCACGCTGCAGAAGGGGCCGGCTCCCTCATGATCGCGGTTCAGTAACCGCGCGAAGGAAATCAGCGATCTCCGCGTGTCCGCCGGCTTCAGCAATACTCAGCGCGGTCAGGCCGCTGGCGGTAAGCTGCGCCACGTCAGCGCCCGATTCCACCAGCAGTCGAACGGCTTCCGTCCGTCCCATCGCGGCTGCGGCGTGCAGCGCGGTGAGCCCGCTTTGATCGGCGGCATTCACGTCCGCGCCTTGCGAGAGCAGCACAGGGATGGCTTCCGGATGGCTGTTGACCGCCGCCATCAACGCCGTGACGCCTTGGCTGGTGCGCGCATTTACCTCCGCGCCCGATTGAATCAGCAACTCCGCCATGGCGGTCTGTCCCCGGACCACTGCGGCGATGAGAGGCGTGATGCCGCTTTGTCCCGCCGCGTTCGGACTTGCTCCAGCGCTCAGCAGCGCCTTGGCCGTTTCGACATGTCCGCCGAGTGCAGTGGCGAGCAAGGCCGTTGCGCCGGATGGATCCGCGTCTTCGATCCGCGCGCCTTTGGCGAGCAGCATCGGCACCGCTTCCGCGTTACCGCAGGCTGCAGCCGCCACCAGAACCGGACGGCCCTGTTCGTCCAGTGTATTTGCGTCGGCGCCCTTTTCGAGCAGCACCCACGCCACCGATGAGGCCGCCGATACGGCCGCAGCCAAAGCCGTCAGCCCCGATTTGCTGACCGCGCCGATATCGGCTCCGGCCGCGATTAAAGCACACAGCGCTTCCATGCGCCCGTTTACTGCCGCGCCGATCAGTGGCGTGACACCGCGTGCATCGGCGGCGTTCGGATCGGCGCCCGCGGCGAGGAGCGCCTCCACCACGGCTCCGTGTCCTTCGATGGCGGCGGCCAGCAGGGGAGTGACCCCGCTCCGAGTGCGTTCGTGATGGCTGGCGCCCTTTTGCAACAGCAACTGAACCACGTGGGCGTGTCCTTGCGTGGCGGCCATCACCAGGACAGTGGCTTCGTCGCGATACCGCGCCTTCAGGTCGGCGCCCTGCAACAAAAGAAGCTGGAGTGCTTCGACGCGTCCGGCTACGGCCGCAGCCAGCAGCGGGGTGGCGCCGTTCTTCATGCGCGCGTTCACTTTTGCGCCACGCCCCAGCAGCGCCCGCATCCGTTCGGCGTCGCCCGCGGCGGAGGCTCGGATCAGATCGAGATCGCGTTCGCTTGGCATAGGAGGCTCGCGCGCAAAATTGCGCAAGGGTTGGGGTCTGGAATCCTGGGTCTAAACCTCGGCCGCGCTGACGGGTGACGCTTTCTCCTGCAGGTCCTCATTGAAAACCGAGAAGACTTCGCCCTTCCAGTGAACGTTGATCAAGCCGGAATCCGCGACACCGCCCTCGATTTCGACAATCACTTCGGCTGGGATCTGGACCAGCGTACCGGTGGGATCGCGCAAGCTGCTGCCGGGATGCTCAGCCAGCTTCACCGCTTGCAGGGGTTTGAAGACCTTGTAGCGAATGGGCGATCTGCTGTTCCGCATTCGTCGCTGACTCCTGGAGAATACTAACTTCGCTTCAGAATAGCATGCTGGGGGCAGCGTTCACGGACGGTGCAATACCCTACAGACTGTAAGATCACCCTATAGCCGAGGCCGTGGGCGACCGATTTCAAGAGAAGAGGAAATGGGATGAAACTCGTGTGCCCCGTTTCGGCTGTACTCTTGCTTGCGATCAATGCGCTGGCAGGTGATGTGCATGGGATTGCGCTCATCACCAAACGCCTGACCAAGAAAAGTTTGTCCCCCATTGTGTATAACTTGCGGGGAACTGCCACGCCCGCCGCGCCGCGCGATGCGGAATCTTCAAACGAGTTCGATCGCATGGTGGTGATCCTGGAAACTCGAAAAGACGCAGGCAAAGAGCAGGGGAAACTGACCCCAAGGGCCCCGGTTACCGAAGCGCTCAATCAGAAGGGAGCGCGGTTTGAACCCGAGCTGATTGTAGTACCCGTCGGCTCCAAGGTCCAGTTTCCGAATTTTGACCCGATCTTTCACAACGTCTTCTCGCTCTCCAAGGCGCAGGCCTTTGACCTGGGCTACTATCCGCAAGGCCAAAGCCGCACAGTGACTTTCAACAACCCGGGCGTGGTTCAGGTTTACTGCCACATCCACGCGAATATGTACGCCGCCATTGCGGTGACCGCGAGCCCTTGGTTTCAAAAGCCTTCCGAGGACGGCAGCTTCTCGTTTTCGAATGTGCCCGCCGGGCGCTATCGTTTGACCGCCTGGCACAAGATCGCGGGCCTTCACAAAGTAGATATTGAAGTGCCGGAGACTGGCAGCGTGGACGTGACCATCCGCGTTCCAGTAGACACGGAGCAATAGCCTTGCTCGGGCGAACATCCCTCACCACGCGGGCGTTCCTGTTCTCTTTCCTGCCCGTTTGCGTTGTGCTGGTGACCAGTTTCCTGGCGCTGAATACGTTGGTGCAGAAGCACGTGAAGGATGGATTGCGCGATTCATTACAAAAATCCGAAGAATTGCTGGATCGCGCCAACGCCGACTATTCGCGGCGCATCGGCCAGTTCGTGTCGGTGCTGGCAGATAGTGCAGGGCTGAAAGCCGCCATCGGTCTTACCCACGAAGCTCCCTCGACGCCCGAAACGGCCGCCGAGATCCGTCGCACCATCGAGGTGCAACTGCGGGAAATGCACGGGCTGGTAGGGTATGACCTTTTGGCTGTGACGGACTGGAAGGGACGCACGCTGGCCGCAGTCGAGTTCGGCTCCGGGTCCGCGGGCTCGCCCCCGCAGCTTGCCGACATTCCTTCGGAAACGTCGGTCATGCAGAGCGCTGGCGTGCTCTATGAGCTAACTTCGACGCCCATCGTCATCGGTGGCGAACAGATTGGCGAGTTAAAGCTGGGCGCGAAGTTCGATTTGAGCCTCTATCATTTGGGTGGCGAGACGGTGCTGTTGCAGAATGGCAAGGTTCTCGAAGCCACGTTGCCCCGCGCCACGTGGGGATCGCTCGAAAGCGAGCTGCGCTCGGGATGCCGCGAGCCGCTGGCCGAATGCGAAATCCGTCGCCACGGTGAGACCTTTCTGGCGCTGCCGGTCCAGGATGCGCGCCTGGGCCCGGGATTTCAGCTCATCGTTCTTCGATCGCTGGACGCCGCCGTGCGCGATTTCACGGCCGGATGGGTGAGTATCCTGGCGAAGGTGGGGGCCTGTGGCGTATTGCTCGCGCTGCTGTTCACGCTGGCGACGTCGAGGTCGGTGACCAAGCCCCTGCGCGAACTAGCGGCGCAGTTAGAGCGTGGCGAACGGGACCGCCAATTCCCCGAACATATTAGCGCCGGGCAAGCGGCGGGAGAACTGCACGTACTTGCTGAGTCGTTCAATCGCGTAGCGGCGGCCGAGCGCCGGACGCGCGCCGAGCTGGAGAAGGCGAAAGTCGCGGCGGAATCGGCGAACCGCGCCAAGAGCGAGTTTCTCGCAAACATGAGTCACGAACTGCGGACGCCGATGAACGGCGTTATCGGCTTGACGGATCTCTTGCTGGATACGCCGCTGGATGCAGAACAGAAGGATTTCGCCTCTACCGTGCGCGACTCGGCCAATTCGCTGCTCGCGATCATCAACGACATCCTCGATTTCTCGCGGCTGGACGCCGGTAAGCTGACGCTCAACCTGGCAGCCTTCAACCTGCTCGAGACGATTCTGGAAGTGAATAACCTGCTGGGGCCGCAGGCTGCCGCTAAGGGCCTGGAGATCGTGATCGAATACGCGGGCGGCGCGCCCGTAGGGCTGGTGGGCGACGCCATTCGCGTACGCCAGGTGCTGATCAACCTGGTGGGAAACGCGATCAAATTCACCGAGCACGGGAAAATCACTGTATCCGTCGAGTGTTTGAACAAAGCCCAGTGCCTGGACAAGACGCAAAAACAGGCGTCCCTGCTCCTGAAGGTGCGCGATACAGGCATTGGGATCGCAGCCGACAAACTGGACCTGGTTTTCGAAAAATTCACTCAGGCCGATGGATCGATGACGCGCCGCTACGGGGGGACGGGGCTGGGGTTGACCATCGTCAAGCAACTGGTGGAAGTTATGGGCGGCTTGATTGGCGTGGACAGCCGCGAGGGCGTTGGAACCACATTCACAGTCGCGTTAAGCCTTCCACTCGCCGAGGGGGCGGACGAATTCCTCGAGGATCAACTAACTGGCAAGGAGGTTCGCCAATGTTAAGACAAGCGCTAAGGCCCATCTTGTGGGTCGTTTTGTGCGGGGCGCTGGCGGTGCCCGTTCAATCCCAGGATTCCGGCTCACAAGATTCGAACTTCGGCTTCAGTCTGCCAGTAACCGCGAGCGGCGGCGCGATGTACACCGGCCGGCTCCAGCTGGAAGATCCGGGGACTACTCCGGTGACGGGCGGATTTCAAGTCATGTTGTACCCGACGGTCACACTCGGACGGCACTGGTTCGCCTATGCCGCGGAGCAGATTCGCCTGGCGCCTTATCTCTACTACGACGCCTACGATCCGGATCACGAATGGTATATCCAGACGTTGCAAGCTTTCGTGGGGTATCAGATTCGCCGGGAGAAGACCACGGTGGTGTTCAAGGCCGGCCAGTTGTCGTCTGCTTTCGGCGCTTTTCCGCTGCATTACGACGATGCTGAGAACCCGTTGCTCGATCAACCACTCAGTTACATCCAGACGCTCACATTACGAAACGATCAACTTCCTTGCGGGGTGGCGGACTTGCTTGGGCAAAACTACGGTTATGTTGAAAACTCTTGTGGTGGAGCGCCCGGTGGGAACGAAGGACTGACGCCCGTGAGTCTGTACGGATTGCCGGGAGTTCAAGCCGAAGTCTCCAGCCATCGAGTAGATGGCCGCATCCAAGTGACCAGCGGCTCGCCGTCCAATCCGCTGAGCTTGAGCCATGCTCCGGAATACGCGCAGTGGGTGGCGGGCGGTGGCTACACCATCCACCAGGGATTCCGCGTGGGCATTTCAGGATTCCGCGGACCCTATCTGTCCCCCGAACTTGCATCGCTGCTACCCGCCGGAACTTCGGTGCGCGCTTTTCCGGCGAGTGGTCTGGGTTTGGAGGCTCAATGGGCGCGAGGGCACTGGAGCGCCAGCGGCGAATGGCAGCGCTTCCAATACGATTTGCCGGGTTTCACTCAAGCGCCGTCGGTGATCTCCACGTACGGTGAGGCCAAGCGCACTCTGACGCCCCGATTTTACGTGGCGGGCCGCGCGGGATGGCTTAAACCGGGTGGGGCAGCGGATACGAGCGGGAACTCAACCAGTGAATTCTCGCCATCCATTGCATCCTATGAGCTGGGCGGAGGTTGGTGGCTGAACCGGCATCAGTTGCTCAAGGCGAGCTATGAATGGCTGAGGATCGAGTATTTTCCGGGAACGCAGACCAATGTTTTGGGAGTGCAGTTCGTAACGACTTTCCACGCCATCGACCAGGCGTTTCACTAGCCCGGGCGCGCCGGGCCCTTTAGGCAACGCCGGGTTTGCGGGAAAGGTCCACTTTACCGCGTATGAATCCGCCGTCCTCAATCACAATGCCACGCGCGTGAATATCGCCCACGAATTTCGCGCCATTGCGGATGTAGACTTTGTCGGCGCCGTCGATGTTTCCGTGCAGCGAACCAAGTACGTCAATCTCCTTGGCGTTGACGCTGGCGCGGACATTGCCTCGGGGCGCGATCGTGAGAAGGTGGCCGGCCACGTCGATGGTACCCTGCACCTCACCCTCGATAGTGAGAGGTTCGTGGCTGCGAATTTCACCTGTGACTGTTACGTCCTTGCCGAGAATGGCCGGGGACGATGATGTATCGGTTTGCAACGAAGCGGCAGCCGCCATGTTACTCCTGCTTTCTGGGCTTGGGGATTTGAACCCAACTAACGCCCGTCTGCTTCACTCTGATTATCTTCCGGGCGCAACGATTGGTACATCCTGACCAGAGCCCCTTCGTCCACGCCGATTGCCCTCGCGTATTGCCGGATGTAGCTGATGTTATAAATTCCGCCCGGCAAAACATCAAAGTTAGCATCTTCAATGGCCTTCAGGGTTGTGACCTTGAGCTTGGTGTTCCGTGCGATCTCTTCCAGACTGATCCCGCTGGTCTGGCGGATGGACGCAACGCTCCAGTTCTTTAGAGGCAATGTCGCCATGCCTGCTCCTGTCATGTCTATCGGCGAACAGGGCAGGACGCTACAGGGTTTAGGGCAAAAAAGCGAGCGAAACCGCTAGTTTTTCGGCGTCCCCCCAGGTGCCGAGCCGATTCGACCAGCGCCGTAAGATAGACTGGCGCCGTTCGAGGTTTGGCCACCGCATACAATCTGAAATAGTGACCCGGCAAGGATGGCTACTCGGGCTGGTGGTGCTTCTCGGGGCAGCCGCCTTCACCGGTGTGCGTTTCTGGAGCGTCCGGAGACCGCCGAGCCCTCCAGCGGCGAAGCTTCCCCCGAGCGCCCGAATGCTGCTCCAGCCGTTTCGTAAGGATAGCCTGGATCTGACGCTGGCCGCGAACGGCGAAGTGGAGTATCGCGTGGCGATGCAGAGCGGCGCGACACTGGTCTTTTCCTGGACCGCCAGCCGTGGTACGGTTTCCTGCCAGTTCGCGAATCAGAATCCAGTGAATACAGGTGAATCGCATGGCGGGTTCGTGGCGCAATCATCGGGATGGTACCGCTGGCGATGGAGAAACCAGACCGGCAACGCGACGACCATCCACCTCAAGCTCAATGGGTACTATGAACCGGCGGGGATGCCTTATGATAGATAGCGATGGTGGTCGAGCTGGAAGCGAACCAAACGCAGGTCCAGCGAATCATCCAGAGTAAAGCTTTCCGCACTTCGGAAGTACACCGCAACCTGCTGCACTATCTGGCTGAGAAGTCGCTTTCGGGAACGGCCGACAGCCTGAAGGAATACACGGTGGGCCTGGATGTTTTCGCCAAGCCTGCGTCATATGATCCTCGCCAGGAATCGGTGGTGCGGATGCACGTCGCGCGTCTGCGGCAAAAGCTGGCGGAATACTATCGCACCGAAGGCGTGGACGATCCGGTGATTGTCGACGTTCCCAAGGGTGGCTTTCGAGTTACGTTCGAAACGCGCGAGGTAGCGCCCGAGCCGGTGGCCGTTGTGGTGGCGGAACCGTCGCGCCCGCCATCCAAACGTGGCAAGGAAACGATCCTGATCGGGCTGCTGGTGGGGGCTGTGCTGTGCGCGGCTGCTCTTGGTACAGAACTTTGGCGTGAGAAAACGGCACACGCGACGCCCTCTGGCGCCGATCTCGGCACGCCCGAGTTGCAAGAACTCTGGGGGCCGATCCTGAGCAGCAACCGCCCATTGATGATTTGTCTGGCTGGATCGAACGGGTCATCCGAAGTGGGAACCACGGGCGCTGGAACCGCCAGCGGAGCATTCCTGCTGGGCCAATTTTTGTCGCACCGCAAGGACAACGTGCTGCTCACCCGTAGCGAACAGCTGGCGATGCCGGAAGTGCTGATGGACAACGTCGTCTTTCTGGGGCCGGTCTCAGGCAATCGCCAGATCGAAGCCCTTTCCAAAGGCCAGCCTTTGGTGCTGGCTCCGGGTGGAATTCGGAACCTGAACCCGCAACCGGGCGAGCCTGCTTTCATTCCCGACCAGCCGGCGGGCTCTCCGGCGGGCTCTAAGGATACCGAAGAGACGCACGCGCTCATCAGCCATTTGCCAGGACTCTATGGCAACGGAGATATCCTCTACTTATCGGGAAATCAGACTTCGAGCACTCTGGCCGCGGTGCGGGCCCTCACCGATCCCACGCTGGCGCGCGCGCTGGTTTCCAAGCTGAAAACGCCCGACGGGACGGTGCCACGTTTCTATCAAATGGTGTTGCGCGTTCAATCCATGGATAGCATGCCGATCGAAATTTCCTATATGTTCCATCGCGACCTCGCACCGCGCGCCAAACCCTAGTACCAAAGCTAGCGATGGCGGAGCCACCAGCGCGCCACCATCTGATATGCTCTAACTTCGCTTGAGCCTTTTGGGATGACCACGGAACTGCCCGAGTTAGATTTTCAACGCTTTTGGCGCAGGCTGCAGCAACTGGGCCTGAACGCTTATGAGGCGCGTTCGTACCTGGTTTTGATCGGGCATCCGCGCTTTAAGGCCATCGAATTGGCGGCTCGCGCGCATGTGCCGCGGCAGAAGATTTATGAAGTCCTGGACAGCCTGGTGGAGAAGGGCTTCGCGCAAGTGGTGCAGGAAAAAACCAAGCTGTTTTCCGCCGTCGAGCCGAGCCTGGCTGTTCCCAGCTACCTGGCGCGCCGTTCCCAAATGCTGCAGCGCGAATTGACCGACCAGACTCGCATGGCCGACAGCTTAGTGGTGGATCTGGCAGCCTCGTATTCGGAAGGGCAGGGAGAGCGCGGCACGCTGGAGTATCTGCGGATCGTCAGCGATCCCGAACAGATCGCGCAGCAATACCGGCGCATGCTTTCCGACGTGCGGCATGAGTATCTGGAGTTTTCGCGGCCCCCCTACGCGGTGGATCCGCTCGACGAACAATGGGTGAAGCAGGCGCGCCTGCGGGGTGTGACGTGCCGGCTGCTGATTGAAGCGGGTACGCTCGACCTGGCTCACCGGCAGCGCCTGGAGGAGTACGCGTCTTCCGGCGTCGAAGTGGCGCAGACCGATTCGCTGCCCATGAAGCTGGCGGTATTCGACGGGGCGCGCGGATTGGTGGCGCTGCTGGACCCTGTGATCACGCGCCCCACGTGGACCGCCATCGTGTTCGAACACGGCGGCATGGGCGAAGCGATGAAAGGGCTGTTCGAAAACTACTGGCGTCGGAGATTGAGCCGCACGGTAATCGAATTTGCGCCCAAGCAAGTAGTCGGGGAAGTTTAAGAACGGATCGCGAATTCGCTACTGCACCCACCACTGCAACGAGTCGGCTGCCGCGGTGAAAAACTCTTCCCTGGAACTCGCCAGGTCGGCTTTGGTCCAGTTGCCCGCGGGCTTGTAGTTCGGATCGTGGTAAACCCACAGTTGTCCTCGATCGGCATGCACCAGAATAGGGGCGCTGGTAGTGCAATCGTACATCTCGTTGTCTACGGTAAACGTCAGATGCTTGCCGTCCACGACGCCCACTTGCACGAACGGACGTTCGTTCACTGGATCGGTGGAGAAGAAGTAACCGCCGCGTCCGGGAATGTAGAACATGGCGTATCGCCCAGCTACATCTGCGCCCGCGCCGGATGGCGTCGCCTGCTGTCCCTTGATGAAGACTCTGAGATCGGCAAACCGAATCTGCGCCGAGGCGGCCACGCCATCGTTCACGCCTCCCCGTTGGCCGATAATAATCTGGACTGTATCAGTGAGGGTCTGTCCTAACCCGGGATCCGAGGGAATTGGAATAGGGAACCCTTGGCCCGAGCTGAGCAACGGCGACTCCAGCTTGGCAGACAGCGTGGGTGTCGGCTTGCCGCCGTCCGCATTCGGGAAGCGCGTAGCGAAATCCGTGGTGGCGGGTTTCGCGGTGATCCGAAAGTTCTCACCGTCTGGAGTGCGTGCTACTTCCAGCTCATAGGCGAAGACCGCCAGATTGTTTTCATCGCGAAAGATCCGGTAAAAGCTGTCGCCGGAAGCGGGGGCTAAACTGGTTTTCAAGGCCACCGGCGTGCCGTTATCGGAACGGGTGACGATGGAAACCTGGGTGCCATTGCTCAGAGACACACGGGATGAAACCTGGGCGTAAACCGAAACGGCGACGGCCAGGATGCATAAGATGCGCATTTAATCGACCGCCAGCGCTTGGCGCACCGCTTGGACCGGCATATCTTTCCAGTGCCGGCTCAGATTGTCTATGCTCATGAAGGATCGCGGTTCCATTCGATCGATATAAAGATGGCCGTGCAAGTGATCGATCTCATGCTGCAGAATGCGCGCATACCAACCCTGCGCCTCCACGCGTTGCGGCTGGCCACGCTCATCCCAATATTCGACGGCCACTTGCCGCGAACGTTTCACCAGAGCGCTGAATCCGCCCAGGCTGAGGCAGCCTTCGAAGAATTCCACCTGCTGTTCCGATTGATGGACGATGCGAGGGTTGATGAGGACTTGAAAAGATACCGCTTGGCGCTCTCGTTCCGCCAGACGGTCGGCCGCGATGTCCTTGGAGTATTCGGGGCGGTCTTCAATAACCGCGAGTTGGAGCGGCAAACCGACTTGAGGCGCCGCCAGCCCAACGCCGGGAGCGTCGCGCATGGTTTCATGCATCCAAACGATGAGTTGCTGCGTTTCCGGGAGCGCGATCTCTTCCTGCAATAAAGGACGGGCGCGTTGTCGCAAAACGGGCTCGCCTACCTGGACGATCTTCAGCCGCACGTTATGATTCTAGCGGCGGTCAAGGTCCGCCTGCTGACCGCGGCCGGGAATGGAAGGTTTAAGCGCCGGGAGCGGTAGTGGGAGCGGGTGTGCCTGCCATAATCGCGGTCACCGCGGTGAGCACGTTCGCGATGCTGGTGGCTATCTGGGGCAGCGTGAAGCCGGAAGCGGCAGCCAGGAACCCGGCCATGAGCGCGTACTCCATGAGATCTTGTCCATGGTTGTCTTTCCAGATCTTCAGTTTCAAGCTAGTCTCTATGATTTTGGTCATTTAGCTTTTCCTCCTCAGCACGTCATGATTCTCGCAGCCGGCCCTGATCCATCAAAGGCCCGAATGTACTGATTTTGTTGTGTCGGCAGGCCCATCCTGGTTTGAGCCGGCGGGACTAGATCACGATCCACCAATCGCTCACTTCAGCCTAGTATTGCGGTACTAAGGGAGTGCGGGAAACACAGGAAATGCAAGGGATACAGGGAATACGAGGAATACAAGTGAAGACGAGGAATGCGGCGGAGCTGGAATGAGGTACTAATTCTCCGAAGGCCTCCCGATGTGTCGACGATGAGAGTCCGCTCCGGTGCTTGCGAGTCAGGCAGCGCATCCGCCTTGGGTGGGCCCCGAAGGCACCAATAGCAAAACGCTAACGAGGCGCGTCCACCCATTTCTCCATTCCATTTACGTTCCGCAGCGCCTCCGGCCGCACGGCTATTCCCTCCGGGATCCACCAGCAGGTTGCATAACGGCCGGGTTTGCAGCCGTCGGCTGGATTTCCCAGCAGTTGCCGTGTCAGCTCATCTAACGCGTCAAGACGTGTGGCTGCCACCACAGCCATATTGTGATCAGAGTGGCTGAGGCGAATGAGGTAAATCAGCCGCAGATATTTGGGTCGGCGAAATAAAGGAACAATCGGTTGCAACTGAGGTTCCGTTTTGCCGTCTTTGAAAACCTCGGCGGAACGAAATTCCACTCGCACCCGCCCTCTCTTCTGATCGACAGCGGCATAGTGCGCGACCTCATAGCCCACGAAGTCCGTATCCGCGGATAGCGTCACGGTACTGCCGCTGGTTTGTTGTGCGAGGGATTTGAGGACGTACCCGCCAGATTTGAGAATGGGTGTGACCGCCGTCAACCGCCATCCACCCTGGATGTCGATGTAGTCACTGTTCTTGAGAGGCGGTACGGGCAAGCGAGCCGTCCGCGGCGCGCAGCTAGAGAGAAACGTCAGCAGTACGACGTAAATAACCGGAGATCTATGCACCCACTTGCTCAAGAACGAACCGCTGCAACCGGAATACCAGTGTCAAGTGCGGCAGCCATAGGCAGATACGGCGTCCGGAATGTGATTATCACGCGCAGGTGCGCCGCAATTTCTCGCCCGGGGGCAACGAAAAGAGCTCCTTTTGCGTCTCCCCATGGAGTGCAGAAAGGGCTTGTTGCCGCATTGGTCTCGCTTGGCTTGACCTGGAGCGCCTGGGCGCAAGTGGATACAGACAATCCACCGGCACCGCCGGACAGCCAACAGCCCGCGCCCGCCAGTGACCGAAGCGTTAGCCTGCGGGAGATTATCCCGAACCTGGTGGACGACCAAAAGCAGATCTGGACGTTCCCGGCGCGCTTGACCCACGATCACTATTGGATTCCGACGCTGGCGGTCATCGCCCTGACGGCGGGATTGGTGGTGGCCGATCCCTGGACGGACAAGCCTTTTGCGACAACCAATGCATTTCATGGGTTTAACTCGGTATTTAACTCCACCGCCACATCCGCCGGGATCGCGGCTATGCCCCTATCTCTTTACGCAGTCGGGCTTCTGAGGAAGGATTCCTACGCGGCCCATACAGCTTTGCTCGCCGGTGAGGCCGTTGCCGATAGTGAAGTGGTGGCCACCGCTCTGAAGACTTTGACTCGCAGGGAGCGTCCGGGATATATTCCGTCCACCGGCAATTTCGCAGATTCCTGGTTTGAAGGCCCGGGAGGCGTGGGAGTGGGGCATGGAGGCTTTCCTTCGGGCCATGCTATCGCGGCGTTTTCGGTGGCGACCGTGATCTCGCGCCGCTATGGAAAGACGCATCGCTGGGTTCCCTATGCGGCTTATGGATTGGCGGCCACCATCGGATTCTCGCGAGTGACCACGCTGGCACATTTTCCGTCGGACGTGTTTCTGGGCGCGGCGTTGGGTTATTCGGTAAGCCGATTCGCGGTTCTGCGTTAAGGTAAAGCGTGATCGTTCGGCTGGCGCAATCCTCCGCTGAGGTTGCCGCAGTGCGGGACCTATGGCTCGAATATTGGGAATCGATTGGGCTGCCGCTGGATTTTCAGGGCTTCGGCGAAGAGCGGAACGGTCTGCCGGGTGTGTATGGCGCCGCGGGCGGAGCGTTGCTGCTCGCTCTCTACAAGGATCAGCCGGCCGGGACGATCGCTCTGCGGCGTCTGGACGCTAACTCGGGCGAGGTGAAGCGGCTGTACTTGCGTCCCAACTATCGCGGACATGGACTGGGGAAGTGCCTTTTGGAAGCGGTAATCGAGCGTGCCAGAGCAGCTCAATACGAGTGCTTGTATGCCGATACTCTTCCAAGCATGAAGGAAGCCTTGAGTCTTTACGCCAGCCTTGGATTTGAGCGAGCGGAAGCCTATTCCAATACTCCAACTCCCGGTGCGATCTATTTGAAATTGCGTCTAGTTAGTCCAAACGCTCCGCCAGCCTGAGGCGCTCTCTAAAGCTTTACCCTAATCCGCCGATTTTATGGATGTGGGCGGACTGTATCTTGAATCTCGTCTGGAGTTTCTTCGCGCGAGCCAGAACCCGGATGGCGGGTGGAGCTACTTTCCGGGCAAGGGGTCCTGGCTGGAACCCACCACTTACGCTATGTTGGCCCTGCATGGGACCGGATCGGACCCAGCTTTAGATCGAGCGTGGAAGCTGGTGCGCTCGTGGCAGCGGGCCGACGGTAGTTTCCGGCCCAGCGGGGAAGTAAACGACGGAACCTGGGTGACGGCGCACGCGGTGACTTTGGCGAGCGTCCGTGGCGTCGATGACGCGAGTGTTCGCGCCTCGGTGGATTGGTTGCTGCGCGTGGTGGGCGCGGAGCACAACATGTGGACGCGCACCGGATCGTTCCTCCACCTGATCAAGGCCAGATTGGATGTTTCGCACGAAGGCTGGCCGTGGCGCGAAGGGAATGCGACGTGGATTGAGCCGACGGCGCATACGCTAGTGGCATTGAAAAAAGTAGCCAGCCGTTACCGCACTCGGGAAGTGGAACAACGGGTTCGGGATGGCGAGGAACTGATCCTGAGCCGCCGCTGCACCGATGGCGGTTGGAATTACGGGACTCCCAACATGCTGTATTTCGATCTACCTTCGTATCCGGAGACCACGGCGCTGGCCCTATTGGGGCTGGACGGCGTCAGCGACCCGGCGGTAGGTCAAGGACTGGACGTTGCCAAGAAATTCCATGCCGAGACCAAATCTTCGTTGGGGAAAGCCTGGCTCCAGATCGCGCTGCGCTGTCATGGCAAGGACATCGCGGAGCCCTTGGAAAGCGCGTTGACCTCGCACGACGTGATGCTGGCGTCACTCGAAACGCTTGGACATCCGGAAGGGAACCACAAATTGTTCCATGTGGGAGGACGGGCATGACCCGGCGCAAGTTCGCTTTGCTCTCCGGTGCGGCTATTGTCGGAGGCTACGGAGGCATCCAGGCTCAGAAGCTGCAGAAGCCGCCGAAGCTGCCGGACGGGCCGGCGGGAAATTCGGCGGTAGCGATTATCCGAGCGCGATCCTATTCCGATGACTTGGTCAGCCGCATGCTGGAAGGCATCCGGCAATGCGGTCTCGATGTTCGCGGCAAGCGCGTCTTGCTGAAACCCAACTTGGTCGAGTTTGACCCGGCTACCGTGATCAATACGAATGCCACGGTAATCGCCGCGGCGGTGGAAGTATTTCACCGGTTAGGCGCGGCGGAAGTGAAAATCGGGGAAGGGCCGGGGCATCGGCGCGACACGCTGGACATGGCCGACGACGCGCGCTATCGCGCACTGATACCGAAGTTCGAGAGCATCTTCACCGATTTGAATCGCGACGACGTATCGCCCGTGAAGGGCTTCGGAGGCGAGGAAGATTTTTACTTCCCCAACACCGTGCTGGGCGCTGACCTGATCGTATCGCTCGCCAAGATGAAAACGCATCATTGGGCGGGTGCCACACTCTCGATGAAGAATTTCTTTGGAGTAGTGCCGGGATCCGTGTATGGATGGCCGAAGAACAAGCTGCACTATTACGGGATTCCGGAATCGATCGTGGCGCTGAATCGCCAGTTCGGGCGAAAAGCTTTTGCGATCGTGGACGGCGTGATCGGGATGGAAGGAAACGGGCCCATCCAGGGCACACCCAAGCCGGCTGGCGTACTGGTGATGGGCAGCGACCTGGTGGCCGTGGATTCTACCTGCTGTCGCGTCATGGGCATCGACCCCGAGAAGGTAAGTTACCTCCGCATGGCGGCGGACCTGGGTCATGTGCGTCCCGAGCGCATCGACCAGCGCGGCGAGACCATCGCATCGGTTCGCACCAACTTTGAGCTGACGCACGACTTCAAAGACCTGCGGCTAGGGTAATGCTCGCCCTGTCGACGCTGGAGGCCGCGTTCGCACGTCTCGCTGAGAGGAAAACACTCGCGATCGTGATCGCGGGTTTGCTACCTCTGGCGGCCCGAGCTCTCCTGCTTCCGATCCTGCCGGTGCCAAAGCCCGCGAATCAAGATGAATTCAGCTATCTGCTAGCGAGCGATACCTTCGCCTCAGGACGGCTTGCCAATCCGACGCCCCCGTTCGCGGAACATTTCGAGACCATGCAAGAAATGATTCGGCCGAAGTACGCATCGAAGTATCCGCCGCTTTCGGGTCTGGCAATGGCGGCCGGCCAGAAGCTAACGGGTCAGCCTTGGGTGGGCGTGTGGCTAAGCATGGGAGTGCTATGCGCGGTGCTGTGCTGGGCGCTGCAGGGATGGCTTCCGCCCGTGTGGGCGCTGGCGGGGACTTTGATCGCGGTGCTGCATATCGGAATCGTGAGTTACTGGACCGAGAGCTATTGGGGTGGCACTTGGGCGGCCATTGGGGGAGCGTTGTTGATTGGCGCCCTTCCACGCTTGATCCAGCGGCCGAGCGCCTCGATTGCGATCATCTTTGCCTTGGGACTTGCCATCCTCGCGAATACGCGGCCGTTCGAGGGGTTGGTGTTCGGCATCGTTGCGGTGGGATACTTGGTTCTCCAATGGCTGGATTGCAGGGCCCCCATCGGCACAGTGTTGCGACGCGCGGTCTTGCCTATGGCGCTGCTGCTGATTCCGGTGGCGGCCTGGATGGGCTACTACAACGTTCAAGTGACCGGGCACGCGCTGGCGCTGCCCTACGTGGTGCACGATCATCAATACGCACTGGTTGAGCCGGTTTTGTGGGAGACTCGCGTGCGTCCCTCGCCCGCGTACAGCAATATCTTCTTGCGGGATTTTTGGCAAGCGGATCGCGATGCAAAGCTACGCGCCCACCATCAGATCCTGGAGGGGCACGCCTTGGATCTTGTGGTGTTGGTGGGCTTCCTCGTAGGATTGCCCCTGGCTGTCTGCATGCTTCTGGTGGCGCGTCCGTTGTGGCGCGATCCGATTGCGAAGCGAGCGCTGGTGCTGGCGCTATTGGGCTACGTGGGCCCCGCGCTCGATACACGCATGTTGCCGCACTATGCCGCCGCCGAAGCGGTGTTTGCCTACATCCTCGCCGCATGCGCGCTGCGCGCCCTGAGAAATGCTTGGCCCGGTGTAGAAGGCCGCTATCTGATGTGGGGCGCACTGGTGGTCTTCGCGCTGCCCACTGGATTAGGGCTGCTTGCTCCCGCTAACCGCTGCCTGATCGGCATCCCGGAATATCTGGAAGCCCATCACGCGGTGATTGAGACACAGCTCCAAAAGCAGCCGGGCGAACACCTGGTGCTGGTGCATTATGGCCCGGCGGCGATGGCCGCGGTGAAGAACCACCAGATTTACGAAGAACTGGTCTACAACCACGCCGACATCGACGGATCGAAAGTGATCTGGGCAAGGTCTCTCGGTGCGGACAAGGACGCGGAATTGATCCGGCATTATCCGAATCGCGAGGTTTGGGTGGTGGACGAAGATTCCGGCGTTACTCTCAGCCATCAGTCGTTCGGTTCCAGGATGTCGAATGTGCGCTTGGGCGTATCGATGACGCCCACCTGGTGATAGCTGGACCGAAGGTATGCCTCGAGATTGTGGAAGCGTAAGCGCGAGGGATCGCTTGAAGGCCAGATTTCCAGCAACTCCTTCTCATCGAAATTGAAGTAGAGGACCCTGGCGGGCGGGTTTTCTCGGAGTTCAGCGAGAACGGCGGCTTCGTCTTGGTCGCCCATCATGCCCGGCTGCAAGTAAGAGTAACGAGTCTGGTTCTGGCTGAGCGTCAAGAAGCTTGCCATCGGCAGGTAGGGAAACACGAAGAGGGTGGAACCCGAGGGAACTTCACGCTGCAGGCCGCGCACGAAGGTGACGTCTTCCCGCGGCACCCGGATGGCGCCCACGTTGGTCGCAATCGATGTCTCGGATGAATGCTGCGCCATGGCGTTCCATGCGAACACGACAACCACTAAAGTAGCCGCGGCGAACAGGGTATTGCGAAGCTCCGGCCAGGGAATAGAGGCTGCCAGGATGGCCGTCAGCGCATAGAACATCGGGGCCGCGTAGGTAAGATGGGGGAGATCCATGCGCGGGTATGTAGAGACCACCAGAGCGATGCCGCCCAGGAACAGGAGCCGGAGAAACGGCGTTCTGCGCCACCCCGGGAAGCACAGAGCCGCGATGGGAGGCAGCAGGATGGGCACAATGATGCCAAACACCACCAGCGCCCGGATAGGGAAGTCGTAAATCGTGGCGCCCTGGAAGAATTGCGAGTAGCCGCGGCCGAACAGGGTTCCGTAAAGCAGGTAGTTGGCGCCTGAGTAGTGCGCACTGTTCCAGAGGAATTGTCCAAACATCGGTAACAGTCCCCCTTGGATGGTTAGAACTCCAGCGCAACAGAGGGAAACCGCCGCGCAGCCTGCCAGGTACATTCCGAGATTCGCCCGGTCTTCGACCCAAAGCCAGATCAGTATGACGATGCCCACTAGGGCGACCGGCGGCGTGGTCCATGCGGCAAACGCCGCGCAGCAACCGGCGGCGAAAGCGGCGTAGCGTCGCGGCTCGGAAGCGCAAATCGTGATCGCCAGCGTAGCCAGCGCTGCGCTGTCCCAACGGTGCGAAGGAATGGTGATTCCTTGGCTGGCCGTTTCCAGGATCACCAGCACACCCGCGGTCCAAGCCGCGTACGCCACGCTGAGTTGGCGCGATATCAGCCAGAAAACGCAGGTTGCCAAGATTGCGAGATCGAGCGTCAGGATGGCGCGCGACGCGGCCAGGGTCATTCCGAATAGGCGCAAGGCCAGCGCTTGGAGCCAAAACGTGCCGGGCCCCATCAGAATGAAGAAATCACGGTAGGGGACTTGCCCGTTGAGGATCCTGCGGGAGCCGTCGACGTAGATACCTTCGTCGAAAGTGAACGAGAACCGGCGGTCGATCATCCACCACAGCCAGAGGCAGTTGAGGAGGAACACGATTACCGCGCCGGTTCGGCGTAAGTCCCATCGCATCTGATGGATTGATCGGCGGGGACTTCGGACCGGAATAGGCGCTATAGTTCACCCTGATAGCCGACGAAATAGGACTGTGGGACCCTCCGCACAGAAATGGCAGCGCTGGTTCGGGCCGATGCCGGGACGGCGCGAGGCGCATGCCATGGCCTGGGTGGCGCTGGTGATCGGCGTGGTTTTGTGCGGCGTTTCGCTCCTGCTGGGTTTTGAGGGCAGGACCTTCCTGGGACGGCCGCTGGGTGGCGATTTCGTCGAGTTCTACACCATCGGAAAGATTCTCAACAATTATGCGCCGGCCCGGATTTACGATCTTCGGCTGGCTGTGGGGCTGCAGCACGCGACGCTTCCCTCCATGCCGGAGACTCAGATGCTGGTGTTTGGGCAGGCGCCTTTCATCGCATGGCTGTTCCGGCCGTTCGCGCTGCTGCCCTATGTGTGGGCCTACATAGCGTGGCTGGGATTCTCCGCGGGTCTTTATATCGCGGGCCTCGCGGTTTTGTTTCGGACGGTGCAGCTGAATGCGCAAGACCGCAAAACCGGCTTTCTGCTGGCGCTGTCCTCGACGCCGTTTCTGTTTGAGACCTGGATTGGCGGACAAATGTCGGTGGTGGTTTTCGCGATCTGGGTGCTGTTCTTCTGGTGCCTGGAGAATGATCGGCGATTCCTGGCTGGTTGTGTCCTGGCGCTGTGCCTGTTCAAGCCGACCCTGGTGGCGCTTCCAGTGTTGATGTTGCTGGTGGGCCGCCGCTGGCGCGTGCTGGGTGGGTTCACTGCCGGCGGGATAGCCATGGCGCTGCTTTCCGCGGCCACGGTTGGCCTGGAGGGTTGCCGCGCCTGGTTTGCCGCGTTGGCGATGAACGGGAATGTCGTGGCGAAGACGGGCGAAGTTTGGAATCAGGCCAAAGATGCCGGCATACTGGCGTTCTTCGAGCTATTGCCCGGTAATCAGGCGCTGGCGGCTGTTGCCGCCATTTTAGTGGCCGTTGCCGCAGTGGGTTGGCTGGGACGGGCGTGGTGGCGATCGGATGGCGAGGATAGGCCGCTGTGGGCCGCTACCCTTTGTTTCACGCTGGTGGTAAGCCCCTACTCGCCGATTTACGACACCATCCTGATGGTAGTGGCGTTGGCATTGGTTGCGTCGCAGTTGCCGGCGGTTTGGCTCTTGCTGCTGTACATGATTCCGTGGGTAACTCAATCATTCGCTGAGTTCTTACACCTTCAATTGATGACCCTGGGATTGGCAGGATTCGGAATTTGGGCGTTGCGGCTTTCAGGAGAACGCAGCGAAATAGCTGGAAAAGCTGGTGTGACCCATTCTAAACCCAGGCAGGAAGAAAGTACTATGACAGGGCCTGTACAAGGGCGAGTGACGGGGCGATTTCAGGTGCGTTCTAGGGGCTTACCCTGATTTAACGTACCGGGTTGGGGTGATACTTTACCAATAGCGAAGGACGAATCCATCGCAAGGGAGAGGAGAGAGACTATGACACGGATTAAAAATTTTGTTTTGAAACTGCAGGTGCTGAAGGATACTCGAGGCCAGGACCTGATCGAGTACGCGTTGATGGCTGGTTTCGTCGCGGTTGCCGCGGGCGCGATTATGCCTGGCGTTTCTTCCAGCATCAGCACCATTTTCAGCAAGGTTTCCAGTGTGATGACCGCTGCTGCGAGCTAAAACTCAACTTCTGGTGGGTAGGCGGGGAGATTACCCTCTTCTTCGCCTATCCTCCATAACCCACTCATCTAAACCCCGCTGGAACTGAGTACTCCGTCGCCAAGCGGATCTAATGCGCCAGCGCACCGGCCGGATTCTCCATTGCCGCGAATCCGGTGAAGTTACCTTCCTTATCCGCCTCTATTTCTTCCGCCGGTCCCACAATTTCCAGTGTCGAATTCTCGACGATTTTGCCCTTCAGATTCTCGCTGAACTTAAGAAATCCCAGTTCCATCGTATTTTTGATCCAACCATAGGTCACTTCCGACGGATCCAAGCGCCCAACCACCGTGGAAATGCGCTCCAAACACTCCCGATCGCTTGGGAAATGAATCGGCGTGCGGATCTCGGTGGGAGTGTTCGCGGTCAACGAGTTAATGAGCGTGGCCTCCCAGTCGATTTTCTCGAGCAGCCGGTCATGCACCACGTCCGCCATGCCCAGGCCCATCCCGTTGCCATAGGTGTGGGGACTCAGATCGCGGATGAAGATGCGCTCCATGCGCGGCTCACCGTCCCAGGGATTGGATTCGCCATGGACACTACGGTTGACTATTTTGGAATCCATGCCGGAGCCGCTGATATTCTTGCCGATTTCATCCACAATCAGAACGTCGAGCGGGAAGGGAAGGCGGCCCATCCAACTCCGAGCCTCAAGCAGCAGTTCTTCGTCGGTTCGCTCCATTTCGTTGGCCAGCACCGCGAGCAGACGTCCGGTGTTGTGATTGGCGTCCTCCAGGATGGCCAAGCCGCCGAGTATCTTGCCTGAAGCCACCACCTGGCATCCGACAGTGCGGATGACGTGCTCCAGGCCGAGCTTGTAGGCGTAGGTGTGATAACGCTGCGCGCCGGCGAACTTGCCCAGCCCGATAGCGGTCATTTTGAATAGTCCGCTTTCGAGCTTGCCCGAGAAATCGGTGTGCCATTTGACGCGGCCGATCACCATGACGCCGTCGCTCTCAAAGGCGCTGCGGTCCATAAACGTCTCGATGCCATCGGGCGTGCGGCCGGTGGAAACCACTTCCAGGGAGCTGACCACCGGACAGCCCATGGTGGCTTCCACAATGCCAAAGTGCGCGAGCACATCGGCCTGGCCTTCGGCGGTTGCGCTGCCGTGGCTGCCCATGGAGGGAAAGATGAATGGCCGGCAGCCCTGCGATTTCCAGTAGTCCACAGCCGCGCGAGTGATGGTGGCGATGTTGGCAATGCCGCGGCTGCCTACGCCGAGCGCTACTCGCGCTTTTGGGGGCACACGCGACGCGAATTGACGCGCATCGAGCTGGCGCAAAACCTCGCCGCGAATGTCGGATAGGGAGTGATCGGGAAAGTGTTGGCGGACGGGGAGCATCCTAGGTAACAAACCAGGTAACACACCAGGTAGCGCACCAGAAAGCGGCATGTTTTCAGGATACAGTTTTGCGCTTCTTACGGCTTGGCTTCCCGAAATCGTGCTGGTGCTTCTCCATCCAGACACGGGCTCCGTGGAAAGCGACGCCCTCCGATTGCAACCGCAGACGTTGCTCGAAGCCGTTTTCGCCCGGGAGCGAGATCTTGCCGCCGGCGCCCACCACGCGATGCCACGGCAGCCCGCGTGAGTTTCGGAGCGCCCAGACTACTTGACGGGCGCAACCTGGAAAACCCGCCGCGCCTGCGACCTCGCCATACGTGGAGACTTTGCCCTTCGGTATCTTCCGAATGGTGTCGCGGATGATTTCAAGCACGATACCAGCTCAGCGTGCGACGCAGGCCCTCCTCGAGCGAATATTGCGGATGGTGGCCCAGATCGCGGCGAGCGGCGGTGGTGTCGGCTTGCGAATCGCGGACGTCGCCCTCGCGCGGCGGTCCGTAGTTCGGCGGCAGGCTCACCCCTTCGATCTTTTGCAGCAGATCCCAGATGTAGTTGAGCGAGTACCGGTTCCCATTTCCGGCGTTGTAGACTTGGCCGGCCACGCCTGGGGCGCTAGCAGCTTTCAAACACAGCGCCGCAACGTCCTGGACGTAGGTGAAGTCGCGCGTCTGTTCCCCGTCTCCGAAGATGGTGGGTGATGTACGTTCGATCAACGCTTTCAAAAATAGCGACAGCACGCCCGAGTAAGGGCTGGTGGGATCTTGCCGCTCGCCATAAACATTGAAGAATCGCAGAGCCACGGTTTCCAAACCGAAGCACGAATGGAAGACGCTGGCATAATGCTCGCCCATCAGTTTTTGCGCCGCGTATGGGGATTTGGGGCGCGGCAGCATGGTCTCTACCTTCGGCAAAACATCGGTGTCGCCGTAGGCCGACGAGGACGCGGCATAGACCACACGCCGGACTTTAGCGTCGACGCAAGCGCGCAAGACGTTGAAGGTACCATCGATGTTCACTTCATGCGAAGGAACCGGGTCCTGAATCGAACGCGGAACGGATGGAATGGCGGCCAGGTGAAACACTACATCGGCGCCGCGAATGGCGGACGTGACAGCAGCAGCGTCGCGGATGTCGGATTGGTCCCATTCGATGCCAGAACGTACTTCCGCCAGGTTCGCCTCATGGCCCGTGAGCAAGTTATCGATGACGCGCACCTGGCTGTCGCCTGGCGTGAGCAGAGCGCGCACCAGGGAGGAGCCGATGAAGCCGGCGCCGCCGGTCACGACGTAACGTGTCATCTGATCAGTCGGGCTGTTTGGTGGCGACGGCGACCAGCGACAAACCAGGCCAGGGGAACACACCATCGAAATGCCGCCAGAACCAGACGGTTTTGTCGAAGGTCTTCAGCATTACTTTGCTGATGCGTTTTCTGCGCAGCACATTTCCGGATAACCACCAGCCCACGGTAGCAATTTTGTTCATTTGCTGCATGCCTTGAACAGATAGGCCGTTTTGTTCCAAAAGCGCGCGAAGCTGAGGCTGGGAGAAGCGGCGGCGATGTCCTAACGCCTTGTCGAGGTTGTTAAAGAGCGCTGGACTTTGAGGCACAAGGATGATGAATGACCCACCGGGTTTTAGGATGCTAGCCGCGGAGTGGATTACCGCAGCGGGATCTTGGACATATTCCAAAACATTCACGCAGAGGACCGTATCGAACGGGCCTTCCACGCGTTGATAGTCGTCCGGGCATTCCGGATTGAGCTGCAAAACCGAAACATTGGGCGTGCGTAAAAATCGATTGCGGAGCGAATGCAGATACAGAGGATCTTTTTCCGCCACCACGTAGTGCACCCTGCGGCCCATCAGATGGCTGGCGACATTTCCGATGCCGGCGCCGAGTTCGAGCACCGTGTCACGGAGGTGAGGGCGCAACACGCGAGCCAGCCAGTTCAAGTACTGAGGCGTACCGGTGAGGTTGTTGAGAAAAGCGCGGCCGTACGGCTCGGTGTACAAATCGTCGATCAGCCAAAAGCGAAAAATCACTCCCAGGGCCTTCACGCCATCCTTCCAACCGATCTTTTTACCCTCTTCGTAGGTGCGGCCGTGATAGCTGATGGGCACTTCGTAAATGCGCAGTTTGCGCTTGGCGCACTTCATGGTGATTTCCGGTTCGAACCCGAAGCGGTCCGACCGGATGGGAATGCTCTTGAGCAGATCCGTGCGGAAAACTTTGTAGCACGTCTCCATGTCGGTCAGGTTCAGGTTGCAGAACATGTTCGACAGCAGCGTGAGAGTCTTATTGATCATCGAATGCCAGAAGGGCAGGATGCGGGTCTGCTCGCGCACCAGATAACGCGAACCGAAGACTGCGTCGGCATGGCCGGTGAGCAATGGACGGAGCAGCGTGGGGTATTCGGATGGATCGTATTCCAGGTCGGCGTCCTGAACCAGACAGAAGTCGCCCTGGGCCTCTCGGATCGCGGTGCGCACGGCTGCGCCTTTGCCCTCGTTCACTTTCTTGCGGAACAGCCGGATCGATGGTTCCTGGGCGGCCAGGCGGTCCAGGATTTCCGACGTGCCATCGGTGGAGCAATCGTCGACGATGATGAGTTCGCGCTCCATATTCTCAGGTAGAGGCGCGTTCAAAACCTGAGCCAGGCTGCGCTCCACCATGGTGCGTTCGTTATAGACAGGGATCAGGATGGAGAGGCGCAACTTATCTAGTATAAGCGGCCCGTACAGCGAAAGAGCCGCCCTCGCACAAAACGCGTGCGGAAAGGCGGCTCTCTTCCGAGGAATGATCAGAGCAAGTTATCGTTTTACAGTTTCTTTGTGCTGCTCGTGCTGCGCACCATCCGATTGCATCCGAGCCCATTCGTCGGCTTGCTTCTGCGCTTCATCCTTGGAGATGCCGTAGCGTTCTTGGATGCGGCCGACCAACTGGTCTTTCTTTCCGGCGATCTGGTCCCAGTCGCTGTCCGTGAGCTTGCCCCATTGTTCGCGAGCCTTGCCCTTCACCTGTTTCCAGTTACCTTCAATTCTGTCCCAATTCATAGGGGTCTATTTCTCCTTCAGCCTTGCTGGTGCAAGAGGGCAGCCACTTGGGAGACAGCTTAACTGGCTGATTCGGAACAAGATCACTAACAGGTAACGCTGAAAAACTCACGGGCGCCTCGGTGGGGCCGCTCGACGAGCGGATAGAAAAATTTCCGATCTCGTGATACCAGTAGAGATTGGCCCCTATCTTTGAAACCAACCTGCCGGGCGTGGAACTTTATGCTCGCGGCAAAGTTCGTGACGTTTATTCCGCCGGCGAACACCTGGTGATCGTCGCGACCGATCGCTTGTCGGCATTCGACTACGTGCTGCCAACGCCCATTCGCGACAAGGGCAGGGTGCTTACCGCAATGACGCTGTTCTGGCTGGAACAATTGCGCGACATCGTTCCCAATCACTTCGTGTCGGCGGATGTCTCCGATTATCCTCGGGAGTTCCATGCCTATCGGGATCAACTGGAAGGACGGTCGATGCTGGTTCACCGCGCCAAGATGGTGGAAGTGGAATGCGTGGCCCGGGGATATGTTTCGGGATCGGGGTGGAAGGACTACCGGCGCGACGGGTGCATCTGCGGTATTGAGTTACCCTCGGGATTGCGCGAGAGCGATCCGCTTCCTGAACCCATCTTCACGCCCGCATCCAAAGCGCAATCCGGCCACGACGAGAACATATCGTTCGAAACCGTCGCGGGGCAGATTGGCGAACCGTTGGCCGCGAGACTCCGCGATTTGACGCTCGCGATCTACAAGCATGCTGCGCAATATGCCGCAACCCGCGGAATCATCATCGCCGATACCAAGTTCGAATTTGGCTTTGCGGGCGATCGATTGGTACTGGCGGATGAAGTGCTTACGCCGGATTCTTCGCGCTTCTGGCCACGCGCCAGCTATCAGCCCGGCGGCCCGCAGCCGTCTTTCGACAAGCAATACGTGCGCGACTATCTGGAATCCATCCATTGGGACAAGCGTCCCCCGGCGCCCTCGTTGCCACCCGAAGTGATGGAGCGCACCAGCGAAAAATATCGCGAAGCATATCGTGTCCTGACAGGGAAAGCGCTTTGAGGCCAGAAGTTGTTTTGAGGCCGGAGAAGTTATTATGAGTTGGATCGACCTGGTGTTGGCGCTGGTGATCGCCAGTTCGGTGCTGACCGGCTTCGCGGCTGGATTCGCGCGCGTGGGCGTGGGTTTTGCCGCCCTGATCGTCGGGATGTTTTGCGGCTTCTGGTTTTATGGAATCGTGGCCGCTTACGTCATCGATTACGTCACCTCGCGCGCGATCGCAAATCTGATCGGGTTCTTCGTGATTCTGATTGCAGTTCTGATCCTGGGCGCGATCGTCGGGCGCATTCTGGCGAAATTTTTCAAATGGGTGGGGCTGTCGTGGCTGGACCGGCTGCTGGGCGGAGCCTTTGGAGTGGTGCGAGGCTTCTTGATCGCCGCCGTGATGGTGACGGTTCTGCTGGCGTTCTCGCCTTCCCCGCCGCCGCCCTCGGTGGTGGATTCCAGGTTCTTGCCCTACGTGATCAATGTTTCTGACGTGCTGGCGGCAGTGACGCCGCACGAGATCAAAGACTCCTTTTACGCCACAAAGGACAAAGTGAAGGCGGTGTGGTCCGCGCACAACACGCGCAAGCCCGGGGAGCTCCGGCACGAATGAACTTATTGATTTTCGATCTCGATGGCACGCTGATCGACTCCAAACTGGACCTGGTGCATTCCGTCAACGCCGCCCGCGCGCTGATGAATCTGGAGCCGATTTCAGAGGAACTGGTTTCCTCCTATGTCGGCAACGGTGCACCGGTGTTGATGCGCCGCGCGCTCGGCCCCGAGGCCAGCGAAGCGGACGTGGCACGGTCGCTCGAATATTTCCTGAAGTATTATCGCGCGCACATGCTCGATAACACGCGACTGTATCCGGGTGTGCGCGAGGCGCTGGATCGGTTGCTGGAAGGCGGCGCGAAGATGGCGGTGCTCACCAATAAACCGGTACGGTTCAGCCGTTCCATCGTGGAGGGATTGGGGCTCACACAGCATTTTTTCCAAGTCTACGGAGGCAACAGCTTCGACCAGAAGAAGCCAGATCCGATTGGAATTGAAACGCTGCTGGGCGAGAGCGGCGCCACGCGCGAGCGCACCATCATGGTGGGAGACAGCTATGTCGACATTCGAACCGCCCGCAACGCCCGGGTAGTGGCTTGCGGCGTTTCATACGGGTTTCAGCCGGAAACTTTCGTGGACGAGCCGCCGGATCTGATGGTGGACAATATGGTGCAGTTGGCCGATTACGTCCTCAGCCCTTCACAACCCCTGGGTTAGCCGCTGAGTTGAATTCGGCGAGCCTCTGCAGCTTGGCCCAGGCGGCGCCGGAATCGATGGATTCGGCGGCCCGTTTCATTGCGGCGAGCGGGCTATCGGCGAGTCCGGTGGCCATCAGCGCGGCGGCGCTATTGACGAGCACGATGTCCCGCTGAGCGCCGTGCCGGCCTTTCAAAACCGCCGTGGCGATTTCGGAGTTGCGCGCGCGATCGCCGCCACCGAGATCCCCGAGGTCGGCCCGCGGAACGCCAAAGTCGGCGGGCGTCCATTGGAAGGATCGTACGTCGTGGCCTATGATTTCGAACACCAGCGTGGGACCTGTGGTGGTGACTTCATCCAGCCCGTCACTACCGAAGACGACGAATGCGCGTTCCGATCCCAGCCCAGCCAGCGCCGTGGCCAGCAGTTCGGCGGTGTGGGCGGATGGCGCGCCGATCAGTTGCCGGGTGGCTCGCGCGGGATTGGTGAGGGGGCCCAGCAGGTTGAACACCGTACGCATTTTGAGCTCCAGGCGGGCGGGCTGCGCATGCTTCATGGCCGGATGAAGCAGGGGAGCGAAGAGGAATCCGATCCCGATTTCGCGGATAGCTTGGGCCACTCGCTCCGGCGGCTGCGACACGTCAACACCCAAATGTTCCAGAATATCGGCGCTGCCGCACTGCGTGGAAAACGAGCGATTGCCGTGCTTGGCCACGCGCGCTCCCGCGCCCGCCACCACGAAGGCAGCTACGGTGGAGATATTAAACGTGGAACCCGTGCCCCCGCCCGTGCCGCAGGTGTCGAGCAGCGGCTCGGGCTCCACGCAGGCATCGATTCGAATGGTCTTCTCGCGCATGGCTCGCGCGAAACCGAGCAACTCGTCAGGCGTCTCGCCCTTCATTCGCAGGCCCATCAGGAAGGCGGAAATTTGTGGCGTGCTGGCCGATCCGCTCAAAATAGTCAGCATGGCTTCCTGAGCTTCGCTGGCCGACAGATCCTCGCTGGCGGCAATTTTGTGAAGAAACGGCAAGAGCATGGCAGGCTTTGGATTCACGTTACCATGAGCACAGGGATCGAATTCATGAGGCTCGCGGCTATTGCGGTTGTGTTGACCATTCCAAGCCTTTACGCCCAGGAGCGTCAGCGCCCGCCCGCTGGTCCCACACAGGAAGCCGGTGCCCAGACAGCTCCCGCTCCGGCGCCCGCTCCAACTACACCTCCCGTGGAAACTATTTCCAAGACCAGCCATTCGATTCAGGTCAAGGGAAAGACGTTGGCCTACACCGCGACGGCCGGTACCTTAGTTCTGAAGAAAGACGACAAGCCTTGGGCCAGCATGTTCTATGTCGCTTACACGCGCGATGACGCGCAGGACGCGGCCGGGCGGCCGATTACATTCGCCTTCAATGGCGGCCCGGGATCGTCGTCGGTGTGGTTGCACATGGGGGCGTTAGGACCGAAGCGCGTGGAAATGGGTCCGGATGGCGAGCAGCCCAAACCGCCTTATCGGCTGGTGGACAATGACGACACCGCGCTCGAATTCACCGACTTGGTGTTTATCGACCCAGTGACCACGGGGTTCAGCCGCGCCGCGCCCGGCGAAAAAGATACGCAATTCCACGGTTTCGACGGCGATCTGGAATCGGTGGCTGAATTCATCCGGCTCTATCTGACGCGTTTTGAGCGATGGGGTTCGCCGAAGTATCTGGCCGGCGAAAGCTATGGCACCACGCGATCCGCGGCGCTTTCCCAGTACCTGCTGGACAACGACGGGATTTACTTAAACGGCATCACATTGATTTCGACCGTGCTGAATTTTGAGACTATCTCTTTCACGCGCGGCAACGATCTTCCCTACGCGTTGTTCTTGCCCACTTACACCGCCGCTGCCTGGTATCACAAGAAGCTCCCCAAGGATCTGCAGGGAGACCTGGAGAAAGCGCTCGGCGAAGCACGCCGCTTTGCAGGCAACGAATACAGCGTGGCGCTCATGAAAGGCGACAAGCTGACGACGCCCGAGCGGACGAATGTGGTGCGTGAGATGGCTCGCTTGACGGGACTATCGGAACAGTTCATCGAAGCTTGTAATCTGCGCGTTTCAGAAACTCGGTTCACCAAAGAACTGCTGCGCGAGCAGCGCAAAACGGTGGGTAGGTACGACAGCCGGCTGGAGGGCGAGGACATCGATACAGCAGGCGAGACGCCGGACTATGACCCCAGTTATGCGTCCGTGCAAGGGGTCTATACGGCGATGTTTAACAACTATGTGCGCGCGGAATTGAAATATGAGAGCGACGCGCCTTATCAAGTGCTGACCGGGAAAGTGCAGCCGTGGAATTACGACCGCTTCCAAAACCGATACGTAAATGTCGCCGAGATGTTGCGTGAGGCCATGACCCAGAATCCCAGCCTCCGGGTGATGATCGCGAATGGCTATTACGATCTGGCGACGCCGTTTTTCGCGACTGAATATACGGTGAACCATATCGGGCTGGAGCCGGGGTTGAGCAATCACATCAGCTTGACCTACTGCGACGCCGGGCATATGCTTTACACGAAGAAGAGCTGTCTGGACGGTCTGCACGGAGCGATGGCGGACTTCTATCAGAAGTCGGTTTCAAACGGCGGGTCCGCGCCCTAGTCTCTCGCGGGAATCCAATAACACCGCTTCCTTCGGTCGCGGTTCAGAATCGGAATCCGAAACTGTTTTTCGGCTGCTGAGTCTCATCGGATGGTCTCAAATGCAACCAGGTAAGAGCGCAACAATGCAGGCAATGACAACCGGCGGCATTTTTGTCGGCGGCAGCGTCATGGCTGAGCAGATGCGCTTGCTCGATTGGTCTCGCACTCCGTTGGGGCCAGCCGAAACATGGCCGCAATCGCTCAAGACCACGGTGTCCACCTGCCTGGACTCGAAGTTTGCGATCGTCGTTTGGTGGGGCCCGGAGCTGGTCACTTTTTACAACGACGGGTACATGCGGATTATCGGCAATAAGCATCCCCATGCGCTCGGTTTGCGAGCGATCGAGCTATGGCCGGAAATCTGGCACATTATCGGACCGATGCTGGAAGGCGTCATGCAGCGCAGCGAAGCTACCTGGTCTGAGAATCTGCTGCTAGAACTGGAACGCAGCGGCTACCCGGAGGAGTGCTACTTCACGTTTTCCTATAGCCCGATTCGCGATGAATCGGGTGGCGTGGGGGGCGTGTTCACACCGGTGCAGGAGACCACCAGTCAGGTGATCGGGGAGCGGCGTTTGCGCACGCTGCGCGATTTGGCGGAAGGAGCACGCGCCGCGAATGCTCAAAGCAGCGAGGAAGTGTGCCGGTTGGCAAGCCAGACGCTGTCGAAGAATCTCCACGATATTCCTTTTGCCGCTTTCTATCTCTTTTCCGAGAATGGCAAGGAGGCTCGACTAGCCGGGACGTCGGGGGTCGCGTCCAGAACGGCGCTCCTTCCCGAACTCGTGCGGTTGGATGAATCTGCCGCACAGTGGCCGTTCGCCAGCGCCCTACAAAGCACGGAAACAGAGGTGATCCAGATTCCCGGGGAGCTTGAGAACGTCCCCTGTGGAGCTTGGCCCGTGCCACCCCGGGCGGCGCTTGCAATCCCGATCTCGCCGGCGGGGCAGCACATCGGTTTCGCTCTGCTTGCCATCAATCCGCGCAAGCAGCTGGATGAGGAATACAGCGGCTTTCTTTCGCTGGTCGGCGGCCACGTTACCACAGCCATCGCCGAGGCCCGCGCTTTGGAAGACGAGCGCAAGCGCGCTCACGCTCTGGCGGAGCTGGATAAGGCGAAGACGGCATTCTTCTCTAACGTGAGCCACGAATTCAGAACGCCGCTCACCCTGATGCTGGGGCCGTTGGAAGAATTGCTCGGCGCCAATGATGCCATTCCTCCGCGGGTGACGGAGTTGCTATCAGTCACGTATCGCAACGGCCTGCGGCTCCAAAAGCTGGTCAACACGCTCCTCGAATTTTCGCGCATCGAAGCCGGACGCGTGCGCGCGTCGTACCAGCCCACGGACTTGGCTGCCTTCACCGCGGAACTTGCCTCCACCTTCCGAGCCGCCGTGGAAAAGGCCGGACTGGCGCTCATTGTCGATTGTTCTCCGCTGCCCGATCCGGTTTATGTGGATCGTGAAATGTGGGAGAAGGTGGTGTTGAACCTTCTCTCGAACGCCTTTAAATACACGTTCGAAGGCACTATCACGGTCCGCGTGAATGCGCGGGATGGACGAGCCAGGCTTTCGATCGAAGATACCGGTACCGGCATTCCGGAGCAGGAGTTGCCCCATCTGTTCGAGCGCTTTCACCGCGTGGAGGGCGCACGTGGAAGAACGCAGGAGGGTACCGGCATCGGCCTTGCGTTGGTGGCGGAATTGATCAAGCTGCACGGTGGAACGGTGGAGGCCAGCAGCATCGCAGGGCGGGGAAGCACATTCACGGTTTCCATTCCTTTCGGCGCCGCGGGCCAGATGGCGGCGCAAGTGCTGAGCGCTGGGCCGATTCATGCGGAGTCCTACGTCGAAGAAGCGGCGCGCTGGCTGCCGGTCGAGCAGAGGACGCTGATCGCGCCCGGAGTGTCCAGCGGCAAGGTGCTGGTGGCCGATGACAACGCCGATATGCGCCAGTACCTCGCGAAACTGCTTGCGGACCGTTACCAGGTGGAAACAGTTGCCAATGGCGAGCAAGCCTTGGCCTCTGTGCTGGACCATCCGCCCGACTTGGTACTGAGCGACGTCATGATGCCCGGGCTGGATGGGTTCGGCCTGCTGGAAGCGCTCCGCGAAAATCCGGAGACTCGTACGCTGCCTGTGATTTTGTTGTCGGCCCGAGCGGGCGAGGAGGCGCGCGTTGAGGGACTGGGCGCGGGCGCCAGCGATTACCTGGTGAAGCCCTTCACCGCACGTGAGCTGCTCGCGCGTGTGGGCGCTCACTTGGAAATGGCGCGCATCCGCGAGGAAGCCGCTCAGCGGGAGGAAGGACTGCGGGCCGAAGCGGAAGCCGCGCGAGACCGCGCAATTGGGGTCCTGGAAAGCATTCAGGACGGTTTTTTCAGTCTCGATAAGGATTGGCGATTCACTTATGTCAATGCAGCGGGCGAGCGCACTTTGGGCGCCAATCGTGAGGAATTACTCGGCAAGAGCCTTTGGGAACGCTACCCGGAGACCGTGGCCACGCGGGTGGACGATGAATATAGGCGCGCCGTCCGCGATCGCGTACCGGTGGAATTTGAGAACTTCTACGAACCTTGGCAGCGATGGTTCGCCGTCAAGGCATACCCGACCGAGCAGGGTGGACTCTCCGTCTATTTCTGCGACATAACGGCGCAGAAGCGTGCCCTAGAGGCGTTGCAGGAAAGCCAGGACCGCCTGCGCGCCATCTACGACGGCACGTATACCTATATCGGTCTCCTCGCGCCGGATGGAACGTTGCTCGAGGCCAACCGTGCATCGCTGGAATTCGCCAACAACACGCGCGCTGACGTGGTCGGACGGCCCTTTTGGGACGGGCCGTGGTTTACCGGCACGCCTGGGGCGCCAGAGCTCATTCGAGAGAGTGTGGCACGCGCGGCGCAGGGCGAGTTCATTCGTTTTGAAGCCACGGTGCGCCGGCCTTCGGGAGAGTGCCCCACGTTCGATATCTCCTTCCATCCGGTTCGAAATGAGTTGGGCGAGGTGGTGCTCATCGTGCCGGAAGGACGCGACATCACAGACCGGAAACGGACCGATGAACAATTGACGCGCTCCAACGAGCAGTTGACGCGGGTGAATCGTGAGTTGGAGGAGTTCGCTTATGTCGCGAGCCATGATCTTCAAGAACCGCTGCGCATCGTCAATATATACACGCAGCTCATTCTCAAAAACCTGGGCGCGGATAAAGCCGCGCTCGCCCAGTTTGCCAGTTTCGTGCAGCAAGGCGTCACACGCATGGATGCGCTCATTCACGATCTGCTGACGTTCTCGCGCGCCGTTCACGCCGATGAACTGCCGGTTGGGACGGCGGATCTGGGGGCGTCGTTGCGGGAGGCCATATCGGTACTGAAGAATCGCATCGAAGAGAGTGGCTCTGTGATCACTGTTGAGCCGCTGCCCACCGTGCGCGGCGACGCGTCGCAGTTGGCTCATGTGTTTCAAAACCTGCTCTCGAACGCGTTAAAGTACCGCAAGAAAGACACGCCGCCTCAAATTCGCATCTCGGCGAAGCAAGACGGCGCGAATTGGATTGTGTCGGTGCAGGACAACGGCATCGGGTTTGAATCAAAATACGCCGACCGCATCTTCGGGCTCTTCAAGCGCCTGCACAAAGAGGAATACCCAGGCACGGGGTTGGGGCTGGCCATTTGCAAGCGCATCGTGGAACGCTACGGCGGGCGCATCTGGGCGGAGGGAATTCCGGGCGTCGGTGCGACGTTTTTCTTCTTGCTGCAGGCCGTGGAATCTTGAGCGCCAGCGCGCAGGCGCAATCCAGCACGGCAGAGCCAAAACCAGACAGCGTATACTCGTCTCGAATATCACGACAAGCGGAGGAAGACCGATGCGACGGATGCTTCGATGGCACGAAGTGACCAATTTTTCTCAGGTGCGTTCCGGCAAATTAAAGTTTACGGCCGCACAAGTGAACCAGCTCAGTGAACAACTGGTGGGCCATATTACGTTGCCGCAGGATCCGGCTTATCCGGTAGGCCGCACCACGTTCATGAACGCTTTTCAGAACTTTCCGCAGCTCATCGTCTATTGCCAGGGATTCGCCGACGTGGTGCGATCCATCGCCTTCGCGAAGGAAGTTGGTCTGAAGCCGGTCTGCCGATCGGGCGGCCACAACACGGCGGGTTATTCGGTCAATGACGAAATGGTCATCGACGTGAGCGGGATCAACTACGTGCGCGTGGATCCGGACGCTCGCGTCGCATGGGTGGGAGCGGGCGCCAATTTTGCCCAGATCAACGCCGCGCTGGAATTGTACGGACTTCATATGCCGGGAGGTGGCTGCGAAACCGTGTGCGCAGCGGGCTACATGCAAGGCGGCGGATACGGCTTCACGTCTCTGATGTTCGGAATGAATTGCGATCAGGTGCTGGGTTTCCAAATGGCCCTGGCCGACGGTCGCATTGTGAAGGCCGATGCGAAGGAGAATCCGGACCTGTTTTGGGCCGTTCTCGGCGGCACCGGCAACAATTTCGGCGTGCTGCTGGAAATCCAATATCGTGTGCACCAGCTCGGCCAGTTATGGGGATTCGGGTTCAAGTGGCCGCTAGGGACCGCCGAGCAATCCGCGGCTGCCAGCATAGCTCTGCAGGTTTGGCAGGCGAATTTCACCGGTAAAGCGGTCCCGCAGAATCTCGGCCTTCAGGCCATGCTGGCGTACACCCAAGGCCCGGACCAGGATGCCTTGGCGCCATTTTTCTTGATTCGAGGTATGTTCAATGGCACGGAAGCCGGATGCGAAAACGTGCTGGAACCATTGCTCAAGCTGATGCCGAATGTGGAACAGTATCGCGATATCTGGCGCGCGGGAACGTACCGCGATTTGAACGTGTATCTGCTCACTTATCCAACGGAGCTTCCAGCCGACATACCCAATTCCGCGCGATCGGTTGCCAAATCCCATATCGTCGGCCGCCAATTGGCTGTCGCCGAATTCGCGTCCATTCTGGAGCTTTTCGGCTCATCGGGGAACGAGGACAATTTTATTGGCTTCGAGCCCTATGGTGGTGCTATTAACGCCGTCGCTCCGGATGCCAATGCGTTTTGGCATCGCAGGGCGGCGATGGATGTGTTCCTGTTCTCGTTCTGGTTGCATGAAGCCGATCGCGGCGCAGCTTTGGCCTACGTGAGCGATTTCGACCGTGTAGTTCAACCGTTGTCCAACGGCTGCTCCTATCAGAACTATCCCAACCGCCAGATCCAAGATTTTGGCAACGTTTATTTTGGCGGCAATCTTCCCCGCCTGCTGCAGGTCAAGGAAACCTACGATCCGGATAATTTCTTCACCTTTCCTCAGGGTCTGGGATCGATAGCGAAGGCTGCCGGCAGCTAACTCGTAGTGGATACCGCCCAAAGTTGGATGACTATCTCGGCGGTCACAGGAGCAATCTAGCCGAGACCGGCGCAAGTCGAAGATGGGCAGTTAGTCGCCAGTAGCTATTGTTGCCGCTCCGCGATCATTTCGCCTTCGACGGTCTCCACCAGCAGGCGCATTACTGCTCCCTGCGGGTCCGTTACGAAATGGAACGTAGACTTAGGGCTGACGAACGTGGTTTCAGTTTGCGCCATCAAGCGTACCTTGCCTCCGTAATCCGCAATCAGGTGGTCATCCTCGAGCCGAATCCGCACGGGCCCCTTTCCGCGGATCGTATAGGCCCCGACGTATTTGGCGAGTACGGCGGCAGGCACGGTAACAGCTCCGTCCGATAACTTGCCGACAATGTGAACCCGATCCTTTTCGTTCTCGGCGCAGACGTATTCGATCAACTCGACCCCGGGGGCCAGAATCAAGTTGGTGTGGAGCGTCCATGGCTCCGCGTAGGCGCCCGGGTCGTTGTAAGTCAGATCAAGGCTGATATGGCTGTGATCAACGCGACGGTAACGCTCCTCCATCCGAAGGGCCTCGGTGTGGGGATTTCCGGAGTAGTCCAGCCAGGTGCGGTCGTTGAATCCCAGACTTTCTACCACCAGCGTATCGCCCTCCCACCGGCCGGTTGAGTATCCCATCCAGGAGGGGTTCGGGTCGGATGGCGGCTGGCGAACATCGAGGAAGATCTGCCGGTAGGTTAGATCCTCGTAAAGGATGACAATCAGGGTGGGCGTTTGCACGATTTTAGCGATCTGCCGGTCGAAACCGAGTGCCGGACCTCCGGGAAGGCACGTGATCGTCCAGCGATCCCTGGTCAAATTCTCCAGGCGTTGTTGACGGACTTTCTCGGTCCAGGATTGGGCTGTGGCAGGGTCCAATCCTTCGCGAACGTTGAAGAAGTAGGGGCCAAAATCCAACTGCCACGTTCCTGACAGATCGGGCGTAAGCGGCGCGGCTTTCGACGCGAGGACCCCTGCCGGGCTTGAGCCTTGGCCGTGTGCGCACATCGCGCTCAGGACGGTGGCAAGAATGAAATCACGCATGGTGTTCTCCGTTGAAAGCCATTGTGTGGCCTCAGGTGGCCTGAACGTGAGAACGTGCGCGACCGGAACGGCACGTACGTTTTGTAATCAAGGATTTGCGAATTTTCACTTTCTCCGGCGATCCCCTATAATCGCCGCATGGCTTCGGGCGTCAATCCAGCGAACGTGCGGCGCCAGCTTGAGCAGGTGATCAATAGCAAGGCATTTGCATCCTCCGCGCGATCCGGCAAACTCCTTCGCTTTCTCGTGGAAGAAACGCTCAACGGCAACGCCGGCGAATTGAAGGAATACACGCTCGGGGTGAAGGCCCTGGCGCGGCGCGATTCATTCGACCCTCGTACCGACCCGATTGTCAGGGCGGAGGCCTCGCGGTTGCGGACCCGGCTGGCACTCTATTATGCAACCGAGGGCCTGGAGGATGCGGTGGCGATCTCTCTGCCCAGGGGCAGTTATGTGCCGGTGTTTGAGAGTCGCTCGCTGAATCAGGCAGCTGCGCCCGTTCATTCGGACCGACGATGGAAAATTGCAGCGCTGGTATGCGCCGCCGTGGCCGTTATCGCCGTGTGGTGGTCCTTGCGCGCCAAAGATCGTCGCTTGGCGCCGCTGCGGCGTTTCGAAATCGAACTCCGATCCGGCGGATCGCTGGGCGGATCGGTCAGCTCCGACGTAGCGATCTCACCCGATGGCGCCCGGCTGGTATTCATCGCGCAGGACACCCACGCAGTCGCGCACCTGTATGCGATGCGGCTCGACCAGGGAAACGCCGTGGTCCTGGAAGGAACCGAAGGAGCACGCGATCCGTTCTTTTCTCCCGACGGACAATGGATCGCGTTCCAGGGAAACGGCAAGCTCAGGAAAATTCCTGCAACCGGCGGACCGCCGGTCGTTTTGTGCAACGCCGGCGATTCTCACGGCGGAACCTGGAGCACGGACGGCAATATTTATGCTGTGCTGGATACCACCGGCAAAATCTGGCGGATTCCGGCTAATGGAGGCGGCCCCATGGCGGTGGCCAATCTTTCTCCCTCCCTGCTCGCCTACCCACAGGTCCTTCCTGGTGCGAGCGCTCTGTTACTGACCAGCGCGCTTGGAGGCGCGGATGAAACCACCATCGAGGTTCTTTCGCTGAAAGACGGAAGTCGCAAGGTAGTAGGGCACGGCGGCACAGCCGCCCGCTATCTCCCGAACGGATACCCTGTCTACGTGAGCGGCGGTACCCTATTCGCCGTGGCCTTCGATGCGGTCCGCCGTGAGACGCGGGGCGCTCCTGTTGCGATCCTGAACGACGTGGCGTACTCGGCAACGCAGGGCTTTGCCCAGATTAGCTTCTCGGAAAGCGCAACAGCCGTCTATCGCCGTAGCAGTAACCTTTTATCGATTGAATGGCTGGACGCTTCCGGCAAGACCGAGCCACTGGTATCCGCGCCCGCACGATATGTTCGTCCCCGGCTGTCGCCGGACGGGCTCCGGCTGGCTTTTGGCATCGCCGAAGCCTCCGGTCTGAGCTCGTGGATTTTCGACATTCGCAAGGGAACTTTAACGCGCCTCCCGCCGGGCGATGGCTCCCTGAGCCAGCCCATGTGGACTCCCGACGGACGGTTCCTTTTGTTCGGCGGCCTACGTCAGATATCCTGGCTGCCCGGTGACGGAGCCGGGGAACCAAAGCCGCTGTTCGACGGGCAGGTTCGGCAAATCCCTCTTTCCATGACTCCGGATGGGCGAACGCTCGTCTATCTGAGATTCGGCGCGGTCACGGGGCCGGACCTCTGGACCGTGCCGGTAGAAAACACGAAGGACGTGCTTCGCGCTGGAATGCCTGAAGCATTTCAGGCCACGTCGGCGTTTGAGAGCCAGGCTCGTTTTTCGACCGATGGGCAATGGATCGCATACAACTCCACGGCGTCGGGGTCATGGGAAATTTATGTGCAGAGATTCCCGCCGCGCGGCCGTCCGGTGCGGGTTTCAGTCGGCAGCGGCCGGATTCCGATGTGGTCCGCAACTAAACAAGAGCTATTTTACGCAACCGAACGGCAGCGGATCATGAAAGTGTCCTACGCTATTCGGGATGGCGCATTCGTCCCTTCACCACCGGTCGCGTGGACGGAAACCCGATTTGCCGACACGGGCGTCGTCCCGGCACTGGATCTCGATCCGGATGGTAAACGCTTCGCCGCGCTGATGCCGGCCGATCCACCAGGTCAGCAGCAATCACCCAACCATGCGACCGTGCTTCTCAATTTCTTCGACGAGGTTGAACGCCGGGTTGCGGCCCACAAGTAGCAAGCTACATCCCCGGCCCGCCGCGCGGGGCCGTCGACCCCGTAGAGACGTTAAGAGCGCAGTAACGCCCTCGAAACAGCGTTCGAAGAAGTGTGGCCGGATTAGGACCGGCAAGTTACTTCAGCGCGGGTAATTCAGGCTTGCCTTCTGGAGAGCGCTCATCGACGGCAATAGCAAAATAGCCGCTCACTGCGTAGGTGCTCATGACGGCCACCATGTCCATCGTGCCGCGCTTACCCCACAATTCGACGGCCTTCGCGAAGGTCACGGAATCGATTTTCTTGTCCTGGAACATCTGGCGGCCGAAACGGATGACGGTGGCGTCTTTTTCATTCAAACCGGCGAGCGATCGTTTGTGTCGAACGACGTCGATCAACTGGGCGTCGAGTCCGGCCTTGAGGCCGATGGCCTCGTGCCCATTCCACTCCAGGTTGTAGTTGGTTTCGCGGCAGGCCACCAAAATCGCGAGTTCACGTGTGCGCGGATCCAGCGTTCCGCCTGGCACGGCGGCGTCATGCAAATCATGCAACGCCTGCGCGACGGCAACATTATAGGCAGCGAAGGCGAGAGGACCGCGCAGGATGCCATCCTTGCCGGCGCCCGGTAAGGTGTCGAAAATCTTCTGGCCCTTCGCGTCCATATCGGACTTCTTCAGATACGGCAGGCGGGCCCGCGATTGGGGATCAAGGTCGGCAGAGAGCTTCGATTGCGCATACGCGATGAAGGCCGCCGACGCTGCTAGCAGGAGCGCGGCCCACCAGCGCAAGGATGGGGACGGGGTCATATGTGTTTTTTCCTTCGTTGATTTTACTTCATAGGCTGGGCGCACACGGCGCGGCTTCTCCGGGCCGGCCTAAACCGAAGTAATGCGCGGAGTGTCATACTTGACAAAACGACAACTCGATCGAGCACACATGCTCGGAAGTTTTGCCCGTGCGTCGTTGATCTCGATTTGAATCCCGATCCCGGAGGAGACGGACTATGCATAAGACGATCGTTGCTGCTGCCGCAGTGCTTCTCACAGTTCAGGGCGTGTGCCTCGCACAACCGCCCGGCATCACTCGCGAGATGATCGAGCGGGCGTTGCCTCTCGAAGGCGCGCCGCTCGCTGAGCCTGGACCGTACAAGGTCACGTCCGAAGGCGCGTTCGGCTCGCCCGGCCATCTCGTGTTTCGCCCGGCGACGCTTGACGCGTTTCCAAAGAAGGACACCTTGCCCGTGATGGTATGGGGCAACGGCGGTTGTGCGATCGACAGCACGCGCTACTCGGGCTTTCTAACCACGATCGCCTCGCACGGTTTCCTGGTGCTGGGCACAGTCCCTCAGGAAGGCGCACCGCGACGACAGGCAACTGCCGATGACTTGCGCGCCGCGATCGACTGGGCGGACAAAGAAAATGCCCGATCCGGCTCGCCGCTGAAAGGCAAGATCGCCACGGACAAAGTCGCGGTCATGGGTCAGTCGTGCGGAGGATTTCTCTCGGTCGCGCTCGGCGCCGATCCCCGCGTCAAGACGATCGGCGTGTTCAATTCAGGCGTGCAGAAAGCGACGCCCGGCGCTCAGCCGTCGGCGTTTCCTACTTCGGACGACCTGCCCAAATTGCACGGGCCAGTGCTGCTCATCAATGGCAGCGACCCCGACTTCATGATGGCGACGTCGGCGGCGACGTTCGACATGATCAACCACGTGCCGGCGTTCTACGGCGCCCGGCACAACGCCGGCCACACCGCGACCGTCTTTCATCCTGGCGGCGGCGAGTTCGCCAATGTCGCGTCGAACTGGCTCATGTGGACGTTCAAAGGCGACAAGAAGGCCGGCGCCATGTTCGTCGGCAAGAACTGCGGCCTCTGCACCAATCCGAACTGGGACGTGCGATCGAAAGGGATCAAGGAATGAAATGGCAGATCGCTCTCGCGGTAGTCGTTGGCTGCGCGGCACCTGTCGTCTCCGCCCAGAGTTCTTCCACTTGGTCTCCTTCGTCTTCGTTTCCACGCGGCAGCAGCATGCAGAGCTGGCAGAATCCCGGAATGAAGAACGTGCTTGCGAAGTGCAAGAATCCGCCGCCGCCGTTCTCGATTCCCGGCGCCGGCCAGTCGGCGAACGCGAACGCAGCGCCGCCGGCTCCCGTTCTTCCAGCCACGGCCGCAATTCCCGGCGTTCTCGCCGCCGGGCAGTCGTGGAAGGTCGTCTGGTCCTGGGAGGGCAATAACGTTGACGGCCCCATCGCCGGCGAGAACGGCACGGTGTTATTCGCGAACAACGACGCGAGCAACGTCATGCAACTCGACCCATCGACGGGCCTCGCCAAGATCGTCTACCGCAACACGAACACCGGCGGCGCGGTCTCGCGCAGTAAGAACGGCGCGCTGTTCGTCGCCGAACGCGGGCTCGGCTCGGCCATCGAACAGCTGGAGCCTCAACGGAAGATGCTGGCGAACTCATTCCACGGCGAGCCGCTCGAATGCGTCGGTGGCGTCATAAACGATTTGATGGCCGACGCGCGCGGTGGCGTCTATTTCTCGGTCACCGGCGCCACCGGCAGCGGAGTGTTCTACGCTGACTCGAAAGGCGTGGTCTCGAAGTATGGGAACAATGTTCCGCTCGCCAACGGGATTATCTTAAGTCCTGATGAAAAGACCCTCTACGTCACAAACGGCGCAGTGGTGTTCGCGTTCGACGTGAAGCCTGACGGCTCGCTCACCAATCAGCGCGAGTTCGGCAAACTGCGGGGCGGTGAGGGCGGCGACGGTTCGGCCGTCGATCAGCAGGGCCGTGTCTATGTTGCGACGGGTAAGTCGGTGGATGTTTTCGCGCCAGACGGCAAGTTCGCCGGCAGCATCCCAGGCCCGGAAGGCCTGCACGGCACATTCTTCGGCGGCCGCGACAAGAGGACGCTCTTCGGCATCGTGTTTTACGGCGGATGGGGGACGCCAAGCGCGCGAAACAGTATCATCGCGATTCCGGCCATCGCGCAGGGTTATACCGGGCGAGCGAAGTAGTTCCACGCGATTCACCAACACCTCAATCCGCGGACCGAGGGAGAGTTTGCCGGCGCATATTCCAAGTCGACGGAACAGATGTGAGTTCTGACGGTCTGAATGGTTGCCGCGAACGCCGTTTCCGGACCGCAAATGGCACAGATCACAATAGGCGACTAGAACGAAGCCGCTGGCGTGGCGGACGCTTCACGTGGATAAAAGTACGAGCAGTCGGGTAGCGCGAGCAGTATTTTGTGGGTCACAAAGGAGGTCTCTGTGACCCATCTTCGCAAAGTCATGCTGGGGAACTCCAGCGACGTAACTTCTCTTCAG
>Ga0187872_10000034_pt1 | contig 153711 bp, 133 predicted proteins | sample June2016WEW_16_4_FD_132973 | JGI IMG/M metagenome (GOLD analysis project Ga0187872, IMG submission 132973) | Peatland microbial communities from SPRUCE experiment site at the Marcell Experimental Forest, Minnesota, USA - June2016WEW_16_40 | ecosystem: Environmental > Terrestrial > Soil >... | reverse complement strand
GCGCGTTCCGCGCGGTTTGGAACTGGCATAAGCGCCTCTGCTCCCAATTTGTCTCCGGAAATCATGCCTATCCAGTGGGCGAGTCGTCTTCCAATAGCGGGGGATTCTGCCACGGCCTGCTAGCATCGAGGCAGCTCGCTGTCGCCAAACAGAGGGTAAATGCACTGAGTTGAAACGAAGGTGAAAGTTTCATTTTGCTTTTACTGACCAAGCATACAGATCGGCCTCTAAGTCTATCACCATTTGCTGCGTGTTTTACAGAGTTTATGCTGTTTCCCCATGCCTTCTTCGCGTACTTTCCGCTATATCGGCTAGTACTCCTGCACGCGACGGTCCGATCAATTTGACCATCGCGTCAACTTTATTACAAATTAGGGTGCATAAACGGTTGAGCTTTCGTCCCTCACATCGAAACGGAAGCGAAGGCTAGGACACCCCGGGTTGAGAAGTCGATTTATCCCACCTCTCCCCGTCACGCCTATTCCAAAGTTGTTTCCAATGCTATCCGTCCACTTGCGTCCCCGGTCGCTGCAAATTTTACCGGAGATGCGAGCGTCGCTGCGGCCACTTCCTCCACGGCATCGATCATGCTGCTCAAGCTTTACGAATTCGCCGACTTTCTGCGCCACCATGGCCGCAAACGGCATATGAACCCCGATCACGCTCTCGGCGCGCGAGGCGAAGACATCGCCCAGCGCTTCTTACAGCGGGCCGGATTCGTCATCGTGGATCGCAATTACCGCATGGCATCGGGCGGAGGAGAAGTGGACCTGATCGGCTGGGAAGCCGGCGCGCTGGTGTTCGTCGAAGTGAAGTCCAGGAAGACTGACGAGTATGGCGCGCCGGACCGGGCCATCGGGCCTCAGAAACAAGCGAGTCTGATCCGGGCAGCCAGGGAATATGCGCGGCATGCCGAGGTCCCATGGGAAAGAGTTCGTTTCGACGTTGTGAATGTGTTATTTGTCGCGCCACAGGCGGTGACGCACTTTCGAGATGTTTTAGCTTTGCGCGCTCGCTAGCAACCGAGGACCGGTCCAATAGCTGGGGGAGCTGTTGAGGAGAAGGCGGGCGGCCCGTTCAGGCTTTACGGTTTCGAACAAACAAGTGCGAGAATCTGCCCGACCCTCTACGCGCACAACGGACGCGCTCTGGCTCACCCGGTAGGCCATTTTTGCGCCGTGGTGCAACTGGAGAGATTCGAGCGGCCAATCGGAATCGGCCACCATGCGAATCCCACCCTCGGCGGTGATCAAAATGGTCATGTCCGTGGGAGTGTGGCCGGATTGGACAGCGCTTTCGGCAGCGTCCAGAATCCGCGCGGCGTTGTCTAGGAATCGGCTCACAGTTCCCTTATCGCGGCGTGGGGCCGGTATTTGAAACTATTTCGGGCCTTAGTACCTTCATTCTGAATTCTGGCTTCTGTCTTCTGAATTCTGTCTACTATAGAGTCATGCGCATCCTACTTTTCAGCGGCAAAGGAGGCGTGGGCAAGACCAGTATTGCCGCAGCCACCGGTCTACAACTTTCGCGGCTCGGCTACCGCACGCTGGTGATGAGCGTCGATCCGGCGCATAGCCTGGCCGACGCCTTCGACCTGGAAACCAGCCTCTTTCAGGCAAGCGCCAACGATCCGCTGGCCATCGACGAACATCTCTCCATCCAAGAGGTCAACATCCAGAAGGAAATCAAGCGGCACTGGCGCGAGATTTCCACCTACGTCATTTCCGTGTTGCGGACCACGGGCATCAGCGACGTGGAGGCCGAGGAGCTGGCCATCCTGCCTGGCATGGAAGAGCTGAGCGCGATGATGTACGTGAATCAGTACCGGCGCGAGGGGCGCTATCAGGTGATTGTGCTCGATTGCGCCCCAACCGCCGAGTCGATGCGCTTCGTCAGCATGCCGACCACGCTCGAATGGTACATGAAGCACGTCTTCCCGTTCCAGCGTGGAATCCTCAAAGCCGTGCGGCCCGTGGCGAATCGGATTTCCCCGGTGGAACTGCCGCCCGATAGCTACTTCGGCAACATTAAGGAGTTGTTTGGGCGGTTGGACGGAATCGCGGAGCTTTTAGAGGACCCGAAGATCACAAGCGTGCGGCTGGTGACGAATCCAGAGAAGATGGTCCTGCGCGAGACACAGCGCGCGTTCGTGTACTTTTCGCTGCACGGCTTAACGGTGGATGGCATTATTGTCAATCGCGTGCTGCCCGAAGCGGTGACCGACACGTGGTTCGACCAGTGGCGGGCGTCGCAAGCCAAGATCCTGGATGAGATCGAAGAGTACTTCGACCCGGTGGCCATGAAGCGCGTGCCTTTGTTCACGCACGAAGTGCTGGGGCGCGAGCGCTTGATCGAACTGGCTAATGTCCTCTATGGCGCCGACGAAGATCCCGCGAAGGTGGTGCGGACCGAAGCGCCCTATACGTTCGAGAAGCGCAACTCGCATTACGAAGTCCGGTTGCGGCTGCCGTTCGCGGTGAAAGGTGAGATCGGGCTGTTCAAGAAGGGCGACGAGCTGGTGGTGGAGATCGGAACGCTGCGCCGGCACATAGGGCTGCCAACCTCCATGGCCTCGCTCACGCCCACCCGGGCTTCATTAGAGAATAGAATGTTAACAGTGGAGATGAAAGAGGCCTGATTTGAAGGAGGGTGATATGGACGAATCCCAGGGCAACCCGCATCAACATGCACGCGGAGGCTGCTTTTTTTGCGACATCGCCGCGCCGCAGATTGAGGCGTTTATGGATCACGTTTGGCCGCCGAACACGCGCGAGCATTTTCGCAACGCCCGCATCGAAATGTTGAAGGGGGTGAGGGGCATGCTGGACGCGCGCATCGATCACCTGTCGAAGCACGCGCAAAAGGGCACTAAGGTCACGGTAGAGTAACTACCGCTGGCTCAATCCCCCGTCGACCGCTAGCACTTGGCCGGTCACGAAGTTCGACGCGTTGATGAAATAAAGCACCGCGTCGGCGATTTCTTCGGGTGTGCCTGATCGCTGGGCCGGCGTGGCTGCGATCAAGTCCTGCGCCCGAGGGTCTTCACTGGAAGCAAGAATCACGCCTGGCGCCACGGAGTTTACGGTGATCTCTGGCGCGAATCCCTTGGCCAGCGCACGGGTGAGCATGATTACGCCGGCCTTCGAGGCGCAATAGTGAGCGTACATCTCCCAGGGCCGGATGCCACCTAGGGAACTCATGTTCACGATGCGTCCAGAGCCGGTCTTTTTCATGAGCAGCGCCGCTTGCTGGCAGCAGAAAAATGTGGCCTTCAGATTCACGCTGTGGATGAAATCCCAGTCGGCTTCGGTGAGCTGTAAAGGGTCGCGGCGGCGGAAACGCGCGGCGTTGTTGACTAACCCGTAGAGCGAGCCGAGTTGCTCTTCCACTTCGCGAAACATGCGCTTTATGTCGGCTACTTTTTCCAGATCGGCCTGGAACAGCGGCGCCGCTCCGCATTCTTCGGCCGTCGCACGCGCATCTTTCTCTGAGCCGCCATAATGGATCGCGACGCGATAACCGGCGTGGTACAGTCGTAGCGCAATGGCGCGCCCTATCCGTTTGGCCGCTCCCATGACTAATACAGTTTTGGCTTCCATTTAGACCACCGGGTCGCCGTGTACTTCGATCTCTTCCGGTTCCACGCCTTCGCGCGCGGGCTCAGGCAAGCGGCCCGTCCAGTTTGCCCACAGCCAAAAGAAGGCGGTGCTGGAACTGAGCAGGCCGGAAACAGCGCCGATCGCGCGCGGACTCCAAGTTTCGGATGCGATTCCGGCGCCAGCCATCGAAACCATCATGGTGGACCATTGCATCGTCTCCATGGTCGCAAAGACGCGGCCGCGAAACTCGTTGGAGACGTGCCGCAGCAGTTGGGACATATTCAGCACGGAGCTAACCGCGATAGCCGAGCGCGAGAGCGCGAGAAACAGTAAAGCCATTTGGAAACTGCGCATCTGGCTAAAGATCACATAGGAGCCGCCGTGGATTACGTAGCAAATGCTGATGGTGCGTTTGTAAGCGCCGAACGAGATCCGCTTCCCCAGCCAGTGGGCGAAAGTTCCGCCAACCAGCAAGCCTACGCCGGCAGCAGCCCAAAGATAGCCGATGCCGGCGGGTCCGCGATTGAACACCAGTTCGCCAAACAGGCTGAAGAGGATCTGTGCGGCGCCGCCTCCGGAAGCCCACCCGATGCCGACCAGTGCAAGCCCGAGGATCAGCGGCGATGCTTTCATGTAGCGCAGCCCTTCGGTGTATTCGTGCCACGGGCGCACTACTTTGTCCTCGGTGAGAGCAGTTCGTTCGGCGCGGAAACCCCCGCGTCCGGTGCGCAGGCGCGAGATGCAGGCTGCCGAAAACAGGAACGAGAGAGCATTGAACGTGAATGCCCACTTATAGCCGAACTGTGTGACGCTGGTGCCACCGAGAAAGGCCCCTATCGTCAGTGTCATCCACTGCGTGGTTTGCGTGAGAGAGTTTGCGGCGTGCAGCTCCTCTTTGTTCGCGATGGTGGGCAGGATGGCCGAGCGGCCGCTGGTGAAGAAGGGCGAGGCGGCCATCAGCAGCGCGCTGAGCAAATACAGCAGCCAGGTGTCCGAGCGTGGAATCGCCAGGATGAATCCGATCGCGACAACGGCCCGGACGAGGTCGCTCGCGATCATGATGCGCTTGCGGTCCAGCCGGTCGAGAATGACGCCGGCAATCGGCCCAGCCATCACTGCGGGAATCGCGCGCGAGAGCATGATGCCCGTGACTACCAGGCCGGAGCGTGTGTTTGCGAGCGCCAGGCTAAAGACGGCGACGTTGTTGAAATGGTCGCCAATTTCGCTCACCACTTGGCCGCTCCAGGTGTAACGATAATTCCGGTTGGTCTTCAGAAGATGAACGAACTCGGACATTTAGACGATGGATTCCTGGCGGACGGTGATGGAGTTGATGAAATCGCGGTCGAGTTCATAGCCAAAGCCGGGGGCGTCGCGGACGGCAATTGTTCCGCGCGGAGTCACGTCCACAGAAGGCTGAATGATATCGCGCGACCAGTAGCGCTGGCTGGCAGAGACATCGCCCGGCAGCGTGAAGTTCGGCAATGTGGCGAGAGCGATATTGTGCGCGCGGCCGATGCCGGATTCCAGCATTCCGCCGCACCAGACGGGAATGCCGGCTGCCTGGGCGACATCATGTACCCGTTTGGCTTCTGCGAAGCCGCCCACGCGGCCCAGTTTGATGTTGATGATGCGTCCGGCATCCATTGCAATAGCTTGCTCGGCTTGATGAGCCGACCGGATACATTCATCGAGACAGATGGGCGTTTCGAGTTGGGCTTGGAGCTTCGCGTGGTCGATGATTTCGTCGTGCGCGAGAGGCTGCTCGATCATCATGAGATTGAATTCGTCGAGGCATTTCAAGCGCGGGGCGTCGGCAAGCGTGTAGGCCGAGTTCGCGTCTGTCATCAGGAGGATATCGGGGAACCGCTGGCGCACAGCGCGCACTACTTCCACGTCCCAGCCGGGTTTAATTTTCATCTTGATGCGCTGATAGCCGGCTGCGAGTTCGGTTTCGATCTTTTGCAAGAGCTGCGGGACGGAATCCTGGATTCCGATCGAAACGCCGCAGGGAATCTGGCGTCGCGCGCCTCCACCAATCTGCTGGTACAGCGGCTTTCCAAGCAGGCGTGCTTCGAGATCCCAAACCGCGACTTCCAGGCCGCCCCGCGTCATCAGGTGACCGCGGATGTGCGCGCTGCGCGCCCCGATATCGGCCGCTCTTTCGAAATCGTGACGGATGACCCGCGGAGCCACATAATCGCGCAGAATGAGCCAAGCCGATTCGGTCCATTCTTCGTTGTAGAACGGGTTCTCGCCGCAAGTGACCTCACCCCAGCCGGAAACGCCGCCGCTTGTAACTTCCACCAGGATGATGCGCCGCTCGGTGGTGCGGCCGAAGCTGGTCTCGAAAAAATGCACCAGCGGCATGCGGATTTCACGCAGCGTAATGCGATCTAAGCGGATTCCCATTTTCCCAGTAAATAAGTGCCGGCTTGTTCGGATTTCTCAAAGCCAATTACCGCCAGTCCGCGATCGAATGCGGCGCGGAAGTGCTCGCTGGCTTTTTGTTGTATCGCTCTGGCACACGCGGAATCATTGGCGCGGATGGTGGCGATATCGGATGCAATAGAGACACGTGCTTCTACCGGACCGCTTTCGAAACGCTTGCCGTCCAAGATCGCTTTTACTCGCGGGCTGGAGATCCACCACTCGGCGATGCAGCGATCGGTGGGCAGGCCGCCGTGCAACGGGCTGCTGGTGGTCCCGTATTGATTAGGAACATAGCGCCGGACGATCGCGCCCAGCCGCTCCATATTGAAGAACGCGTTCTTGAGTTCGAGCGGATCGAAGGTCCACTCGATCAAGTCGATGCCACGGGACATCGCGTCGTCGCGCTGAGTCAGCTTCAGAGTTCGGCCGACGCCGGTATTACGGTACTCCGGCAGTACACCGAGCATGTGGCTATGCAAGTACGTCTTGCCACCAGGCTTAAGACCTGGAATCGCCATGCAGAAGCCGATCAACTGCGCGCCATCGAACGCACCGTAGACTTGCCCGCCAATTTTAGAAGCGACTACAAACAGCCGCAGCGGGATCAGGTCGACATCTTCAAAACCCCAGATCTGACGCTGCAAGCGGACGACAGACTTCAAATCTTCGCACTCGGTAAGCGGACGGACAGCGATCATTCCTGCGCCTTGGCCTCTTGCCATAGCGCCTCCATCTCGCCAAGGGTTGCGCCCGGCAAACTCGCCTTGCTCTCGACGAAAGCAAACCGTTTGCGGAACTTCGCGTTGGTTTTTCGCAACGCTTGCTCTGGATCCACTTTGAAGAAACGGGCGAGATTTACCAAGACGAACAGAAGATCGCCGATCTCGCCTTCGAGTTCGGCCGGCGTACCATCTTCACGCGCCTCTGCTAACTCGAGCAGCTCTTCATCGAGTTTTTCGATGACCTGCTCAGGATTCTCCCAGTCGAATCCGACGGCCGCGGCCTTGGAGCTGATTTGCTGCGCTTCCACCAGTGCTGGGAGTTTGCGCGGCACCGAATCCAATCGGCCAACCTGCGGTTTGCCCTTATTTTTCTTCTCGTCCGCCTTGATGTCGTCCCAGCGGCGCTTCACGTCGTCGGAGGTTTTGGCCGTGCCATCGCCGAAGACGTGCGGATGGCGGCGGATCAGCTTTTCGGAGATCGCGTCGAGCGAATCGTCGATGCGAAATTTGCCTTCTTCGGACGCCATCTGGGCGAAGAAGACGGCCTGGAGCATGAGATCGCCCAGCTCTTCGGCCAAACCGGACCAATCGCGCTGATCGATAGCGTCGAACACCTCATAAGTTTCTTCGAGCAGGTAGGGTTTGATGGTGTCGAAGTTTTGTTCGCGGTCCCAGGGACAGCCACCGGGAGCGCGCAGCCGCTCCATGATCCCGACCAAGCGCTCGAATCGTTCCCCAGTTGTGCTTGGACCTTGTGACATGCAGGATGGGTGGAAAGTCCAAGTTTAGCAAGACCGCTTGTAAGACGCTTCCTGCGGTCGCAGCTCAGACGAAAAAAGCCGGCTCCGAAATGGAGCCGGCTGTTCACAGGGAAGAAGTAGGTGGTGTCTAATGAATCGCGGCTGCGACCGCTCCTTTCGTGACGTGCTTAAACACAGACATCACCTGCGCAGTTTCACCCGGCCACTCCACGGCCGAGAGATAGACCACGCCATCGCGCCGCTCGAAGATGAGCCTAGAGGTGGATTCGCGCGAAATCGCACCTGAGAAAGTGGTCAGAAGCGCGACCGAGTTTCCGGGCGCGCCGTGGAGCAAAATCACTCCCGAAAGATCCGGGATATCGATTGTGTATTCACCGGCGGGCATCATGGCGCCCCCGGCAGCGAACTCAAATGGTACGCTCGCCTTGGCGATTGCCGACTGCGCGTCGGCAGCCAGGGTAAGCGCGCTCAAGCCACCCAATAGCAGGGCAGCGCGGACGGATAGTGTTTTCAGAAATCGAGCATTCATAGTTGTGGACTCCTTTCAAGTCTTTAGACGTGATGTTGGGGGCCTGAACGCCGTACGCGCGGGCATGCCGAAGCAAAAGCATGCGGGCGCGGCAATAGGACTGGCGCCAGGAAAACTTCACCGAGGAATGAAAGATGTCTTCGAGGACTACTGTTGAAACCCCACGAGCAAGCCTGCGCCCACGGGGCAAGTCTTACAATTCGAGAGTAGACGAAATGGGCCCCGCGGTCCAATCAAAATTTTGGATGGATGCAATTTAAGGGCTTTCCCCGGTTAAAATGAGGTTAGGATGAGCGAACAGGAATATCCACTTCCGCCGGCAACATTTGAATTCTTGATCCTTTCGCTGAAGGCGCAGACCGAAATGCACCTCGGCATGTTTCATTTCGGAGAGGAGAAAGACCGTCCAGCGCCCGACTTCCGCGTGGCGCGCCACAGTATCGATCTGCTCGCGATGCTGCAGGAGAAGACGCGCGGCAATGTGACGATGGAAGAGCAGCGCCTGGTGGAGAACGCACTCACCGAGCTGCGATTCCGTTTCGTGCAGGCGATGGAAAAGAAGACCCCTACGGCCCAGGAAACCAAGGCGGTTCCTGAAGGTGAGTCGAAGGAAGAGCAGGCCGGCTCATAGTGGGTTCGAAATGACGGATTCCATGCGGATCACGGTGCTCGGCTCGGGCACCAGCGTCGGGGTGCCGATGATCGGCTGCCGCTGCGCGGTGTGCCATTCCGAAGACCCGAGGGATCGGCGCTTGCGGCCTTCGGTCCACATTAAATATGGCGACCGAGGCGTGCTCATCGACACGACGCCCGACTTTCGCTATCAAGCGTTGCGCTCTGAGATAGAACGTGTGGACGCGATTCTGTTCACTCATTCGCACGCCGATCACGTGATGGGATTGGATGACGTGCGGCCGTTCAATTATCGACAGGGCGGCGTAATTCCGGTTTACGGATCACGGGAGACCATCGGGGCACTGCGGCTGACCTTCCGCTATATCTTCGACGAAAGTGACACGCAGTCGTCGCGGCCGCGCTTGGTGACGCATGTTTTCGACGGCGCACCCATCGATCTTTTTGGGCTCGACTTCATTCCGATCCGTCTCAACCACGGCCGAGGTACGGTATATGGCTTTCGCTTCGGTGGGGCGGCCTATCTGACCGATCACAGCGATATTCCGGAAGAATCCATGGAACTGCTGAGCGGTTTGGATGTTTTGTTCCTGGACGCCTTGCGGCATAAACCGCATCCCACGCATTCCACCGTGGAGCGCTCGCTCCAATCCGTGGAGAAGCTGGGGCCAAGGCGAGCCTTCTTCACGCACATCTGTCACGATCTGGGACACGCCTGTACTGAGGAGCGCTTGCCACCGCATGTCCGGCTTGCGTATGACGGGCTGGAGATCGACGTGGAAGAGCGCCCGGTATGATCTATCGGAGTTTTACGGACACGCCGGACGATTTCGGTCCGTGCGCGATCACCATCGGCAACTTCGATGGAGTGCACCGCGGTCATCGGGAAATACTGCGGCGGGTTGTGACGGCGGCGCACGAGGAAGGCTGGAAATCGGCGGTGCTGACCTTCGACCCTCATCCAGCAAAGCTGGTGACGCCCGCGAGCGCCCCGCGTTTGCTGACGACGCTGGAGGTGCGCGCAAGCATTATTTTGGAGCAGGGAATCGATGAAATCCTGATTTTGCCATTCACACCGGAGATCGCCGCACTGGGGCCAGAAGATTTTGTTCGAAAGATTCTGGTGGACAAACTGAAAGCACGGGCCGTGCTGGTGGGCGCGAACTTTCACTTTGGCAGACGCGCGACGGGCGATGCCGGAACGCTGGAAGAGCTGGGTGACCGGTACAGCTTTGAGACCGAAATCATCGAGCCGGTGGTGTGGCGCAAGCGCGTGATATCGAGCAGTGAGATTCGCCGGTTGATCGAAGCGGGCGATGTATCCGCAGCTTGCCGGATGCTGGGCCGGCCTTATGTATTACAGGGCGACGTGGTGGCTGGGGATGGCAGAGGATCGAAGCAGACCGTGCCGACTTTGAACCTGGACACGAAGGCCGAGGTGCTGCCCAAGGATGGCGTGTATGTGACGCGGACGCTTGATCTGGGCGGCCCGCGCCCGCACGAGTGGCCTTCCATCACCAACATCGGCCTGCGGCCCACGTTCGATGGCCACGCTCGCACCATCGAGACCTATTTACTTTCCACGCTGGATAGCGCGCCGCCACGGCGAATTGCGGTGGAGTTTTTGAGGCGCGTGCGGGATGAGCGTAAATTTGAAAACGCAGAATCGCTGAAGGCGCAAATTCTGCGCGACGTAAATCGCGCGCAAGCGTATTTCCGCAGGCTGGGTCAGACAGCATCGGCGCGTTGACGGCACTGCCCGCGGCATCGCGGGGAATGCGAGAATCTAATTCAGGGAGTGCGAGAATCTAGGGATGGAGGAAGCAGGGCTATGAGTCTGTCGGAAGGCAAAGTGCGCCACATGAAGGCGCTCTCGAACAAACAGGGTGTGATAGCGGCTGCCGCCATGGATCAGCGCGGGAGCTTGAAGAAATCCATTGCTTCGGCCAAGGGTATTCCGGCGGAGCAGGTGACGAATGAGATGATGATCGAATTCAAGGTTGCGGTATCGAAGGTTTTGACGCCGCACGCGAGCGCGATCCTGCTGGATCCCGAGTTCGGCCTTCCCGCCGCGAAAGCGCGCTCGTCTAACGCCGGGCTGCTGCTCGCCTACGAAGAGAGCGGCTACGACAATACCAAGCCGGGCCGTTTGCCCGATCTTTTGCCGCATGTCTCCGCCAAACGCATCGCCGATTGGGGCGCCAACGCCGTCAAAATCCTGATTTACTATTCGCCTTTTGACGATGCGCAAGTGAACGACATCAAGCACGCGTTCATCGAACGGATCGGCGCCGAGTGCGAGACGGTCCAGGTTCCGTTTTTCCTGGAGTTCGTTGGCTACGATCCGAAGGGCGGCGACGAGAAGGGACTGGAGTTCGCCAAGTTGAAACCGCAGGTAGTGATCGGGGCCATGCAAGAGTTCTCGAAGCCGCAGTACAACGTAGATGTGTTGAAGGTGGAAGTGCCGATCAACGCGAATTTCGTGGAGGGTAGCAGCGTGTACAAAGGCCAGAAGGCCTATTCACGGAGCGAGGCTCTGGATCTGTTCCGCAAGGCCGCGGCGGTGGCGAAGAAGCCGTTCATCTATCTGAGCGCGGGCGTGGGCAATGCGCAGTTCGTCGAAGAGCTGAACATGGCGGCTGAGGCGGGCACGGATTATTCGGGCGTGCTGTGCGGTCGCGCGACGTGGAAGGAAGGCATTCCGGTCTACGGCAAGCAGGGCGTGAAGGCGCTGGAGGACTGGCTCGGCAGCGAGGGCGTGAAGAATATTGAAGCGGTGAACGCGGCGATCAAGCCAGCGAAACCGTGGTATGCGAAGGCGGGCGTTCACGCGACAGCGTGAAGACCCGCAGGGAAGAATTCAGAAGTCAGAATTCAGAAGGCGAGGAATACGGGGAATGCTGTTAGCGTACCCGAGGATGGCCTCGACGGAGTCCGGAGGAATTTCGAATTGTTCCGCGAGTTCGGCGACACTCAAGCCAGTCCAAGTTATCGACGATCGCAATGACCGAACCCCAAGTACCGTGCAACAGGGAGCGCCACCATGTTGGCTAGTGAGGCGCCGATGCCGGGGTGATTTAAGACTGAGGACGATTCGGTGAACGTACTATCTGAAACATTGGTCCCAGGCTGAACGCACGACTTCGTATAGTATCCAACCTGAACCACAACTGAATGCCAAACCAGCGAACTGGACCCCCATTTCATTCCAGTCACGCAAACGTCTCTCCGCCGGAACGCAGATAGCCATTCATATGACGTCTTGGATGGATGATTGCATCGATGCCGATTCCAAGAAAAACTAACAGAATGAGAAGAGCGACAGGGGTTCCAATGCGCTCGCGTATTGGAAGCGCGGCGCACCGCCCTAAGATGGCCTGAGTCTTAGCGAGAGAGTCATGTTAGCGAACCTCGGTAGCGAGCGCGGGGTTGGTCGCCGAAAGGTCGACGCCTTCCCAGCGCGCAACCACTGCGGCGGCCATGCAGTTGCCAAGCAGGTTCACCGACGTGCGCGCCATATCCATCAGCGCATCGGCGCCGAGCAGCAGCGCGACGCCGGACAGTGGCAGGCCAAACGAAGCGAGCGTACCGGCCAGGATTACCAGCGATGCGCGTGGGACGGCGGCTACTCCTTTGCTGGTCAGCATCAGCGTCAGCATCATCAGGAGCTGCTGGCTGAGCGCCATATGGACGCCGGCGGCTTGCGCTACGAAAATCGAGGCCATGGAGAGATACAACGTGCTGCCGTCCAGGTTGAAGCTGTAGCCGGTGGGTAACACGAACGCTACAATGTGCGCGGGGACGCCCATCAGCTCCATATTCTCGAGTGCCACGGGTAGCGCGGCTTCGCTGGATGCGGTGGAGAACGCGAGGACGAACGGCTCACGAACGGCTCGGATAAAGGCGCGCAGGGGAATTCGTGCGATGATCGCCACCGCGCCCAGCACCACGAAGACGAAGATCAGCAGCGTTCCGTACAGCGTCAGGATGAGCTTGCCCAGCCCCAGCAGAACGCCCAGGCCCTTGCTGCCGATGGTACTGGCCATGGCTGCGCCGACGCCGATAGGCGCCAGATACATCACGTACTTGGTGTAACGGAACATCACCTCGGAAAGCGATTTGCAAAACGTGACCACGGGAGCCGCTTTGGATCCGATGGCCGCGCAAGCCGCGCCGAACAAAAATGCAAATACGACAATCTGCAACACGTCGCCTTTGGCCATCGCGTCAATGACGCTGGCTGGAAAGGTGTGCTCCAGGGTGCCCGACAGGGTGGGTCCCGACTGCGGGAGTCCACTTTCGGCGGCAGACCGTTCCAGCGTCATCCCTTCGCCAGGCCGCACCAGATTGACGGCGCCCAATCCCAATACCAGCGCGATGGTGGTGAGCACTTCGAAATACAGGATCGCTTTGATTCCGATCCGGCCCATGGTTTTGACGCTGCCCGTGCCCGCGATGCCATACACCAAAGTGCCGAAGATCAGGGGCGCGATGATGGATTTGATCAGGCGCAGAAACACATTGGCCAGCGCCGACATCCACTCGGCTCTGCCGACGTTCGGAAACGCCGCGCCCAGGGCGACGCCCAACAGCATGGCGATGAAGATCCAGGCTGTCAGGGAAAATCGTTTCACCTTTCTCCCCACTTGAGCTTTTGCCGGAGCACGTCGAAGAAAAACAACTTCGGCGGCCGGATCAAATGAACGCGGTGTTCGGAACTCTTGCACACCACGCGATCGTTCTCGATGAGTGGCTCGCCCACCTGCCCGTCCACAGTGAGAAACGCTTCCTTGCGCGACACTTTGCAAACGATCTCGATGACGCTGGTATCGGGCACCAGCACGGGCCGGTTGGTGAGCATGTGCGGGCAGACGGGAGTGATGCAGAGTGCGGCTACGGCGGGAAACACGATCGGTCCCCCGGCCGAGAGTGAGTAGGCGGTTGAGCCCGTGGGCGTGGCGACAATCAGGCCGTCCGCTTTGAATGTGCTGACATACTGGCCATCCACGTAGGTTTCGAGGTCGATCATGCGGGCGATTTGCGTTTTGCCGATGACGATATCGTTTAACGCTTCGTACGAGGCTACCGTTTTGCCGTCGCGCACCACCTCCCCATGGAGCATCCTCCGCGGCACTTCGCGCTGCCGTCCGGTCAGCGCGTTCTCGAGTTCTGGATAGAGCTGGTCGAGAGTAATGGCGGTGAGGAAGCCCAAGCCGCCGAGGTTCACGGGAAGGATCGGGATCTCCCGTCCCGCAACCGCGCGGGCCGCGGCCAGCAGCGTACCGTCGCCACCCAATACGATCACTAATTGCGTGCCTTCAGGAACGTCATCCCGGGCGAGCCCTTCGTTACTTTTGAGATAGCGCGCTGACTCATGGTCCAGCCGAGTTTCAACGCCGCGCTCCTTCCACCACGCGACTAAGTCCGACAAGATGGTGGACGCGTGCGGAATACCGGGTTTGGAAATTACTCCGACTACTTTAATGTCTGGCATACAAGAGGAACTCCCGGTTGCCTTCCGCGCCCAAGATGGGGGAAGGAATAATTTGGGTGTGAAAGCCCAGTTGCTGCACAGCAGTTTCCACACGCTGACACGCCCGATGGTGCAAAGCAGGATCGCGAATAATTCCTCCCTTACCGACTTGGTCCCGTTCTAATTCGAATTGAGGCTTTACTAGAATAACCATCTCGGCGTCCGCGGCGAGCAAGCCGGTGAGCGCCGGTAAGATCATTGTGATGGAGATGAAACTGACATCGCAAACCGCAAGAGCGATGGGCTCGGGGATTTGATCGCGAGTGAGGTAGCGCGCGTTCACCTGTTCTTGGACGACCACTCGGGGGTCGTTGCGCAGTTTCCAATCGAGCTGGCCGGTCCCGACATCGATGGCGTAGACCCGCTTGGCCCCACGCTGCAGCAGGCAATCGGTGAAGCCGCCTGTGGAAGAGCCAACGTCGAGGCAGATTTTGCCGGTGGCTGAGATTGCGAAGTGATCGAGCGCCGCCTCCAGCTTCAATCCGCCCCGGCCCACGTAGCGCGGCTGTGTGAGTATTTCAATCTTCGCTGCAGGATCGATGTTCGCGCCGGCCTTGTCGGCCTTTTGTCCGTTGACCAGCACCTGCCCGGCCAAAATCAGCGCCCGAGCTTTTTCACGCGACTCTGCCAAGCCGCGGTCTACCACCAAAAGGTCGAGCCGGCTTCGGTTAGGCACGCCGGCGCACGATGAAATCGGCCAGTTCGCGCAAGCGCTCGGCGCGCTCGTCGAAAGGACGCAAAGCGAGATGCGCGGCCAGCCTTTCTTCTTCGGCCATCTCACGCGACCGCTCCAGTCCATACACCGCCGGAAAGGTGATCTTGTGCTGTTGTGCGTCCTTACCCGCGGTTTTTCCGAGCGCCGCCGAGGACTGGTCTACATCCAGCACATCGTCGACAATTTGGAACGCTAGGCCGACATGTTCGCCGTAGCAAGACAACGCGCGTAGTTGCTCCTGGTCGGCGCCCGCATAGATGGCGCCCATGCGCAGACTGGCGCGGAGCAGTGCGCCGGTCTTGGCACGATGAATGGCTTCGAGCAGCGCGGCATCGGGATGCTGGCCCGCGCCTTCGAGATCGCACACCTGGCCGCCGATCATGCCGCGAACCGTGCCCGCGGCGGTGGAGAGCTCCGCAACGACCGCGACTTTACGATTGTCGGGGCAATCCATTTGCGCCAGCACTTGAAACGCCAGCGTGAGCAGCGCGTCACCAGCCAGAATGGCGATGGCATCGCCGAATACTTTGTGACAGGTTGGGACGCCGCGCCGCAAATCGTCGTTGTCGAGAGCCGGCAGATCGTCGTGAATCAAGGAATAGGTGTGAATCAATTCGAGTGAGGATGCGCAGGATTCAATGCCCACCGGCGAGTCCGATACCGCTTCCGCCGCGGCCATGCACAGGATGGGACGAATACGCTTGCCGCCCGCGAACAGGCTATAGCGCATCGCTTTGTGGATGGATTCGGGAAGCGTCGATTCGGGCGGGACCCAACGATTGAGCGCATCGTCGACACGGGCCTGTTGCCGCGCTAAGTATTCGGCCAGCGTCATGCTTTGTCGGGCCTGAAAGGCTCTGCTTGGATTTTGTCGCCTTTGCGGATCAGCATTTCGATGCGCGTTTCGGCCTCTTCCAATTGCTTGCGGCAGCTTTCGCTCAACTGCATTCCTTTTTCGAACAACTCGAGCGCGCGCTCCAGCGGCAGCTCGCCGCTCTCCATTTCCTTGACGATCAGCTCGAGTTGCTGGAGTCCGGTCTCGAAGCTGGCCGCCGGTTTCTCTTCTGCGGGCATTTGTTCATTCTAGCGTTCACACCAGTGTGAACGCGGCACGCACGGAGTGCGTGCGCCACTATGAATTGGATTCGCGAAACATTACGGTGGAGCGGCTGATCTCGGCGAGCGATCGTGCACCGCACTGCTTCATGGTGAGAGCGAACTCGCCGTTGAGGATGTCAATCACCTTTTCCACGCCCGCCTGCCCGAATGCGGATAATCCCCAAATGTACGGACGCCCGATTCCAACCGCCTTGGCGCCAAAGGCCAATGCTTTGTAAGCATCGGTACCTCGGCGGATGCCACCGTCGACCATCACCGGGATGCGGCCAGCGGCTCCATCCACCACTTCGGGCAAGCACTCGATGGTCGCTCGATACGTCTCCGTGGCGCGGCCGCCATGATTTGAAACCAGGATGCCGTCGACGCCGTGCTCCACGCACAAACGCGCGTCCTCGCGGGTCTCGATGCCTTTTAAGACCAGCTTCATGCGCGTGGCCTTTTTCAACCGGTCGACGTAGGTCCAGTTGAAGACAGGAGAATTGATGGTGACGCCTTTCATGTCGATTCCGTCGAACATCGGCCGCGTATTGATGGCGCCGAACGGCTCGCCGTGACAACTGGCGCACTCCCGGTCGTCGATGCGGCGATAACGGGAAGCCATCTCGGTGTTTCGGCCAGCCAGCAAATCAATGGTCCAGGCCAGCACCGGGCAACCGGCGTCTTCGGCTCGCTTGACCACCTTCTCGGTAAAACTCCAGTTCGAAACTGCGTAGAGCTGATACCAGACCGGTCCGCCACGCGCCTTGATCACATCTTCCACACTGTGCGAGGTGACCGTCGATAGAATCTGTAGGGCCTTCTTCGTTTGTGCTGCCCGAGCCACGCCGATCTCGCCATCGGCATGAAACATTCCTTGCGCGCCCACGGGACACAGAAAGATGGGACTGTCCCAGGTGGTGCCGAAGAGCTCCACCCGCGTGTCAATTTTGCTTACGTCCACCAGCTTGCGCGGGCGCAATTGTATATGTTTGTATGCTTCGTGATTCAGGTCGCGCGTCAGGTTGTCATCCACGCCCGAGGCCATGTAGCCCCAGTGCGCGGCGGGAAGCGCTTTGCGGGCGGCGGGTTCAAAGTCCATCAGATCCAGCGCGTCTTTCGGGCTGGCGAGCACTTCATCGAGCGTGTGGGTCTGCCAGGCGCGAGCGGGCAGGGAAGCGAACAGCGGACTAGCCGCAAGAAACTTGAGAAAGGCCCTGCGATTCCGAAACTGCTGTTGTGGGGACGGCGAAGAAGGCGTCGCAATCATGACTGCTCATTCTATTACTTTCTGTGTAACCATAGGGTGCGGCCGGCGGTCCCATATACAATGCGGCACGGCGGGGACTCCAAGTGGAGGGTGATTGAAGTTTTGTTTTAAACACATCCAGCTCGCAAATGTCGCGATGCTCGCCGCATTTTATTCCTTATCCGCCACGATTGTTGTTGCCCAGGCTCCCGCTTCCCCTCCGCCGGTGCGAGAACCCTCCGATGACGCCGTGAGCGACGACCGCATTCTGGGTGTTATTCCGAACTATCTGACCGTCGAGGATCCGCGGCAGAAGGTGACGCCTCTGACCGTGAAACAGAAGTTCGGGTTATTCGCGAAGGAGACATTCGATCCGTTCACTTTTGTCTCTTCAGCCGCCGGGGCCGCGCTCTCACAAATAGATAACGACAATCCGAAGTACGGCCACGGCGCGGGTCCCTATGCCGAGCGCTTTGGCGCGGCAGTGGGCGATGTCACGACCCAAAACTTTTTCTCGGACGCTGTGCTCGCGTCGCTGCTGCATGAAGATCCCCGGTATTTCCGGAAGGGGCCGGAGTTCGGCGCTTGGTACCGCGTGGGTTACGCCTTGAGCCGCGTGGTGATTACACGGACGGACCGCGGGAGCGACCGATTCAATTATTCCGGGATGCTCGGAATGGGCCTGGGGATCGGGCTGTCGAACGCATACTACCCGGATAGCAGCGTCACGGGCGAAGAGGTGGCCACGCGTTTTGGCACCAGCTTGTTGGCGAACGCGCTGGGCAACCTCTTGCCCGAATTTTGGCCGGACTTTCATGAGAAATTCTTTCATCGAAAACCTCGGCCTGTGAGTCCGCCGTCTGCGCCGCCTGGAGGCTAAAATAAAGCCATGGCAGTCCCGCCGCTCCCGCCGCCTATTGCGCAACTCGGCCGCCAGCCGTTTTCTTTTTATCCTGCCATCCTCAACGCTGGACACAACGAGTGGATTTATCGAAGCGCGACGTGGTCCGATGTCCTGGTGCGGAACACAAAAAACAATGAGGAAGTCTCCGTGCCCCGCCGTTACGTGGGCGAGGTTTCGAGCGTGGATGGGCCGGTGATGATTGTTGGATTGCTGGCGGAACTGGAGTACCGGGCAGGTGTGGTGTGGCCAGCCGAACGCCGCGTGATCGAGATGCCGCGCGCGGTGGGGGGTGGTATGAATGAAGCGCCCCGTCCCCGCCTGACGCAGTCCCCGGCGGCGCGTGCTCCGGTGGTCGGCATTCGTTTGGAGAGCGAGAGAACTTCGCGCGTCGGCAAAGTGGCGGTGGGTGGCGTTGCGCTAGGCGTAGCCGGATGCGTACTCGCCATCAGCCTGTTCCGCGGCGGCGTGATCGGGACGCATGCGTTCTACACGCCAGTGCTTCAGGTAGATTTGCCGCTGACGCCGGAGGACGACTACGCAGCTGTGGTGCGTAAGTTAGGGCCGCCAGCCGCAGCGCGTTGGAGCTCAATGACGCCATACGCCGAGCAATTCGAATTGCTGGCTTATCCGCAACGTAGACTGTACGCGATCTTAATGGGGCGCGAGCGCGCGGATGCCCGCTATATCGGAGCGATGGATTGGAGCTGGCGTCCGGCACATGCGGTCGATCTTTCGGACAACCGGTCCAGTGCCGGCGTTCTGAGACATCTGCCGAGGTTTTAATCTTCGCTCTGCTGATACAATCCTCACCATGAAGAAGATCGCGGGGCGCATCGTGTGGGCCCTGATATCGCTGGTGGCAGCGTTCTTCCTGGCGGCGATCGCTGTGGATCGCGGCGAGCCGGTGAACAGCTTCTGGATCGTTCTCGCGGCCGCGTGCACGTATTTGGTGGGGTTCCGGTTCTATGCCCGGTTCATAGCCGCGAAGGTGATGGCCCTGGACGATCAACGCGCCACTCCCGCCGAGCGGCTGCGCGATGGCCACGATTATGAGCCAACCAACAAGTGGATCCTCTTCGGCCATCATTTTGCAGCCATCGCCGGCCCCGGACCGTTGGTGGGTCCGACGTTAGCGGCGCAGTTTGGTTATCTGCCGAGCGTCTATTGGATCATCATCGGGGCAGTGTTGGGCGGCGCGGTACAAGATTTCGTCATTTTGTTTTGTTCCATGCGCCGTGACGGCAAGACGCTGGGCCAGATGGCGCGCGACGAAATCGGCAAGACAGGTGGCATCACGGCGCTGCTGACGGTATTGTTCATCATGATCATTCTGCTGGCGGTGGTGGCGCTGGTGGTGGTGAATGCGCTCAAGGGCAGCCCCTGGGGGACATTCACCATCGCGGCCACCATGCCGATTGCACTTTTCATGGGGGTTTACCTGCGCTACTGGCGGCCGGGCAAAGTGCTGGAGTGCTCGACAATCGGCTTTGTACTGGTGATGGCCAGCATTTTCGGCGGACAAGCGGTAGCGAACTCGCCAGTGATGGCACCCTGGTTCACGCTATCGGCAACGTCGCTGGCAATCGCGATCATAGTCTACGGGTTCCTTTCGAGCGTGCTGCCCGTTTGGCTGTTCCTGGCGCCGCGCGATTACTTGAGCACGTTCATCAAACTGGGCGTGGTCGCGATGCTGGCGGTGGGTATCCTGGCGGTACATCCCACGCTGCAACTACCGGCGTTCACCCGCTTCGTGGACGGCACCGGGCCCATCTTCGCCGGCAAAGTGTTTCCGTTCGTGTTTATCACCATCGCGTGCGGGGCGGTTTCGGGATTTCACGCGCTGATCTCGTCTGGTACGACGCCGAAGATGATCGCGCGCGAATGGAACGCGTGGCCGGTGGGCTACGGGTCGATGCTGCTGGAGGGATTCGTCGCCATCATGGCGCTGATCGCCGCCTGCTCTTTGCAGCCCGGTGTTTTCTTTGCGGTAAATTCGCCCCCTGGAGTTGTGGGCGCAAGTCCGGCGGCAGCGGTCTCCACTATTTCGAGCTGGGGCTATCCGGTCACAGTGGCGGACATGACTAGGCTGGCGACCGACGCTGGCGAGAAGACGCTATTTTATCGGACCGGCGGCGCTCCATCGCTGGCACTAGGAATGGCGCACATTTTCTCCACCACCGGCGGCGGCAACGCGTTTCTTGGGTTCTGGTATCACTTCGCGATCATGTTTGAAGCGTTGTTCATCTTGACCATCATTGCGGCTGGAACGCGCGTGGGGCGGTTCATGCTGCAGGATCTGCTGGGACAGGCCTATCCGTCGCTGAAGCGATCGAACTGGCCGGGCGTGTTCGCAACCAGTGGCGTGGTGGTGTTGGCGTGGGGTTATTTTCTCTATCAAGGCGTGCGCGATCCGCTGGGCGGGATCAATTCACTGTGGCCTCTGTTTGGGATCGCAAATCAATTGTTGGCTGCGATAGCCCTGTGCGTGGGCACGACGATCTTCATCAAGATGCATCGTGCGCGCTATATGTGGATCACGGCCGTGCCGCTCGCCTGGCTGGTTGTAGTGACGTTTACTGCCGGGTATCAGAAAATCTTCTCGGATCAGCCACGTCTCGGATTCCTTTCGGAAGCCAGCCATTTGCAAAGCGCGATGGATGCCGGGACGTTTGCGGCCGGGAAGGTTGCCGAAGCACAGGGGCAGATTTTCAACGACCGGTTGGATGCCGCGGTATGCGGGATGTTTCTGATCATGGTCGCGCTTATTCTGGTGGACTCGGTACGGGTCTGGTTCCGAATTCTATCAGGCGCACGCGAAAGCACCATCGACGAGGCACCCTTTGTTCTGTCGCGGCTGCAGACGGAGGAATTATGAGAGCGTTCTTTCGCGGCGTAATGACGCTGCTGCGCGAGATTGCGGATGAGAACGCTTATGAGCGGCATTTGCGGGCGCATGGGCGCGTACATTCGGCCGAGGAGTGGCGTGTGTTCATCGATGAACGGCTGGCGCGGAAGTTCGCGCAAGGAAAGTGCTGCTAACTTAGTCCGCGCCTGTTTGGGTGCGAGGATCGAGCAACTCGTTGAGCCGATCCTCTGGAATGCCGCTGGTCTCGCGAGCTACCTCGCGCACCGTTCGGCCGCTGCGATAAGCCTCCTTCGCGATGGCCGCTGCTTTTTCATACCCGATTACTGGCGCGAGAACCGTACACATCGCGAGGGATTGCTCGACGAAGCCGGATGCACGTTCGATGTCGGCTTGCAGGCCTTCGATAGCGCGCCGGCTGAAGTTGCGTGACCCGGCGGCGAGCAAAGTAATGGATTCGAGAAGATCGTAAGCCATCACCGGCATCATCACGTTCAGTTCGAAATTGCCCGCCGCGCAGCACCATGTGATGGTGGCATCATAGCCAATCACCTGCGCGCAGGCCATGAGGAGGCTTTCCGCGATCACTGGATTTACTTTGCCGGGCATGATGCTCGATCCGGGCTGGGTTTCGGGCAGCTTCAATTCGCCGAGTCCGCTGCGTGGCCCGGACGCCAGCCAGCGAATATCGTTCGCGATCTTGGTGAGCGCAACGGCATAGGTCTTCAGCGCGCCACTCAAGAAGCTGACGGCATCCTTCGCGGCCTGCGCTTCAAAGTGATTTGGCGCTTCGCGGAATGGGAGGCCCGTGCGGGTGGCGATCTCGGCGATTGTTGCAGAAGCGAAACCGGGAACCGCGTTCAATCCGGTACCAATGGCGGTCCCCCCCAGGGGCAACTCATATAATCCATCGAGCGCGGCTTGGACTCGCTCCCCGCATTTCTCCACTTGCGCAGTGTAGCCAGAAAACTCCTGGCCGAGCGTCATGGGCACCGCGTCTTGCAGATGCGTCCGGCCGATCTTGACGATATCTTCGAACTCGCCGGCCTTCTTGCGGAGTGCAGCAGCCAGTTCATCCATAGCCGGCAGCAGGTCCTCGGTTACAAGCATTGCCGCCGAGACATGAATGGCAGACGGAATCACGTCGTTGCTGGATTGCCCACGATTGACGTGATCGTTGGGGTGCGCACCGGCCAGGTGTCCGATCACCTCGTTCGCGTTCATGTTGGTGGACGTTCCGCTGCCGGTTTGGAAAATGTCGACGACAAACTGAGCGTCGTGGTCGCCCTCGGCCACGGCATCGGCGGCCTTTTCGATGGAGGCAGCGAGTTCGGGCGGCAATTGGCCCAGCCGTCCATTTACTCGCGCGGCAGCGCTCTTGATCAACCCAAGAGCGCGAATAAAGGATCGTGGGAAGCGCAGGCCGCTGATCGGGAAATTCTCAACGGCCCGCTGCGTCTGCGCGCCATAGAGCGCATCGGCGGGAACCAGCATTTCGCCCATCGTGTCCCGCTCGGTGCGATATTCCACTCCGCGGCCCTATGGGGTGGCTTTCGGTTTCCCGTCGGTGTCGAACACCTGCACGGTGCCGTACTTGTCGAGCACTGGTTTGAGCTTGGCCGCGTCGCCCACTGCGACGATCTGCAGATCGTCGGGCACGATGTATTTGCGTGCCACGCGTTGAACCTGCTCGGCCGTGATGGCCATAATCTTGGCGGGATAAGTATCCCAGTAATCCGCCGGCAAGTTGTAGACCTTGAGCGCGATCGCATAGTCCAACAACTCGTTCGGGTGCTCGAGAGTGAGTGCAAAACCCGCGACGATGGAGCGCTTGGTCTCTTCGAGCTCTTTTTCAGGCACAGGCTTGTCGCGAATGCGGTCAATTTCGTTCATGAACTCGGTCATCGCACCGCCCGTGGCATCGGTTCGCATACTGCCTTCGGCGATCCAGGGACCGGCGTAGCGCCGCGCCACCAGCATGCTATAAGCGCCGTACGTATAGCCATGCACTTCGCGCAGATTCATGAACAGGCGGGCAGCCGCTCCACCGCCGACAATACGATCCATCACCACCATCGGGATGTAGTCCGAATCCAACCGGCTGATGGCGATGTTGCCGATCTCCACATCGGTCTGCACGGAGCCCGGCCGATCCACGAGAAAAACCTTACGGCCGCTGGCTGGTTTGGTGGCCGTGGGTAGACCAACTTTGCTGGGGCCGGCCTTCCATCCACGGAGCGCGGAAAACATTTCGGTGACTTGAGCGGGCGTGATATCGCCTGCAATTCCCAGAATGGCGTTCTCGGGCACATATCGGGTGGCGTGCCATTCGGCAAGCATGGCCGGCGTAATTTTGTCGAGAGCCTGCAGTGTGGGCGATGTGACAGCGGCGGGATGATCGCCATAAACTGCCCGGCTGAAACGCTCCTGCATCAGGAACCCTGCGGTGGAGCGCTGCTGCTGCAACTGCACTTTCGTGCGTTGCTTCAGCTTGTTCAGCTCGCTTTCCGGGAACGAAGGATTCAGCAGAATATCGGACGCAAGCGGGATCCACTGGGCGGCATTGTCGCTCAGGCCCGAGGCGGTGAACGTCGCGGTCTCAGACGCCCACGGCGCTTGCGCTCCGATCATCGCGCCGAGTTCATCGGACTGTTCCGCAATCTGCTTGCTGGACCGCGTCTTGGTGCCTTCCTTCAACATAGCGGCGGTGATGTTGGCCAGGCCAGGCATGTCGGCGGGATCGTTCAGCGCGCCCGCACCCAGAATGTTCAGCCGTGCGGTCACCAGCGGCAGCCTGTGGTCTTCCAGCACCAAGACGGTGAGGCCGTTGGGAAGCGTCATCTCCGTGGGCCTGGGAAGCGTGACGCGAAGAACCTGATCCGAGACCGGCGCTTTATTCTTGCGCTCCACCTTACTGAGCGGAATCGCCTTGGAACCGGGATCCTGGGGAACCTGCGCGAACGAGAGGGCAAACGCCGCGATCAGCGCCGCGGACCATCGCATTGTAGATTGATATGTCATGAGATGCTCCTAGTTCGCTGTCTTGGACGCCGTCTCAGCCTTCGGCTTGGGTAACGTCGTCACTACTGTGCGATTTTCCTCGGTCAAATACGTTTTCGCCACGCGCTGGAGGTCGTCTTTGCCGACTTCCTGGATCCTGTCGAAACGCGTGTTGATCAGGTTCGGATCGCCGTAGATGACCGCCATCTCTCCGATGACGTAGGCGCGGTATAGCGTGCTCTGCAGTTCCTGAGCGGTTTGATGGCGCTCCATCATGTGGACTTTCTGCAGCTCCCAGTCGGCGATGGGTTGAGACTTCACACGCTCCAGTTCGGCATAGACCGCTTTTTCGACTTCCTTGAGATCTTTACCGGGCCGCGCCAGCACGACGACGTTGAATGTCGAGGGACCCTTATGCTCTTCGATATAGCAGAAGACGTTGACGGCGAGTTCCTTGTTCTTCACCAGGTCTTGATAGAGGCGCGAGGATTGCCCGCCGCCCAAGGCTGTGGAAAGAACGTCGAGGGCGTAGACATCGCCAGTATTGCCGGGAGGCGTCTTGAACGCGATGTCCAGGCGCGGCACCTGAGCGAAAGGATCCTCGATGGTCTTCTGCCGCTCGGCGGTTTGTTTGGGCTCCGCCAAGTCGGGGACCGGCGGCACCGGCTGCGCGGGAATAGCGCCGAAATACTTCTTGATCTTTGCCAGCGCTTCGGCGGGCTCGAAGTCGCCCACTAAAGTGAGCACTGCATTATTCGGTGCGTAGTAAATGCGGAAGAAGTCCTGGACATCTTTGATGGTGGCGGCATTCAGATCCTGCATGGAGCCGATCACCGAGTGTTTGTTGGCGAAGTTATCGTAGACCAGGCCTTGTAAGACTTCCGAAGTCTCCCCGTACGGCTGATTGTCGACGCCCAGCCGGCGCTCTTCCTGCACGGCGTTGCGCTGATTGTCCAGGTTCGCCTGGTTCACCGCGAGCGAACGCATGCGGTCGGCTTCCAGGAACAGCCCGAGATCGAGCTGGTTGGAGGCGAAGGACTCGAAGTAATTGGTGCGGTCCTCCGTAGTGGTGCCGTTCATGTTGCCGCCATTGTTCTCCACCAGGATCATGTGTTCGCCCTTGCCCACGTTCTCCGATCCTTCGAACATCATGTGCTCGAACAGGTGCGCGAACCCGGTGCGGCCGGCATGTTCGCTGTGGGAGCCCACGTTATAGGTGATGGAGATCCCGTAAGTTGGCGCGGAATGGTCCACCGACATGACGATTCGGAGTCCGTTGTCGAGCTTGTACTGTTCGATTGGAATTCGGAGAGGTTTTGGCGCGGTCTGGGCTTGCGATAAGAGCGAACCGGCCAGAAGCATGGCAGTTGCGGCGATGCGCATATGTGACACTATTTTACCCACACCTTAAAGACGTGCCAGATTCCCAATTGTTAATCTAATTCTTAGACCATGCGCGTGGCGGTTACTTTCGGGAACGAGATCCGGGTTGGCCCTTATGAACAAGCCCTGATCGAGGCTGGCATCCAGGCGGTTCGGAATCCGGATTCGCTCGATTCGCTGGATGGTTTGCTGCTCAGCGGCGGCGCCGACATCAACCCGAAGCAGTATGGGCAGCAAAACGCCGGGAGCGACGAAGTGGACGATCTCAGGGACGAACTGGAGATCCGGCTGCTTCAGGAAGCGCTGGCCGCCGATATTCCCGTGCTGGCGATTTGCCGTGGGTTGCAGCTCTTCAACGTAGTCTCGGGAGGCACGCTGGTCCAGCATTTGCCTTCGTCCGACGTGCATCGCCAGCGGCCTAAGAATGCGGAACCGGGCAAGCATCCGGCGGCGCACCGGGTTCGTGTTGCGGCGAACACCCGATTGGCACAAATTGTAGGCGCCGGGGAGCTTGAGGTGAACTCGCGGCATCATCAAGCTATTGACCGCTTGGGTGAAGGATTGGTCGTATCCGCCACGGCCACGGATGGCGTGATTGAGGCGATCGAAAAGCCCGAGGCGGCATTCGCGGTCGCGGTTCAATGGCACCCGGAAGATCGCATCTTCACCAGCGCCGCGGATCGCAAGCTCTTTGAGGCTTTCGCGGCGGCACTTAGTGACCAATCGGGGACTAGCTCGCGGGCCGAACGTCTCGCAGCACTGCGGCCCAGTTCGTAAATCCGCGGTCCGCGCCGTAGAGATCTTCTTCCACGGAAAAGGCGGCATCGATGGAACCACTCGCCGGGAAATCCGAGGCGCGCCCGGCAAAATTCCAAGCCTTGGGGAAGAGGCTGCGGCCGTCTTGCCGCAGGTGTACGCGCAGATGCTTCTCTTTCATGACCACCGGTGCGCCGGCCACCTCAGCGCCCAGGACGGCCAGCATCGGCGCGGGATTTCCAAACCCGAACGGCGCCATCCCGAGTAACTCTTCGACGGCTGGGCCGGTAGTAAGATCGCGCAAACTCACCGTGGCGTCGATCGCCAACTGCGGCTGAAAATCGGCGGGCGTGAGCCGCGTTGCGGCATACGAGTTCAAGCGGCGGCGAAACTCTGGAACCTGGTCCACGGCGAGGCTGACGCCGGCCGCCTGGCGATGGCCGCCGAAGCGAGTAAACAGATCGGGCATGGATTCCAGCGCGTCCAGCAAATGAAACGGTGCGATGCTCCGGCCCGATCCTTGCGCTTGGCCATCCTCCTCGCTCAGGACGAACACCGGGCGGTAGAAGCGCTCCACCAAGCGGCTGGCCACGATGCCGACCACGCCGCGATGCCAGTTGAGCCCGGAGAACACCAGCACCGTTTGATCGTCGGTGACGGGCACGCCCGCGCATTCCTCCAGCACCAGGCGGACGATCTCGGCCTCGGTATCGCGGCGCTCCTGATTGAGCGAACGGAGCTCGGAGGCGAGCCGATGGGCGTACTCGGGGTCGTCCGTCAGGAACATTCGAATCACATTCTGTGCATCGTCCATGCGTCCGGCGGCGTTGATGCGGGGTGCGATCTGGAAGGCCACCTGGCGCGCGCTGGGCGAGCGGCCATTCATGAGTCCGGAAAGCTCCAGGATGGCCCGCAAGCCTGGGTTTTTGGACTGATTCAGCCCCTCCAAGCCATGTTTGACGATGACTCGGTTCTCGCCCACCAGCGGCACCACGTCGGCCACGGTGGCGATGGCCACCAGCTTCAGGAAGGACTTCATTACGCGCGCCAGCTTCTCCGCCGGCCAGCTCAGCGTGGCGAGCAGTGCGTGAACCAGCTTGAACGCAACACCCGCGCCGCACAGGTTCTTGTCCGGATATCCGCAGTCGCGCCGATTCGGATTTATCACGGCGAGCGCAGGCGGAAGCTCGGCGTCCGGTAAATGATGATCGGTTACGATCACATCGATGCCGCGGTCGCGCGCTTCCCGCACTACTTCGGAAGCGCGAATGCCGGTGTCCACGCTAATGATCAGCGCGATGCCCATCGCCGCGGCGCGCTCGATGACGTCGGAGCGCATTCCGTAGCCTTCTTTCAAGCGATGCGGAACATGAAAGCTGGCTTCTCCGCCCGCCATCTCGATGGCTTTCTTCAAAATGACAACGGAGACCGTTCCGTCGACGTCATAGTCGCCGTAAATCAGGATCTTCTCTTTGGCCTGGATGGCGGCTTTGATCCGCGCCACGGCTTCCCGCATTCCGGTGAGCAGGAGCGGATCGTGCAGATGTCCCAGGTGGGGCATCAGGAAGCGGAGGGCGGCGTTGGGATCGCTCCAGCCGCGGCTTACTAACACACTGGCGGTAACGGGCTGAATTCCGAGTTGGCTAGCCAATTCTCGTGCGGCTGGCGCATTGGTCTCCGGGATCAGCCAGCGGGAAAATGGCATGTTGAAAACGACTAGACGTCCTAGTTTCTTGAAAAATAGCCGCTGATGGGCGAGTCGTCATCACCATCATTGGGATCTGGAACCAGGAGCTGGATGTCGTCCACAAGCTCCGAGAACTCGTCGAACCATTCGGTGCGGAGGTCGAACAGATAAACCCGGCCTTCATGGTCGAAGGACAACTCGATGGCGCACACCGAGCCTTCGTAAGCGCGCAAATCGTTCAGTTGCTCTTCGTAGCGCCGGGACTCTTGAGGAGGCAATTCGCAAGCGTGCAGCTTTTCGAGGGCCTCGTCGATTTGGTCGGAGAAAAACTCACGCTGATGAAAGACTATGAGTCTGGAGCCAGCCGCGCGCGCGGATTGGACGAACAGGCGATAGTCCGGATACTGCTCGCAATCCCAATAGACCGCCGGCGCCGACTCAAGGGGGCGAGAGTACCCGTAGAACACGGCCAGCCCCGCTTCTTCGAGGTAGAGCTCAATTTCGGGCTTCAGAATATCCAGGTTCGGTTTCATCGATGCAGGGCACGCTATCAAACCCTACACGGTATCACACGGAGCGTCGTTTATTTCGCTCCCTATGGTCGCGGCTCTGTAAGTGCCTGTGAGCGCGTAGCGCCGATTCTGAGCCGCGACTACAGGAAGCCGTGCCGAACGTCCATGCCGGCGCCGGATGCAATCGCGCGCGGGGTTCCGTTCGGTTCCGCTCCAGCAATGCGCGAATGCCGGAGCCGACGCCGGAAAGAAACTCGGGCAATGTGGGCGGCTTGGCGATGTAGGCGTCAGCGCCGAGTTGCAGCGACAGCGCCCGATCGGTCTTCGACTGGGACGAAGTAAGAATCAGCACCGGAACCGCATCCAATTGTTTGAGGCTTCGCACGTGCTTCAGGATTTCGAGGCCCGTAACCCTGGGAAGATTCAGGTCGATGATAATGATGTCCGGCAGGCGTCCATCGCCAATTTGAGAGAGCGCCTGGATGGCTTCCTCGCCGTCCTGGCAGCGTTGCATCTGGACCGGGATGCCCTGCGAACGCAGGGCTTCTTCCACCAGGAACACATCGGGATCGTTATCTTCGACGATGAAAACGTCTGCGGGCTGGCCTGAAGTTGCCATCGACAGGGCCGCGGTGCGGGGAACCGCGTAAGTAGATCATAACATGCCCATTATTATTTCCATTCCGGAAACGGATTAATGCGGCCGCGGCGCGAATCGCGGATCAGGTCTGGCACGCGACGCCGGCGCGACATGAGCTTTTCAAGCACGGTCTGGAGCGCGGCGGCATCCTCGGCCAGCCATTCGGGCGGAATCTGCTTCTGAGCTGTATCGACCACTTCTTCGGGAAAATTCACCAGACGGTCGAGCCAGGGTTGAAAGTCGTCCCAGCCCCGGACTTTCCGATAGACGCTGGGCCTGAAGTAAAGGCCCTGCAAGGGCGAATCCGGAAACGTCCAATGCGGTCCGTCGAACACGTAGCCGTGGTCCATCATGTACGCTACGAATCCGGCGCGAGGGGCAGGTTCGCTGCCGGAGGGCGACCATTGGCGCAATCGGGCGCGAAAGAAGATGGACTGCCGGGCGTCGGCATTGCCAATCCACTTATCGAAAGCCAGGACGCCCAGAAACTCACTGGCATTCACCACCTTGTCGAGCAGCGCATCCGGCAGAAAGTCGTAGACCATGACTTTGCCGGGGTCGCCGGGGTAGCGCGACCCGAAGTGCCAGCCGGGCTCCACCGGTTGATGCCGCGAGCCCAGTTGGATGTAAATCTCGGGATTCACTTCGAGAAATTGCGTCGAGAGATTGACGATGGCGGCTTCGGGGGTCGAGATTTGGAGGAAATTCAGGAAAACCGAAGCGATCCATTCATTGATCAGAATCCGGCGATGCTGAGGATTATTACGAAATTTGACGACGTAGAAATGGCCGTTGTCGCATTGGAACAGATGCGCCTGGGCTCCGCCGCGCATCTTCCGGATCAGGCGTGTGGCTTGAACCAGCATCAGGAGAGCAAAGGATCATTCTAAGTGCTGATGGCATCCTGCGCTTGCGGCCTCCAGTTGAGGCACGCGGTTCTGAGACCGTCTACACTAGAGAGTTGCCGCCAGTGTGGCGACGATACCAAACCAAGGATGAATGACTGATGCCTGAAGATAGTTCCAACGCTGTCCCTCCCGCACGCAACACGGACGAGATTGCTCTGGAGATGATGAAATTCGTAGCCGTGACCACGGGGTACGGCAAGGGAGGCAGCGCGGCGGGTTTCGCTGGCAAGGGATCGAAGTCGCCCGAAGAGTACGCCGAAGCTTTGCTGCAACTGTTCGAACGTTGCAGAACAATAGTCAACAAGGAAAAAGCTTAAGGAGAGAACTAGCCTGCATCGGACCGCCGCAGCCAGAATCGATCGGCTGCGGCGGTCAGTGCCTTTCAAACCCAGGCGGCTACTTCTTTTTCTTAGCGGACTTTTTCGCGGTCTTCTTAGCCGCTGACTTCTTGACAACTTTCTTGGCGGGCGCCTTTTTCTTCGCAGCTTTTTTGGCGGGAGCCTTTTTCTTAGCAGGGGCCTTCTTGGCAGCCTTGGCCGCTGTCTTCTTTACCGCGGCTTTCTTCGCAGGGGCTTTTTTCACCGCTTTGGGTGCAGCGGCTTTCTTGGCAGGTGCTGGAACCGACTTTGCCGTGGCTTTCTTTACGGGTTTCTTTTGCGGCGGCGCCTCGCCGGCCGGGAACAGGGGAGTTGGGACGGGGTGGGGAATTGCATGGACCGGCTCGGGAACCGGTTTTGTCAAATCGTCGTCGTCTTCATCTTCCGGACCGTACTCGCCGACTTCGGTGGTTACATCGATTTGTTCCTCTTCGTATCCGAAATCGTCGTCGTCATCCGCGGTGAAGCGCAAGCTATCAACCATTATTCGTGCCTCCTGTTGGGCTAACCACACCCTAGAATAACTCGTTTTCCTCGGAAGGCAAGACCCAACTGCGCACTTTTTGGCGAGAGGAATCGGGGGTCTTTCGCCAGCGATTGCGGCCCCTTAGAGAGAAAGCGACGGACGCGATTAGTTGGCTGTGGCGTGATGCTTCGACGCGAGGCTTGCGGTGCGATAGGCGCTGGCATGAACGCGGCGGGCGGGCGTATTGACAGGCGTCCGGCGCGCGGCCAGGCCGCTCTTCGCGGAGGCCCTGCGTGACAGCTTGCCGTGCGAGCTGGAAACCACACCGCGCGCAGTTACGCGCGAAAGCCGGAGCGAGCTCGGAACCACCAGCAGGTCTCCCGCTATCGGCGCGTCCGCACCGGGCGCGTTCACGGCAACACGTTCGTTAGCGGACGTTAGCGCAGCCACCGGCGTGCCATAGCGGCGCGCGATCTCGGCCAACGTTTCTCCCGGCACCATGCGGTGGATGCGCCAGTCTGCCCGATGACTGGCAGGCACCAGATCCAGGGCCGTCATGACTGTCGCAAGCGTCCCTTTGGGAACTCTCAATTGATATCCGGCCGGTGCGGCTGATTTCAGCAGTGCAGGATTCAAATCCTGGATCTCCGATGCCGGGCGGTCCGCCGCATCCGCTATCAGAGCCAAACTGGTGGGGGTGTCCAGTTGAACGGTCTCGTACTCCACCGGGCGGTCGGCTTCCAGGTTCTCCAGATCATAGTCCTTGGGGTTCTTGGCCATGATCGTCAGAGCCACGATCACCGGGACGTAGTTGGCGGTTTCTTTGGGTAGAACATTCAAACGCCGCAATTCCCAGAAATCCGCATAGCCGGTCCGCTCCACGGCGCGCTGCACGCAGCCGGGGCCACAGTTGTAGGCGGCCATCGCCAGATACCAGTCGCCGAACATGGCATACAGATCGTGCAAATGGCGGGCGGCAGCCCGGGTGGCCTTCTCAGGATCCAATCGATCGTCGGTACCCGGAGTCTGCAATAGCCCGTACTGGCGGCCTCGGAACTGGACAAACTGCCACATCCCGACGGCCTGCTTGTTGGAGCGAGCGCGGGGCAGAAAGCCCGACTCCACTTGCGCCAGGTAGATCAATTCCTGCGGCACTCCCTCATCGTCGAGAATCCGCTGGACCAGGGGGCGATACCGCCCGGAACGGCGCAGGCCGCCCAGGAGGACCTTACGACCCCGCTCGGTGGAAAAGTAATGCACGTAGCTTAGTACCGCATCGTTTTCCTGGAGAGGCAGCTGCGAGACCGTCGCTTCGATTTCTTCCTTCACCTTGGGCCGCAGGTTGGGATCGGTGGGGAAGGTCATATCGAGAATACTGTCGATCGGCGACTTGTCGTAGACTACTTCCGGCTGATCGCTCGCAGCGGCGCCTAATCCCTCCAGGTCGTAATGGTAGATGGTGTCGGCGATCTGGTCGAGTTCGCTTTCCAGCCGTGGACGATCGGGAAGACTGTCCGGGGCCGAGAGGAGCACATCGAGCGCGGCATCAAACTCGCGCCTCGCGCTTGTGACGTCACTCAATTGATAGAAGCGCTTGCCTGCTTCCAGATGCTCGCGCGCCTTGGTCACGCGGCTGTCTACCTCCGCCAGGTGAGACGCCGAGGCTAAGGCCCGCTGGACCAAGTCGGGAGTTTCGCTGGCATAGAGGTTGATAGGGACTTGCGGTGGGGCTTCAAAGCTTGGCTCGATGGGGGCCGGAGTGGAGGGAAGGAAAGAAAGTTTGAAGGCTGGTTGCTTGGTAGCGCAACTGCTGGTTAGCAGCGCGAGCAAAAGACTGAGTCCGGCCACGCGAGCCGGTGAGCGGTGACTTGGAGTCATCAATATCCGTATTCTTGTAACGCTCTATTAAAAGTCAGAACTAGAATCTATAATAGCCCAGCGGCAGCGTCAAGCTCATTCTTCCAACCGGCATAGTAATCTACAATACACAACACGCCTGGCTGAACTACTTTCTTGATCGGCGGGTACAGCCAATACTGTAGCGCGGAAGTTTTGGGGTCGTGTTGTCACCGCCTTCGAGGTGTCGAAGGTTCTAAGGTCACGATGCTGGCCGGTGCGCTACGATTCTACTGAATGGCTTTCATCGCGGTATCGGGTGAACCGGGATGCCGGCACGAGGAGCTGGCCCGCATGGCCGCCCAGCGGTTGCAGGGCGAGCTGGTCACGGAATCTGTCCTGGACAAGATGATCGCCGGCCAGTTCGGAGACGCGAGCCAGGTAATTCCCGGCAAAGCCTGGCGACCTCTGGCGGCCTCGATCCTGGCCACGCTCGGGATGGAGCATGTGCATGTAGTGGTGTGCTGCACGGGCGCGGAGATGCTGGCGCGAGATCTGCCGGCGGTGTTCCGATTTCACCTGGTGGCGCCAGAATCGATGCGGCTGGACAATCTGGCGTCCGATTGCCGGCTGACGCGTCCCGGCGCCAAAACGCGTTTGCAAAAGCTGGCGGCTGCCCAATCCCAGACTCGCAAGCTGCGTTTCGGGCAAAAGGCCAGTCCATCGACCAGCTTCGACCTGATAGCGAATGCGCAGGCGATGGGGCCGGCCGAGATGGTGGACCTTCTAATATCGGCTGTGAGATCGCGAAGCTTGCCGGAGGCGGGTCCGCTGTCGGCCCAGGCGGCCGCAAAGGTGCAGTTCGAAGTCCGGCTGCAACTAGCAAGATTTGGTATTGTGCCGCCGGATCGGGTTCGTATGGAGCGCAAACCGTTCGGCCATCCAAGCGAAGAGGTGTTCGCTAATCTGCTGGACTTCTACCGTATTGCATGGGACTACGAGCCGCGCAGCTTTCCGTTGCAGTGGGACAAGGACGGCAAGGTATCGGAAGCCTTCACGCCGGACTTCTACCTACCGGAGTTCGATCTGTACGTGGAGCTGACCACTATGAAGCAAGCCAACGTGACCAAGAAGAACCGCAAGATCCGGCTGCTGCGGGCCATCTATCCGCATGTGAACATCCAGGTTTTCTATCAAAAGGATGTGCAGGATCTGGTGATGAAATACAGGTTGCCGGAGCGACTTGCACGCTAGTATGCCGGCGATCGAACGCGTCCTTTTCACTGAAGAGGAGATCAATCATCGGATACGGCAGGTAGCCGGGGAGATTTCGGTGGACTATGCGACCCGCGAACTGAAGCTGGTGGGCGTGCTCAAGGGTTCGGTGTTTTTTCTGACCGCCCTGGCACGCGAGTTGACGGTTCCGGTGACGGTGGATTTTTTGGGTATTTCCAGCTTCCGTCATTTACAGCCGGCGCCTGGCATGGGGCCGGGGCCGCAGGGCGCGCCGGGAATGGTGCGCATCTCCAAGGACTTGGACGAGAGCATTGAAGGCGAGGACGTCATGCTGGTAGAGGACATTGTCGATACCGGTTTCACCACTCGCTATTTGCTCCAGCACCTGACCGGGCGCGCTCCGAAATCGCTAACGGTGTGCACGTTGCTGGATAGGACGCCGCGCCGTATCGTCCAAATTCCCCTGGACTACCGCTGTTTTGAGATCCCGGATCGATTCGTGGTGGGCTTCGGACTGGACTACCGGCAGTTGTACCGGAATTTGAAGTATGTCGCGGTGTTGAATCCGGAGGCCTGAGAGAGAGGGCCTCGCAGCGCTAGTGGCTGGTGGCTAGTGGCTGGTGGCCGAAGACTCTGGCACCGCCGAGGAAGGTTTCGAGCACTTCGATCTGGCCGGTTGCTTCGTCGAGACGGAAACGGACCAGATCGGCGCGATCGCCGGGATTGAGTCCGCGCTGCCGCGAAGCGACTCGGCCGACGCGGGCGGGATTCCGGGTGGCAAGGGTTGTGGCTTCGCGCAGGCTGAGGCCAGCGGTCCGCATCACGTTCGATATGGCCTGGTCCATTCGCAAGGCCGAACCGGCCAAACGTGTTCCACCCGCCAAGCGCACGCTTCCATCAGCGTGCAGCTCGACGTCGACTTCGCCCAGCCGATAGCTGCCGGGAAGGCATCCGGCGGGCATCACCGCGTCGGTCACCAGGATGGACCGCTCCAGTCCCTTGGAGCGCAAGGCGACGTTCAAGAACGACGGCGGCAGATGAAATCCATCGACGATGAAGCTGGCCGCCAGGCGATCCTCGGCCAGCTGCTGCCAAAGATAATTGGGATGCCGGGGCAGGACGGCGTCGGCTCCATTGCCCAGATGGGTGGACAGCGTTGCACCGGCGCTGACCGCGTCTGCGATCTGAGAAGCGGAAGCGCGAGTGTGGCCGATACTCGCGACCACACCCTTTTCGACAATCTTTTCGATGAAGCGGGGGGCTTCTGGCCATTCCGGCGAAAGCGTCACCAGGCGAATGTGGCCGTTGGCGGCTTCCTGGAAGCGAAGGAATTCCGTGAGATCGGGCGGCCGAACCCAGCGCGCCGGATGCGCGCCGCGCGGTCCATCGTCTGGAGAAATATAGGGGCCTTCCAGATGGAATGCCTCCATCGCAGACCCTTCCTGGATGGATTCTTTGGCATTCGCGAGATTGCGCAGAGCCGCGGTTATGTTCTCCGGCGATCCGGTGATCACGGTGGGAAACATTCGAGTAACACCGGTGCCGAAGAGCGCACGAATGGAGTGCGCGATCTGCTCATGAGTGGATGCCGGAGAGTTGTAATCGACGCCGGCGAAGCCATTGACCTGCAAGTCGATCCAGCCAGGCGAGATAAACACTCCATCGCTCAGGGGCCGAATCAGGTGATCGACGATGGTGATGGCGCGATCAAAAGAGACTTCAACCGATGCGCCACTGGAAACATCCACTCCCTTCGCTTTCATGTCTCTGACATTTCCTTCGGGCACCGATTTATACACAAGTTTCCCACAGGCGGCCGGGCGCTAAGTGCAAGATTTATAGGGCGGCAAAAAGCTGTTGAAAACAGGGGAAATGCCCCGTAATAAAGCTGGCGCGAATCGAAAACGCCTGCTAAAACAGAATGCATGATCCCCTGCGAGTGTGGTTCCGGCGGTTAATCTCGGGGGAGGTGGCCGTCGGAATCGCACTTGCGGATCGTCCTTCCGCTAAGTCCGAGGCTTTTCCGGAGAAGCCTATTAGCCCGTGGCTCAAACAGTCACGGGCTCGTTTTTTGTAATGCGCGTCAACCAGCCGAACCGATCGGGCGCGTTGCCCTGCACGATGTCAAAAAACGCTTTCTGGAGTTTTTCGGTGATCGGACCGCGCGACCCTTTGCCAACCGTGATGCGATCCACCGAACGGATGGGCGTGATCTCGGCAGCCGTACCAGAAAAGAAGACTTCGTCGGCGATGTAGAGCATCTCGCGCGGGATCAAGGTCTCCACCACGGGAGTACCAAGCGATGCCGCCAGTTGCATCACCGAGTCGCGCGTGATGCCGGGTAGTACCGAAGCCCCCAGCGGCGGCGTGAGTATCTTGCCATCGCGCACCACGAAGACGTTTTCACCGGAGCCTTCGCTTACATAGCCCGAGGCGTCGAGCGCGATGCCTTCGGCATAGCCGTTCAAATGCGCCTCCATGCGGATGAGCTGGGAATTCATGTAGTTTGCGCCGGCTTTGGCCAGCGCGGGCAGGGTATTCGGCGCAATGCGAGTCCAACTGGATACGCAGACGTCCACGCCCTCGGCGAGCGCTTCTTCTCCCAGATATTGGCCCCATTCCCAGCAGGCGATGTAGGTTTCCACGGGATTCGCGAAGGGCAGAACTCCGACGTCGCCATAGCCGCGCAGCACCAGCGGCCGGAAATAGCAGGAATCCATCTTATTGACGCGCACCAGTTCACTCATGGCGTCGGCAAGCTCGCCGACTGTGTGCTTCACTTCGATACGATAGATTTTGGCGGAATCGAGCAAACGGCGGATGTGTTCGCGCACCCGGAAGATGGCCGGCCCAGAGGGCGTAGCGTAACAACGGATGCCTTCAAACACGGAGCTGCCGTAGCTGGTGACGTGGGCGAGGACGTGGATTTTGGCATCGTTCCAATCGATCAAGCGGCCGTTATGCCAAATCTTCTCCGTGGGCTTTAACATGCCTAATTATAGCGTTAGAACGGGGTTAGGCACATCACTCGGCCTGCTTTGCGCGGCGCTGCTGCTGGCGTTGCCGGGCCTGGCGCAGCTGCAGCAACTCCGGCCCGGGTTCAACCTGTTCTCAGCTCAACAGGATGTGCAATTGGGACAAGAAGCAGCGAGGGAAGTGCCGAAACAAATGACGGTGCTGCGCAATCGCGATGTAGACGCCTACTTGGGTGTGCTTTTGCGCAAGCTCGAAAAGTCTCCTTACGCGCGCACGCTCAACCGGGACGGTTCGCGCGGCGAGTTGTTTCCTTTTAGTATTCAAGCGCTGAACGACCCCAAAATCAATGCCTTCTCACTGCCCGGCGGGCCCTTGTTTATTAATACCGGCGCGATCCGCGCGGCGGACAACGAGGCGCAATTAGCGGGTGTGATCGCCCACGAAATGTCGCACGTGGTTCTGCGGCACATGACGAATCAGGCATCCAAGCGCGAGCTTGTGGCGCTGCCGGCGGTGCTGGCGGGCGCAGTGGTGGGTCATAGCTTGCTGGGGCAACTGGCGCAGCTCGGGATCGTGTTCACTGCAAATTCGGCATTGCTAAAATTTTCAAGAACTGATGAGTCGGAGGCGGATTACAACGGCGCCGAGATAATGGCCGACGCGGGATACAATCCCATCGAGATGGCGCGTTTTTTTGAGAAGCTGGAGGACAAGGCCGGGCGCGCCGGCACGATCGAACAGTTTTTGTCGGATCATCCGAACCCGGGAAACAGGATTGCGGCCATCGGCGATGAGGTGCGGGAAATGCCCAGGCGGAATTATGTGGATGATGAGACCGGCCAGTTTCTACACCTGCGGGATGTGGTTCGGAGGCTGCCCGTGCTGCCGCCCCGTGACGGAGCGCACGAGGAAGGGGCCGGTTCGGTTCCGGACAGAGGTCCTAGCAAAGAGCGGGCGACCTTTGACGGACGCTCGTTTTCGCTGCGGTATCCGGACAATTGGCAGGTGCGGCGTGGAGACAAGCCGGATGCGGTAACGATCGGGCCGCAGGGCGGCGTGCTACCGGCGGCGGTGGGTTATGGACTGCAAACGAACTATTTCGCGGGCGACACGGAAGCTTTGATCCGGAGCTTGCAGCGGGCGAATCCCGATATGCGGATCGCGCGAGAGTCGCGGAACATTGACGTAGATGGACAGCCGGGGGCGCTCCATACGCTGGATTCAAAGTCGCCTTACGGTGGCGGCGAAGTGGACGTGCTAGTGACGGTAGCGCGTCCAGAGGGGCTGTTCTATATCGTGTTCATTGCGCCAAAGGCGGATTTCGAGAAGATACAGCCGACGTTTGAGGATGTGCTGCGTTCGGTGAGGCTTCGCTAAAACCCGCAAAAGCATATCGGCCGCCGATCAACGCCGATGAACGCAGATTAGGAAAACAGTTCATCCAAGGGAACGCGAAGGTCGCCAGCCGCGAGCGTGCCGCTGCGGTCCACGCGTTCGGGTTCGCTTCCGGCGTTGTACTGCCAGCCGGTCTGCTTTTCGGGATCGATCACCCAGCAGAACGGGACGCCCCAGGCGTGATACTCCTCACATTTGGCTAGCATGGCGCCAACGCGGTCTTCTGGTGAAAGAATCTCCACGCACAGGAGGACTGGTTCGGTAGGGTAGGGGCTTTGGATTTCAGGCGCGGCGATCACGTCGGGGATCAAGTATTTGGTCGGGCTCAAGCGTACATGGACTTCGGCTAGCGCTTCGACGCCCTGCCGGTCGAGGAGGACCTGCAACAAAAATTGAACCCGTGCGTGAAGCATGGTCGGCAATGCCTTGGGATACAAAATGCCGTCGATGTACTCGCAGTAGGGTTTCTCAGTGCGATGAAGGTAGTCCTCGACAGAGACTGTTGTCGCGGCGCTCATAGAGTTCTGCTTCCATTGTAAGCCTTCCAGATGTGGACGGGTCGTGGGTTACTAACGACCTTGCCCGTTAGCTCAGGACCCCTTGCTGCCGAAGTCGAAGGGCGTTGAGAAACATTAGCACTTCGACTCCGAGCTCCAAGAATATGGAACTAAGGTTGTCTTCCATTACCAGCGCGCCCAACTCGCGGAATTGAATAAAACGATTGAGAGCCGACAGAAAGATGATCGCCCCGAGAAACCACACGGAGCTTTTGTGCAATTTGAAGAGTTGAACGGCAGCGCCGAGGCACAGTGCTGTGAACGTTAGGGCGCCCATGTATTGAAGTATCCTGGGTTCCGGGTATTGAAATCCCGAGTGCTCCAGCAATGCTCGCTGGTTCGAGCCAGGCCCAAACGTGAGCAAAATGACGTAGAAGGCAATTGGTGCAGCACCCAAGACAACGTAGTATCCACACATCGCGTAAATAACGCCGGGCCTCGGGGTGCGTCGACTCATTCCATAAACCCTATCATTTAGATCGCTCCTACGGTACGGCCGCAGAATGATTCCTCGATGTCCTTGCGGAAGGCGTGGGTTAGCTGGGTGTAGCGCGCGGCTTACTACCGACGCGACCAGCCGTGCGAAGATGGTATTGACGTGGCAGTAAAAGTCCAGGTCCCCAAAAAGGCCTCCGCGGTGCGATTTGCGCTGCACCCGGTTGGCAAGATTCTCCTCGTTCTGCTAGTACTGGGTTTCACTACCGGTCTGGCTGCGTTCACGTTCTATTACGTGAAGTACTCGCGGCTGATCGAGACGAAGCTGGCGGCCGGCCCGTTTGCGAACACTTCAATGCTTTTCGCGGCGCCGCGCACGGTGGACGTGGGCGATATTGCCGATCCGCAGGAGATTGCGACGGACTTGCGCCGCAGCGGGTACACCGAATCCTCGAGTAACCGGATGGGGTACTTCACGCTGAAGCAGGATGAAATTGACGTGTATCCGGGTCCCGATTCGTACTTCAAGCGGGACGAGGGCGTCATCAAGTTCGACGGCCACAAGGTGAAGCAGATCATTTCGCTGGCCGATAACACGGACCGGACCGAATATACGCTGGAGCCGGAGCTGATCTCCAATCTCTTCGATAAGAATCGCGAAAAACGGCGGCTGGTGAAGTACGAGGACATTCCGCCGGTGCTGGTACACGCGGTGGTTTCGGCCGAAGACAAGCGGTTTTTCCAGCACTCGGGGTTCGATCCGATCCGCATCATCAAGTCGGCCTATATCGACGTGCGTGAGCATCGCTACGCGCAGGGCGCTTCCACGCTGAGCCAGCAACTGGCGCGCATGTTCTGGCTGGACAACGACAAGACCTGGCGCCGCAAGATTCCTGAAGTGCTTATCACGATGCACCTGGAGCAAAAGCTCAAGAAAGAGCAGATTTTCGAATACTACGCGAACCAAGTGCCGCTGGGGCATCGTGGAAGTTTCGGGATCCGCGGGTTCGGAGAAGCGGCGCAGGTCTATTTCGGAAAGGACGTCAGCAAGTTGACCTTGCCTGAGGCAGCGACGCTGGCCGGATTGATTCAGCAGCCCAGTTTCACCAATCCGTTCCGCTGGTCCGAGCGGGCGCGGCAACGCCGCAACGTGGTGTTGAAGCTGATGCGCGAGAACAACTACATCAGCGACGCGGAGTATGAAAGCGCTACTTCGACGCCGATGGCGCTGGCCAAGCAGGGCATGGAGTCCACCGAGGCGCCGTATTTTGTCGATTTGGTGAACGACGCGCTGCTCGAGAAATTCCCGGACTACAACTTCCAATCCAACACGTATCGCGTGTACACGACGCTCGATTTGAATTTGCAGCACGACGCCGCCGAAGCGGTGCGGATTGGAATGGAAGAGGCGGATAAGCGGATCAAGGGAAGAAAGAAGAAGGATCCCAACTATCCCGATCCGCAATGCGCTTTGATCGCACTGGATCCGCAGACGGGCGAAGTACGCGCGCTGATCGGCGGCAGGAACTACGGCACCAGCCAACTGAACCGTATCCTGGCCAAGCGGCAGCCGGGCTCCTCATTCAAACCATTCGTGTACGCCGCCGCTCTGAACACCGGCCTTTCGAATAGTGGCCAAGTGATCACGCCGGCTACGATGATCGACGACGAGCCGACTACTTTTTATTTCGATGGGCGGCCTTATGAGCCGAGCAATTTCGAGCACAAGTTCTATGGCAACATAGGGCTGCAAGATGCAATCGCGCACTCGTTAAACGTCGCGACGGTGAAAGTGGCTGAACAAATCGGCTATGACCAGGTAGTGGACCTGGCGCGGCGGGCTGGAATGAACGTGGAGATCCATCCCACGCCGGCCGTGGCGCTGGGCGCCTATGAAGTGACGCCGCTCGAGATCGCGGGAGCTTATACGATCTTCGCGAATCACGGTCTTTTTTCCAAGCCTTACTTTGTTTCCAACATTGCGAGCGACCACGGGTCGATTATGTTCGACAGTAAGCCGGAGCATCGCGATGTACTGGACCCGCGCGTGGCATTCCTGATGGACCAACTTCTGGAGGAAGTGGTGCGGAGTGGAACGGGCGCCGGAGTATGGTCGCGAGGTATCAACTTTCCGATCGCGGGAAAGACTGGCACGTCACACGACGGCTGGTTCGCCGGATTCACCTCGAAGCTGATCTGCCTGGTTTGGGTGGGATTCGACGATAACCGCGAGTTGAACCTGGAGGGTGCACATTCGGCGCTTCCGGTTTGGGCGGAGTTTATGCGGCGCGCTCACGAGCATCGAGAGTATCGGAACGTGAGCGAGTTTGAGGCTCCGGCTGGAGTGGTGGGAGTGCAGATCGATCCGGCGTCCGGCCAACTGGCTACGGCGGCCTGTCCCAAGGTTCGGACCGAGTATTTTATCGAGGGGACGCAGCCGGTGGAGCTATGCCAACTACACGGCGGAGGAGGAACGCGAGTGGCTGGCTGGGAGACTGGACAGCCGGCCCGAGCAGCAGATCAGGCCGCGCCCGCGAACGTTCCAGGAGCGCCGCCGCAGCAACGCGCCGCGCAGACTCCTCTCCCGCAGCCCGATTCCGCCGCCGAGCCTCAACCACCGCCCAAGCGTAAGGGATTTTTGGAACGTCTTCGGGGTATATTCAAGTAATTAGTTTTTGCCGAAAGTGATAGTGTAGGAGCTATAGCTCCTGAACGGGATCGTCAGAGCCTTCCGAAAATGCGGGATAAAGGGGAGGTTGAGTATGGTTTCCAGCCACTGGGTAGTCGCAATCAGCTTCGGAGCGGCCTCGCTATTTGTATCGGCCGCAGCGGGGCAAGTTGCTGAATCCACGCCGCCGGCCAGCGGTTTCCTGAATACGTCCGACACCGGACTGACATCGCCGGCGGTTCCGAAAAAGCCCACCGTGACGCTGACGCCAGAGATGCGCGGCGACATTTTCATGGCCGAAAAGAGGTTCCGCGAAGCGGCGGATATGTACCAGGAAAACTCCAAGGGTTCGGCCGTAATGTTGAACAAAACCGGCATCGCGTATCATCAGATGCTGCAATTGAACCTCGCGGAAAAATACTACCGTCTGGCCCTGCACGTGGATCCAACCTACTCGGAAGCCATCAATAATCTCGGGACGATTTACTACGCCAAGAAGAGCTACCGGCGGGCGATCAATCAGTATAAGAGAGCACTGCGCCTGAGTCCGGACTCCGCGTCAGTGTGGAGCAATCTTGGCACAGGATACTTCGCACGTAAAGAATATGAACAAGCGGCGCAGGCGTTTCAGACGGCGCTGAAGCTGAATCCAGAAGTATTTGAGAGTCGCAGCACGCAAGGCGTTCTACTCCAAGAGCGAAGCGTGGAGGAGCGGGCGAAGTTTCATTACTACCTGGCGCAGACGTACGCCAAGGCAGGGATGAACGATCGCGCGGTGCAGTATATCCGCAAGGCGCTGGAAGAGGGCTTCAAGGAGAAGAAGAAGATCGAGGACGACCCCGCGTTTGCCTCAATGAAAGATCTTCCCGAGTTCAAAGAACTGATGGCGAGCGAGCCGCGTGTTTTGTAAGCGAAGAAAATCCCTGTTCCTCAGCATAATTCTCTGCATCGCGATCGCTACGCTGGACGGGTGTGCGCGGCCGCAGGCTTCGGGCATTGAGAGGCTCGGGGTGATGCCGATTGAGAATCTGACGTCCGATGCGCAGTTGAATTGGCCGAGCCGTGCCGCCGCGGCGGTAGTGGTGTATGACCTGGCGGGCGCGAAGAATATTTTCGCCAGACAGGTGGATTCGCTGTCCGCGGCGCAATCGATGCAAGCATCGCACGTTCTGGAGGGATATTTCTTCGAGCGAAACGGCCGTATTGGAATTCGCGCCACGCTGGAAGACCTGGGAAAGGCCAAGGCGGTGGAGACGTTCGAGTTGGATGGAGCCACGTCAGCCGGATTTCTGCCGCTGGTTAATGAATTAGCACGCCGGTTGAGTTCGGATGTTCGGATGTTTGGCACGCAGAATCAGAAGGCGTTCCGATTTTATGGTGAGGCGCTGGAGGCGAAGGACTCGCAAACCGTGGAGCGGGACCTTGAAGCGGCCACGGAGGCTGACCCTGGGTTCACGGCGGGATACGTGGATGAAGCGAAGATGCTGGCGGAAACGGGAAACCGGCAGAAGGCGCGGCAGGTGGTGCAGGCCGGAGAGCGAGCGCGTCTAGATCCGATTGACAGGGCGAATTTGGAATATGTTGGAGCGACCGCTGGCGGAGACGCCACCGACCGGATGAAAGCATTGGAATCGCTAACCTCAGCGACTCCGGCCAACGCGAATATTTTCACGGAACTGGGGGAGATGCGATTCGCGCGGCGCGAGTTCAAACAGGCGGCGATGGAATATCGGGCGGCGGCGCATCTGGATCCGAATGCGCTGCCAATTTGGAACCAACTGGGCTATGCGCTGGCATGGGCCAAGGATTTGAGTGGTGCGCGGGAAGCGCTGGCGCAATATCAAAAGCTAGCGCCCGGGGATTTGAATGCGCTGGACTCGCAAGGGGAGGTAAGCTTCTTCCTCGGCGATTTCAAGTCGGCAGCTGGGTACTTTGAGAAGGCTGCAGCGAGGAATCCCGCGGAATTGCTGAAGGCGGCCGAGGCACGGTTGATGGCCGGCGATTTGGAGAGTGCGGATGCGCTCTTTCTGAAACATTTGGGGCCGGGGGCGAAACTGCAGAAGAGCGCGGGCTACCAAATGGCGCAATGGGAGTTTCTAACGGGACGGCGGAAAGCGGGTCTGGCCCGGATGGAAAAGCTAACGCCGGAACTGGAGGGGGATTTGCAGTCGCTCGGGCTGAGCCAACTGGCGATCTGGAAGCTGGAGATCGGCGACAGCAAGGCTGCGGCTGAGCTGGCGAATCAGGCTGTGATGCGTGCACAAAGCCCGCAGGTGCGCGGGATCGGCGGGGTTTGCCGGTACATTGCGTCGGGAACCGCCGGCAGCGGCGTCAGCTCCGGTTCCAAGACAGCGGATGCCTACGCACTGCTGTTTGCAAAGAAATTTGGCGATGCGTTGCCCTTGTTGCAGTCCATTTATAGCGAGACGAATCCGTCGGCGGACGGGCAGGTGAGAACGCTGCTGGCATGGGCGTATGTGGAGACGGGAGCAATGGATAAGGCGGCGAAGCTGCTGGACACTTACCCGCTTCCGCTCTCGTCGGGAGAACCTTTGTTTGCTTCGCTGATGTTCCCCCGGTATTTGTTCCTGCGCGGCGCAGTCCTACAGCACGAAGGGAAACGCGACGAAGCCAACAAGAGCTACGGACTCTACTCGAAGTACGGGGGGCAGGAACAATTTAGCGCTACGAAGTGAGGGCTTTGTGGTCCCAAGGTTTGTCGGCGTCGCCTTCATCGCGGTGCTGAACGCGATCGTAAAGGTGGAGATCGGAAGTGGTGCCGAGACTTTCGTTGTAGAGACTGGGCAGGCCGAGGCCCTCTTTTAGATCCTCTTCGAAGGCGTGCAGCGCTTTGAGTTGGGTGGCGAGCGCGGGAGCCGTCCGGCCCGTGGGACTTTTCCAGAACATCTGATAACCGCGATTCACCAACAGACCGATTTCATCGCCGAGCACGAAGCCCGCTTTGTTGACGCGCGGGTGCTGACCGGGGCGGTCCTCAATGATCGCGCCGATGCCATCGCGAATGATCTGCGCTTTGCCCGCGCCGGCTGGACTGGTGCTGAAGCCCAGCTTCCGCAGGCCGTCGATGCGCTCTGTAAAGCTCAACTCGTGAAGTTTCTCCCGGCGAAAGAACATGTACTCACTATAATGCCAGAGTGCGACCTCATGGGTGCAGCCCGGGCCGTCGTCCGGAGGTATTGTTTCAGGGGTTCTGCAGGTGTTTTCCGAGGAACTCAGCGGCGGCGTGGTAGGCCTGAATCCAACGTTTTTCGGTTAGGAAGCCGTGGATTTCATCGGGGAAGATGAGTTCCTGGAATTCGACGCCCTGTTTGCGAAGAGCTTCGACGAGCGCGACGGTTTGATGGAACGGCACGTTGCGATCGTCATCGCCGTGGATAAGCAAAACCGGGGATCGCCAGGTGCCGATGGAAGCCATCGGGGAAGACTCGAAGGCGAGGCGAGCGGTGGCGGCGTCCAGTGCAATGCCGTCGGAGCTGAGTTCGGCCGACCAATCGTGCACGCCGTGAAAATCGACGCCGACGGCGAATAGGTTGGAAGCGCGTGCGAGGCCGAGTGCGGTCAAGTAACCGCCGTACGAACCACCCCACAGGCCGATGCGTTTGGGGTCGACATCGGGACGGCTTCGAAGATACAGGCCCGCGCCGAGCACATCGTTAAACTCACTGGCGCCGGAAGCGCCATAGTTGAGGGCTTCGCGAAAATCAAGGCCGTAGCCGATGCCGCTGCGATAGTTCACCGATAGCACGATGTATCCGAGGCTGGCTAGATACTGATTCATCGCATACGCATTGTTGTAGTAATCCATGTAATGCCAGCCGAGAAGCATTTGCCGGCGAGAGCCGCCATGGAAGAAGATGAGCGCGGGATGCTGCTGCTGGCTGGAACTGGAGCTGGGAGGCATGAAAAGCTGTCCGTGGATGTGCAGGCCATCGGCCGAAGACAAGATGACGGGCTGGGGAACGACGAGCGACGATGCGGGGAAATCGGCTGGGATAGAGGCGGGAGCCAGGTCACGGGGATCGCCGTTGCCGATCTTGATGGAAGCTCGCGCGGGATTTTTAGCATCGGAGCGGAGCATGGCGACTGCAGCACCGTCAGCAGTTTCGACCGGGGACCATTCAATGCCGTCGCCAGCAGTTAGGGGCGCGAGACTCTCGCCAGTGATGGAAACGCGCCAGAGATGCCGGCGATCCGTGTCGTTTTCATTCGAGGAGAAGAGGACGCTGCGGCGGTCGGGGGAGAGGGATGCGCTCTCTATTTCAAATTCGCCCGACGTGTTGAGGGGCTTCGGCACGTCGCCGTGAGTGGAGATGGAATAGAGATGTAGCCAGCCCGTGCGTTCCCACGGGAAAACGATCAGGTCGCCTGTACCCCAGAACAATTGCGACTCGGCGACCATGGCGTGAAATACGCTGCCTGAGCCGTCGGAGGCGCGCCACAGTTCGCGACCGGTACCGGTTACTGCGTCGGCGAGACGAATAGACCAAGGCGGCGAAGCGCTGCGGCGAGGGCCGATGGATAGTGTGGATGCAGGAACGCGGATGAAGGCGAGCTGCTTGCCGTCTGGAGACCACACGGGCTGGGAGTCGCGATCGACGCTGGGGTCCAGATACGTGATGGATTGCGCGGCGACGCTGTAGACAGTGATGAATGAATGGTCGCCGCGGGTGGAGACAAAGGCAAGTCTAGAGCCATCGGGCGACCAGCGGAGTTGACTAGCTTGGCCTTTGGCATGGATGAGCTGCGAGGGCGTGGCGCTGCCATCGAGAGCGACCGACCAGATTTCGTCTTTCCGGAGGAACACCAGGCGGTCGCCGGCGGGTGATACGGAAGGATCGTTGCCTTCGGTGATTTTGCGTGGCGCGCTGCCGGGGGAAGCAATCCAGATGGCTTGTTCGACGCCTTGTGGAAGGCTTGCCGGGTTTGGGTTGTCGCGGTGATTTTCGAAATCGCCACCTCGGACGAAGACGATGGAGCGGCCGTCGGGAGTCCAAGTGAGCTGCGCGATCTCCTGGCCATCGTCATCGTGATAATTCGTGAGGCGGCGACCGGAGTAAGTGGGGGCGTCGGCAAACCACAGATTGCGAGCGCCATGTTGATTGAGCACCCAGGCGACTGCGCCGCCTTTGGGGGCAGCGGTCAGTTCGGTTGGGAACGGAGCGCTCATCACTTGCTCGAGGGAAAAGCGCGCGGGGGAAGCGGGGAACGCGAGAGAACACGCGGAAAGAAGGCCGAATAAATGGCGGACGCGCATAGCTAATTGTTATACACTGAGACCCAGATTTGGAGGCCGACTCTTCCATGTTGAGTTACTCGCGGGGCCCCGATGCTCCACTTATCGACGCAAGCATCTGGGAAGTATTTGAAAAAACAGCTTCTCGATTTCCGGATCAGGACGCCCTGGTGGCGCGGCATCAAGGAGCGAGGTTGACATTCTCAGAACTTGCTTCGGCGGTGGAACGGGCGGGGCGAGGACTCACTGGCCTGGGGGTAGGCGAGCAGGATCGCGTTGGAGTGTGGTCGACGAACTGCGTCGAATGGGTACAGATGCATCTGGCGTGCGCTCGCATTGGCGCGGTGCTGGTGAATGTGAATCCGGCGTACCGATCCTACGATTTAGCTTATGTGCTGCGCAAGTCGAAGCTGAAAGCGCTGTTTCTTTGGGAGAGGGACAAGAGGTCCGACTATCGCGCGATTGTTGGCGAAGCCGTAGCGGGGCAGGCGCTGCCATTGGAGCACATCGTCTATTTTGGGACGGATGGTTGGGAAAAGATGCTGGCGGAAGGTCGAGATATTCCGCTGCGGCGGATATCGGCGCATGCAGCAACCAACATCCAGTACACGTCGGGAACAACGGGATCGCCGAGAGGCGTGCTTCTCACACATCGAAATGTTTTAAACAATGCGGCGGTGCTTGCCGAGGGGATGAAGATTACCCATCGGGACCGGATTGCTATCCCAGTGCCCTTGTACCACTGTTTCGGGTGCGTGATTGGCACATTGGTGTCGGTGGTGAGCGGTGCAACGATGATTTTTCCTTCCGCTAGTTTCGACGCACTGGCGACGTTGCAGACCATTCACGAGGAAAAGGTGACGGCGATTTATGGGGTGCCAACGATGTTTATCGCGGAGCTGGAGCACCCCGCTTTCCATACGTTCGACTGTCGTTCGCTGCGAACGGGAATGATGGCAGGGGCGCCCTGTCCGGTAGAAATCATGAAGCGCGTGGTGAAAGAGATGCACTGCGAAGGAATGACGGTTGGGTACGGGCAGACGGAGAGTTCGCCGGTGATCACGATGTCGGCGGTGCAAGATAGCGTGGAGCGACGAGTATCGACCGTGGGCCAGGCATGCGCGAATACGGAAGTCAAAATTGTTGCGGCGACCGGAGAGACAGTGCAGGTGGGCGAACAAGGAGAGCTGTGCACCCGCGGGTATCTGGTGATGAAGGGCTACGATCAGGAGTTGGAGGCGACTCGACGAGCCATTGACGAGGATGGATGGCTGCATACGGGAGACCTGGCGACGATGGACAGCGACGAGTGCGTTCGAATTACCGGGCGCGCGAAGGACATGATCATTCGGGCGGGGGAAAATGTTTATCCGCGAGAAGTCGAAGAGTTTCTGCACACACATCCGAAAGTGGCGGAAGTGCAGGTAGTGGGTCTTCCCGACGCGCGACTTGGAGAGACGGTTGCGGCGTGGATCCGGCTGAAGGAGCCTGCGGAAGAGGGCGAGATCCGGGAGTTCTGCAGGGGGCGGATCGCGCACTTCAAAGTGCCCCAATATATTCGTTTCGTGGATGCATTCCCCATGACGGTAACGGGCAAAGTTCAGAAGTTTCGGATCCGGGAGATCGAGATTCAGGATCGTGGGCTGCAAAGCGCGGCGCAGATTCAGACGGCCTGAAAGGGGTGACAGAAAAGATCCAAGAATGTGCAGTGCGTTTTCATTTGCTTAGGAGATTGTCTTCTATAGAGCCGAAACACGATTGATAAAGTTGCTGCAGGAGAGAGTTGCTTGCGGGCGCTTCTGGAAACGGAGGCGCCCCATTTTTTTGGAATCCACATGGCGACACACGCACCGAGCGGACAACAGCCGTTGCGAGCCGAACCACGAAGACGGTTGAAAGGCACCCGCAGGCAGCGAATCACCAAGCTGCTCATCGACATTGAAAAGCGGCTCGATCTCAAGAACAGTAAGGTAACGCTGGCGGATTTTATCCGGCTGACCCAGCTGGAACGAGAGCTGGAAGAAGAGGAGCAGCCGAGGGAGATCATCGTCACGTGGAAAGATCCAGCGGAAAAACGCTGCGGATTGAAATAAATTATGCGCCACTCCCTTCGCAGAGTAAGTTTCATGTTTCGACGGCGCGTTTTAAAGGGTTTTCAGGGCCGATTGGTTCGGGGAAGAGTCAAGCGCTGTGCCAAGAAGCGATCCGCCTCAGTTACTTGAATCCAGGCAGACAGGGCCTGATTGGCGCGCCTACGTATCCAATGCTGCGCGACGCCACTTTGACCAGCTTTCTAGAGGTATTGGAGAGTAACCGGATCCGACATGAGCTGAATAAGTCGGAATCAGTGCTGTTGATGAAAGACACCGGCTCGCGAATCTATTTTCGCGCGGTGGACGACTTCGAACGGCTGCGCGGGACGAACTTAGCCTGGTTTGGGTTGGACGAGCTGACTTATACGGCGGAAGACGCGTGGTTGCGGCTAGAAGGCCGGTTGCGCGATCCAAGGGCAGCGCGTTTGTGCGGATTCGCCGTATGGACCCCGAAAGGATTTGACTGGGTGTACCGGAGGTTCGTTCGGAATGTGATAGCAGGATACGACGTGGTGGTAGCCAAGCCGTTCGAGAACAGGCATGTGCTTGACAAGATCCCGGACTTTTATGAACGGCTGCGAGGCAGCTACGATGCGAGGTTCTTTGAACAGGAAGCGCTGGGTGAGTATCTCAACGTCCAGGCCGGCGTGGTGTATCAAGGATTCCAACGGGAGCGCAACCTCAGGACAGTAGAGATTGATGGCGCGCTGCCGTTGTTCTGGGCCCTGGACTTCAACGTGGATCCGATGAGCTCCATTGTGGCGCAGAGGCGGGGCGAAGAAATCCTAGTGCTGGATGAAGTGGTGCTCAGCAGGGCCAGTACTCTGCAGGCGTGCGAGGAGTTTCACGCGCGGTATCCGAATCATCAGGCGGGTATTGTGATTTACGGCGACGCATCCGGGCAGCGGCTGCAGACGGCTGGAACGACGGATTACCGGATCATTAAAGACTATTTTCGACAGACGGCGTACCGGAGCTTGAAGTTTCGCGTGCCGGCGAGCAATCCGAGTGTTCGGGAGCGGGTTGCTCTGGTGAACGCAAAATTGTTTTCGGCCGGAGAAGAGGTGAGGTTGTTGATCGATCCACGGTGCAGGGGGCTGATCGCGGACTTCGAAGAGGTAACGTTCAAACCTGAAACGAGCGTGATCGATAAAGAGCGGGATACCAAGAGGACGCACCTATCGGACGCTTTGGGTTACCTGATTTGGCAGGAGTGCGGACCACGGCCGTTGTTCGGCGAGCAGAGCCGGCGGCTGATTTAGCGGGGAAAGAACAACTGATGAACATTGGCAACGTTGGTCCCGATATCACACACGAGCATCCGGAGTATGCGGCGAAGAGGGCGATGTGGAGGCAGTATCGCGACCTTTATGCCGGGGGTGCACAGTTCATCGCGAGTGCCGATCAGTACCTGGTCCGCCGGCAGAAAGAACCCGGCGACGTTTATGTGGAACGGCTAAGCCGGAGCTTCTACGAAAACTACGTCGGTTCCATTGTGGATTGGTATACGGCTACGCTCTTCCGGCGAGAACCAGTATTGAACTTTGAAGGAAACGGCGAGCTGTCCAAGAAGTTCTTTGGCATGTTTGCGGAGGACTGCGATCTGAAGGGCACGAACGTCTGCGAGTTTTTCCGGCGACAGTTTGTGGAGGCGCTGGTATGCGGAAAGAGCTACGTGTTAATCGACTTCCCCCGGCTGAACGAAACAGTGGGCACGCGAGCCGAGGAGGATGAACGGGGGGCGTCGCGAGCTTACTTAGTCAGTTACGCCGCCGATGAGCTTATCAACTGGAGTTACGACGATCACGGGCAGTATCAGTGGGTGGTACTGCGAACGCAGAGTTTGCGCAAGGACAAGCTAGAAGACGCGGGGTGGTGGAAGCAAACGCGCTGGGTCTACTACGACAAGGAGAAGTACCGGATTTACGAGCAAGTGGAGGAAGGGACGAGACAAGCGCCGGTAGAAGTTGTAGCCGAAGGACGCCATGGCCTGGCCAAGCAGTCACGAGTACCGCTGGTGGAGCTCAGAGTATCCGAAGGGCTGTGGCTATTGAACAAGGCGGCATCGCTACAACTCGAGCACTTTAACAAGTCCAACGCTTTGGGATGGGCGCTGACGATGGGATTGTTCGCGATGCCGGTGATTTACTCGGAACGCGACTGGGACCAGGTGATGGGAGAGTCGTACTACATTCAGCTCGGTCCGCAAGATCGATTTGGATGGACGGAGCCTCAAGGAAACGTTTACCAGATCGCGGCTGACAATCTGACGAGGTTGCAAGAAGAGATTTACCGGGTGTGCTATGTCAGCCACGCGGGCGGGGCACTGTCTGGAAATGCCACGCAGTCGGGTGTAAGCAAGCAACGCGACTATGCCATCACACAGGAAGTGTTACGCGCCTACGGCGATGCGGTGAAAGATTCGATCAAGCGGGTGCTGCGGGCTGTTGAGGCTGCACGCGAGGACGGATTGAGCATCGACGTGTCGGGGATGGATGAGTTCGACATCGGCGATTTCGGGACAGAGCTCGAAGACGCCCAGCAGTTATTGAACCTAGGCATCAACTCGCCGACGTTGAAAAAGCAAGTTTTCAAGAAGCTGGCATTTCAATTCCTGTGCGACGTACGGCAGGAAGTGAAGGACCGGATCGGGCACGAGATCGATCAGGAGTAAGAGCGACCAGACGTTCACAAGAGCGTGAATGCGGCACGCATGAGTGCGTACGGCACATTAACGGGAGGCATATGGAAGAGGAAAAGGCAGATGGGACGGAGCTGAGGTCCCTGATACGGGGAGTAATCGATGAGTTTGTGCATGCCGAGCAGGTAAAGGCGGAGCCCGCGTATAAGGCGGAACTCCTGGACGAGCGCAAGCGGCGCGAGGACCTGGAGAAACGAGTCAACGATCTGGTCCAAGAAAATGCCCGCAGCCGAAAAATGGCGGAAGAAGCCGAGCGAAGCTCGTCGATTCGCGCGGAGCTACAACGGCTGGGCGTGGTCAAAGTGGACCTGGCGTATCGAGCAGTGAGAGATGACGTTCAAAGGCGCGACGATGGCCAGTTGATCGCGCGCAGCGGTCCTGAGGAAGTCGCTCTGCGCGATTATCTGAAGCAATTTGTGCAGGAGAATCCCGAATTATTGCCGGCCCGCATCACGGGCGGATCGGGAATGGGATCGGGGCCCAAAACTGCCTCGAATACAGGCGCGCTTGATCTGGACAAGATTCGACCGGGCATGAGTCCGGAAGAACTGGAGAAGGTGCGCCAAGAGGTCTCGAGAGTGGCGAGTCAAGCACTGCGAGGCATGTGAAGAGGGCGCCCGGCAGGCGGCTGAAAGAGCACGTGGCCCGGGGTAGGTTCAAGAACAACAAAACGAGGTGAAGGTGAATGGGAACAATTACATCAGCAAATGTAGCAAATGCGATCGTGAAGCTGGTTGCAGTGGACGCCTTGCCGGCGCTGGTGAGCAACCTGGTGATGGGCAATTTAGTCAATCGTGACTATGAACCTACGCTGGCTAACGCGGGAGATACGGTGAACGTGCCGATTCCTCCGACCTTAGTGGCAAACAATATCGCCGAGGGCGGCACGGTTCAGACGCAGAATCCGAACCTAGGAAACGCGCAGATTGTGCTGAACACGCACGCCGAAGCGACGTTTCAGATTCCCGATATCACGAAGGTGCTGGCGGTGCCAGACCTTTTGAAGCTGTACATGCAACCGGCCGTGGTGGCAATCGCGGAACGGATCGAAACGGACATTCTAAGCCTGTACGCGCAATTCACCTCGAATACGTCGGTGGGAACCGCGGGAATAGCGCTCACGGAAGCCACCGTAGACGAAGCGGAGACGGCATTGTTCCAGTCGAAGGTGCCGGCCGTTGCTAGTAAGTACCTGGTAGTGGATCCGGTGAGTTACTCAGCAATGAGACAGATTCCCCGGTTTAGCGAATATTATTCAGCCGGGGATGCCGGCCTGCGGGCACTGGTTGACGGCGCAGTGGGCAAGATCAAAGATTTCTTCGTGTTTCGGTCTCAGCTGGTGCAGAAGACGGGCAGCGGGCCAGTGAACACTCACAACCTGGCCTTTTCGAGAGATGCAATTGGACTGGTAATTCGGAGACTCCCCCAGCCACTTCCAGGAACCGGCGCTATTGCGGAATACGCCGAAATGGGCAACTTTGGAATCCGCGTGGTGATGAGCTATCAGCCGAATACGCTGGGACAGCAATTCACAGTGGATGTCCTGTACGGAACCGCGGTTCTTCGAAACTCGTTCGGAGTGCAGGTGAACAGCTAGGCAACAAGGGGTCGGAATCGGTAACGCGGACGGACGCCAGAAGCCGTCTGTCCGCGGTCAATAAGGAGCGGGATGGATCTACGTGTGTTTTTTCAAAAGCTACGGAAAATCGAGCAGGAGATTGCGGGGCCCCATGTGATTGTGGTCAGTCACGAAACGCCTGACGGCGGACGCCCCGGGCAACTCGCCGAGGTATCGAAAAGTGTTGCAGCGCGGCTCATTCTAGAGGGGTACGCTCACCTGGCGACCGCGGAGGAATCCGCCGAGTTTCGAGCTGCCGCACGAAAGGCGATGGAGGAAGCGGAACAGCGGTTAATGGCGGCTAAGGTTCAAGTGAACGTAATTTCCGACGCGGATCTTCGAGCAATGAAGAGCGCCACGCGGGCTGAAAAGCGGTAGGAGCCGGTTACCACGATGGCTTTATTTAGCGACGGCCCCCTCAGCGACGCGGCGGACTTGCAACGTTACGAGAACGCCATTCTCAATGTCGCCTCGACAGAGAGTATCGACTTAGGGGCGAAGCTTCTGCTTGCGCAGCAGGACGTGGCGAATGAGCTATTGCTCTTTCTATTCCGGCGGGCGTCCCTCCGGGACTTTTCGTTGGCTTTTCGCCGCGTGCAGGGAGTGAGGGACGTTGTTGTCACCGAGCCGTTGCGGCAATGGCATGTTCACCGAACCCTTTCGCTGATCTATCGCGACGCATACAATAACCAGCTCAACGATCGTTATCAGGGTAAGTGGGCTGAATATGAGCAGCTGGCAAAGGCCAGCGCGCGGACTTACTTTCAGCTCGGGGTGGGACTAGTGGCCGATCCCGTTCCGAAAGGCTGTATTCCCGTGCTATCAAGCGTGGCGGGAACCGCGGGCGGAGGAATGTTTTACGTCGCCGTGACCTGGGTGAACACAGGAGGTCAGGAAGGAGCGCCGAGCAATTTTGCCCAGTTGGGCACGTCCGCCGGCCAGCAACTTGTAGTGAGCATCAGCGGGCCACCACCAAACGTAACGAGCTGGAACGTGTACGTTGGAACGTCACCGGCCGCGTTGAATTTGCAAAGCCAAAATGCCGTGGGTACGAGTAGTAGTTGGACGATGACCTCAGGGCCCAATCCGGGTGCGCCATTGCCGACGGGCCAACCACCGACGTGGTTCATTGTGGATCATCGGGTGATGGAAAGGGGCTAAGCATGCTGCAAATTGCAGGTTCCAGCACAAAGAAAGTGCTGGGAGTGTTGGCTTCCGATGATGGCGTGCCGGCAGCTGTGGAAGCGTTGGTCCTGCAGCAGGGGATGCAGCTGACTGCCGTAGGGCCGCAGCAGATCATCGGGCAGAACGTGGCGCCAGACTTGGCCGAGCAAAGCACGATCAGTAACTATCCTCTGATTTACGTTTATTGCAATAAGGTGGTCAACCAGCTTCGGGAGAAGTTCCGGACGTTTTCCGGAGATGCACAGATGGTAGTGGAAGCTCGTGTGTCACAGGATCGTTTGGATCAGATAGAGACCAACCTGCAGGCGTATGTCGACGCCATTACGCAGGTGTTGGACAACAGCCGCGGGGACTGGGGAGACGGCGTCCTCTTCGATGGCGGATACGAGGTTACTTTTAGCGGCGTGAAGCACGGTGGGCGGAACTTTCTACAAATCGCGAAGGTGGCATTTACTCTGGAGATCAGCGCGGGCTAGCGGGCGCGTAGTCAGACTTTCTATGTCCTATATCCTTTCGAATGACAATCGGTTTTACGTCGCTTTGGAGGACAGCTACGGCGCGGCCGCAGCCATCAGCGCGAGTAATCGAATTCCCGCGGTGAAGCTGACGACCAAGCAACAGTGGGAAAAGGTCCAGCGCGCGGATAAAACGGGGTCGCGAACGTTTGCTGGGAATCCCAGCGGGCAGCGAATACAGACCAGCTTCGGGCTAAAGACGTACATGGCGAATTGGGGCAATCCTAGCGTTGCGCCGCCCCACGGGCCCCTATTTCAAGCGTGTCTGGGCGGGGCGGGGGCACAATCGCCGGGAGGCACGGTAGCAAGTACGAGCGGAACCTCGACGGTGGCGTTCACCACGGCGCATGGGTTAGGTCCGGGCGGGGCAGTGACCAGCGGCGGGGAGATTCGGTTTGTCACGGTGATCGTGGATGCCAACACCATTCAACTCAATGCTCCTTTTTCAGTTACTCCGTTGACGAGTTCACAAACAGGGCCGACAACGATGTATCAAACGGCCGAGAGTCTTTCCAGCCTTACGCTCTTCGACTACTGGAGTCCTGCGACGGCAGTACAACGCGTGCTGGCGGGGATGGCGGTGGATACACTTTCCATCAAGCTGAACGGCGATTTCCACGAATTTGACTTCAGCGGACAAGCACAAGATCTGGTAGACACGACCAGCTTTCAAAGCGGCCAATTTGGCTTGTCGGCTTTTCCGGGGGAACCCAGCGTCTCGCCGATTAGCTACTCGATCATTCCGGGAAACCTCGGCCAGGTCTGGCTGGGAAGCTCGCCCTCGCGTTTTTTCACCTTAACCAATGCCGAGGTAACCTTCGCAAACAATCTGGAGTTGAGAGCGCGTGAATATGGCGCGATATTGCCCCAAACAATTTCCCCCGGACAGCGGACTGTGTCCATTAACTTCAGCATTTTCCAAATGGATGATACGGCCACGGCAGGACTATATCAGGCGGCCCGCCAAAGGTCGCCCATCAGCATGATGATGCAACTTGGCCAACAGCAGGGCGAGTTGTTGGGCATCTACATGACTAGCGTTGTACCTGGGGTACCAACTTTCGACGATTCACTGGCGAGGCAGCAGTGGCAATTTCAAACCTGTCGAGCACAAGGAAGCGTGAATGATGAGATTTATGTTGCGTTCGGCTAAAGAGCGAAGCGCTGCCCCAAGAGGCCCAGTCCAATCCGACGGCAGCGTGCACTATGACAGCGTAATCTCGATTGAGTCCAAGTCTGCGCCAGGCGTCCGCTTCGCGATTCACCGCATCTCGTTTGGGCGGCGCATGGAGTTGAGCAGGCGAGTTCGGGAGATCAGCCGAAAGGCAGAGTTCCTGGACGCTGGTACGGAGTTGCACGAAAAGATCGAAGCAAACATCCTGGCACAGGAAATTGACGCTATGTACCTACAGTGGGGCTTGGTGAGGGTGGATGGATTGATCATTGATGGCGTGGCTGCCACTGCGGTGCACTTACTGGAAAAGGGACCAGAAGACCTGGCGCGGGAGGTGGTGGGCGCGATCAAAGAGCAGTGCGGTCTCACTGAGGCAGAAAGAAAAAACTGATCGTCGCGTTCCATTTTCAACTTGGTAACAAGGCCGCGTGGAACTGCGACACATGCAGAAGGAGCGGTCTGGAGAGACGACGCCGATGCGGCTGGCTGCCGAATGATGCCGATTCGATTCCGCAGATTGTGTGGGTACGGGGAAGGGTGTCCCTCACTACCTGCCCAACATCGTACATTACGCCGGAAAGCATCGCACTGCTGGAGGAGTTCCATGCGTGGAAACTGCTTGGCGCGGGTAGCGTTTATGACTTGCCTGCTCGTCTGGTAGAGGCGATCTTTGTACTGGAAAACGAAGTGAGGACGGAAAGCAGCAATGGCCAAAGGTAAATGGGAAGATCTTTTGCCGGCGAGCAGCGCCGGGAAAGCGTCCCGAAGCGACTTACTCGGGCAACTGGTCGCGTCCACGGGCAGCAGTACAGGAGGCGGAGTGAGCAGTACTGTCGGGAGTGGTCTGACCCAAGGTGGCAACTCGGATGTTACTGAGCAGCTGACTTCTTTGACGACGCAACTCAGCAGTTTCAGCTCCATTGAGCAATCGCAAATCAGCGCATTGCAGGACAATACTCAAGCGGTAACCCAGAACACGACGTCGAAGGCCAGCACCGGATCTTCGGTCCGGAGCACGGTTGAAGGCGCTGCGTCGAGCTTTCTGGGCGGCGGCCTGAGTAGCCTATCACCGCTGATTGGTGGAATCATGAGCCTGTTCGGAGGAGGCGGCGGTCAAACGCTCGCGGTGCCGTTGCCGTTCATGTTGCCGGCACCCGTGCAATCGCAGGCGGGGCTCACCGGCAGCGCGCCTGGTTCAGTTGCGCCGGTTAGCTATGGAGAAACGGGCCAGCCGCGCGCGCAATCGTCCGGCGCGTCGCCCCAAGTAACCATCCAAGTAAATGCGATGGATAGCCAATCGTTTCTGGACCACAGCGATGACATCGCGATGGCGGTGAAGCAGGCAATCTTGAATTCCAACTCATTGAACGACGTTATTTCCGGGCTGTAGATATGAGCGCGTTTCCAACATTAAAGACGGGGGCTGTCATGCAGTACCCAGCCCAACGCAGCGTGCAGTTCTCGACGACGGCGCTGCAATTCGTGGATGGGTCCGAGCAACGTTTCCGTGCTTTCCAATTACCGCTACACCGATGGGTGATCCAGCTTAGTCTGCTGGATCAGAGCGAGCTACATCAATTCCAGGAGTTTTTCCGCGCCATGGCTGGCTCGGCACAGAACTTTGTTTTTACGGATCCCTGGGACGAGACAAGTTATCCAAGCTGCAGCTTCGGGCTCGATAACATGGCAGCGGTGCTGGCGGGTGAATGGAATGGCCAAACGTCGGTGACTGTGCTGGAGAACGGAAGCTGACATGCCCAACTATCCTCAACTCACTACCGGCGCCGTCTCTCAGTTCCCCATTGCGCGCAATACCAATATGCGCACTGTGGCCAATCAACTAGCGAGCGGTTTCACGATCCGCATGGCCGATACGGGCGCACAGAAAGTGCAGTGGCGGCTTCGATATTCCGATCTCAGCGACGGCGAACGATCGTCGCTAGAAACCCTTTTTGAAGCCGCCCAAGGGCAACTGAACACATTTACCTTTTTAGATCCCACGGACAATCTGTTGATGTGGAGCGAAGACTGGACGCAGGCAGTGTGGACGGCCGATCCGCTATTGCAGGTGAGCGGCGGCGTGCAGGATCCACTGGGCGGCAGCGACGCGATGCAACTCACGAACACCGCGCAAACGACGCAACAGGTTGTTCAGAATACCAACGGGTCAAGTATGTTCGTGTACTGTTTCAGCGTATACGTGCGAAGCGCTGTGCCCGCGACAATCCAGCTGGTTGTGGCGGCAACAGGCCAGACCACGCTAACAGCGGTAACCACCAGCGGGACGTGGACGCGGGTGACAGTTTCCGGAAGCCTTTCGGTTCAACAGAACGGAATTGCCTTTGGAGTGCAGTTGCCGGCGGGAGTCCAAGTGGAGGCGTTCGGGGCGCAAGTGGAAGCACAACCCGGGGCGGGACTTTACAAAAAGACCATCGACCTTGGCGGGGTCTATTCCAAGACGCGGTTTTCCTCGGATTCGCTTTCATTTGTTGCGACCGCGCCGAACCAGAACTCCTGTCAGATCGACTTGATCAGCACTTTGAATTGAACTCGACAGCGAAAGTAAAGCGAATAGCGCATGTCCACGATCAACGTCCTGAAAGAGCTGGAAGTTCCCGGCACGCCGCTGTTGCTGTTCGATTGCACGCTGTCAACCGGTGATGTTCTCCACTGGAGCACTCACAACGTCACTGTGAACAGCGCGCAGTATTTGAGCCGTGTGCTCAAGAACAATGTTTTCGATCTCAACTCCAGCCCGGAAGCCGCGACGGACGGGGTCTCTACGGTCTCCATTACGTTAGCTAACGCCGACTCGTTTCTTTCCTCAATTGAACGCGATATCGGATGGAAAGGATCGAAGCTGTCCGTTACATTCGTATTCTTCGACCTAACCAATCAGGTGGTGGCGTCGGACAGCCAGGTGGTTTTTCGTGGAATCGCAAATCCGCCGGATCAATCCACTGAATCGACGTTGCGGCTCAGTTTCACGAACACGCTGAACTTGCAGCGAGTATTCTTGCCCGAAGTCCATATTCAAAAATTGTGTCCTTGGAAGTTTCCCAGCACTGCCACCCAGCGGCAGGAGGCCGTCAGCGGCGGAGCAGAGGGCGCCTTTTCGCCGTTCTATCGATGCGGGTATTCCCCGGATCAAAGCGGCGGCGTGGGAAATATGAATGGCGGCGCACCGTACACCTCTTGCGATTATTCGCGCGTCCAATGCCAGCAGAGAGGGATGTTCGATAAGGACGCCTCGAATAACATCACGCGCAGGTTTGGCGGCATTGAATTTCTACCGGCGTCGATTCTGGTACGCAGCTATGGCTCGAAAACCTCGCAATTATCCACGCCTCTGCCGAATCAAGCGCTCTACAACGACTTCGTCCCGCTGATCTACGGGACCGGATGGTATCAGCCGCCCATCGTGTTTGCTCGAAACGATGGAAATCTCACCCACTTCGAAGTGTTGCTGGGGGTTGGACCAATCAGCGGCGTGATCACAGTGATCGTGAATAACACGCAGATCCCAGTCGGAGTGAACGGGACAAATATGACGGCGACGGGTTGGTATAACGTCATCAGTTTGGGAACCAGGAACGGCAGCTTCAATCCGGACTTCAGCAATTCTTCAGGACAGCCGTTGGGCGATCCCTACGGCAGCATGGCGTTTCTGTCGCTCGTGGTGCCCAACTGGATTTCCAATGGGAACTCATTCCCCCAGGTCGATGTTCTGATTCAAGGTCTTCAGCTCGCGCAGTATGACGCCAGCGGGAACTATGTCAGCACTGTGTTCACCAATAATCCAGCTTGGGTGCTCCTGGACGCTCTTCTGCGTAGTAGTTGGAACCTCGCGCAACTGGACTTGCCCACCTTTTACACGGTGGGGCAGCGATGTAACGCACTAGTCTCCACTGTGGATGTCAATGGGAACGGCACTACCATTCCTCGTTACCAGTGCAACCTTCTGCTGACAGGCCGGCGGAGCGCGGGCGACATTGTTCGCGGCATTCGGAATGCTTCCGCGATGTATCTCAGTTTCGATTCCAATGGACTGATTCAACTCAACGGGGAAGACACTCTCGCGAACCAGCAGCCAATACAACCGGCTAACAGCAATAGCACCGAAGCGCTCAATGGCGGATGGCCGGCCTATGAATTCGGCGATGATACGTATTCCGGCATCCTGCGCGGCACCAACGGCGCACCATCGCTCACCGTAACGTCGCAGAGCATCGCCAATAGCCCGAACCACTACACAATTGAATTTCAAGACGAGTTTAACGACTACCAACAAGACAGCCTATCGTTGGTGGATATCGATGATTTCTTGGCGACAGGGCAGGACGTTACCGCTACGCTCACGGCGCTGGGCCTGCCAAATTTCGATCAAGCGAACCGGGCGGCCGCGCTTCAGCTATACAAATCGGTGAACGGTAACACTTACGTTCAATTTGAAACTAGTGTGAAAGGGGTGGGCTTAAAGCCGGGAGACATCATCACGTTGACTTATGCAAGGGAAGGCTTCAGCAGGCAGCCATTCCGCATTACCAAGTTATCTCCCGGCTTGAATTTCATGACGGCTGCCATCACTGCACAGATCCATGACGACGCTTGGTACACCGTGGTCAACTCGGACGGTGCCGGTCCAGGGCGTCAAGGCGCCTTCGAAGTAGGACTTCCCAGGCCGCTTGTGGGTAGCCTGCTGGATGGCAGCGGCGTGGAACAGTTTGGAATTTCAGAAACCGAGACGGCGAGCACAGACGGTACCGTCGCCACGAACCTGTCGGTCTCATTTGTCGTTCCTGCCATGCCCGCGGCAAGCTCAGCGGGCATCCCTTTGATGGGACTGAACGCTCAGGTGAGCAATACCGGTGGAACGTTGGCGGGAGGGCAAACGCTCTATTACGGAATTAGTGCAGTGGATGCCAACGGCGCCGAGAGCGGACTTTCCTTTGTTGCCATGGCGAATGTGCCGGCCGGTGTCAACACGAATCAAGTTACTCTGGTGAGTCTCAGCTTTTCGCCGGCCGCCGTTTCCTTTAATGTTTACCGTGGCCCCAATCCTACACAAATATTGCGGATTGCAAGCGGCGTCGCGATTGCCGGTCAGTTTGTCGATACGGGATGGACGGCAACGTTGCAAGGTCCGCCGGACCCCAATTTCGACCACGCGAACTTCTATTGGCGCCTGGAGCTCCAACCTCCGGAGGCGGTGAATATAGACTCCGCGACGACTATTGGCAACAGCACTCTCAATATGGTGCTGAACCTTTACAACGGCGCCACGGTGCGAATCACTACCGGGACAGGGGCAGGGCAGGAACGGATTATAGCTTCTAATACCGCGAGTACGCTTACCGTCACGACTCAATGGAGCATCCAGCCGGATACCACGAGCTCTTTCCTGATTGCCGGTTCGGCTTGGCAGTTCGGAGCTTCGAGCAATGCATCGCCGGTTTCGTTTGCAGTGCCGAATCGCGAAGGGGTGACGATTCACGTTTCCGGGCGCGCGGCGAACATCTTGGACGAGGAATGCGCGTACGAATTGTCGCCACTTACTCGCTGGACGATCTTGGGGGCCACGGGCACGGCGCTTGACACCGACGTTCCCGGACAGCCCACCTTCGGCCTCAATCCAATTGGAGCCGGCAGCATTGAGGTGCTGGGAATTGCTTTCACTGACTTAACCAATACGCGATCCATCAGCGCGGGCACTTTGACCCTGGCGTATTGGGACGAATTGCAGGGGCCTTCGACGATTTTGCTGAGCGCCGCAATGGGGACGAGCGATACTTCATTCGCTGTCGCCACGGCAGTATCGGCATCCAGCGGAGACCTGGTGCAGATTGACGCGGAGGTGATGGTTGTCCAACAGAATCTCACGAGCAGTACGACGGTTCCGGTCCTACGCGGCTCTCACGGTACCGCTGCGGCGGCTCACAGCGCGGTTCCGACAACAGGGGTGTATTTTCTCGCCAAGAAGATTTTCATCATGCCGTTCGCACAGGATTTCTTTGGAAGTCCCGCCAGCGGAAGCTACGCATTTCCCATCACGATTCCCGATGTTCGGATCGCTGCCGCCGACCTGTTCATGACTAACTCGCGGGGCAACAGCAGCGTGGCCGCCGAGTCATTTACGAGTACTTCGGATTTCGGTTTGCGGAGTCTTTTGGGAGGGCAACTAACCATCCAAGTGGAGGGTCCGTTGGCGATTCAGACCAACGCGGCGCCCCCGCTGTTGGTGGAGACTTCCTGTTCGGTACGAGATGTTTATGCTGTGGTGCAGGACGCGCCCTCCACGGATCCAATCACCATGCAAGTGACCCAGAACGGGCAGCTCTATTGCGAACTTACAATCGCCGCTCTAGCTACCGTATCGACCCCCGTGGATGGATTTGCGCTTGGGCCATTGGAGGCGCAGGCCACCATAGGTCTGAACATTACGCACGTGGTGCAGACGGCCAATACGGCGCCGGGTAGCGATCTAACCGTGACGATCCGACTGTAGAGCGTTTGACATATGTCCGAGACTTTGCAAAAGCTGCAACCCGACCGGGACCTGCAATGCTATTTCTTCGAACCCTCGGCTGTGGCCGCGCTGAGCGAAACCAGCGCAACCGGCTACACGGTATCAGGCACATGGCGGCAGCAGTTTGATTGGGCCGTGATTGAGTGGAATCGCGACAACGTATTTGAGCATCCCGCGTTTCGCTATTTGCCCGATGGCGATCTCAGCGGACTGACGTTGAGTTATCAAGAGACACGCGAGAACTGTATCCCATTGGACTCAGATTTGTTCCCCACTGTTGATTGGCCTTTTCTGCGAATTTGGGCGACACAATCAGGCGTTGAACAAGTCTACGAGGTGCCGCTGACCAGCTATAAAACGGCAATCGCCGGAAGTTATCTGCCATCCACCGTGCAGTTCACGCTGGGTGGGACTGTGACGGCCGGAGACTATGTCGGGCTCGCATTTCTTTCGGAGCACTATCCGTATCTGATGAATGGGGGCGACACGCTGGAGACGGCGATCGACAATATTTGCCAAGGGATCAATGCCTTTTCAACAACGATGTCAGCTTCCTGGCCTGGGACCGGCACGACGATTACGATTACGTACCTAGGGGCCGCAGGAGCGAATGGTAATCGAATCGGGGTTTACAGTTACGTTTCAGGTAGCCAGACAGAAGAATGGGACGCGGCCTCGAAACAGTTTTCCGGTGGGATGTCGCCGTCTCAATGGCAGATCACCTTGCCATTCGCTTCGTTGACGGGATCCGTTGTGGGCAGCAGCGATCCCACGTTGGTTGCGGTTCCGGTCAACGCCGTGCGCAAACTGCGATGGACCTATGCTGCGGATCTGCAAACCGGTGCTTTTGTCCGTAGTGAGTTTCAAGTAGTGGTATCGAACTGGACCGTCACCGGCAGTGGCCAGGGCTATTCGATCGCCGGTCCGGGTAGCCGGCGCATCGAAGACGATTCGAATCAGCTGCAGTATACAGGGACGTGGGGCAGCAGTGACGGGAACTCCTCGGGTGGCACAATCCACTATACGAGCGTGCCAACTTCGAGTGTTAGTTGCACGTACACATCGGCTCAAAGCCATAGCTTGTACCTGGGAACCCGGCTCGTAGACTCAGGCACACTCATTGCTCAGATCTCCATTGTGGTTGATGCAGTGAGTCCGTTGACGATCAACTTAAACCTGGGCGAAGACGTTTTGATTCGAACGCCCTTGGGCCAGTTCGCGGTTGGCACGCATACGGTGACGGTGACGCATGATGGCGACACCGGAGCTTACTTCTATTTTGATTTTTTAGAAATAGCCATTCCCGCGACGATCCTCCCCACTGAGGCAAGCGAGCTGAAACTTGCTGCCGCCACGGACTGGGATACGCTTCACTCGATAGCGCTGGCGCCCGAGCGGACGGCGTGGATGATTTACAACCTGGGCTTCCGAGCGCGAGTAAATCACTACGCAGGAGCGCTGTGGTTTTATGAGCTGATCTGCGCCGGACAGCAGTACGCGTCGGCCATCGTCACATTTTCCGGCGCTCCTGACGCGAATAACATTACGAGCATTCTCCTTGGCAGAGCCGATCATCCCACAGTGTCGCCAACCACGATCGAACACTTGAATCTGATCGGCGATACGACGGAGACGCTGGCCACAGCCTTTGCGATGCTGCTCAATAGTGGTTACACGGCGGTTTGGGCGCAGGCCAGCGGGAGCCAGCTCACCATCCATTCGCGCTCTATGGGCACGGATGGCAACTTGATCACGATTTCGACCAGCGCCCCCACCACCCACCTGACGCTGGTCCTTTCTGGAACCGCCACGATCACCGTTGGAAGTACGACATTCACTACCTTTTCAGGTGGCGTGGACGGCAACTGGTACACGGACCTTGTAGCCACGCCGCGACTGAACCGCGCGGTACGCGACTGGAGTGAGAGCTATTTTCAGGCGCTCGCAGGCTACGGATTCGATGTCACGGCGTCGTTCAGTACGGAGCTTGGCAACGGTGATCCATCGACCGGTGCAGGCATCGCGCAGCGTTATCCCGATCAAACTGCGGTGGTGGTCAGCACTCCCGCGCTGCAAACCAATTTTTCGCCGACCAGCGCGACGTTTTGGCAACAGGTATACCTCGACATGGCGACCGTCATGAATGCCGCGGGGCTGACGCCTTATCTGCAGTTCGGTGAAGTGCAGTGGTGGTACTTTCCCAACATTACAGTGATTACGGGCGCGGTTTCGGGAATGCCCTTCTACGACGCCTACACCACCAGCACTTTTGAAACGCAGTATGGCAGGGCGATGGCGGTGATCACGAACACCGGCGTGGATCCAACGACAATTCCACAGGAAGCCGCTTTCTTGCCGGGCTTGATTGGCAGTTTCACTGCACAGATCCGCGGCTTCGTTCGATCCACGTATCCGAATTGTCGCTTCGAAGTTCTGTATCCTCCCGACGTGAACAATGCTCCGCTGACCCTGGTCATCAATTACCCGACGAGCGACTGGACGCCTGCCAATCTGAATTGCTTGAAGACGGAGAGCTTTACTTACACCTACGACCACAATTTAGACCTGAGTTTTGCATCCATGAATTTGGTAAACGGCCTCGGGTTCACGCCGGCGCAGCGGAGTCATCTGGTAGGTGTCAGCGACCCGGACACCGCGTGGCTCAAGGAGGTGAGGCTCGCCGAAGGACAGGGGTTTGAATCCGTTGTCCTGTTCGCATTAGACCAAATTTGTTTAGTTGGTTATGGACTCCCTTTGTCTCGTGGTTTTCGACGAAGTACACAACTCGGCTGACTGAGCGCGGCGCGGCGGGTTCGCGGTACAGTGAAGTCGGTTGTGATTTCTGTCCAAAACGTCTCCAAGGTCTATCATCTTTATCACCACCCTTTCGATCGCGTTCTTGGCGCTTTAGCCGTTTCCAGAAAACAGAAGGCTGAGTTTTGGGCGCTGCGCAGCATCAATCTGCGCGTCGAGAAGGGTGAAGTATTCGCGCTTCTGGGGCCCAATGGGTCGGGGAAAAGCACTCTGCTTCAAATCATCAGCGGCATCCTTCAACCCACCAGCGGCCGGGTACTTTGCTCGGGACGTGTAGCCGCCTTGCTCGAACTAGGCGCCGGCTTCAATCCCGATTTCAGCGGACGCGAAAACGTGTACCTGAACGGCGAGATTCTGGGTCTTTCGCGCAAGGAATTGGACGAGGCATTTCCGCGCATTGAGAGCTTCGCCGAAATTGGCCAGTTCATCGACCGGCCGGTGAAAGAATACTCCACCGGAATGTACGTACGCCTGGCGTTTTCCACAGCGATTCACGTCGACCCGGAGGTCCTGATTGTCGATGAAGCGCTGGCCGTCGGCGACGCTATCTTCGCCAGCCGATGCGTGCAAAAGTTCGAAGAGCTTCGCAAGAAGAACGTGACCGTGCTGTTGGTGTCGCACGATCTTGGCTTGATCAAGCGTCTGGCCGATCGCGCTGCCTTCATGCTGGACGGAAGAATCGTCATGCAAGGCGCTCCCAAGGACGCAGTCAATCGCTACGTTGGTTTTGTCCTGGATCGCGAACGGATCAGCAAAGAACGAAGCACCGGCCTGATGGAAGAGTCCGTGGCCGCCAGCTCTCTATCAACTAAGACCAGCTTTCGGCACGGCGACGGCGCCAGTCGCGTGATGGACGTGCGGATACTCAACTCCAACGGCGAAACCTGTCACGTGTTCCGGCCCGGAGAATCCATCATTCTTCGGATTCGTGCCGCGTTTCAGAAGCCCGTGTCGAATCCCGTGGTGGGCATTCTCATCCGGAATCGCATCGGCATGGACATTTTTGGAACAAATACTCGCCTCGAAGGCGCGGAGCTGGGTGATTTTGACGCCGGCGATGAAATCCACATCGAATTTGAAATGGATTGCCTGCTCAGCCGCCAAGAATATACAGTGACAGTCGCCGTGCAGTATTGGAACGGCCTCAGCCAGGATTGGTTGGACGACGTACTCGATTTCCAGGTCGAAGACACAAAAGATGTCGCAGGTGTGTTGAACTTGAATACGCGTGTGCGCCACCGGAAGGTAGCATTGGCGCCCCATGCTGAAGTAAGCGACGTCAGCCTTTGAGATTCCATGCACATTGAAGAGATTCAATCCGCGCTCCGAGAAGAACATTTAGATGGTTGGTTGTTCTTTGACCATCATCAGCGAGATCCTCTGGCGTATCGGATTTTGAAACTGAATCCGAAGCACGTCGCCACTCGCCGCTGGTACTATTTCATTCCAGCGCAAGGCGACCCCAAAGGTCTGGTTCACGCCATAGAGTCGGGCGTTCTTGCCGGCCTGCCCGGCGATATACGCAAGTATTCCAGCTGGAGCGGTCAGATTGAGGGGCTCCAACGCTTACTCGCCGGATGTCGCAAGGTCGCGATGCAGTATTCGCCGAACTGCTCCATCCCTTACGTCTCGCTGGTGGATGGAGGCACGCTGGAGTTGGTTCGCGGCACGGGTGTTGAAATAGCAACTTCCGCTAACCTCGTCCAGCTGTTCGAAGCGCGCTGGACCGCGGAACAATTGGAGATGCACCTTGAGGCGGGCCGCCGCGTTGATCGCATTCGCGCCGAAGCCTTTCAGAAGATCGCGACCGCTCTTGTCTCCAGCCAGACCATCACGGAGTGGGACGTGAATCGTTTCATCCGGGCTGGCTTTGAAAAGTCCGACCTGGTCACCGATCATGGACCCATCGTCGCGGTCAATTCTAATATGTCGAATCCGCACTACGAACCCGAAGCAGAAGGCAGCCGCGAGATTCGCAAAGGCGACGCCGTACTCATCGACATGTGGGCCAAGCTCGATCGTCCGGACTCCGTGTTCTACGACATCACCTGGACGGGCTATTGTGGCGCCGCGGCGCCAGCGGCTCTCCAGAATGTCTTTGAAGTAGTGCGCGATGCCCGCGATCGCGCCATAGAACGCGTTCAATCCGCCATCGCGCGCCGCGAAGTGATTCACGGCTTCGATATCGATGACGCTGCCAGAAACTATATTCGGGAGCGGGGATTCGGCGAATACTTCGTTCATCGAACTGGACACTCGATTGGCGAAGAAGTGCACGGAACGGGTGCTAACATGGATAACCTGGAGACTCACGACGAGCGCCGCATCATTCCCCGCACTTGCTTTTCCGTTGAACCCGGCGTGTATCTCCCTGAATTCGGCATACGCTCCGAAGTCAACGTTTATGTCGGCGCCACAGACGCGCGAGTTACTGGCGAAGTCCAGCAAAATCTCGTTACTATTCAATGACGAAAACTCGACGCGCAAAGGCAATTAGAATCTCTACTGGTCTTGCCGGGCAAAGCCCCGTCATATCAATGTGTTTCACGCACTTACACGCCCCGCCAATCGACCCGATAGGAAATTTCGATTGGACCGATCCCTTGTTGCTCGCATACGCTTGGTTATGGCAACCGTTCACATTATGGAGCCCGTGAGTTCACATGTAGCTTTGCTACATCGCATCAGCAACATCGTGAGCTCGGAGCTGTCGTTAGACGAGATGCTCGGAGAGATTGTCGGACTTACCGTCCAGGTAACTGACTGCGATGCGTGTCTGGTTTACCTTTTGGATCGTGATACCGATGAAGTGGTTTTGCGCGCCTCGCAATTGCCTCACGCGGCCGCGCTGGGAACTTTACGAATGAAAGTCGGCGAAGGTGTTACTGGATGGGTGGCGGAGCATAAATCCGTCGTCGCCCTGTCTTCCAGAGCGGCCGCGGATGCCCGCTTCAAACGCTTTCAAACCTTGGTCGAAGACACCTACGAAGCTTTTCTCTCGGTCCCGCTGGTGAGCGGGGGCGATGTAATCGGCGTCATCAACGTGCATCACCGGCAGACTCACAATCACAATAGCGAGGAAATTTCATTGCTGACGTTCGTCGGCGAGCAGATGGGCGGCGCCATCGCCAAGTCCAGCCTGTCGGAGACGAACGCCCGCCTGATGGAAGAAACGCTCGAGATGAAACGCCAGCTGGAGACACGCAAGCTGGTGGAGCGCGCCAAAGGGATCTTACAGCAACGGCACAGCCTCACGGAGGAAGAGGCTTACCTGCGCCTTCGCAATGAAAGCCGGCGGCTTCGTCGTCCAATGAAAGAACTGGCTGAGGCTATCATTTTGGCTGAAGATCTGAGCCGGAAGGCTGAGTCTCCCAACTAGGCTCCATCGACCCTGGTCGACAAACCTGGTCGATCAACCGAGGTTCGTTAGTACCTTGCGCATGCGGGCGTGGGCCAGCACCACGTCCGGATCGCGTTGTAGAGCCTCAAAATAGCGTTTGGCGAATCCAACGCCGGTTTCGTCCGGCGCAAGCAGTTTCCATGCCTGCTCCACTAGCCGCTCCGCATCGATGACTGGTGGCAAATCCTCCGCGTCCGTCTCATCGAGAGCATCCAGCGTTTCATCGATCAGCACCACAAATTCCGACAGCTCATGCAGCCATGCGAACCACGGATCATAGAGCACCAGTTTGAGTAGCTCCCCGCTCGATCCGATGCGCGCAATGTCACGCTCATAGGTGCCTCGCTCGGAATCGAGCAAGGTCTTGTGCAGGCCGAGCAGGCCGTTGCGCAGATCCGTTAATCGCTGTTTTGTGAGATCGGGAGAGGAATTGTTGGACGGCATGACGCCCTGGTGTTATAGTACATGACACCCAAGCAGTTGCACCCTGTCACCGCTAGAATAAGAACGTGCGTTCCGAGCCTTCACTTCAGCTAGCCACCAGTCATCTCGATCAGGTGCGCCAAGAAATTGGCAAGATCATTGTCGGCCAGCAACACGTTGTCGACGGTGTCTTGATTTGTCTCTTGGCTGGCGGCCACGTTTTGCTGGAAGGCGTCCCGGGCCTTGGCAAGACCACGTTGCTGCGAACCCTCGGCCGCGTGTTGCATCTCAAGTATTCGCGCATTCAGTTCACGCCCGATCTCATGCCCGCCGACATCGTGGGAAGCATGATCATCGAGAGTGACGATCATGGCGCGAAGGCGTTGCGCTTCCAGCCTGGGCCGATTTTTGCCAACCTGGTTCTCGCCGACGAAATCAACCGCGCCACGCCCAAGACGCAATCCGCTTTGCTCGAAGCCATGCAGGAGCGCACCGTCACCAGCGGCACCACCACTCATGAACTCGAATTACCGTTTCTGGTGATGGCCACGCAGAATCCCATAGAAATGGAAGGGACGTACCCGCTTCCGGAGGCCCAGCTCGATCGGTTCCTCATGAAGATCCTGGTGACCTATCCTTCGCGCGCGGATTTGAACCGCATTGTCGAACGCACCATTCATCGCGATGAAACCAAGCTCGAACAGGTTGTCGATCGCGATGCGATTCTCCAATTGCGCGCGGCTTGCCGGGAGATTCTGATCGCCCAGCACGTCCAGGATTTCGCGATCGACTTGGTGATGGCGACGCAGCCCGGAACGCCGAGTGCCCACCCGCTCGCCAACAAATATATTCGCTACGGAAGCTCGCCGCGCGGCGCGCAAGCCCTAGTGGAATGCGGACGCGTGCTGGCTCTGATGCACAGACGGTTGAACGTCAGCGCCGACGATGTGCGCGAGATTGCGCCTGACGTGCTGCGCCATCGCATCATTTTGAATTTCGACGCTCACGCCGACGGACAAACGCCCGAGACTATTCTGAGCACCATCATCGAAAACGTTACCGCCACCGCTGCCGCCGTCAAGTGAAAGCCGTCCAGTGAAAACCGACCCGTTGATCGACAGCGCGTTCCTGGAGAAGCTCGAGCGGCTAGCGATCCGCTGGCAAAAGTCGTTTCCCGGCCTGGTTGGCGGCCACAATGTCTCGCACTTTGCGGGCGCCGGCCAGGAGTTTCTCGATCACCGCCAATTCCATCAAGGTGACGATCTGCGCGCCGTCAACTGGCGCGCCTACCTGCGGTTGGAAAAGCTGTTTCTGAAGATGTTCCAAGTGGAGCCGCGCATTCCTGTCCGGATCCTGCTGGATTGCAGCAACTCCATGACTACCGGCGCCGTCTCTAAGTTTGACTATGCGCGCAAACTCGCGGCCGCGCTGTGCTACGTCGGCCTGGTGCGGCTGGATACCATTTGCATCCAGCCCTTCGGCCAGGATCTGGGCGATTCTTTTCTATGCGGAGGCGGCCGGCACCGGTTTATTCCGGCCGTGAAGTTTTTGGAGCAGCTCAAGCCTTCTGGGCGCACCAACTATTTTCAAATCGCGCGCGACTTCATCTCCACCTATCCGCAGCGTGGATTGCTGATTATCATTTCCGATTTCTTGGATGACGCCGGCTGTGAGCGCCCCTTGCAATACCTGGCGGATTTCGGGCACGAGTTGATCCTGGTCCAGGTCTGGGCCGACGAAGATCGCGATCCCGGCTGGGATGGATTGCTCGATCTGACGGACGCCGAAACGGGCGAGAGGCTGGAAATCGGATTCGACGACGCGGCGCGCGCCAACTACACGCAAGCGTTCGACGCCCACGCCCGCGATATCCAGCGCGTTGGCCTGCGCAATAGCGGGCGTTACGTTGGCATTTCTACGACGACTACAATCGAAGAAGCGATTTTCGGCCCGCTGGCGCGCGCCGGCGGACTCGAGTAAGTCACCATGTTCTTCCTCAACCTTTCTTTGCCCGAATTCCTCGCGATTCTCGGATCGCTTTCGGGCGTCATGGTGGCTTTGTACCTGCTTGACCGCATGCGGAAGCATCATACGGTCGCGACGCTGCGGTTTTTCGCCGCCGCCGAGAAGCCTCCCGTACTCAAGCACCGGCGAAAGCTGCAACAACCTTGGTCGTTATTGCTTCAGTTGATCAGTTTGCTGCTGCTTCTTCTGGCCATTGCACAGCTTCGCCTCGGGTCTCCGGAGCGCTACTCGCGCGATCACGTGCTGATCGTCGACACCTCTGCGTGGATGGCCACGCGATTCGGTCAGGCCCGTCTCATCGATCGAGCGCGCGTAGCCGCCGACAATTATGTGAACGCTCTGCCGCCTGCCGATCGGGTGATGGTAGTGCGAGCCGATGTGCTTGCAACGCCCGCGCTCTTATTCGACTCGGACCGTAAGAAGATTCATCTGGCCATCGATGAGAGCCAGCCGGGCGTCGCTCCACTGAATCTCCAGGAAGCTCTCGATTTCGCCGCACAAGCTCAGAAGGTGCAGGCCCAGCGTCCCGGCGAGATCGTTTTCGTCGGCGCCGGCAGGATTCCGAGCGACCAGGCGGCGCGTCTGAATGCTCCCCCGAATTTCCGGCTGATCGCCATCGACGGCCCCAACGAGCATGTCGGGTTGCGCAAAATGAGCGTGCATCGCGCGATGGACGACTCTGATGCGTGGGAGGTCTTCGTTGCCGCGAGAAACTATGGAGCCGTGGCCCGTTCCGTTCCGATGACCGTCGCCTTCGGTGGATCGCCTGTTGCAACCCACCGCTTCGAGCTGAAGCCTGCCAGCGAAGAGGGCATGAACTTCCGCTTCAAAACGCGTGCCGCTGGATGGTTGGAGGCGCGGCTCGGAGTACAGGATGCTTTCCGCCAGGACAGCCGAGCCATCCTGGAACTGCCTCCTCGTGGCGTCCTGCCCGTGACCATCTATTCCGCCCAGCCCGATCTTCTGCGGCCCATTTTCACCGCGATTCCTGGTGTTCAAGCTACCTTTCTTCCGGTTTCCGGCTACCAGCCGGAGGCGAAGAGCGGTATCGTTCTGTTAGACCACTTTGCGCCGCCTTCACCTCCCGCTGGACAGACCATTTGGTTGGAGCCGCCAGCCGGCCAATCGCCAATTCCGGTGCTGCGCACGGAACAGAACATCAAACTGAATCAGTGGCAGGCCGATCATCCATTGGGTGCCGGTCTGCGCGCGCGCGACACCGAGCTCGCAAGCGCCCAGATCTTTCGACCTGCTCCCACGGACATCGTCGTTGCACGATCCGATGCGGGACCATTGATTGTCGCGCGCCCAGCCAATCCGAAGATGGTAGTGCTTGGATTTAACCCCGTCCGATCGGGAATGAAATACCAGCTCACCACGCCCTTGCTGTTCGCAAATATCATCCGTTGGATGGCGCCCGACGCATTTCGCACTTGGGAGCTCACGGCGGGCACCGTGGGTACGGTAGACGTGGAACTTGAATCCGAAATCGATCCTAAATCGATTCGCGTCCAGACGGAAGAAGGAAGACCGCTGCCCTTCACCGTGCAGGGCAAATCGCTCCGCTTCTTCACCGCGGCCCCGGGAGTGGTGCGAGTGCTCACAGGAGATCGCGAACTGGTTTATTCACTCACACTGCCGCAACCCGGCGACACAGTGTGGAAGCCGTCGAACGTCAAAATTGGCCTGCCCGGTCGCGCGCCCATCGGCCCAACCTCTCGCGATCTTTGGCATTGGCTGGCGCTTGCGGGTGCTGCCGGTTTGCTTGCGGACTGGATTCTCTATGGGCGCATCGATCGCCAGATGCGCGCGGCGAAGGGTGCTGCTCCTGGGGAGCATGGGTCGCCATGGTGGAGGAAAGCGTCGTGACCTTCGAACGGGAATGGGTGCTGATTTTTCTCCTCCTGCCGCTCGGCTGGATGTTCTTCGAGTGGCGGCGGACGCGGCGGATCTCCGCGCTCATTCTGAAGACGCTGGCTTTTCTCGCCATCGTGCTGGCACTGGCCGAACCCACGCTCACCGTCCCTCAAACAAAAATGGCGGTAGCTGTTTTAGTCGACACTTCCTCCAGTGTTTCGACACAGGACCTGGCCCGCGCTTCCGACTTCGCCGCGGCTCTGGACAAAGAGCGCGGCCGCCACTGGGTGCGCGTACTTCCGTTCGCCCGATCGGTCCGCGATCTGGCAGCCGGTGAGCAGCGCGGTTTGCATCTCCAGCCCACGGCGGGCGAAGCCGGACGCGCCACCGATTTGGAATCCGGTATTGAAGAAGCCATCAGCTCGCTTCCATCGGACTTGGTCCCAAGAATTGTATTGGTCTCCGATGGCAAAGAGAACGCAGGCAGCATCACGCGCGCTGCTTGGCTGGCCCAGCGCCTTGGCATTCCCATTGATACGGTCGCGCTGGGTGGCCGTCCTCAGCCTACCTTGCGGCTCGAATCGGTCACCGTGCCCACCGTCGCGTTCACGGGCGAGCAGTTTCCGGTGGATTTGAGCATCGCCTCGCCGGCCGCCGTCGCGGGCTCCGTCGAGATCAGCGCTGAAGGAAAAGTGCTCGGATCGAATCCCGTGAAGCTGGAGCAGGGCGACAATCAAATTCGCGTTCACGCCAACCTCACGGCTGCCGGCGCGTTGAGTCTCGCCGGCGTCATCCGAGCTAATGGACTGGGCGAAATCCGCTTCGATCGCGCCGTCACTTTGCGCCGTCCCAAAGTATTGTTCATCTCGCAAGATCCGGCGGGCACCGAGACGCATTTGCTCCAGACTTTGACCGTGTCTCAATTCGACGTCGATCGCACTTCCGATCCCACGCACGGCACGCTGGCAAACTACCAATTGGTCGTCTTGAACAATCTCGATATGGAAGCGCTGCCGGCCGGCCGCAAGGACGAGATCGAAAAGTTCGTCCAACAGGGAGGCGGCCTCCTTGTCATCGCCGGGGAACGCAACGTCTACGCCGAAGACAAAAAAGTAGAAGATGCGCTGGATCGAACTCTCCCTGCGAAACTGGCTCCGCCGCGCTCGCCCGAAGGCACCGCCGTGGTCTTGATTATCGACAAATCGTCGTCCATGGAAGGCAAGAAGATCGAACTGGCGCGGCAAGCCGCGATCGGCGTGGTGGACAATCTGCGTTCTATCGACTTGGTCGGAGTCCTGATCTTCGATAACTCCTTTCAATGGGACGTGCCCATTCGCCGCGCTGAAGACAAGGTGCTGATCAAGCGGCTGATTTCCGGCATCGTTCCCGATGGCGGCACGCAGATTGCGCCCGCGCTGGCCGAAGCGTATCGGAAGGTACTGCCCGCGAAGGCAACATTCAAGCACATTGTTTTGCTCACCGACGGTATTTCCGAGGAGGGCGACAGCCTGGATCTTTCGAAAGAGGCATTAGCTCAGCACGTGACCATTTCAACCGTGGGTCTCGGCCAGGACGTGAACCGGGCCTATCTCGAAAAGGTCGCTTCTGTTGCCGGCGGAAAATCCTACTTCTTAAACGAACCGTCCGGGTTGGAACAGATTGTGCTCAAAGATGTGCTGGAGCACACCGGGTCTACTGCGGTGGAAAAGACTTTGCGGCCATTCGTCGCGAAGAACACGGAAATTCTCGATGGCGTAGGCATCGACAACGCACCGCCGCTCAAAGGCTATGTTCGGTTCATCAGCAAGCCTACCGCGGACACAATCCTCAAGGTTGACGAAGAGGATCCGCTGCTGGTGCGTTGGCAGTACGGCCTGGGACGTGCCGTAGTCTTTACCTCCGATGCGAAAAGCCGTTGGGCGGCCGACTGGGTGACGTGGAAAGGCTTTGACAAACTCTGGACCAACACGTTTCGCGATCTGCTGCCGCACGCCGAAAGCGGTGAAGCCAAGGCCGAGTACGACAGTGCGAGCGGCGATTTGGTGGTGAACTATCATCTCGGCGCCGATGCCGAAGATCCATCCAAGCTGCCCGAGATTTTCATTCTCGGCCCCAACGGCTTCCGTCATCCCGTGCCCATCACAAAGCTCGGCGCCAAATCGTATCGTGGAACTATTCACATTGGTGATTTGCAGGGGCTATTTCGCATCCGGCCGCTGGATGAATCGCGTGCCTTTCCCGAGGTCGGCTACTATCAGCCCGAGCAAGAGCTGCTGGACTACGGATCGAACGAATTCTTGCTGCGGTCGGTTGCGCAATTCACCGGCGGGCGCTTCAATCCGCAGCCCAAGCAGGTATTCGATTCCAGGGGTCGTTCCCAGTCTTCTACTCTGCGGTTATGGCCTTTTCTCCTGGGCTTTGCAATCGCGCTGAATTTGGCGGAACTGCTCATGCGCAAAGTTCGACCACGGTTTCCAAGTGGAATGTTTGGGGGAAAAGGTCTACCAGCGTGATCTTCTCGATGCGATAGTGTTCGGCGATCAGGGCTTGCAAATCGCGCGCTAAGGTGGCGGGATCGCACGAGACAATGGTTAGGCGCGGTGGGCGTATCCGTGCCAGCTCTTTCACCACCACTTTTCCTAACCCGGCTCGCGGAGGATCGGCCAGGATAAAATCGGGCGTTTCCGTCAAGCCGATCAAATAATCGTCGACATTCGCGAGCACGGCCGGTTGCGCGAAATTATGCGCCAAGTCGCGAAAGCCACTGCCGCCGGATTCCACGGCAGTGACCTTGGCAAAACCCTCGGCTAATTTCTTCGAGAACAGACCAACACCAGCATAGAGATCAATGGCCCATTCACCTTGTGCATCGCCAACCGAGCATTCCACCAATCTGTCGATCAAGAATCGATTGATTTGAAAAAACGAATTTCGGCTCACTTGGAATCCGTTGTACTCAATCGGCGTGGTTACTCCGAGTGTCGCGAGTACGGAGAGCGCCTGCCGCGGCACGCGGTCCAAAACATTCACCTGTATGTCCGTTTCATTGGTGAAGAGCTCCAGGGCCGTGCTCGCCTGAGGTGCGTCGATCTTGCCAATGGTGTCGTTGAGCTTGGGCGAAGCAATGGGGCAGTGATCGATCGGGCAAAGATCCCTGGAACCCTGCGTAAAGTAGCCGACCTTGCCGCCGTCGATGTGAAGCTGCACTCGATTGCGATAGTTCCACGGCTCACCCGCGATCGCGCCGATTTCACCCGCGAACTCGATCTTTCCGACGCGCTGTAATGCCTCACGCAGGATCGCCCGCTTCTGTTCCAACTGGAACGGATAATCGATGTGCTGATACTGGCAACCGCCGCAGCGCTGGAAATAGGGGCATCCAGGCGTCACGCGCGAAGCCGATGGCTGCAGCACTTCGATCAAGCGGCCGCGCCATAGATCGTTCTTCACCCGTTCGGTCTCCGCGCGCACTACTTCGCCGGGCAGCACAAATGGCGTCAAAACGACTTTGCCTTCCAGGCGCGCCAGTCCTTCGCCGCCGTACACCAGCTTTTCTATAGTTAGAGTTTCTTGCAAGCGAAAGGGTACCATGGTTGTTCAACAAAGACCTTCAACATGAAAGCACGCGTGTTTTCCGGCGTTCAGCCGACTGGCAATTTGCACATTGGAAACTACCTGGGGGCACTGAAGAATTGGGTCGAGATCCAGGGCAATTACGAAAGCATCTTTGGCATCGTCGACCTGCACGCCATCACGGTCTATCAGGAACCGGCGGAGCTTCGCGCGAAGATTTTGGAGATTGCGGCGCTGTTCCTGGCGGCCGGTATTGACCCGAAACATTCCACCATCGTCGTGCAGTCGTCGGTGCCGGAGCACGCCGAGCTCGCATGGATGCTCACTTGCGTAACTCCGGTTGGCTGGTTGGAGCGAATGACGCAATACAAAGCGAAGTCGCAGGCGCAGGAGACCGTGGGCGACGGACTGCTGCAATATCCGGTATTGATGGCGGCGGACATCCTGATCTACCAGGCCGCAATCGTGCCAGTAGGCGACGATCAGGCCCAGCATCTGGAGCTGGCACGCGACATCGCGCAGCGCTTCAATTCGATGTACGGCGAAACCTTTGTGATGCCTGCCACGCACTTGCCGCTGGTGGGTGCGCGAGTGATGGGGCTGGATGAACCGGACAAGAAAATGAGCAAGTCGGCCGCCGGATCAGGCCACGCGGTCGCAATGCTTGATCCGATTGACCAGGTCCGCAAAAAGATCATGCGCGCCACCACCGATTCGCTGCCGGCGGTGGATTTTGACGCCGCGGGTCCCGGCGTTCAGAACCTGCTGAGCATCTTTCAAGCTTTCAGTGGATGGCCGGCCGACAAGATGCGGGCGCATTTCAGCGGCATGCGCTATGGCGACTTGAAGAAGCAAGTGGCCGAAATGGTCATCGCGAATCTGGAGCCGCTGCAAAAACGTTACGCCGAAATCATGGATGAGCCGGGCTATCTCACCGGCGTTCTCAAAGAAGGCGCGGAACGCGTCTCGCCCATCGCCAAATCCACCGTTCAACTGGTGAAAGAGCGTATGGGCTTGTACGCCGGTGCGTGATTAGTGGAAGTCATGCGAAGGCACGGCCTCTTCAGCCACATGTAACGGCTCAAAGTGCGCGGCTCGCACGGTGTAGACGTTGTCGATATTCTGCATCTCGCCGTCGATCACGAGATAGGAATTATTGAGGATAGTTTTTCGCTCGCGATCGAAAACGTCAGGCATCACCACCGCATTTGAAACGCCGGTTTCGTCTTCGATGCTCAGGAACAGCAGCCCCTTGGCCGTGCCCGGACGCTGGCGGCAAATGATGCATCCCGCAATGCGAACTATGCGACCGTTGTGGACGAATTTCAACTGCGCCGCAGGCGTGACGCCGAGGGCGTTCAGCTTCTCCCGATGAAACGCCATGGGATGCTTGCCGATGGTGACGTGCGTGCCGCGGAAGTCGGAGTTCAAGCGCTCGCTGGCACTCATGGGGGAAAGCGGCTGATGGTTTATGGCTGGTGGTTGGGGATCGGAGAACAGCGGGCCAGTCGGGCGGATAGCAAGTTCGGAATCCCACAGCGCGGCGCGGCGATGCGTGGGCGAGGCGGTAATAAAGTTGAGCGCGCCGATTTCGCTCAGCTTGCGCAGTTCATCTTTGCGAAGTTCCGGGACACGGTCCACTAAATCCTGAATGCTCGCGAATGGCGCTTGCGCGCGAGCGGCGAGAATCGCTCGGGCGGGCTGCTCACGCAGTCCTTTGACGTAATTCAGACCCAGGCGAACGCGCCGCTCTCCATTTTCTTCCTCGATGGTACACAGCCAGTCCGAACGCGTGACATCGATCGGGTCGAAGTGCAATCCGTGTCGTTGTGCGTCCTTCACCAAAGTGGCCGGCGCGTAGAAACCCATCGGCTGATTGTTCAAGATCGCGGCAGTAAAAGCGGCTAGGTAACGGCATTTCAGATAAGCACTGGCATAAGCGATCAAAGCGAAGCTGGCGGCATGCGATTCCGGAAAACCGTACAGCGCAAACGCGGTGATGGATTGAACGATGCTGTCCTGCTGTTTGCCGGTGATGCCGTTGCCTGTCATGCCAGCGCGCAGCCGGGTCTCGATATCGCGCATGCGGGCTTCGGAGCGCTTGAAACCCATGGCGCGGCGCAGCTCCTCGGCTTCGCCTCCAGAAAATCCAGCCACGATCATGGCCATACGCAGAAGCTGTTCCTGAAATAATGGCACGCCCAAAGTGCGCCGCAGCACTGGCTCCAGCGATGGATGCAGGCACTCTGCTTTCTCGCGACCCTGCCGCCGGCGCAGAAATGGATTCAACATCTGACCAACAATCGGTCCGGGCCGGATGATGGCCACCTGTACCACGATGTCGTAGAAATGTTCGGGCCGCAGGCGAGGCAGGCACGACATCTGCGCGCGGCTCTCCACTTGAAACATTCCGATGGTGTCGGCATTTTGCAGCGCTTGATAGACCAGCGGATCGTCTTGCGGCAGATGCGCCAAGTCCACTTCTTCGCGATACGCCGTGCGAATTAGCTGGATGGATTCTTCGAGCACGGCCATCATGCCCAGGCCCAGCAGATCCACTTTGATGATGCCCATGTCGGCGCAATCTTCCTTGTCCCACTGGATCACCACGCGGCCGGGCATTGTGGCCGGCTCCAGCGGGACGATGGAGTCGAGCTGGCCTTCGCAAATCACCATGCCGCCCGAATGCTGGCCCAGATGGCGCGGCAAATCCTGGATGGTCATGTACAGATCCAGGAACTTCGCGATCAGCGGATTTTGTTGCGGCGAAAACCCGGCTTCGTGGAACTGGCGCTCGGCAGTCTCTTTCGGGTCGGTCCAGCCCCACGCCGGAACCAGCGCCGAAATGCGCGCCAGATCCGTTTCGGGGAAGCCCAGCACTTTGCCGATATCGCGCACGGCCGAGCGGCCGCGATAGGTGATGATGTTGGCGGTCATGGCGGCGCCCAGTTTGCCATAGCGTTCGTAGACATACTGAATGGCGCGCTCGCGCTGATCGCCGCTCGGCAGATCGAGATCGATGTCCGGCCACTCGCCGCGCTCCTCGGATAGAAAACGCTCGAAAAGCAGTTCCATTTCGACCGGATCGATCGCCGTGATGCCGAGCGCATAACAAACCGCGCTGTTGGCGGCCGATCCGCGGCCCTGCACCAGAATATTTTGGCGGCGGCAGAAGTCGACCACGTCCCAGACGATCAGGAAATAGCCGGGCAGTTCGAGCTTTTCGATGAGCGCCAGTTCGCGATCGATCTGTCGGCGGGCGCGGCGGCGCAGATCGACGGACTTCAAATGATAGCGATTCAGCGCGCCTTCTTCCACCTGCTTCCGCAGGAACGAGTCCATTGTTTCGCCTGGTGGTGTAGGGTATTTCGGGAATTGATAGCCGAGATCGGCCAGCGTGAATTGCAGACGATCGGAAAGCGCTTGGGTGTTGGCGATGGCCTCGGGCAGGTCCGCGAACAGGCACGACATTTCTTGAGCGCTTTTCAGATGTCGCTCGGAGTTGATGGAAAGCAGCCGGCCGGCCTGGTGAATGGTGGTCTTGTGGCGAACGCAGGTAAGCACGTCGAGCGCCTCGCGCGATTCTGGAGTGGCGTGGCTCACGCCATTAGTAGCGATGAGCGGCAATCGATGCTGCCGTGCGAAATCGATGAGAGCTTGATTTAAAACTTCTTCGGCGCGATTGTAATGCCGCTGGATTTCGACGAAGATATTCTTGGCGCCGAACAGATCGAGAAAACGGGAATCGGGCCGCGACGCCAAGCACACCAAGCCTTGAGAAAATTCTGCAAATTCTTCAGGCGACGCCGCGCCCTCACCTTTTTTGGCGCGCATCTTCATGCGTGTGATCAGCCGGCATAAATTCTGATAACCGGCGCGGTTTTCGGCCAGCAGCGGATAACGATGACCGTCGGTACAAGTGATTTCGACGCCGATATGCGCACGGATGCCGGCCTTTTTCGCGGCCATGTGGAATCGGGCCGCGCCGGAGATGTTGTCGCGGTCGAGAATCGCCAGGGCAGGGAAGTCGAGCGCAGCCGCGCGGACCACCAGTTCTTCAGGTACCGACGATCCTTCCAGAAAGCTGAAGGCGCTGCGGGCGTGCAGTTCGACGTAAGAGCTAGTCATAACTGCCCTCGATGAACCAGCGCTCGGTAGGCTCGCGGAAAATTCTATAAAGCGCGCTGTTAGTAAGCGCGACATCCCATTCGTCGCGATTCCAGACGGTAGTGGTCCACCAATCGCCTGAAGTCCGCCATGGGCCGGCCGCGTTGAGCACTCTCCCGTGAATGCCCGAGGCAGTAACGCGAAACGGACGATTGCGATCTAATTCGACGGTAGCGGGAAGGGGAGGACGGAAGTAGCGAAAGCCCTGGTGGCTGGTGGCTTGTGACTGGTGGCTGGCAACTGCGGGCTGCGTTTTGACCAATCGAAAAGGATGTGGGTGATGGGTGTTGATGAGTTCGGGGATGCCGACGTTGTTTTCTCCGACAATGCCACGAATGCGGGCCAGCGTCAGCTCCAGTTTGTCGGGCGCGGGCGTCACCGGGAGAAAGATGCCGGTTTGGACCGTGCGTGGATGCACCGGTTTGAGCGAGAGCGCGAGAGCAAGGGTGGGCGCCGTGGGTGGATGCGCTTCCAGATCCAATTGCAGCAGCTTCAACAGCGACTTGCTTTCGCGCATGGGAACTGGAAGGCGCAGAGTGCGAGTGTGCTCGGTACGGTCCTCAAGTTCCAAACGAATCACCACTTCATTGGCCGCCATAGCGTTCGAAAGCAAGCGTGCGCATTGATCGTTCAGCAGCCGCGCAATCAGAAACAGCAGCGGCTCCAGCAGGCTGACCGGATGATCCAGCTCGATGCGATCTTCATATGTGGTTTCCGGCTGGAAGATTTTGAGCGGCCGATGGATTGCCCCGCGAGCCAGTTGCTGCAAGTAGACACCGTGCGGGCCGAAGCGTTCGGCTAAGCCGGTTTCAGGCAGTTGCGCCAGTTGATCGAGAGTGTAGATGCCCCAGCTTTCGAAAACCTGCGCCATCTCTTCGGTGAGTGGGAGCGTGGCAACATCCAGATCGTTGAGATCGGGCGCCACCGTCACGCCCGTGAAATTACGCGCGGCGATGATGGCGGCATCGGCGGTTTCAGCGATTGCAATATTGACTTCATTACCAGCGTGCCGCGCAATAGCTTGGGCGATCTGCCGCGGCGATCCATGCAAGCGCTGCAAGCCATCCACGCGGAAGACGACGGTGTCGGGCGCTGTTTGTTCGAATGCCGGTGAAAAACCGGCGGCGATTTCAGGCAGAGTGCCAGAAGGACCATAAATGCAAGCGAACATCATGCCAGTGACCTCGTTTTGAAAGCAGCCGCAGTTGGCCGAACCGGTTTGCGCGAGAGAGCTTCCAGTTCAACGCCACGCAGCAATTCGAATCCAGGCGCGCCTCGCCAGGCGATTTTCTTGCGCTGCAGTTCCAACATCAGCGACGCGCAGGATCTGGATAGCGGCTCTTTTTCCGCCAGCGCGAGAATCGTGGGCGTGTTTTCGATGGCGCGGCGGAATCGATACCAGTAGGAGATCGGGATGCGGCTTGAGATGCGCGGCGAAATCTGGCAGAGGTCCAGCACGATGACGCCGAATCCACCCGCATGGAGCAGATAATCGGCTGCTTTGATCGCGTCCCCGGCGTTATGGCCGCAACGAATCCAGACCAGCTGCGAGAGAGCTACGCCGGCCGCTGCCGCCGATACGGGATCGAACGAGTCGTCGGTGTCGATGTAAGCGCAGATTTCAAGTTGAGTCGTGGATGCGGCCAGCAGCGAATGGACCAGTGTGGTGCGGCCGGAGCTTTCCGGGCCGAGGATCTCCGCGATGGCGCCGCGCGGGAAGCCCCCCACCAAAGCATCGAGCGACGCGATGCCGGTGGGAAGGCTTTCCCGAATTTGGGCGTCCGGGCACAATCCAAGTGTAGTGACGCGAGCGGCGTTTGGGTTCATGCTATTTCGCCTTTTCTTCGCCATTCATATTTTGGTCGGAAAGGATGAAGTTGTCAAGAGTACTCCGCCAGGAATGCGCTACACTCACACCGATGAGTGAGAACTCTCCTACCCGCCGCGAAGTCCTGCTGGCTGCGGCTGCCGTGCCGCTCTTGGACGCCGCACTCGATGCACAGGCCGAGGCCTCCTCCGTTTGTTTCATGAGCGCAGTCGAGATGGCCAAACTGATCCGCGCGAAGAAGCTATCGGCGCGCGAAGCACTGGCAGCGCATCTGAAACAGATCGAGCGGGTAAACCCGAAAGTGAACGCCATCGTCACCTTGGTCCCGGAAATGGCCGCCGCCGCTGCCGAAAAGGCGGATGAGATGCAGGCTCACAACGAAACTTTGGGCCCATTGCACGGTCTCCCGGTTGCGCATAAGGACCTGTTTGAAACCCGCGGCATCCGCACCACATTTGGATCGCCGCTCTATAAAGACTACATTCCCACTGAAGACGATATTGTTGTCGATCGAATCCGGCGAGCGGGCGCAATCACCATCGGCAAAACCAACACGCCGGAATTCGGCTCTGGATCGCAGACTTTCAACAAGGTCTTCGGTGCGACGCACAATCCCTACGATCTGACGAAAACCTGCGGTGGATCCTCCGGCGGCGCGGCCGTCGCGTTGGGCTGTGGACTCGTGCCCGTAGCCAGCGGCTCCGATACCGGCGGTTCGCTGCGCAATCCAGCGGCGTTCTGTAACGTGGTGGGCTTCCGGCCGTCCATCGGCCGAGTGCCGAATCCGAAAGCGGCGTTCGCGTGGTTCACCCTGAGCACCTCGGGATGCCTCGGCCGTTCGGTGGCCGACCTCGCGTTCGCGCTGAGCACCCTCGCCGGCCCTGATTCCCGCGCGCCGCTTTCGATCGACGAACCGGGCGAACGCCTTGCCCGTCCGCTCGACCGTAGCTTCAAAGGCGTGCGCGTGGCTTGGTTCAAGGATCTGGGCGGCGTGCCGTTCGATGCGCAAGTCCGCACCATCGTGGATGGCCATCGCAAGACCTTTGAATCGTTGGGATGCATCGTCGAGCAAGCCGAGCCCGACTTCGCTCCCGCCGAGATCGCCTTTCGCATGCTGCGCGCTTGGAATTCCGCGAATACATACGGCGCGCGCCTGCACGATCATCCCGACGCATTCAAGGACACATTGAAGGGTGAGATCGAGGAAGGGCTGCATCTGACAAGCACAGATCTCGCGCATGCCGAGACCGCGCACAGCCAGCTTTGGCGGCGATTTCAGACGTTTCTCGAAAAGTATGAATACTTCGTTCTGCCCACCACGCAATTGCCGGCTTTCGACGTGAACACGCCATACCCGACAGAGATCGCCGGCGTGAAGTTCGACAATTACATCGACTGGATGAAATCCTGCTGGTACATTTCGACGACCGGCAACCCGGCGGCGTCAGTGCCGGGCGGCTTCACCGCGGAAGGGCTCCCCGTAGGCGTCCAGATCGTCGGCCGCAACAAACAAGACTTCAGCGTTCTTCAAATGGCACACGCCTTCGAACAGGCCACTGGCTTTGGCAAGAAGCGCCCCGCCATTGCGTAGAGGACGATGGTATAGTAACGTATGTGTTACTATAACGGATGATCGATGTTCGGGAATATCTCGAACTCAAGGGTGGCCGGAAATTTCTCGAATCTGAAAGGCGTGGGTTCCGGGGTGTACGAGTTCAGAATCGACTTCGGTCCGGGTTACCGTGTTTACTTTGGGAAGGACGGAGAGCGATTGGTGATTGTGCTGGGTGGCGGCAGCAAGAAGCATCAGCAGCACGATATCAATACTGCTCTTGTCAGATGGCAAGACTACAAACGGAGAAAGAAGGAAGACAAATCATGGCGTTGACACGTGATTTTAAGGAAACCATTCGCGCCCGTGTCTCCCGTGACCCAAAGTTCCGCAAAGAGCTTCTCCGCGAAGGCATTGAGTCCATGCTCACCGGCGATATGGCCACGGCCAAAACTATCCTGCGGGATTACATCAACGCGACGGTCGGCTTTACCGAACTCTCCCAGGCCACGCACATCCCATCCAAAAGCCTGATGCGCATGCTCGGGCCAACGGGAAATCCACGGGCGGACAATCTTTTCGTGGTCGTCAGTTTTCTCCAGCGCCGCGAAGGCGTACGTTTCCGATTGAACGCGGCACCAGGTCAAACACAATGAATAGATCTTGAAGAACCAGGCCCATAGCGCTCGACCTCCCAAAATGAGATGATCTCAGCAAGGCCATTCTGGCCTTCCCTGGAAAGGAGGACCCCGATGCGTCTTCGATTCCACGCATGCGCGTTGGCAGCCTTCGGTATCGCTCTCCTGGTTGCGCCCATCTACGTTGAGCCAATCTACGGCGCCGGACCAGCCGCCAAGGACGCGGGGAAAGCGTCCAAGACCTGGACTCTTTCGCATACGCCCGACGGGCAGCCCGATCTGCAAGGCTACTGGACCAACGGTAGCTACATCCCTTTGGAACGGCCCAAGGAGCTAGGCAACAAAGAATTCTATACCGAAGGCGAAGCTGCAGCCCTGGAGAAAAAGAAGGTCCAGGAAGATCACAGCCAGGCCGCCGACGACATCCACTATGACAATGTCATCTGGCAAGGCGACAAATACGCCAAGGGCTCGCCGAGTCTTCGAACGTCCATCGTTTTCGATCCTCCGGATGGGCGGCTTCCTCCTTTGTCGCCGCAGGGGCAACAGCACGCCAAGGAATTGGCAGCGCTGGCGCGCGATCACGATGCCGCCATCAGCGCTGAAACCCGCAGCTTGGGCGAGCGCTGCGTTACCTGGGGCGCCGACGGACCGCCTATGCTCGGTTCCACCTACAACGCCAATTTCCAGATCCTCCAGAACGGCGCATCGGTTGTGATTCTCACCGAGATGATCCACGCCGCCCGCACCATTCCGCTGGATGGCCGTCCACATATCGCAGCCAACATCCAGCAATTGGCCGGCGATTCGCGTGGCCATTGGGAAGGCGACACCCTGGTGGTGGACTCCACCAACTTCAGCGCTGAAACCAACTTCCGCGGCCCGCCCGCAACCGCTCGACAGGATATTTTCTCGAGCCCTCAACTGCACGTCATTGAGCGCTTCACGCGCGTGAGCGACGACACCATCGTCTACCGCTTCACCGTCGACGATCCGGGCACCTGGACCAAGCCATGGTCCGGCGAGACTCTCATGCGCAAGGCCGCCGGCCCGATCTTTGAGTACGCCTGCCACGAAGGCAATTACGGTCTTGTGGACATCCTCGCCGGCGCTCGCGCGGCCGAGAAAAAACGATCGAACTAGACAGTGTAGCGTCAGCACCCGAGGGCTCCATATCTTCCCATCGAGTAAAATAGTTCGACATCCATGCCCTTGGTTGCCGGAACTCGGCTGAGGTGTAGCGCTGTATTGCTGATCTCACAGACTGGCGGAACAAACATCGGCGGCAGCGCCTAAAGCGGGCGACGTATGCGGGAGTCACGCCAACCAGGGTTTGGACGGACCAGGATGTCAGATATGAATGACAGAGTAGCTCTGATTACTGGAGCGAGCAGTGGGATCGGCTGGGCGACAGGTGAGGCCTTCGCAGCACGGGGGCCAAAGTAGTTCTCGCGGCGCGGCGTAAGGACGAGTTGGCTACGCTCGCGGGTAAGATCGAAGCGCGGGGTGGGAGAGCAACCTATGTGGTCGCGGACGTCAGCGTCGCCAAGGACGTGGAACGGATGGTGGCACACGCAATTGAGACATTCGGAAGACTCGACTATGCAGTGAACAATGCGGGCTACGAGGGGCAGGTCGCGAGCATCACGGATCTACCGGAGGAAGTGTGGGATCGAGTTCTCGACATCAACCTGAAGGGTGCGTTTCTGTGTCTGCAGCACGAGGCTCGAGCCATGCTTGCGGGTGGACGCGGTGGGGCGATAGTCAACGTTGGGTCGGTCAACTCTTTTCTCGGGCTTGCGTATGCCCCGGCGTACGTCGCGTCGAAGCATGGGCTGATCGGCCTGACGACCAGCGTCTCCGCGGAGTTGGCGCCGCAGGGGATCAGGGTCAACCTGATTTGCCCGGGAATCATCGACACGCCGATGCATCGGCGTGGCCGCGAGCTACTCGGGGACGCAATCTACGACAATATCTTGTCACAACGTGTTCACACGAGACGCGCAGGCAGCCCGGAGGAGATCGCCAGGTCAATCGTCTTTCTGTGCTCAGACGATGCGAGCTACATCACGGGCACTACTCTGACACCCGATGGCGGATTGACTTTAACTTTCTGACTTCGGCATCGTGCGGGTACAGGCCCAATCACTTGAGGCTGTGCGAGTCGTTCGGGGCCCCGCGAGGGCTGCTGAATCTGCCGGAGCGGTTTTGTGACTGTCTGGCGCCGGGAACTCGATCCGCGTCGCCGAGTGAGTATCAATTCTAGTGATTCCGAGGTCGGCCGTTCGACGACACTGCTGTGTTAGGCGCTGCCGTGGAATAGACAAAACCGAGTCTCTTGCTAATTGTTGCTGGAATGACGGAAAGATGATCTTCGTCGTCAAAGAAATGTGCTTGAAACTTCAGGCCTTTGTAGCTTCTCCGCTCCAGCCTGTCAATGAACGTGCGCAGGTCGGCCACCATCGGATACGGTGGGGGCTGTTCAAGCAGGCCTACCGAGAAAAACACTCGGGCTGGCAGGGACTTTTTCGACGCTGCGTGCGGAACCCCGACTCTTAGGCAAACCCCGAATTTGAAAAAGTAATTGACGGTTACGCCGTGATCCAGGCACAACCCGCGCGTTGATCGGCTAAACTGAGTGAACCTCTCAATATGCCGCTCTCCGTGGGCGACAAACTCGGCCACTACGAAGTCCTCGCGCCCATCGGCGCTGGAGGCATGGGAGAAGTGTATCGAGCCAAAGACACCAAGCTCGACCGTGAAGTAGCGATCAAGGTGCTGCCTTCGCCGCTGACCCGTGATCCGGAAAGGCTCACGCGGTTCGAGCGCGAAGCGAAAGTTCTGGCGTCTCTGAACCATCCGAACATCGCGCAGATTTACGGGGTCGAAGAGTCGACCATGGGCCGCGCGTTGGTGATGGAACTGGTTCCCGGCGAGACTCTCAAAGGTCCGCTCCCGCTGGAGACTGCACTGAACTACGCCAAGCAAATCGCTGATGCACTCGAAGCCGCGCACGACAAAGGCATCATCCATCGCGACCTCAAGCCCGCGAACATTATGATTACGCCGGCGGAAGTGGTTAAGGTGCTCGATTTTGGATTGGCCGCCGTGGCGCAGCCATCTGAGACGCGCGAAGGCGATGCCAGTAATTCGCCGACCTTGAACATGGCCGCAACCCAAGCCGGGATGATCATGGGCACGGCGGCCTACATGAGTCCCGAGCAAGCGGCAGGCAAGGCCGTCGATAAGCGCGCTGACATCTGGTCGTTCGGTGTGGTGCTGTACGAAATGCTGGTGGGGAAACAACTGTTCGATGGCGAAACGGTATCGCACACGCTGGCGGATGTCCTGCGCGCGCCGATCGATTTGGACAAGCTGCCTAAGGAAACGCCACGCTCAATCCGCGATCTACTACGACGGTGTCTGAACCGGGATGCGAAGAAGAGGTTGCGTGACATCGGTGACGCGCGTATTGCAATCGAAGAGTCGCTGAGTGGATCCGAAAAGGAGATGGAAGCGCTCGCGGCAAATGCTCCGTCACCTTCGAGGCGCGGAAGGCTGCTGCCCGTGGTGGCGGCGATTTTGGGAGCCGCACTGGCAGGTCTTGCTTTCGTCCACTTTCGCGAGCAGCCGCCAGTTGCTGACTTGATGCGCTTTCGGATCCCGACGGGGGTGTCAGGAGCTCTGGGAAATGCGTTGAGCGTATCCCCGGACGGGCGGCGCTTGGCCTTTACCGCCGTCGGCACCAACAACCAGACATTGATATGGGTTCGGTCCCTCGACACGCTGGAAGCCCGCCAACTACCCGGCACCGAAGGCGCTGCGTATCTCTTTTGGTCCCCCGATAGCCGCTTCATTGGGTTTGCCGCCGCCGCAACACTGAAGAAAATAGAGGCATCCGGCGGCTCGCCGCAGACGGTGTGCGATTTACCAGCGCCTTTCCGCGGAGGCGCGTGGGCTCCTGACGGCACCATTGTCTTCGGGGCCATCGGCCGCCCCCTGATGCGAGTCCCCGAGAAGGGCGGTGTACCCGCTCCGCTGGTGGCTCTCGATCCCGCACGCCAGGGGAACGCACAATCCGGGAATCCGTCTTTCCTGCCAGACGGGCGGCATTTCGTCTATGTACTTGGTTCTCCGCCTCCAGGTCAAGGTGCCATCTACTTCGGCTCGCTCGATGCCAAGCCTGAGCAACAAAATTCAAAGCCGCTGGTGACCGTTCGGTTCCCCAACGCCCCGGTATACGCGCCCTCTTCCGATCCTGGCTTCGGATACCTGTTGTTTGACCAGGAGGGATCGCTGGTGGCGCTGTCCTTCGATGTCCGGCGGCTGGAGCCAACCGGCGCGGCGGTTCCGATCGCGGAAGGAATCGTATTCACGGGCCCTGCTCCCTTTTCGGCTTCCTCGACCGGCGTCTTGGCCTATCGAACCGGATCTTCTGCTGGGACTGACAGTCAGCTGCTGTGGTTCGATCGCCAGGGGAAACAACTGGGCCAGATCGGGCCACCCGCACCGTATGACAACGTTCAGCTGTCGCCTGATGGAAAGCTGCTTCTGGTCGATTATCTGGTGAATCTATCATATGATCATCTTTCGAGCGCCGACCCGGCACGTGGCATTTTCAGCCGCGTCAATCCTGGCGAGATCCAGAACTATGACGGGGGCGCGATCTCCCCGGATGGCCGCGTAGCATTTACTTATACGATCGGGGGCGCTCTCGGCGATATCTATTTGAAGCTGGCTAACGGCGGGGGAACGGCGGAACCACTTGTGAAATCCGCAACCATGAAGCATCCCAATCACTGGTCGCTCGACGGGCGGTACATTATCTACGACGAACACACCGCGCAGCAGCAGGACTTGTGGATCGTTCCCATTTCGGGAGAAAAGACGGGCGACCGCAAGCCGATCCCGTTCGTGGTGACACCGGCCGACGAAACTGACGCCAACTTCTCGCCCGATACCAAGTGGATCGCTTACAGCTCCAATGAATCCGGACGGCGGGAGGTTTACGTGCAAGGCTTCGTACCGGATCATATTCCTGCGGCGGGCATTGGCAAATGGCAGATCTCCTCGGCGGGTGGCGCGAAGCCTCGCTGGCGCCGCGACGGCAGGGAGCTGTACTATATCGCACTCGATGGCAAAATGATGGCCGTGCCTGTGAAGTCCACCGCTACAACGTTTGAGCCCGGCGTCGCCGTCCCGCTATTCGACACCCGCACGAGGGGCTACACGCCGTACGACGTCGCCGCCGACGGAAGGTTCCTGATCAACACCGCGATGGAGGGCGCGTCGGCCAACTCCTCGCCCATCACCGTGGTGCTGAACTGGACCGCGGAGTTGAAGAAGTAACTTCACATTCGCAGGAACGCCTCAGCAACCCTGTTTCCGGATTAGCGTTTCGGGGAGAGGTCGGTTATCTGGATCTACTTATCACCCTCGCCACGCCGGTTGGCAGGCACAGGCCTCGCATTGATCGGCTAAACTGAGTGAACCGCTCAATATATGGCGTTATCCGCAGGCGAAAGGCTCGGCCCGTACGAAATTCTCGCGTCCATCGGCGCGGGCGGCATGGGCGAGGTTTACAAAGCCACCGACATTCGCCTGGGACGCACCGTCGCCATCAAAACACTGCATGTCGAAGACGGCGACCGTTTCGAGCGCGAGTCCCGCGCCATCGCTGCGCTGAACCATCCCAACATTTGTCAACTCTACGACGTGGGCCCGAATTATCTGGTGATGGAGTTTATCGAGGGAACTCCGTTGAATGGTCCGCTCCCGCTCGATCGGGCCTGCCGCTACGCCGTCGAGATTGCCGATGCGCTTTCGGCCGCGCACGCCAAGGGCATCACGCACCGCGATCTGAAGCCCGCCAATATTCTGGTAACGGCCTCCGGCATTAAGCTGCTCGATTTTGGACTAGCGCTTTTGAGCCGCGACGGCGAGGGCCGCCCGCGAGCGGCGGAAGCCACGGCGACAGTCGGCCTCACCCAGGCGGGCGTGGTCTTAGGCACCGCCGCCTACATGTCTCCCGAGCAGGCTGAAGCCAAGCCTGTGGATGCGCGCTCGGATATTTTTTCTTTCGGCTTGGTGTTTTACGAAATGCTGAGCGGGCGGCGCGCGTTCACCGGCGATTCGGCCATCGCCATCATGGCCGCCATCCTGCACAAGGAGCCCGAACCGTTCGATGCTACGCCGGCGCTCAAAACCATCCTCGCGCGATGCCTGCGGAAATCGCCCGCCGATCGTTTTCAGTCCATGACGCACGTAAAGGAGGCGCTGCTAGCCGCCAGCGGCGTGAGTTCGCCGGCCAGCGCAGTTTCCGGCACTCCCCAGCCGCCGCCCATCCCTTCCATTGCCGTTTTGCCGTTCGCTAACATGAGCCGCGACGCCGATGACGAATACTTTTCCGACGGTCTGGCCGAAGAGATCATCAACTTACTCGCGCACGTTTCCGGATTGAAGGTGATTGCGCGAACTTCCGCCTTCGCGTTCAAGGGCAAGAACGAGGACATCCGCAAAATCGCCGAAACGCTGGGCGTGAACAACGTGCTGGAAGGCAGCGTCCGCCGCGCCGGCAACCGCCTGCGCATCACCGCGCAGTTGATTCACGCCGCCGATGGGAGCCATCTGTGGTCCGAGCGCTATGATCGCGAGATGACCGATGTGTTCGCCATCCAGGATGAGATCGCGCAAGCCATCACGGCGGCGCTCAAGTTGACGCTATCGATTTCCGCGGTTCAGCCACGCTACCAACCGAACCTACCCGCGTACGAGGCCTTTCTGAAGGCGCAGCATCAATTTACAAAGTTCATGCCGGAGTCGATAGCGCGCAGCAAGGAATACTATGAGCAGGCGATCGCACTCGACCCGAAATTTGCCCTCGCTCACATCGGTCTCGCCCATTATTACCTGCTCCTGGCCTCCGGCGCCGCCACAATGGCGGCCCATGAAGCCATGCCGTTGATGCGCGCGGGCGCGCAAAGAGCTTTGGAGATTGATCCCATGCTTCCGGAGGCGCATGCCATGCTGGGCGTCGTGGCCGGAGTTTACGATTACGATTGGAAGGAGGCCGAGAGGCTGTTCCGCCTGGCAATGGCTCGCGACCCCGTCCCGCCATTGGTTCACTCGTGGTACGGTTACTTCTTCCTTCTGACGCTGGGCCGCGTAGGGAACGCCATCGAGGAAATGGAAAAGTCACTCCAGGAAGACCCACTCAACCTGATGGCCCGTGTGGCCCTGGCGCAGGGCCTTACCTGGGTTGGCAGATACGAGGATTCATCCAGAGAGTGCCGCCGGATCCTCGAAATCGACGAAAACAACCCGGGTGGTTACTGGGTATTGGCCATGAACCTTTTGTTGCGAGAAAAGTATAACGACGCGCTGCCCATAGCCGAGAAGTTGTCTTCGCTGGTGTCCCTGAACACGCTTTGCATTCCAGTTTTCGCGGCGGCTCTGCGACGGAGCGGAGACTCGATTCGGGCAGAAGAAGTGCTTCGGCCCCTGCGGGACACGCCCCAGGCATACGGAGCTCCGCGAGGGCTGACAATGTTCCATATGTTCTTAGGGGAATTCGACCAGATGGCGCAGTGGGTCGAAAAATCGATCGAGCAGCGCGATCCCTATGCACCTGCTTGGTTCGCCTGCCTCCGGTCATTTGGATCGAGCGAGCACCTTCCTAAGCTGGCGAAAATGATGAACCTGCCGGAGAGCGTTTCCTGAGATAAACTTAGCTCACTCCCTTCCATGCCGCTCTCGGCCAATACGAAACTCGGAGTTTACGAAATTCTAGCGCCCCTTGGCGCGGGAGGCATGGGCGAAGTATATCGCGCACGCGACACCAAGCTCGATCGTGAAGTAGCAATCAAGATCCTACCGGCCGCCGTCTCGGGCGACCCGGAGCGCCTGGCCCGCTTCGAGCGTGAAGCGAAAGTCCTCGAATCGCTGAACCACCCCAACATCGCGCAGATCTACGGCTTCGAGGAGTCCGACAACGGCTGCGCGTTGATCATGGAACTGGTCCCGGGTCAAACGTTGAAAGGGCCGCTTCCAATCGACACGGCGCTGAAATATGCGCAGCAGATCGCCGACGCCCTGGAAGCGGCTCACGAAAAAGGGATCGTCCATCGCGACCTCAAGCCGGCCAACATCATGATTACGCCCGCGGGTGTCGTCAAGGTGCTCGACTTTGGACTGGCCGCCCAAACGCGCGACAACAGTTCGGCCAGTGCCGAAAATTCACCCACATTCACCATCAACGCGACGCAAGCCGGCGTAATCCTCGGCACGGCCGCCTACATGTCCCCGGAGCAGGCGCGCGGAGAGCCAGTCGATAAGCGTACTGACATCTGGGCCTTCGGCGTGGTCTTGTTCGAAATGCTCACCGGCCAGCGCCTGCACCAAGGCAAAACCGTTTCCGACGTTCTGGCGAGCGTGCTCAAGGAAGAGCCGGATCTCAACGCGGTCCCGGCAAAAGTGCGGCGCTTGGCCGCGAAATGTCTGGAGAAAGATCCGAGGAAAAGACTGAGGGACATCGGGGATTGGGAGGCGTTGATCGTTGATGAGCTGCCAGCCTTTGCCTCACGGTCGCGGCTCGGAATGAGGGCTGGGTGGGCGCTGGCGGCCGTCAGTATACTGGCGCTGGCCGCGCTTGCATTCGTGCATTTCCGCGAAACGCCGCCTGCCGTACCGCTGCTGAATCTCTCGGCGCCACTCCCGGCGAACGCAACTCCGGGCGCTATCGCATTATCGCCGGACGGGAAACGGCTGGTGATACAGATCAGCGCGGAAAACACGATCCAGCTCTGGCTTCGCTCTCTCGATTCGCTTCAATTTCAACCGCTGCCCGGGACCGACTTCGCCTTCGCTCCGTTCTGGTCTCCCGACAGTAAGTCCATCGGTTTCTTTGCCGCCGGCAAGTTGAAGACCATCTCCGCAGCCGGTGGTCCGCCGCAGGCGCTGTGCGCCGAAACAGGAACGTCCGGCGGCGGGGGAACCTGGAGTCGCGACGGAGTGATTCTCTTCGGGAGTGCAGCCGGCCCGCTACGGCGCGTGAATGCATCCGGCGGGCCCTGTACCGCAGTCACGCGTCCGGAAGGTACGAGCAGTCACCTGGCCCCGGACTTCCTTCCCGACGGCAAGCATTTCGTCTTCGAGGTCAGGGGAGCCGACGAATCGAAGCAGGGTATTTACCTGGCCTCGCTGGACAATCCCGCGCCGCGCCGGCTTTTCGCCGATGTCTCCAGCGCCCTATTCGCTCCTTCTACGCTCGGCAAAGAATACGGCTATCTGCTGTTCTTGCGGGGGAACAACTTGATGGCGCAACCGTTCAACCCGCGAACTCTCCAGTTCGCCGGTGAAGTTTTTCCCACCGGTGCGGAAGCGTCTTTTTCTTCCGTTCGAGCGAGCCTTCTGGCGTCGGTCTCAACCGGCGGCATGTTGGCATATTGCAACACCGGCGGGCGTGCGAGCGCGCAGCTCACATGGCTGGATCGCTCAGGGAAGGAACTCGGCACAGTTGGATCGATTGTCCAGAGCGAGACTCACGTGGCTCTATCTCCGGACGGAAAGACCGCGGCCACACGCCGGAACCAGGAGATCTGGCTTTACGACCTGCAGCGCGGCAACGAATCGCTTCTCACAGCGCCTGATCTGAATGCGAGCCAGCCGGTCTGGTCTCCCGACGGAAACCTGGTTGCGTTCGGTGCGGGCAAGGGACTCTACGTGAAGGATGCTCGCGGCGGCTTGAAAGAAGAGCTTCTGTTCGAAGACGCAAATACCAAAAGGCCCTCGGACTGGTCGCGCGACGGGCATTTTCTCATCTATACGGCAACTGAGGCAACTGATTCAAACACCTACGGGACGATCTGGTACCTGCCGGACCCGCTCGACAAACCAGGCAAGGGCCAGCCGGTTCAATTCGCGGGGGCGGAGCAGGGCGGGAGCCAGGGCCAGCTCTCCCCGGACGGCCGCTGGCTCGCCTACAGTGGATTGGGGGCCACCTCTGGAACCGACGTATACGTCCGCCCCTTTCCTTCCGGCCCAGGCCGCTGGAAGATCTCGGCCGGCGCAAGGATCAACGTAGAGCCCCGCTGGCGGCGTGACGGAAGGGAATTGTTCTATCTGGAAGGCCTGTCCCCGGTTCAACAGCTAATGGCAGTTTCAGTGCAGGCTGGGCCGCGCGGCGATTTCGAGGCCGGAGTCCCGCGAGCGCTGTTCGAGTTTGGCGGGAGCAGCTACGTGCCGAATCTCAACATCTTTTCCTACGATCCCAGCGCGGATGGCCAGCGCTTCCTGGTGTTCCGACGATCGGGCGACAGGCAGCCAGTCGTGAACGTGATCAGCAACTGGGAAAAATTCGCGCTGGGGAACAAGTGAAGCTATGACGCTGCGTGCGGGAGAAAAACTCGGACCTTATGAACTCATCGCGCCCATTGGCGCGGGAGGCATGGGCGAGGTCTACCGCGCACGCGACATCAAGCTGGAACGTGAAGTCGCTATCAAGGTGTTGCCCGAGGCCGTAGCGCGAGATGCCGAGCGCCTGGCTCGCTTCGAGCGTGAAGCGAAAGTTCTGGCATCGCTGAACCACCCCAACATCGCGCAGATCTACGGCTTCGAAGAATCGGGCAACGGCTGCGCGTTGATCATGGAACTGGTCCCGGGACAAACGTTGAAAGGGCCGCTGCCTCTCGACACGGCGCTGAACTATGCGCAGCAGATCGCCGGCGCGCTCGAAGCGGCTCACGAAAAAGGGATCGTGCATCGCGATCTGAAGCCGGCCAACATCATGATCACGCCGGAAAGCATGGTGAAGGTGCTCGATTTTGGACTCGCGGCCCAAATGCGCGACAATGCCTCGGCCAATCCAGAGACATCGCCCACCTTCACCATCAACGCGACGCAAGCCGGCGTGATCCTGGGCACCGCGCCGTACATGGCGCCCGAGCAAGCCCGCGGCAAGGCGGTGGATAAACGCGCGGACATCTGGGCGTTCGGCTGTGTGCTGTACGAAATGCTGACCGGCAAGCAAGCGTTCACGGGCGAGACGACTACGGATATCTTGGCGGCGGTGGTGAAGACCGAGCCGGATCTTACACCAGTGCCCGTGGAAGTCCGTCGGCTCATCCGGCGCTGCCTTGAAAAGGATTCAAAAAAGCGCCTGCGAGATATTGGAGACGCTTGGGAGCTGATGGAGGAAACGCAAGCGCCAGCGCCCGGGCCAGTGACTAGGAGCGCGTGGCCATGGATCATTGCCGTGGTACTTTTCCTGATCGCCGCAGCCGCGGCCTTCGGCTGGTGGCGCGGCAGCCAGCCTGTCGAACAGCCGCAGATCCGGTTGGATGTCGATCTCGGTCCGAACGTTTCACTGACGACGCCCACCGGCAGCAGCAACGTCATCATCGCCCCGGATGGAACGCGCTTGGTCTATCTCGCGGATGTCGGGGGCGGCCAGAGCAGTCTCTTTATCCGCAGATTGGATCAGACTAAGGCCATCGAACTCCCAGGCACGCACCACGCGAACTCGCCTTTCTTTTCGCCGGACAGCCAATGGGTAGGTTTCGCCATCGGTGAAAGGCTATATAAGGTATCGGTGGAAGGCGGCGCGGCCGTTCCACAGGGCGAGACGAATGGTTCCTCAACCGGGTCAAGCTGGGGCGCGGATGGATATATCACGACGGCCGTGCTACTCAAAAGCTTGTTCAGGACCCCCTCCAGCGGAGGCGCCGCGGTTCCTCTCGCGGAACTCGCCAAAGGGGAATTCACTTTCGTTGCGCCCCAAATCCTGCCTGGAGGCCAAGCAATTCTGTACTCGGCTTATACGGGGGCACGAAATGATCCAGACCGAGCCAGGATCGAGGTTCTATCGTTGCGTGACCATAGTAGAAAGATGGTGTTCCAGGGAGGCACTTCCGCCCGGTATCTGGCTACCGGGAAAAAGTCCGGCTACCTGGTTTATGCCAACAGGAGCACGTTGTTCGCGGTCCCGTTTGACCTGGACCATCCGGAAAAGCCGGGCACTCCCGTTTCCGTGTTGGACGATGTGGGGTTCAATCCCGGGACTTACGAATCTCAGTTTGATGTGTCGCGGACCGGAACCATGGTGTACCGTAAAGCCGGCGGCGCCGCGGACGGAATGACGACCATTCAGTGGGTGGACGCAGCAGGTAAGAAGGAGCCGCTGGTCTCGAAGCCGGGCGGCTACGTGTATGTTCGCCTTTCGCCTGACGGCAGGCGATTAGCGGCGGAGGTTCTGGAGGAAACGGGCAAGGACATCCAAGTTTACGACTTCGAGCGCGAGACCTGGACGCAACTGTCGGCCGGGGGATTTTTTTTCAAACCCGCCTGGAGTTCGGACGGGCAATCCGTCGTGTTTGGAGCCTTGAACGGGTTGTACTGGGCTCGATCCGACGGGGCGAGCCAGCCGCAACCACTCTCAACAAAACAGTCGGAGTCCGTCCCAGAGCCTTGGTCGATGACGCCGGATGGAAAGCGCCTGGTATTTTCCGACGGAAGCGTAAACTCCTCGCAGCTTTGGAGCGCGCCCTTGGAGAGTGTCGGCGGCCGGTTGAAGGCAGGCACGCCGGAGCAGATCCTCAAGAGCGCGTTCAGGGACACTGAAGCGCTACTCTCGCCCGACGGCAAATGGCTGGCCTACGAATCGAACTCCTCCGGAAGCGATGAAATCTACGTGCGCGCATTCCCGGATAACGGAGGCCTGTGGAAGATTTCAAACAACGGCGGACACAACCCGATTTGGTCGCGCAACGGCCATGAGCTGCTCTATCAGGCGGGAGACCAGATGATGGCGGTGAGCTACTCGGCGAAAGGCGGCACGTTCGCGCCGGAAAAGCCTCGCGTATGGCTGGCTAAGGTGGGAGGAACGGCCTGGGATCTTTCTCCGGATGGAAAGCGGCTGCTGGTGCTGGCGCCAGTGGGCTCGCCCGATGCGGCCAAAGCGGAGCATGAAGTGGTGCTGTTCCAAAACTTCTTCGAATACCTGCGGCAGAAGGCGCCGGTAAGCAAATGATCCAGGATCTGAAAGAGGTGGGCTATGGTTTGCTCACCGCCCGCAGGTAAGCGAGAATCGCGTCGAGCTCTGCATCGCTGTACCCTTCGATCACAGAGGCGTGCCGCCAAGCGCTACCATCGCTGATCTTCACCGATCCCGGCTCGGCATTTCGTTCCACCGGCGGCACTGACGTTAGATCGTAGAACAGCGTGCCTTGCTTGCTCTCACTCAATACCAACACCGGCATCGATTCGCCGTCCACGGTCCCCGTCTTCACGTTCTGTGTCGCCAGCGCCTTGAGCGCCATAACAGAACCTGGGATTTGTGTGAAGGGAGCCGCCACTGAAATTCCGAAACCGCCCACTTGATGACACGTGGAGCAGCGTCCAAAGCCGCGAGTGGCTTCAGTGAACAGCCGCGCCCCTCGAGCCGCTTCGCCCGTGAGTGCCGGTGTGGAGGAAGCCGCTTCGCCAACATCTCGACTCGAAACGCCATTGAGCGTGGCAACGTACGCCACCACTTCCGCCAAATCGCCCTTCGATAACGTCGCGCTGAACGACGGCATGCCCGTTCCAGGCACGCCACGCGTAACCACGCTATTGATATACGCCTCACTAAATCCGCGGCCCGCCAAACGAGGAGCGCCGCTTGCTCCGCCTTTGGGTCCATGGCAATATCCAGTGGCGCAAGTTTTCGCAAACACCTGTTCGCCGCGTCTGGGTATCTTCTGCGCCGCGCAGCACAGCGCCATCGCACACATGACCGCTAGAACCTTCATCGCGATCCCTCCGGCAGTGCAAACACCACCAGCGTCGATCCCAGCCGCCAATCCTGATCCGGAAACAACGCGAGAACCGCGCCTCCCACCACCGACGAATGCCATCCCGTGGATGTCGCGATGTACTGCCGCCCGTTCACTGCATATGCTACCGAGCCTCCGCGATTCCCCGCACCGGTTTGATAACTCCACAGCTTGTTTCCGTTCTTGGCGTCCAGCGCGAAAAACTCGCCTTCCGGATTTCCGGTAAACACCAAATCGCCCGCCGTCGCGAGCATCGAAGCCAGCAGCACATATTTGTACGGAACGCTCCACAGGCGCTGGGCCGTCACCGGATCCCAGGCATCGATATGGCTGTAAGTGCTGCGGCCGGGCGGCAGTTTAATAGGAAAGTCCCCGTTCATGTAGTTCTGCCCTTCTTCCGGCGCATTATTGTTCGGCGTAACGTCGCTGCACAATTCGTTGACGGGTACGTAAAGAAAGCCGGTGCGCGGCGAATACGCCATCGAGTTCCAACTTTTTGCTCCGGCCGCACTGGGACAGATAAACGTCGTTTTACCTAGCCCCGGTTCATTCCGGCCCACCAGTTTCCCGTCTTCGGTAATGCCGGTAATCCAGGTCTGCAAATCCGGAACCGAAAACACTCGCAGTAACTCGCCGGTGGCGCGATCCAGAACCGACGTCATGCCGCTCTTATTCATGTGCACCAGCACCTGCCGCATTCGGCCGCGAATCTCGCGATCCATCAACAGCACTTCGTAGGCGGAGTCGTAATCCCACACGTCGTCGTGGACTTCCTGGTGATGCCAGCGCAGCTTCCCGGTGTCGGGGTCCAGCGCCACCACGCTCGCGGTGTAGAGATTCAGGTCCTTACTCTTATCAGCGCCGGCAGGCACACGCTCAGCATCGTAAAAGTCGGCCGCGGCGTTGCCTGTGCCCCAATAGACCAGATTCAGCGCCGGATCATACGAACCCGTCAGCCAGGGAGCGCCGCCTCCGAATTTCCAACTATCGCCTTTCCATGTCTCATGCCCTTTTTCACCCGGCCCGGGAATCACGTACCAGCGCCAGGCTAGACGCCCGGTCTTGGTGGAAAACGCCGTGATGTATCCGCGATGCGCTCCATCGCCGTTGGTGCCGCCCACAATCACCTTGTCCTTCACCACCAGCGGCGCGGCGTTGATGTTGCAGCCGCACTGCTGCACGTCGTCGACGTTCACGCGCCACACCAGCCGTCCGGTCTTTTGATCCAACGCCACAACGTAGTCGTCCTTGGTGCCGAAAAACACCTTGCCATCGCCGATGTCCAACCCGCGATTGCCTACGAAACCGGGAACGCTGCGCGGCCCTTCCGGATATTTGTAGTTCCAGATCTCGTGCCCTGTCGCCGCGTCCAAGGCAAACACGTGCGCCCGCGCCGTGATCAGGTACATCACTCCGTCCTGCACAATGGGCGTCGCTTGCAGGTTTTCCGCGTAATCGCCGGTCTGAAACAGCCAGGCGGGCGTGAGTGTTTTGACGTTCTCTCTATTGATCTGATCCAGCGCGCTATAGCGCCACGAGAAATCGGTCCCGCCGTAGTGCGGCCAATCGGCGTGGGTGGCCCCGGCATCCTGTGCCAGAGCGGAAGAAAGTGCGAAAAGGATCGTAAGCAGGATCGGCGGAAATCGCATGGTGTTTATCATATGTGAATTTGATCCGCAGCGATGCTCGACCGTCCATTGCGCTAGAATCATGGAACTGTGGCCGGGGAAGTTTCTAGGGATAGTTGTGCAATGGAGGACTTTGTCTAAATGTTGACGAATATCCGGCTAGCTTTCCCGCGCTGCATCCTGTTGGCTTCCACCGCCGTGCCGCCTGCGATAGCGCAGCCTAATATGCCGTTCGTCTATTCGGTGGAGAACTCGGCCAGCTATGGAAACTCCATCGCGCAAGGCTCGCTGTTCGTGGTTTTCGGAGCGAACATCGGCCCGGCCCAACTGGCCGAAGCGGCCTCCTATCCTTTGCCTCCGCAAATCGGCAACACCTCGATCACCGTTACGTCGGGTACAACCACATTGATGTGCCCCATGGTTTACTCCACGGCGGGGGAAGCGGCAGCGATTATGCCCTCCAACACGCTGCCCGGCACAGCTTCCGTGTCCCTCACCTACAACGGACAGACCACGCCTTTCCCGGCGCAGGTAACTGTTGTGCCGTCGGCGATAGGACTCTACACGTTAAGCAGCTCAGGCTTAGGGCCCGGTTCCGTCACCGCTCTCACCGGAGCGATAAACACGTTCGCAGCCTCCGCACAGAGTGGCGAGACTCTCACCGCCTGGGGTACGGGATTGGGCCCCATCAACGGGTCCGACTTCACCCTGCCCTCGACTTTCCCGAATTTTCCTGGAGTGGAACTCTTCGTGGGGACGCAGCCGGCCAAGGTGATTTATGCCGGACGGTCCGGGTGCTGCGCCGGTGTGGATCAAATCTCGTTTCAAGTGCCGGCCGGAGTAGCGGGTTGCTACGTTCCGGTGGCGGTGCGCAGCGCGGGGAAGATCAGCAACTTCGTTTCGATTGCCGTAAGCAGCGACGGCGGCCCTTGTTCCGACACCGCTCCCACCATTCCAGTCAGTGTGATGAATCAAGCCAGCGCCGGAGAGTCCGTCACAGCAGCGGCTCTTGCGGTGTGGGGCCCATCTCGGTGCTTCGCGGCTTAGGGTTCGACCAAAACCAGTACCTCGCCGACAGTCTCTCCAAACTCCTGCACGTCAAGATTTCGCCGGACGACGTAGCGAAGCTTCTGCTTGCGGGACAAACTCATAATCGAAAAGCTCTGAACCGTGCCATGGCGAAGTACGCCAAATCCTGGAAGGCGCTGGATCCGGCGGATAAGGCGGCTGTCAGCGCTGCAGTGAATCTCAGCCAGGAAGGCGCGTACGCTGTCTTCGCCCAATTCACTACGCCCGCGGCTGTAGCCTCGGCGGTGGCCGGTCCATTTCCATCTCAAGGAACATGCACTGTGCTTACGTCTCTGACGGCGTACGCGCAAAGGACCGGCATGCGCCTCGACGCAGGATCTTCGCTCGCTCTCTCGGGTTCGGCGGGATCATGGACGCTGGCGGCAAATCGGACGGGTCAATATCAGGTGGTGTTCGGAAGCGCTCCCACCGGTCCGAATGTTCCACCGGGTGCTTACACAATTTCTGGCGCCGGCGGCCACGATTTAGCGGCCTTCAGTGCCACCTTAAAGGTCGGCGGAAATATCGCTTGGACCAACAAGGCGGCCATTTCCACCGTTAACCGGAGCCAGCCTTTGACCGTCACTTGGTCGGGCGGCACAAGCCCCGGCGATGTCTGGATCGGGGGTTACTTTGAGTCGCGGACCGCGCCGTTTGTGAGTTTTGTTTGCGTGGACGATATCGGCAAAGGCACCTTCACCATCCCCAGTTTCATTCTCTCGGCGCTGCCTGCGGCGGCAAACGGCGGTGCGATGTTCATTGGTTCTCATCCCTTATCGCAGCCGGTGGCCATCCCCGGCGTGGACTTCGGCTATTTCATCGATGGCAGCAGCGACTCGGAATCCGTGGTCTATCAATAACCAGCGCTCTGCTGGCTGATGTATAACTTACTGGTATGCCTCTACCAGGACGCCGCTCGTTTCTCATGACAGCGCTCGGTGCCACGGGCGTCACCCGGGTGCTCGCGCAACAGCAAAACATCTCAGGCGTGCCGACATCGCGCAGTTGGTCCCTGGATCAGCCAGTCCAGTATCCCGACCCCGACGTCGTGGCGCTCGACAATCGCTTTCGCCGCTACATGGTCGGGAACACGGTCATCCAGCGCCTGTTCACCGGTACGCTGTGGGCCGAAGGCGTGGCGTGGAACGGCGTGGGCCGCTATCTGGTGTGGAGCGATATCCCCAATAATCGCCAGATGCGCTGGATTGAAGAGGACGGCCGCGTCACGGTCTTTCGCTCGCCTTCCGGTTTCAGCAACGGCAATACGTTCGATTTCGAAGGCCGCGAGCTTTCCTGCGAACACGGGAACCGCCGCGTTTCGCGCTATGAACCGAACGGCACCGTCACCGTCATTGCCGATAAGTTCCAAGGCAAGCGATTGAACTCGCCCAACGACATCGTGGTGCATCCCGACGGCGGCATCTGGTTCACCGATCCCACTTACGGCATTCTCGGCTATTACGAAGGATTCAAGGGCGAATCGGAAACCAAAGAAGCCGTGTACCGGGTGGATGGGAAAACCGGGCAGATCGACAAAGTGACCGACGAGCTGAACGAACCGAACGGCATCTGCTTTTCGCCGGATTACAAGAAGGTGTACATCTGCGACACCGGCACCGGCCGCGAGGTTCGCGTCTACGATCTGGATGGCAAGACCCTGCGCAACAGCAAGCGCTTCGTGCAACTGGAAGTTCCCGGTGGAGGCGGCCACGCCGCTGCCGATGGCATTCGTTGCGACATCGATGGCAACATCTGGGCCGGAGCACGCCCGGGCGTGCAAATAATCGCACCCAATGGCGAGCCCATCGGGATGATCCGTCTGCCGGAAAACTGCGCCAACATCAGTTTCGGAGGCACGCGCCGCAACCGGTTGTTTATGGCGGCCAGCCAATCGTTGTACGCGGTATATGTGAATACGGTGGGCGCGCACATCGCATAAGCCGATGAATTGCCCCTAACGCATCCCCAGTGCGCCATCCCTTCCGTTTGCAACCGGTTAGCGGCGCACCGTTCGCATGTCTAGCCGTTTCATAGGCTGCCGCATCATATATACTCTTCACGAGCGAGGAGGATTCGCCTGATGAAACGCTACATTTTGCTGTGCATCGCGGCGGTGATACTTTCCGGTCCGCTGCGTACGCCATCCGTCGTTCACGCCGCCGCGGTCATGGCGCCGCGTTTCGAAGTCGACCCCTACTGGCCCAAGCCGCTCCCCAATCACTGGATTCTCGGCCAGACCATCGGCGTCTCGGCCGACGCCCAGGATCACATCTGGATCGTTCACCGTGTCGGCTCGCTCGAAGCGGGCGAACAGCACGCGACCACCAATCCGCCCATCTCGCAGTGCTGCGCACCCGCTCCGCCGGTTCTGGAATTCGATCAGGAAGGCAATCTCATCGGGCACTGGGGCGGTCCGGGAGCAGGCTACGATTGGCCGGAGTCTGCGCATGGCATCACCGTCGACTACAAAGGCAACGTGTGGCTGGGCGGCAACGGTCGTGGACCCCAAAGCGGTCGCGGCGCAATCAATGGTCAGGATGAAGAGTCCAAGGCCGGCGATAAAGTGGATAGCTTCCGCGACAACCAGATCCTCAAGTTCACGCAAGACGGAAAATTCCTACTGCAGATCGGCAAGCCCGGCCACAGCAAAGGCAGCAACGATATCGACAATGTCCGGCTGGCCGCCAAAACTTTCGTCGACTCCAAGACCAACGAACTATACGTCGCCGACGGCTACGGCAATCACCGCGTCATTGTCTTCGATGCCGAGACCGGCAAGTACAAGCGCCACTGGGGAGCTTACGGCAACAAACCCAGCGATGCAGACCTCGGCCCCTACAATCCGAACAGCCCGCCCGCACAGCAATTCCGCAATCCCGTCCACTGCGCGATGCTTGCGAATGACAATCTCCTGTATGTCTGCGATCGCGTGAATGATCGCATCCAAGTCTTCCACCCCGATGGCACGTTCGTCAAGGAGGCCTTCATCGAGAAGCAGACGCTGGGCTCCGGCTCCGTCTGGGACATTGCCTTCTCGCACGATCCGCAGCAGAAGTTCCTGTACGTCGCCGACGGAGAAAACGATCGCGTTCACATTGTGGATCGCGCGTCACTCGAAGTGCTTACCACCTTTGGCGAAGGGGGCCGGCAGCCCGGCGAATTTTACGGCGTCCATAGCATCGCCAGCGATTCGAAGGGCAACATCTACACCACCGAGACCTACCGTGGGCAGCGAGTACAGCGATTCGTCTATAAAGGTCTGGCCCCCGTTACCAGCAAAGACCAGCGCGTGTTGTGGCCCAAGTATTAAAGGAGAGAAGAGCATGCGAATGGATTTGAAGATCCTGTTCCTGGCCGGTTGCGCCTCCGCGCTTCTGGCCCAAGATAGCCACCCCAGTTGCAACAAATGCTCGGGCACCTATATCGCGAGCGAGGAAATCCAGGCCTACATCAAGCGATCGCCGGCCGACGCAGTTGTCACCGATCAGCAGGTGCGGGCCGTGGACGTCGGCAAAAGCAACGTGGATATTGGCGTGGTCTATCGCAGTCAGAAGGCGGGCGGGGCAGTGGCCGAGCACGACCTGGTGAGCGAGGTTTATCACATCATCGATGGCTCGGCGACGCTGGTCCTGGGCTCCGACATCACGGACTTGAAACGGCGGCCGGCGGACGACCGCGCGGTCCGGCTGCTGAACGGTCCCGGCGGTAACGGCACTAGCATTCGCAACGGCGTCACGTACCACCTCAAACCCGGCGACGTCGTCATCATACCCGCCGGCGTCGGGCACTTGTTTACGAAAATCGACGACCACATCTCGTATCTGATGATCCGCGTGGACCCCGATAAAGTAACGCCCCTCAAGGACGAGGCCGCGTCGAAAGCCGATCTAGCGCACCCGTGACCTAAGTCACATCGGGCTGCGCGCGCATCCGATACAATAGAAGCAGTGGGATGCGACTTCAGCGGATAGTACCGGCCGGATTGGCGATGGTCACTTTGGCCGCAGTAGCGGCTTGGGCGGCGCATGATGATGCCTTCGATTATCCCTACATCCCTTACGATCATCCGGCCATCGAATATCCAACGCGCACGCCCGATGACGCTATCACGCGCCTGCAGCAAAAGATCGATTCCGGCGCGGTCAAGCTCGACTTCGACGCCAAGTTTGGTTACCTCCCGAGCCTGCTGAAACAGTTCGGTATCAATACCGATTCACAGATGCTGGTGTTTTCCAAGACCAGCTTCCAAGGGCCCAAGATTTCGCCCAAGAAGCCGCGCGCCCTCTACTTCAACGACAACGTGGCGGTCGGCTTTGTGCCCGAAGGCGATCTGATGGAGTTCGCGACCACCGATCCCACGCAGGGCATTGTCTTCTACACTCTGGATCGCGAAAAAGCGGACAAGCCGAGCTTCGTGCGGCGCACCGATCAGTGCATCTCGTGTCATTTGATTCCAGGCACGCTCAATGTTCCGGGCCTGCTCGCAACCTCCGTGATCCCTGGTCCTGACGGTTCGCCCCGCTTCGCCGCTGCTGCGGTGATCGTGGATAGCCGCACTCCGCTCGATCAGCGCTGGGGAGGTTGGTACGTAACTGGCACGTCGGGCGGGCTGCAACATCGTGGCAACGCGATCGCGCCGAATCCCGATCAGCCGGACGCATTGGATTTGCGCGGCACACAGAATCTGACGAGCTTGGCGGGCCGGATGGACACGAGCGCCTATCTGGAACCCACCAGCGATCTGATCGCTTTGATGACCTTGGAACATCAAACGCGCGTCACGAATCTGTTGACGCGCTTAGGCTGGGAGACGCGCATCGCGGTCAAGGACGGAAAGCTAAAAGAGGCGGCGGCTCGCTTGGACTTCATCAGCAGCGAGTTGGTCTCCTACATGCTTTTCACCGGCGAAGCTCACATGCGCGAACCCATGGCGGGCGTTTCCACGTTCACCAAGACATTCGCCGAACGCGGGCCGCGCGACAAGCAAGGCCGGTCGCTTCGTGATTTCGATTTGAAAACGCGTCTGTTCCGTTATCCCCTCAGTTACATGATTTACGACCCGGCGTTCGATGCGCTGCCGGCCGTCGCCAAAGAACAGGTCTATCGCAAGCTCTTCGACGCTCTGACCGGCCAAGATACCACCGAGAGTCACGCCATCCTTGAGATTCTTCGTGACACCAAACCGGATCTGCCGGACTATTGGCGCGCTTCCGGTCCCGGCTCACGCACCGGCGGCTGAGCCCGCGTGGCCGAGAACCTTACCGAACTGCTGCGCCCCATGGGTCCGCGAATCCTGCCCCAATGAGAGAGCGAGTGGATATAGAATATCCAATACGCGTGTGGTGTACTGCGAAACCAAAGCGTCGATAAGGAGAGAACATGTGTGATCAGGATCATTTTGAGCAGGACCGGCAAGAGTACGAGGCTCTTGGTTTGGTGACACGAAAACAATTCGGCATGATGTTGGGAGCAGGCATAGCCATGATGCTGCCGCAAGTGGCGAACGCGGTTGCAGTGACCGAATCGGATGTGAACGTGATGACTCCGGACGGCACCGCGGACTGCTACTTCGTGCATCCGGCGAGCGGCACAGTCCCGGGCGTTCTGGTGTGGCCGGATATCTTCGGGCTGCGGCCGGCGTTCCGCCAGATGGGGAAGCGGCTCGCCGAATCGGGTTATTCGGTGCTCGTGGTGAATCCGTTCTACCGCGTTAAGAAAGCCCCGACCGCGGACGCCGGCGCCGCAACCCCGATCCAGCAGCTGTTACCGCTGGCGCAAGCTCTGAACGAGACGACGCACATGACGGATGCGAGGGCGTTCATCGGGTGGCTGGACAAGCAATCTTCAGTTGCCACGAACCGGAAGATGGGCACACAGGGTTATTGTATGGGCGGTCCGATGGCGTTTCGTACCGCTGCCGCCGTGCCCGATCGTGTCGGAGCAGTCGCCACGTTCCATGGCGGCGGACTCGTGACGAATATGCCGAACAGTCCGCATCTGCAGGCCGCGAAGTCCAAGGCGCAGTTCCTCATTGCGATCGCGGCAAACGACGATATGCGGGCGCCAACTGATAAGACCGTTTTGAAAGAGACGTTCGCCAAGGCGAACCTGCCCGCGGAAATCGAAGTGTACACTGGGGCCGCGCATGGCTGGTGCCCTCCGGATACGCAAGTTTACAACGAGGCACAGGCCGAGAAGGCATGGAGCCGCTTGCTGGTGCTGTACGGAAAAGCTCTGGCCTGAACATCGATTCAATTGACGTGACACACCGGTTCCGATTTTTCCTTGACGTAACCGACCGGTCGTGCTATTTTTGAAGCCGTGGGAAACTTAGCTTCAACGCGCGAGCGCATCCTGGATCAAGGTCTGGCATTAATGAGCCAGGCGGGTTTGGACGGAGTGACGCTCGGCGTACTGGCCGATCAGGTGGGAATGTCCAAGAGCGGCCTGTTTGCGCATTTCCATTCCAAGGAAGAAGTGCAAATCAGCCTTTTGGAGCATACCGCGGAAGTTGCCGCGGTCCATGTCATTGAGCCATCCATGAGTGCGCCGGAAGGACTTCCCCGGTTGAAGACTTTGGTGACTCATTGGTTCGGCTGGGCGAAACGTGCCGGCCTGCCTGGTGGATGCCCGGTGGCTGCGGGCTTGTTTGAATTCGACGACGTCCAAGGCCCGGTAAGAGACAAGCTCGCCCAGATGGAAGCTGAGTGGCGTGGCCTGTTGACGAAACTGGTGGTAGAGGCGATTTCCTTAGGGCACCTCCGGCGCGACCTGGACGCGGACCAATTTGTGTGGGAGCTCAGCGGGATCTATCTGAGCCATCATGCGGCACAGCGTTTTCTGAAATCCCGCGATGCCGACCGCCGGGCCGCGCTCGCGTTTGAGTCTTTGCTGGCGAGATCGCTGCCGGTAAAGAAGCGGCGCAAGGCCAAAAGCCCGAGCGGCTAATTTCAGCTCTGCAAATCAGTAGGAATCATCGTGGCGTTGAGAACAGGGAAGCGCCCGCGTGGAGGTGTGTCTCGATCAGTATGCAAATCTTCGGACATAGCACGCTGCAATGGATCGCGCCCCTGATCATCGCCGTTGCGTTCATTGCGTTGATGTCGTTTGTCAGAGAACCCAATCGGCGGACGTGGATGGCTATCATCGTGGGTGGCGCGGGATCGGCTTACCTGAGCGGTGGAGGGTACGGCAAGTTGGAACTTCCGTTCGTGACGATCATGACCGGCTGCGCGTATAAAGGCGTCCAGTCCTACCGGTATATCGGCGTGGGGTGGCTATTGCACACCGGCTGGGACATCTTGCATCACTTGAACGGACACCCGCTACTTCCGTTCGACCCGATGTCGTCGTTTGGCTGCGCGGTTTGCGATCCGGTGATTGCGGCGTGGTGCTTCGCGGGCGCACCTTCGCCTTTCCCGCGGAGGGGCCTACTTTCCACTTGGCAATTGAATCTCCGCCGTATCGCCTTTCACCTCAACCGTCGTTCCGAATGGCCGTGACAAGCCGGCCAACCGCTCGAGGATATAGTGTGCTTGCTCGCCGGTAGCGGGCGTTGGCAAACCGCGGGTCTGGAGGAAGAGGTTATTGGTGTGCTCGTCGTGAGTGTCGGCTTCGCCCTGGCCAATCTTATTCTGCGCGATCGGCCGGAACCGAATGGATTGCAGATTCTTTCCCTGGAATTCGACATAGGCGACCACGCTTTCCCAGTTGATGGGTTCGTCCAGCAATATCAGGCTGGGCGGCGCTTGAAAGATGAAATTACCCAGATCGTAAAAGATAGGCCGCCCGTGATAAATCTCGACACCGTGCAGGAGCGGCGCACCGTGCATCACGATGATGTCCGCGCCCGCATCCACTTCGGCGTGCGTCCATTTTTTGAGCCAATCCGGCGGCGCCAGACGCTCCGGTAACTCTTCCAGCATGATGGTGCTGAAAGGTTTATCGAATACGTGATTGTGTTCATACACGATGACGAGGTCGGCCTGCTTGGCGGCTTCTCGGATGCTCTGAAGGATGCGTTGAGAATCCTCTTCATTGGGCTTGTTGCCTTCCACGCGAAGCTCGTTCACACCCGGACGTGTTGCGGTGGCGGACCCTCCCTCGGCAACCAAACCGGATGCCATGGCCACGAGCGCAATGGTGCCTTTGGGTGTGTGCAGGTAACCCGGCGCAACAGCTTCCTCTATTGTGTTCCCGGTCCCGGCGTGAGCCAGGTTCAAGCGCTTGGCTTCCTGAAGCGTGTTCTGAATGCCGGGAACCTTGAGATCGAACGCATGGTTGTTGGATAGCGACACCAGATTAAAGCCAAACGTCTGCAGCGCGTCGAGCGCTTCCGGCGGAGAGAGGAACCTGCCATCCTGGCGCGACTGACCTTTCTTTTCGTCCAGGATTGTCGCTTCAAAATTCGTAAAAATGACGTCGCCCTTCAACAGCGACGTTATAGCCGGCACAGCGGACGGCGCGTGAGCACGGATATCGGAGCGAATCATGGATTGTCCAGTCAGGGTGATGCTGAACCCAGGGGATTGCGCCCGCAGGGTCTCCCGCATCGCGAATACGATCAAGAGGCAGGCTGCTGCCGCCAGGAACCGACCACATTTCAATTGCGTTGCCATCTGCGTTCTCCTCCAACCGGGAAACTCGAAACCAGAAAGATATTAACGGTAATCATATATCGCTTTCGTATGCACGCGATAACCGGTGCGGACCGTTTCTAGTCGAGCTGGACGGCCGCGGCGCTCGCGGGCCAACTCTATTCAAGCCCGGTGCGGCGAACTAGGTCCGCAAATCGAGGATCGGCACGGATTGGGTCGAAGAATGGATGTACTTTGAGGAATTGCAAAATATTCGACTGCTCCTTATAGGCCTGCTCGAGCCAAACGAAAGCCTGGTCGTTTTCGCCAAGCCCCAAATAAGCGTTCACAAAAGCCCCTGCGGGAACGTAACCTGAGCTTCTGCGTTTTTGCAGGTCGGCGAGGAGCCGAAGAGCATCACTACGCCGCCCGGCGTGGGCATACGCCCTGACCAGCACGCCGCTCGAGGCAGGGCTACCGTTGGAAACAGAGATCGATTTCTCCAGAACCGGGATTGCATCCCCGGGTTGATTGTTGGCGACCAGTGTGAATCCAAGGGTGGAGAGAGCATTTGCGTCGTCCGGCTGCACCGCCAGTGCGCTGCGCAATTCGCGTATGGCCTCATCGTAGCGGTGAGACTGAAACAGAATCCACGCTATCCTCTCGCCGGAGACTTCAAGAGGGTCGAGCTCCCGGCCACGTTGTGCCCAAGCCACGGCCTCGTCCGTACGTCCCTGGCATAGCAGCCACAACGCAAGTCCGGCATGGGCATCAGCGTCGTTGGGGTTTAATTCCAGGGCGCGTCTGTATTCGGCCTCGGCGTCGTCCCAGTGCCACTGTTCCTGGTGCACGTTTGCCAGGAGAAAATACGCTTCGGCAAGGTCCGGCTCTAGTTCCAGCGCTTTGCGGGCGGCGCTGATTACTTGCGGGCGCGTCCGGGCAGGAGGAACGCCAACAAAAACCGTGCCGAGCTGGCTGAAAGCAACCGCCAGGCCGACGTAAGCGGGCGCAAACGTCGGGTCTATCTCGATCGCGTGTTTGAAATAACCGACGCTTTCCTCAATGGCTGTCCGGTTGCTGCCTGTGTCGTAAACAAACCGGCCTTTCAGATAGCTCTCATAGACTTCCGGTGCGACGGAACGCGCTGCCGTGAGCCTCTGATGTTCCTCCCCGGTGACCGAGACTTTGACCTTTTCAGCGATGGATTGCGCCAGCTCGCTCTGGACGGTAAACACGTCCCGCAACTCGCGGTCATAGGTTTCCGACCAGAAGTGCCCGTCGGTCGCGCCGCGAATCAATTGGGCCGTGACGCGAATCCGATTGCCCTCTCGCAGTACGGACCCTTCCACAATGGCATCCACCCGCAGCATTTTGGCGATCTCCGGCACCGAGAGCCCGGGATTCTTGAATTGCATCACTGAGGTGCGGGAAATAACGCGCAGATTGTGTATCCTCGACAAGCGTCCGATGAGCTCGTCGGTTATTCCGTCGGCAAGGTATTCCTGTCTCGGGTCTCCCGACAGGTTCTTCAAAGGCAGTACTGCCAAGGACTCGATCTTGGGTTGCGCCACGTTCCCGGTCCGGACCCGGGTCGTGATGTAAGCAGCAGCAAGCAGGCCGAGTACAGCAATCGCTGCCCAAGCGAGCCAGCTGCGCGCCCGCGGCCCCGCTCTACCTCCGTGGTCACCTTCGGCCTCAACGGGAGCCTCAGGCTTTAGCTCTTGCTCTTTCTCATCCTGTTCCTCGCCCAAAGGCTGCTTGCGGCTTTGCAACCACGCATCAAGCTCGGGTCCTAACGCGTAGACGGAGCCACGCTTGTCGTGTAGATGACGGTGGACCGGCATCCCCTCCCGCTTCTCCCAGCGCTGGACCGTCGTTACATCGCGGTCGAGGTATGTCGCGATTTCCTTCCATGAGTCCAGCCGGTCTTCGGATGGTTTCTCGGACGGCGGTGTGTCTGGCAATGGGTCGGCCATCGCGTTCTCCTGAACTATCCCGGCCTGTACGGAAATAGATCCACCCGATTGTAACGCCGTCATTGGGCAACCGCAAAAGACGGCATTAGACGGCAAGTGGGCGGTTCCGCGCCTTGCGGTTTGACGGTGGCCGTCAAACAGATCGATTCTGTACCTGCGTTTCTGCGTCAGGTCGACGAGGAAGGCGCTGACTCTCAAATTTGGAGGTTTATTACTATGAAGAAAAAAACAGTAGGGCGCGCGGCCCTTACTACCGCGGTCCTGATGCTGGCCGTGGCTACCCGCCTTCTGGCCCAAACTCCTCTACCCACGCAGTTCAGCGGGGTGATCAACGACTATTCGCCGGCGACCACCGTCACCCCGATGGGTCCGTGGGAAATGCGCGGCCCGTGGAGTTTGACGTTGAACGGAGCAGCCGGCACGGCCGATTTTACGGCGACCTTGACGATGGAACTCTCCGACTACACGCGAAACTCTTCGAATATCGATTCAACGTCGGGCTCGACCTCCCGCATGCAGCACACTCACCACATCACGATCGAGGGCGGCACAGTCACGCAAATTCCAACCGGCGGGTTCGAAGTGAGTGGCCCGGCCAGCGTTACCAAAGATGGGAGCCCAGCGCCATTTGCGGCGTCTACCTTAACTGTCACCATCACCGGTGGAACCAGTGTCGGATTTTCGAACATCACGTTGCAATTCGCGGGTGGTGCGCCGGTTCATTTCGGATCGCAGTTGATCCACGGCGTGGTTGGCAGTCCGATAACGGCCGGGACGGGCCCCGGCCCGACACCGGGAACCACAACCGCCGTCGTGACCCCGCTCACTTTGACGACGAATCAGGCCTCGGTGGTGCTGGACGCCAGCGGGTCGACGAGCGCTTCAGGAAGTTTGCTGTATTTGTTCGAAGTGGTATCCGGCGGCTTACAGCCAGCCCTATTGCAGTCGGCAAACAACCCCAAAGCAACGGTCGATTTTGTAAGCGGACCGGGACTGTACCTGGTTCAGCTGGTGGTGACGGACGCGAGCGGCAACACTTCGAAAAGTCCAGTGATTATGTTGAATTACCAACCATCGGGGACAACCTCGGGGAATTAATAACTCAACCAGTGGGGGCACGGCCTCGGAGCGGTATCCAGACCGTGCCACCGGCTACATGCATTGTCCTGAACGCGGCCGGTCAAGTGCCAGCTGCGGATTCAGGCTTCCTGGGGTTGCTTATCCTGGCCCGGCTGTGACACCATGTGCCTCAGTACAACGCCGCAAGGCGAAACCATTGGGAGGAATCCATGCGGGATTACTTTAGTAAGACAGCTGCCGAGTGTGCGATTGCCATCGTCTGTCTGGCACACGTCGCTGGTGCACAGGCTCCGCCAGCGACTGCATCCGCCAGCACCGTGGTCGCAAATCCGACCTACATCTCTATTCCGCTGGAGATCATGGTTAACCGCCCGGCCGCCGAAGTGTGGAAGCGGGTGGGCAAGTATTGCGACATCGGCGAGTGGCTGCAGGTTCCGTGCACCATCACCTCGGGCAAAGACGGAGAGTTCGGCGCTACCCGGTCCGTCGGGAGCGAGATTCTGGTGGGGAAGACGGAACTTTCCTACACGTACACGCAACCTGTGAGGGAGGGCCGGCCGTACAATCTCTATCACGGCACTCTGGAGGCGAGGCCAGTGACGGCCACCACGTCGAAGCTGGTCTACACGCTAATCTTTGATAACTCGATTCTGCCCGACGACGCGGCGCGTGAAAAGGACAGGGCGCAACGGGCCGCGCGGTTCACGCAGGCGCTAGAGAACATGAAGATCCTGGCCGAAGGCGGCACGCTGCCTCCCGCTCCGGCTCGCGGCGGTCCGCCGAAGTGAGTGAGTTGAGCCTCTCGCAAACGAACGGTTTCGATCCGCATAGTGGCGCGTGATGTGGGTTGCGCCAGTAGTACGAGCGGTACGAAAACACGGGTGTTTCTATGAGAAAGCAGGAACCGCCTCTTGCTGGGAAGCCCTTTCCAGTTTAGTAATGACTATACACGTGTAGTCGTTCATTCCGGTGAGCGATTCCTGGGCACTTTTGTCGAGGAAATAGAACGCTCCGGGCTAGCCCACCGGCTAACAGGATTGCTTCCGAGGAGAGACGATGTTGAAAGCTTTATCGATAGTGGCGGCTCTCATTGGAGTAGCCGCTGCCCTGTGCGCGCAAACAACACCATACCCGGACACCTTTAAGGTGAACTACTATTCGAACGCGAACACGACGGATTATCCGAGCGCCACCGTCCGAATCACCAACGTGGGGACCCAGATCGGCGCGGCAGGCGATGCTTCCGGGAATCTGTGCGCCATGATTTATGTGTTTTCACCAGATCAGGAGTTGGACGAATGCTGCGGTTGTTCGCTGACTCCCGATGGTCTCATCACTCTCGACGTGAACGTCGATCTCACCTCGAATCCATTAACAGCCATTACCCTCTACAGCGGCGCTATTAAAATCGTCTCTTCCACCGGCTCCCCCGCTTGTAACCCGACCAAGCCAGCGCCGGTAAGCGGAGTTCGCGCGTGGGCCACTCACATCCAGAGCGATGTAAGCGGAGGCAACTGTGATGGCCCGTCCAGTGGAGCTACGTTTCAGACCGAGACGGAGTTTTCCGACAGCAACCTGAGCGCGGGAGAGCTAAGCTCGCTGAAAAGCAAATGCGCGGCAATTATCAACACCGGCAGCGGACACGGCATTTGTACGTGCGGTACGGGCGACTGAGGCGGGTTCGTTAATTGTGGGCTTGGGCCTGCAATAGGTCCATAATGGAGATCCTGGTTCCCATGAAAAACTCATTGCGCATCGGCGCGCTGATTGGTTGTTTCGCGCTGTTGAGCGGTGCGCTTTCCGTGCCGGCTTACGCGCAAGCGGTGGTGAGCCTCCAAGCATCCCCGAAGTCCGGCTATACATTCAAGAAATTGGACCGGAAATGTCGCGAAATCAACCACTGCACGCGCTACCATAACCATGACCGCGCCGGAAACCGCAACAGCGAATTTCGCGAAGAAGTGAGGCAACGAAAATGGCAGCTTATCTGGATGGTTTCTTGAAGCGCCGTGCAGGGACGATCCTGGCGGCGCTGCTGACGACGATGTTTGTCGCCCCACTTACGGCCGGCGTACCGTGCGTCACTAATCTCAATGACACAGGGACTGGCTCGCTGCGCGCTTGCATCAGTACTGTCAGTTCGGGAGGGACCATCGCTTTTAACCCCTCCCTGGAAGGAGGAACCATCACCTTGGGCTCGACGCTGACGATCAGCGCGAGCATGACAATCGCCGGCCCGGGCGCCAACCTGCTCACCATCTCAGGCGCCAACGCGTATCAGATATTCAGCATCATCTCTGGGCCGACGGTGACCATCTCCGGCCTGACCATCGCGAATGGAACCGACAACGGCGGCGGCATCGTCAACCTGGGCTCGCTGACGGTGAGCAACTGCACTTTCTCCGGCAACACCGGAAGCGGCGATGGCGGCGGCATCTTCAACGATGCTGGCACGCTGACGGTGAATAACAGCACCTTCTCCGGCAACACGTCAGGCGCAGGCGGCGGCGCAGGCGGCGGCATCTTCAACAACGTTGGCGCGCAGTTGACGGTGAACAACAGCACCTTCTCCGGTAACACGGCAGGCTATGGCGGCGGCATCTACAACGATGCTGGCACGTTGACGGTGAATAACAGCACCTTCTCCGGCAACACCGCACTCGCTGAGGGCGGCGGCATCTTCAACAATCGTGGCACCGTGACGCTGAGCAACAGCATCGTGGCCGGCAACACGTCGACTGCCGATCCGGGGGACGACTGCGACAGTTGCGGCACGCAGTCGAGCAATAACCTGATCGTGGTCAACCCGCAATTGGCGCCGCTCGGTTGGTACGGCGGTCCCACCCAGACCATGCTGCCGCTGCCGGGCAGCCCGGCCATCGGCGCGGGCAAGGCTGCCGCCACCGACGACCCCAACATGGACCAACGGGGCTTTGCGCGTCCAAGCGCGACCGGTAGCACAGTGGACCTGGGAGCGGTCCAGACCAACTACTTAATCGTGACCACCACCGCCGATGTGTCGGACGGCACGCCCGACTGCACAAGCGGCACCGGTAATACCTGCTCGCTGCGGGACGCTCTAAGAGTGGCAGCCTCCGGCGGAACGGACATTGCCTTCGCCGCGGGCCTGGCTGGCAGCATCAACCTGAGCAGCACGCTGCCGACGATCACCGGCAAGCTGGACCTGTTCGGTCCCGGCGCCAATATTCTCACGGTTTCGGGGGGCGCCTCCTCAGCCGTGGGCAGCGTATTTAACGTAACGTCCTCGAATGCGGCCTTGTCCGGCATCACCATCGCCAATGGAAACGCCTCCGAAGGCGGCGGCATTTTTATGAGCGCTGGAAGCACGCTGGCGGTAAACAACAGCGCCTTTTCCGGCAACACCGCAGCGGAGGGAGGCGGCGGCATTTTCAGCAACGATGCTAGCACCCTGACGGTAAGTAACAGCACCTTCTCCGGCAACACTTCAAGCGTCGCTGGCGGCGGCATCTACAACAACCTCGGCACGGTGACGGTCGGCGACAGCACTTTCTCCGGCAACATAGCAAGCGTCGACAGCGGCGGCATCGGCAACACCAGCGGCACACTGACGGTGAGCAACAGCACTTTCTCCGGCAACGGCGCGAGCTTCTACGGCGGCATCAACAACAACGCTGGCACGCTGACGGTGAGCAACAGCATATTTACGGGCGACGGCGGCGGAGAGTGCAGCGGAACTGGATGCCCCAGCAATGGCAACAACGGCAACATAGTGAACGCAACCCCGGCGCAGCCCATCCTGGCGCCGCTCGGTTGGTACGGCGGTCCCACCCAAACCATGCTCCCGCTCCCTGGCGGCACGGCCATCTGCGCGGGGTCCGTGGCGCTGATCCCAGGCGGCGTCACCACCGATCAACGCGGCTTTGCGCGCCTCAATCTTGCCAGCGGTTGCGTCGATGCGGGCGCGGTGCAGACCAACTTTTTGATCGTGACAACCGCCACCGACCAGACAGATCCCAGCCCCGGCTGCGACGCCAACGGCGACCCCACCTGCTCGCTGCGCGACGCTTTGACGCTGGCCGCGAGCAATGGATCAGCTGACATCGCCTTCGCTTCTGGCGTCACCGGCACCATCAACCTCAACACCGGCACTAACACTCCGCTGCCGACGATCACCGGTAATCTGGACCTGTTCGGTCCCGGCGCCAATAATCTTACCGTGTCGGGAGGCAACTCGGCAAACGTGGGCAGCATATTCACGGTGACTTCCACGAACGCGGCCATCTCCGGCCTCACCATCGCCAATGGAAATACCCCCGGCCTCGGCGGCGGCATCGTCAACACTGGCACCCTGACAGTGAGCAACAGCGCCTTCTCCGGCAATACCGCAGGCGGCGAGGGCGGCGGCATCTCCAACCAGGCCACCCAGACGGTAAGCAACAGCACCTTCTCCGGCAATACCGCAGGCGAGGGCGGCGGCATCTACAACAATGCCACCCAGACGGTAAGCAACAGCACCTTCTCCGGCAATACCGCAGGCGAGGGCGGCGGCATCTACAACAATGCCACCCAGACGGTAAGCAACAGCACCTTCTCCGGTAACAGCGCAGCCGCAGGGGGCGGCATCTTCAATAATGACACGCTCACACTGAGCAACAGCATCGTGGCCGGCAACACGACGGCCCCTGGGGCGGAGGAATGCAACAATTGCGGCACGCAGAGCAGCTATAACCTGATTGGGGGCCCCACCCTGCTGGCTCCGCTGGGTTCGTACGGCGGTCCCACCCAGACCATGCTCCCGCTGCCCGGCAGCCCGGCCATCTGCGCGGGTTCCGCGGCGCTCGACCCCGCCGGCCTCCTCTACGATCAGCGCGGTTTCCCGCGCCTCAATACCGCCTATACCCCCGGCACACCCTGCCTGGACCTGGGCGCGGTGCAGACCAACTACCAGTCGGTCCAGTTCGCGCAATCCGCCTATAGCGGCATACCAGGAGTGGCCATCAGCACCCCGGCCGCCCCCGTGGTCTCTGTCATGGAGAACGGCCAGAATATCGGCGCCGTGCCGGTGACCCTTAGCTTCAGCGGAACGGCCCCCAGCTCTGTCAGCGGGCTGGGGCCGGTCACCACCGTCGCCGGTACGGGCGCAACATTCTCCGCTCTCACGGTCAGTCCGGGGGGCAGCTATACGCTCGATGCCTCGCTCGCCATCACGAGCTCGGTCACCATCAGCAACACGGCCACGCTGACCATCGATACCCCGGCGACGGTGACGAGTGTCACTTCCACCTCTGCGAGTGGCACCTATACGACCACTGCGGTAATCAGTATTCAGGTCAATTTCAGCAAAATTGTCAACGTGACGGGCACCCCGCAATTGGCGCTCAACTCCGGAGGAACGGCCAGTTACTCGTCGGGTACCGGCACTTCCTCGCTAACATTCAGCTACACGGTCGCGGCGCCACAGAGCACCACCGCGCTGGATGCGTCTTCCACTACCTCACTGACGCTGAACGGGGGGGCGATTACGGACGCCGCCAGTGCCCCGGCCACTCTGACGCTGCCCACGCCCGGCGCGGCGGGTTCGCTCAGTGCGAGCGAGATTATCGTCATCAACACGACGCAGTATACGCTCACCATCGCCGCCAGCCCCTCCGCAGACGGAACGGTCCAAGCGAATCCAACCAGTACTCCAAATGTTACTCCCAGTCTTTCAAACGGCACCTACTTGTCCGGCACCCAGGTGACGCTTTCCGCAACCGCGTCCAGCACCCTGTACAAGTTCTCCAAGTGGACCGGAACAACCGCCAGTACGAGCACCCCTCTGATGATCACGATGAACAGTTCGGTTTCCGAGACCGCGAACTTCGTATTGAACACGGTCGGCGTCACCATTGCGACTTCGCCCCCAGGTCTTTCGTTCAGCGTGGACGGCACCACCTATACCTCGACACAGACGCCGACCTGGACCGTCGGCAGCAAACACACCATCGCCACCACCACGCCGCAAAGGGTGGTGGGAATCAATTATGAGAATCCCATCTGGTCCGACGGTGGAGCGATTTCGCACACCGTGACGGCGTCAGTCGACACCACCAGCTATACGGCAACGTTCGAAGTGTTTTACCAATTGACGACAGCGGACTCGCCCGCGGCCGGCGGAACCGTAACGCCGTCGTTGGGCGGATTCTATCTGGCTGGATCGGTAGTGAGCATCCAGGCATCCCCGAAATCCGGCTACACGTTCAAGAATTGGACGGGACCGGTGGCGAACGCCAGTAAGGCATCCACAACAGTGACCATGACCGGGCCGAAAACGGTAACGGCCAATTTCGCGAAGAAGTAAGTCAGTTACCTGTTCGTGGTTCCGTTAAGATTGCGGTATGATCACGATCCGCAGAAGCCAGGAGCGCGGCCACGCCGATCACGGCTGGCTCAACACGTATCACACATTTTCGTTCGCCAGCTACCAGGATCCCGCTCACATGGGGTTTCGTTCGCTGCGGGTCCTCAATGATGACCGCGTGGCGGCCAGCAAGGGATTTGGGGCGCACGCGCATCGCGACATGGAGATCCTGACGTACGTGCTGGACGGCAGTCTGGTTCACAAGGACAGCATGGGCGAGAAGCGAACGTTTGGACCGAACACGGTGCAGGCGATGTCGGCGGGCACCGGGGTGGTGCACAGCGAGTTCAATGCTTCTGAAACGGAGCCTGTCCACTTCTTGCAGATTTGGATTGAACCTGCGCTGGAAGAAACTGAACCGTCGTACCAGCAGATTCCTTTCGATCCCGAGGAGAAGCGAGGACGGCTGCGTCTGCTGGCCGCGCCCAAGAACGGCACGAACGGCGAACCGGCGGCGGTGATTCACCAGGATGCGTTTGTGTATGTAGGGGTGCTGGGCCCTGGAGAGACACTAAAGCGGAGCGTCGCGCCCGGACGGCATGCCTGGGTGCAGGTGGCGCTCGGAAGCCTCTTTGTGAACGGGCAGGCGCTGGCGGAAGGCGATGGCGCGGCAATCAGCGTCGAGAGCGATTTGTCGTTCACAGGTGCAGGTCCGGCTGGCAGTGAGTTTCTATTCTTCGACCTGGCCTGACTCATGCAGGACATGAATATTCTGGTGGTCTTCTGTTCCCGAACAGGGAGGACCGAGAAACTCGCACTGGCGGCCGCCTTGGGCGCCGTACAGGCCAGAGCGAATATTCGGCTGCGGTGGCTGCGGGAAGACGCCGATGATTCGATGATTCAGGGTGTGCCGGAATGGCGGGAGAATCGCGATCGCATGGAGAAAGAATACATCGCTCCTCGCGCCGTGGACGCTGAATGGGCGGACGCCATTCTTATCGGAGCAAGCGGTGCGCCGCCGGAATTAAAAGGCTACCTGGTTTCGCTGGGCGGCAAAGTCGAGACGGCGTTTATCGATCCTGAGAATGCCCGCCTGCGAGGCCGCCAAGTCACCGAAGCCGCACGCGCGAAGAAGCAAGGCTAGTCGACGGGCTCGATCCTCAGCACCATGCCGTGCGGACCACCCGGATGGTGCGGCTCGCCGGGTCGAGGGTAGGCCGGACCAGTGGTATCTTCCGCGGTTTCCGTGGCAACGTAGATATACCCATCGGGGCCTTGGCGCACATCGCGGATTCGCGCGTCAAGCTGGGTGAGCAGCGACTCACGCCGCTCGGTCTGCGGTGGGGGTTGATTGAAGGCGATGCGCTGAAGTTGTTGGCCATTCAGCGCGCCCACGAAGAGGTGCCCTTTCCAGTACGGAAACCGGTCGCCCGTGTAAAAGATAAGGCTGGACGGACTGATGGCGGGGACCCAAAACATGACTGGCATTTCCATTCCAGGCCGGTAGTACGATTGTTCCGACGCGAGATGGCCACTATAGATCTTCCCGAATGAAACGAGCGGCCAGCCATAGTTTTTGCCTGGTTGGAGAATATTGAGCTCATCGCCGCCCATGGGGCCAATCTCGCACGACCATAGCGCCCCGGTGTCTGGGTGCCACGCGAATCCGTATACGTTGCGATGGCCGTAGGTATAGATTTCCGGTTTGGCATCCGCTCGGCCGACAAACGGATTGTCGGCTGGAATGCCGCCGTCGTCGCGGATGCGCAGCACTTTGCCCGCATCGTTGGCGAGGTCCTGCGCGAGCATCCGCGCACTGTTGTCATCGGTGGTCACAAATCTGTCGCGGTCGCCAACCGCGAGGTACACCATGCCATCGGGGCCGAAAGCGGCTCGACCGGCCAAAGCGCCGCCGGGTTCCCAGGCGTCAGCCACGAAAATTTCGTGGACATCGGTGAGCGTCATGCCGTCCAGACGTCCGCGCGCCAGCGCCAATGTGGTACGTTTCTGATCGTCACCTTTTGAGTACGACAGATAGACAAAATGATTCTGTGCGAATTGTGGATGGACCAGAACGGAATTGAGGGTTTGAGCTTGCAAGGATGCTACCGGCCAGCCCGAGACTGGCTTGGGGTCGAGCACGCCGTCGCGGATCATCCGAAGCCGGCCCGGCGTCTCGGTAACCAGCATGCCGTGGCCATCGGGCAGAAACGCGATGTGCCAAGGGCGGTCCAGCCCAGTGGCAAGAGGAACCACGCGGATTCGATGCAGTGTGCCGGGAGGGCAACCGCCATGCGGCTGTCCATTCGGAGAGCATGGGCCCGGCGTGTAGGTGTCAAAAACCATGGCCTTGCCGCGGTTGCCAGACTTGCTTTGTTGCGCGCTGCCTGGGGCGACAGCCAGGACCAAGAGAAGAGCCACACCAGCTAATGTGGCTGACAGGTACTGTCTCATAATCACCTCGATTGAGCCAACTGATAGTGGGCACGATACGGGCGCAGTGTTGCGGCAAAAAGCAAAAGCATCAACACGGCCGCGCCTGCGATGGTGATGGCAACGGAAGGTCCGATCATCTTTTCGTTCTTGAATAAATAATCGTTGAATACTCCTGGCAGAAGCGGTCCCAGAGTGAGTCCACCAAGGTTCAGGATGAAGAGATAGAGGGCGGAAACCTGGCCACGCAATTGGTTTGGAAAGATCAACTGAAGGGCCGCCACCGCAGTGCCCATGGGCAGGGCGAGGAAAAACATCGCCGGGCAAGCGAATGCCAGGGTCCATCCGGCGTGCGGCGCCAGCATCGCCAGTACGAACAAAACTCCGGCACCGAGGGCGCTCGGAATTCCAACCCGGACGGGCCCGTCAACCACTCCCTTGCGATGCCAGCGATCGCAGAGACTGCCTCCGGCGTACATTCCCAAGCAGCCGAAGATGAGGACGATCAGCCCCAACGCTCGGCCTGCCTGGCCCGCGGTCCAACCATGTACCCGTTGCAGGAAAGCCGGCGCCCAGGACATGAAGGCGTAGAAACAGGTGGACTGGAAAACCATCCCCAGAGCGAGCCCTGCGACCGTTTGCCAGCGGAGACGGACTTGCGCAATTCCTTCGCGAAGGCTGAGCCGCTTGCCGCCAGCGATCCGCAGGACGCCCTTGCGAACCGGCTCGCGAACAGTGAACAGCAGTAGCGCGAAGAGAATTCCCGGAGCGCCGACAATGACGAAAGTTAACCTCCAGGAGGCAATCAGTCCGAGAATCGGCACCGTCACCAGCGGCGTGTGCGCCAACAAATCCACGGTTGTTCCGCCCACCATCAACGCCAGGCTCGATCCCACGAAGACGCCCATATACAATACGCTGAGCACCACGCCGAAACGTTCTCTAGGAAAGTAATCGGAGACCATGGAATAGGTGGAAGGAGAAAGCGAGGCCTCACCGATGCCGACTCCAATGCGCGCCAGAAACAGCGTAAGAAAGCTCTTCGCGGCGCTACACAGCCCGGTGAATGCGCTCCAGGCCAGCACTCCAGCCACAATCAGGTTGCGCCGATTGGCCGAGTCGGCCCAGCGGCCGAGGGGCAGTCCCATGAATGTGTAGAGCACCGAGAATGCGAGGCCTTGCAATAACCCGATCCGGGTGTCGCTGATGTGCAGGTCGTGTTTGATGGGGCCAACCAGAAGGCTCAGGATCTGGCGATCCACGAACGAAAGCGCGTAGCATGCCGCCAGCACGAGAACCACATACCATTCGTAGCGATAGCTCTTTGGCTGCGAGGTCTCGGACGCACTCAGGCTTGCCGTCAAGTGGGGATTCACGATCAGGTGATTAGTATATAGGAAGGGGAGAGAGTTGATACACTGACATTCATTTCCAAAGGAGCTAGCCATGAAATCCAATCGTGCTTTGCGCTCGTCCGGCGTTACGCGCCGCTCTACTTTTGCAACCGCCGGGCTCGGACTGGCCGCGATCGCAGGCCTGCAGGGACGAGCCGATGCCGCCGGACAGACAACAGCCGAAAAAGCAAACGTGCAGGTGGTCAATGATTTCTGCGGGGCCTGGCCGAGTCACAATATCGATCGCATTATGTCGTTCTTTGCGGAAGACTGCGCCTACCGCATGAGCGAGACTCAGCAACCCAATAAGGGCCGGCAAGCCGTGGTGGACCGAATTAAAACGTACCTCGATAGTGTGCAGGGCTTCGAAGTAATTGAGACGTTCGCCAAAGGACCGATGGTGTTCAACGAGCGGCATGACCACTTCATGGGCGGTCCGCTGAAAATGTGGCATGGGGTGGGCGTGTTTTTCCTGAAGGAAGGCAAGATCGTGGAGTGGTACGACTACACGATTTCGATGGACCGGGTGTAAGACTTCCAGGAGGTTACCTTGAGCGCGCCAGAATTCACGGAACTAATCCGATCCCGGGAAACATTTCGTTGCGCAGATGGATTCCCGATGAGCGCTTACGTGAGCCGCCCCAGGGCTTCGGCCAAAGCACCCGGCATCCTATTTATCTATGAGGCTTTCGGGATGAACGACGAAATGACCCGGATTGCGGACGAACTGGCCGCCGAAGGCTACGTCGTGCTATTGCCGAATCTGTTCGACCGCGGATCTTGGTTTTCCTGCATTCGGCAAATTATGAAGGAGTTGAAAGCCGGCAGCGGACAAGGAGTACAGGACCTGATCCAAGCTCGAAACTGGCTGGCTCAACAGGATTATGTGGAATCCGAAAAAATTGCGGTAATGGGACTCTGCATGGGCGGTGGGTTTGCCCTGCTGCTGGGCAAGACGGGTCTGTTTCAGGTGAGCGCGCCGTTCTATGGGCAGGTTCCGGAAAAACTAGATGGGCTGTGCCCGGTTGTGGCCAGCTATGGCGCGCGGGATAAAATGCTCGTCAAGGATGCGCAACGGCTGGAGAGCGAACTGCCGACCCTGGGAGTCCCTTACGATATGAAGATTTACCCCGAGGCAGGTCATAGTTTCATGAACCGTCCGGCGAACTGGTTTGTTCGGTTGTTAGGCGGCGCCATGGGAGCCGGATATCAGCCGGATGCCGCGGCGGACGCGAAGGAGCGGCTGGTACAGTTTCTCAAGGCACATCTTTGACTTAAGTCAAATTTTCTATCGATTGGCTCAGATAGAATGGAAGGCGCCATGAAGACCGAAAATCTGAAGATCATGAACCGGCGATCATTCCTTCGGGTAGGCGCGCTGGCCGGCGGCGGTGTAGTGATTGGGCTGTATGTGAAGCCGAGCGCCGTACTCGCACAGACGCCAGCAGCGCAGCCGCCCCCGCCGCTGTCGCCAAACGCCTTTATCAAGGTTGCGCCAGACGGGATTGTGACCATTATGGCCAAGAATCCCGAAATCGGCCAAAACATCAAAACTTCGCTTCCGATGATCATCGCCGACGAGCTGGATGTCGATTGGAAAGACATCCGCGTGGTGCAGGCCGATCTGGATCCAGTAAAGTACGGGCCGCAGGTTGCGGGTGGCAGCACCGCGTTGCCTACCAACTGGGATCCGCTGCGGTTGGTGGGCGCTAGCGGGCGCGCGATGTTTGTTACCGCGGCTGCACAAACCTGGAATGTTCCCGAAGTGGAACTGACCACCAGCTCCGGCAGAGTATTGCACGCGGCTTCGAATCGCAGCATAGGCTACGGCCAGTTGGCGGCGAAGGTGGCGACCTTGCCGCTACCCGATCCCAAAACGGTAAAGACCAAAGATCCGAAGGACTACAAGATCATCGGCCGTCCGATTCATGGCGTCGACAATCCCGCCGTGGTTGTGGGCAAGGCGGTCTATTCGATCGACTTCACCGTTCCGGACATGCTGTGGGCGGTGTTTGAAAAGTCTCCGGTCTACGGTGCGAAAGTAGCCAGCGCGAACCTGGATGAAGTGAAAGCGATGCCGGGCGTGAAGCATGCCTTCGTGGTGGAAGGCACCACGCTGTTGACTGGCCTGATGCCGGGCGTAGCCATCGTGGCCGATAGCTGGTGGCAAGCTAAGACCGCGCGAGCCAAGCTCAAAGTGGTGTGGGAGGATAGCGCGACAGCCCAGCAATCGAGCGCTGCTTTCCTGGCCAAAGCCAACGAAGTTTCCCAGCAAGCTCCAGCCTTCGACATCCGAGTGGACGGCGATGCCGATCAGGCGCTGAGTGGCGCCGCAAAGGTTGTGGAAGCTGCTTACGCGTATCCGTTTCTTTCGCACGCTCCCCTGGAACCGGAGAATTGTCTCGCGAGGTGGCAGGATGGAAAACTGGAGTTGTGGGCGCCGTCGCAGACGCCGTCGGCCGGACGGGCTCAGGTAGCGCAAGTCTTCGGCATCCCGGAAAGCAATATCACTTGGCACCTGATGAAGACTGGCGGCGGATTCGGACGGCGTCTGACCAACGATTACGCGCTCGAAGCCTCGGCCATCGCGAAAGTGGCGGGGCAGCCGGTGAAACTGCTTTGGACGCGCGAAGACGACATGGCGCACGACCACTATCGTCCGGCGGGTTTCCATTACCTCAAGGGCGGAGTGGACGCCGGCGGAAAACTGATCGCGTGGAAGAATCACTTCGTTAGTTTCGGCGTGGGCCAGAAGTTCGCGAACGCGGCGGAGATTGCACCGAATGAGTTTCCCGCCGGGTTCGCCTCTAATTTTTCGTTCCAGGCCACCACTATGCCGCTGGGCGTGCCGACGTTCGCGATGCGCGCGCCGCGCAGCAATGCGTTCTGTTTCGTATTCCAGAGTTTTCTCGACGAACTGGCGCACGAGGCCGGCCAGGACCCGATCGAGTTCCGGCTTGCGCTGCTTTCAAACCCGATGATTGTGAATACTAAACCCGGCCCGGTGCCGAACGGCTTCCCGTTCGTCGCGGAGCGCATGCGTGGTGTCGTCGAAACGGTTCGCGATGTTTCCAACTGGAGCCGCAAGACGTCTCTGCCGAAGGGCCGCGCCATGGGTACGGCGTTCCAGTTCAGCCATCGCGGCTACTTCGCGCACGTGGTGGACCTGAGCGTGGACGAAAACAACAAAGTGAAGGTTCACAAGGTTTGGGTGGCCGGCGATATCGGCAGCCAGGTGGTGAACCCGAGCGCCGCAGAAAACATGTGCCAGGGCGGTGTGATCGAAGGCATGGCCCATGCGATGAGCTGGCAGATCACCATCGACCAGGGCCACGCGGTGGAGACCAACTTCCACCAGTATCAGCCGGTGCGGCTGGTGCAGGCGCCGCCCGAAATCGAAGTGCATTTCGTCAAGACCAACAACCCGCCCACTGGCCTGGGTGAACCCGCAATGCCGCCAGTGGCTCCTGCGATCGCGAACGCCGTTTTCGCAGCCACCGGCAAGCGCATCCGAACGCTGCCGCTATCGAAGAGCGGCTTTAGCTGGGCATAGTGGTGGGCTGCTCACGCCTTGACGCCACTACGGCCGGTATAGTCGACACGCTGCAGCAGCAAGGGCCTTTGAGATGATCTCTCGAAGAAGGCGTCGACCGCAGCGCGCACGCCCTCAAAATGACCATAGTCATCGACGATCAGTACTCCACCCTGACTGAGCTTAGGATAAAGCGCCTCAAGCTCGATGGTCGTCGAGGTAAAGTAATCGGTGTCGAGCCGGAGATAGGCAACCGGACCCAATCTTTGAGGTTCCCTCAAAGTATCCTCCACCAGCCCTGGCACCAAGACAAAGCGGTCAGGCGAGAGGCCGGATCGCTCGATGTTACGTTCGACGATGTGACGGAAGTTGTTGTTGAATAAATGGAGAGTCGATAGATCGGTATCTACACCACCCAGATCTTTTTCGAAGGTATTGGCCGGAAATCCTTCAAAGGTGTCAAAAATGTAGAAGAGCCTCTCAGTGAGCCCGAAATGATCAGCAATTTCTGCCGCGCCAACGATGCTGCCTCCTAGGAAGACCCCGCATTCAACTATGTCACCGGGTACGTTTGCTTTGGCGATGTATTCAATAGATTTGAAAATATTATAGAAGCGCTCAACCGAGAGGCAAGTGTACGGCTTATTGCGCTCGAATACATCCCAAAAGAAGGTTTCGCGCATATCCGGATAGTGCTCTCGAACAACGCTGTGTAGAGTAGCCAAGCTGGGGAAGGCATCGTAGACCGTGGCATCGATCGGCACCGGGGGGCGCGTTTCTGTCATATATACCTCAACGTGAGACCGAACCTATCTGCAACTCTTCTCGTGACCTTACCGCGTCAGAGGCGATGTTGCAAATGGCGGCGCCGCGCGGATCGGAAGGATGATGCATGATGAGTGAAAGGCGTCCAGGGAGGTGTTCCCGTGAATGAAATGTTTTCGGCCATTGTCGCCGTGAAATCGAGTGGGCTGCAACGGGATCGACTTACGTTCTTCCTTTGACAAAGGGACAAGCCGCACCTTTGCAAATGTGCGGGACCTGCCCCGCTACCAGGTCGTCGCGCACTTCGCGCAGTGTATCGCCAGTCCAGATTTCCTCGAGTGTCGCATCGCGAAGGTCACCGGCAGGCTTCAGACTCCAGCAACAGGGATGCACCGCACCTTCATAGTGAACAAACATCTCCAAAAACGGCATGGGACAGCGGATGGAGTTCTCCTTCCATTCGATTTTCTCCACTCTGTCAACCCATTCCTCGTTCTCGCGTGGGAAATCGTCGCTCGTCCGCGTTTTTTCAAAAACGGTCGATTGCATCGGCTGGCCTTGGGAGTTAGCGTAGGAATGGAATTCCTCGACTATGCTTTCTAGCTCGGCCGCCGGAACGCCACTCAACAAATTGTCGCGGTAGTTGAAGCTACCTCCATCCAGTTGGATCCAAGTGTCAAGAGTTCCGCTCGACCGCTCATGCACCGGGAACACTTCCAGGAAATCGGCGCCAAGGTTCCTCGCTAAATCGATCATGGCGGGAACGCCACAGAGCGTCTTTCTCATCCAGGTCATGTGGATACCGACGCGAGGAAATTGCCGTTTCGAAGCATTCCGCGCCGCGATCAAGCGGCGCGTGCCGTCCAATATCGGATCGAGGTCAGTCTTTCGAATTTCGCGGAACGTCTTTGTATCGGCAGCATCGATGGAAACGCGGATCGTCCTCACTCGCGAGCGAAGGACTCGTTCGATGTTGCCGGGGGTGAGCCGCGTGCCGTTCGTCGTGAAGCCAAGAAAGAATTGGCGATCCGCAATGTCGCTGAGCGGATATTGATCGAGAACCTCCCAGAACGCGTCGCTCAGAAGCGGTTCGCCGAGGCCGGTAAGGTCGACGGTTGACGCGCTGGCGAAGAAATCCCCCATGCGGCCGACCAGATTTAAGTCGAAATCCTTTTTCTCGACCTTCATCATGCTGTGCTCGCACATCACACAGCGCAGATTGCAACGAGAGGTCATCGCCATCACAATTTGGGCCGGGCCCTGGTTGAACGCGAGTTCATGCAAGGTTGAACTGGTGGGTTCATCCTCAAGTGTTTTTTGAATCGGATCAAACATTCATGACTTCCAAGGGGTGGAACCGGGCGATTGGGGTCTTTGATGGACCGCCTGACTTGCGAGGATGACAACGAATTCGTGTGACTAGCGCGGGCCGATTCGAAGACGGTCTTTCCACCGCTGGGCTTTGTGTCACCTCATAACACTTTAAAACAAGAGTCAAAGTAGCGCAAGGCCGCTTCGCAAATCTCGCAGAAAAACACCCCAGGGTTGCGCGCCGAAGTCGATCCGCCCAAGGCTAGAAAACGCCAACCCGCGACTCGGCCTCCGCGTCCGCGTTTCTTACATACCACTGGTAGGTTGATTGAAGTCCTTCACGCAGACCGATGCGTGGGCGCCATCCTAAAGCCGTTAGCCTGCTGGAGTCCAGCAACTTGCGTAATGTGCCATCGGGTTTGGATATATCCTGAACAATTTCTCCGAAAAAGCCCACCACATCCGCGATCAACCGGGCGAGATCGCCGATGCTAATCTCGTCTCCCGATCCGACGTTGATAATCTTCTCGTCATTATAGTTTTGCATTAAGAAGACAGTGGCGTCCGCCATATCGTCAACATGCAAGAGCTCTCGCCTTGGCGTGCCAGTTCCCCAGATCACCACTTCGCTCAACTGCTGGACTTTTGCTTCGTGAAACCGCCGCAACAAGGCGGGCACAACGTGCGAATTGAGAGGATCGAAGCCATCGCCCGGACCGTACAGATTGGTGGGCATGATACTGATGGCCTGCAATCCGTACTGTCGCCGATAGGCTTCGGCAAGCTTAATCCCGGCGATTTTGGCGATTGCGTACGGTTCGTTCGTCTCCTCCAGCGGACCCGAAAGCAAGGCGTCCTCGCGCATCGGTTGCGGCGCGTTCTTCGGATAGATACAGGATGAACCGAGAAACGCCAGCTTGCGGACGCCCCAGCGATGCGCCGAATCGATGATATTATTCTGAACTTGCAAATTTTGATAAATGAAGTCCGCGCGATATGTGTTGTTCGCGTAGATGCCGCCCACCTTCGCAGCGGCCAGAAATACAAATTCGGGCCTCTCGCGGTCGAAAAAAGCGCGCACCGCGGCTTGGTCGAGCAAATCCAGCTCACCGCGGGTACGAAGAATCAGGTTTTGGAAGCCTTGGTTTCGCAACTGCCGGACAATCGCCGAGCCCACTAAGCCGCGATGCCCGGCCACGAAAATGCGGCTCTCAGGCTTCATCACGAGGCGCTTTCCGGAATTTTCCAGGGAATCAGCCATGAGATGCGCCTCGCAAAGCTATGGAATGTCCCGCATCCACCAGGGTCCGTTCCTGGCGGGCTTGCTCCAGGTCGTGATCGGCCATCATTCCCACCAAACCACGGAACGACACCCTGGGTTTCCAGCCGAGTACCTGACGAGCCTTGGATGCGTCGCCCAAAAGGTAGTCCACTTCTGCGGGACGCATATAGCGCTGGTCCATTTCAACGTACTGGCGCCAGTCCAAGCCAGAGCGTCCGAACGATTCCTCTAGAAAATCGCGAACGGAATAAGATTCGCCAGTGGCTACGACATAATCGTCCGGAGAGGATTGCTGTAGCATCATCCACATGGCTTCAACATAATCGCCCGCGAACCCCCAATCCCGTTTGGCCTCCAGATTTCCCAGGTAGAGTTTTTTCTGTAAGCCAACCCGGATGCGTCCCAAGGCGCGCGTGATCTTGCGAGTGACAAACGTCTCCCCGCGCACCGGCGATTCATGATTGAAGAGAATGCCGTTGACGACGAACATCCCGTATGATTCCCGATAGTTCACGCAGTACCAATGGGCCGCAACCTTGCTGGCCCCGTACGGGCTGCGCGGATGAAATGAGGTGGACTCGCTTTGCGGGGGCTTGGCAGAACCGAACATCTCGGACGATCCAGCCTGATAAAGCCGGACCTGACGGCCCGATTCGCTCATATAGTCCCGCACAGCGGCCAGCAAACGCAACGTTCCACCGGCGACCACATCGGCCGTAAATTCCGGCTGTTCGAAGGACACCTTGACGTGCGACTGCGCTCCCAGGTTGTAGAGTTCATCCGGTTGTACGCGGTTGAGAATACGCCGTAACGAGCCGCCATCCGTCAAATCTCCGTAATGCAGAAAGAGGCGCGCTTCCGGATCATGTGGATCCCGGTAGAGATGGTCGATTCTGTCCGTATTAAAAGTGCTGGAACGCCGGAGAATACCATGCACATGGTATCCCTTCGACAAAAGCAGATTGCTAAGATATGACCCGTCTTGCCCGGTAATTCCCGTGATGAGTGCCGTAGGCATAATCTATAGTTGCTAACCGGTCCAGGAACCGCAAGCTCGGTTCCGGTCAGTGGCCGGCGTAAGATTTCTCCTCGATCAATTTGGAGCCGGTCGCGACATTGATCTCGCGCTTCACCGCCGCCCGCTCGTCGTTGGCGCGATAGATGCTGCGAGCGACGGTCACGAAGGCGGCTCCGAAATCCTGCCGCCGCTCGCACTCCCGAATTTCGTCCTCCAGGTCCCATAGGCGCTCGTTGACCGCCTTCAGGCGGGCGGCTAGCAGGTCCAGCACGGGATCGGACGAGAGGACGGCGTCGCGGCGTTGACACAACAAGTTCAGCTCGGCGCGTACGTTGGCGGTCTTGGCGGCGTCGCTAATGCGCGCGACCTTGATTTCCAGGATGGTGATCTTATCGATCAGCTCGGCTGTGGCAATCGGTACCTCGATGACTTGGCTCATGGGTAGTTACCGGAACTCCTCGAGGAAGCTGTCGCTATACAACGGATACAGTTCGCTCAGCGGCACCAGCCGGTTGTTGGCCAGATCCACCACCGGCATGTCCGCCACCAGATCCCGCCGCCCGATGCCACGGACGAAATCCAGACGGCCGTCGATGTCGCGCGAGTCGCGATGGCGCGGGGCCCATGCGCGAACCTCTACCAGCGAGTCGAGCACGGGCCCCGCCAGATCGTTACGAACGAAAAAAGCGTTCACTCCGTTGCTGTTGGTGCCGACGAAACTGTAGCCCCGGCGCTGACACAGCAATCGCACAGCCGCTACTGAACAGCCGAAATACTGGCCCGAGTAATGCGCTTCCAAGCGCTGGAAGTCCGGCCGGTAAGGCACACTGAGCGCCTTCAGGTCGCCGAACACGCCGTTGATCTCGCAGATAATGATCGCTGGGTTGACGCAATCGATGGCGTCCAGCACCCAGTAGTCGTTGCCATCGATGTCGACGCTGAGGATGCCCAGTTCGCCGGCGAAGCCATGCTCACTGATCAGCGCATTGATGTTCTCCGCTGTAATGAAGGCCGCAACCGCAGTGAGATCGTACCGCCAGTAGAGCGCCTGCTCGCGCAGGCCGCGCATATACCCGGCATTGCCGTCCATCACCAGGCCGCGCCAACCGCGGTTCTCAATCAGGAAGCGCGTGTTGGCTTCGGCGAAATTCTCCACCCCGAACTCGATGAAGGAGCGCGAAAGGCTGGGGATCTTCTGGCACAACCACTCAATGATGCCGTCTTCACCGAATTGCGACGATACGCGGAATTCCACGTCCGCCAGGCTGCCGATGCGCTGGCTGGCGCAAAGTTGCCGCGCGGCGATGCGGCCTTGCAGCATCAAGGACCGATCCAGGCGGTCCAAGCTATGATGCGTCAGCATGGACTGCTGACCCAGGATGTGCCGGCCGATCTCCAACGGCCGCTCATCGAAAAGCGTGCTGCTATTTGGGGGCGGCTGGGACCAGCGGCCGGGGATGCACGACGCAAGAACATTCAGGCCGCGACGCACCAGTGGCTGTGCGCCAAGTTGCCGCACAACCCCGCGCAAACGTCCATTCGCCGCGCCAATACTCATCGCGTCTTCTCTGTCGTCAGGCCCGAGACATAGGCGTCCCGCAAAGCGCCGCCGGTTAACGCATCCGACCTCCGCAATAGTTCGGCGGCGAGATCCTGCTTGTTGTAGCAGGCATGTACGATGAGCGCTTGACGAAACAACTCATCGGCGGTGAGTGATTCGGGCGTGTCCAGACCGCGCAGGTAGATGCAGTCTGCCCACAGCGTGCGGCCCCGGTGGAAGGCGCGGGCGGGAGAGTCGTCGAAACTGGCATAGCGCTGGCGTCCAAGACTAAAGAAGTCCACGAAACCGAATCCCGCCTCGCGCAGGAGGGTATCGATGTCGGCGAACAGACGCTCGCCTAGATAGACCGGCGCGAACTCCGCCTCGACATGGCACACCAAGGTCCGTCCCAGCAGGGCACGGCCATGTTTCAGAACGGTGTGGGCGGAGCCTTGCACATCGATCTTGAGAAGATCCACAGCCACTGTGTCGGCTAGCACATCGTCCAGTTGGCGTGATGGCAATTCCTGCGTTTTCACGGTCTCCACGGCTAGATCGAGCAGCCCGAAGGGCCTCGTCAGCGCGTGATTGGTGGGCAGGGTGGAAGAGGTCGCATCAAAACGGTTGACGTGGAACGTTACTGTACTGCCATCGCCTACCAGATGCGGATAGGTTCGGATGGTCCCGCCATCCGGTCGGTGTACCTCAACCACACCATCAGGCTCTCCAGAGAGCGGCGCGAAGGGGTCGAAGCCGATCGCGTTCAACGGCGCCGCATGGCGCAGCGGCGCGAACATGTCGCTCTCGAAATCCAGCTCCTGCGAGCCGACATCGACGATCCGCAGCGGCGCCATGTGTTCCGGCCAAGGAAGCGGGAACGGGCCGGATGGAGCCAGAAACGGTAGCAGGTACTGAAAGGGGCGCGCCCCATGCGCCGCCTCGGACAGGTTCACCAAGGTGGCAATGGCGTCGTTCACGGGCTGATCGCCCAGCACCAGCACAGCCGCGGAACGGCTTTGCGGCGTGCTCGCAGGCGATTCAAACAGGATGCGCTGCAACTCGTCGACAAAGGCCTGCACACCGCGGCGGGCATTGCCATCGGCAGCGGTCAGCGCCTCGAAGTGCGCCTCCATTCGACGCAGATGAGTGATGGTAGACGTTGCGACGTCCAGCTGTCGCCGCATCTCGGCGCGATCGGCGGCCATCGCCTCGTAGCGGGGCTCCATTTGCCGCAAATCCGCAATCACGGAATTCGCAGCGTCGAGCTGCTGCTCCAACTCGGCGCGATCCCCGGCCGCCGCTCCGTAGCGAGCCTCCACCTGCCGCAGGTGGGCGATCGTGGTGGCCGCAATGTCCAGTTGTCGCCGCATCGCCGCCGCATCCAGCAATACCCGGCCCCAGACGGAGCGTGACGCGACGGCGCTACGGGCAACCGAAACCAAGCCGGTGAAGCGGCGACGGACGCTGGCGCTCCAGCGCTCGAATCGGGCCCCACCCATCGCGATGCCGGTCACTGGAAGGGTGGCCAGCTTGCCAGCCGTGCATAATACCGTGACCGATCCGATGCGCCGCAGCAGCCAGTGAACGTGAGACAGGCCGCCCAACATCGTCATGTCGTCACTGCGTCGCCCTCAAGCCGGGCAAGCAGGTCGTCGTATTCGCGCAGGATATTGGTAACTTGCCACAGATACATCTCATCGGACTTGGTCTTCTGCGCCTCGTGTTCCCTACTGACACCCAGCACATCGGGGATGCGGATCACGGTAGCGCCGGCCAGTGCGCATCGGAGCCAAAGGTCCCAATCCATCGCCCAATAAAGATGCGGTTTGAGATACCCGCCGGCTCGCTCCCAGATGTCGCGGGTGAAGAATACCTCCGGCTGGAAGAAATAGTCACCCTTTTCCCACCCATCGCACCAGTTTAACGGCCCGGACAGGTCGAAAGATAGGCGCCGTTCGGTTGGCAGCGCCGAATGATGGCGGAACAACAGCCGCGCATCGGCGCCGGCGACGCGGGAGCAAGTCCCCGCTACCAGATCCGCGCCGGATTTAGCGAAGGCCAGCGCCGCTCTTTTTAGCGCCAACGGCGCCAGCATATCGTCGCTGTTCACCCAGGTCAGGATGTCCCCGGTGGCCAAGCGGAAGCCCTTATTCAGCCCGTCCGACTGGCCTTCATCCGGTTCAATTACCAGATGCTTGAACTGCGCCTCGTGGCGTCGCAGGATGTCGATGCTGCCGTCAGTGGAATTGGCGTCGATGACGATATATTCCAGGTTCGGATAGCGCTGGTTGAGCACCGAGTCCAAACACTGCTCCAAATAATCGCGCTGGTTGTAGCTGATGGTGACGACGCTAATGCGTGGCCAATCGATCTCGGACGAGATGCTCGCGCGCGCCGAGGGCTCACGGAAAGCGTCGCCCGGCTCGGCGAAGGCGAACACATTGCCGTGCCGCACTACCCTGCCATCCCATTGCGAAAGCAACCATGTCAGCGCAGCCGATCCTGCTTCTACGAGCACACGTTGGTGGCCGTGCAGACGATTCCGCAGAAGATCGACGTCGGCCCGTCCTGCCGCGCGACCGAGCACAATAGTCCCGAGCGTGGCACGTTCGGTCTCGTCATGTGCTGCCATCCAGCTGCTGAACGATTCCACGGCCGGACGCTGGCGGCCACTCACAGTGATCCTGGCGTCGCCGTCCCCGGGCGTCACATGCACGGTATGCCGCAAGGCCAACAGTTGCTGCAACCCCACATCCGCTACGCCGCCCACCGCCAGCATAGATCGGGGATGCGCGAGCGATTCGGGAAGCGGCTGGCCGGTCTCGGGCACCGGCGAATGGCGTATGCGCGACGTAGGGTCGGACAGCGCCGCGATGGCGGAGCCTGCAGCCGTGATGTCCTGGCTGAATTCGAGCGGGAAGTTACGATGGAGTTTCGAGGCGATGTAGCCGCGATGACCAAGCATGCGGTCGGGCAGGGAACGCTCCAGTGCCTCGCAGCGCGGGATCAGGGCGGTGAGATTGCGCCGGACGTCTTCGCGCAGCACGCTGGGACGGTCGGATTGAAGGCGGATAGAAATAGGTCGCGGGTTGTTCCACCCGCGCAGCGTGCATACGATTCCGGCCGAACCTGGCCGCCCCCGGCCCACTCCTATTGCAGAAGCCATGCCCAACAAATCTCCCCGAGAATTCAACACCGGCGATCTAGCAATTCAGCGATCTGCATTGTAGCATTATAGAAAATTGCGGTTTACCTTGCAGATCATAGGGCCAAAGGACGTTGACATCGCGTCAGGAGGCTGTACAAAATGGTGACACATCTGCCGAACCTGCCAGATTGAAATTCATGCACATTCTTCACAAACGCCGTTGCCGCGTGTGCGGTTGCTCTGAGTTGACGCCGGTGATTAACCTGGGCGACCAATATCTCCAGGGCTCATTTCTGAAACCTCCGATGCAGACTCCCCCAAAACGCAAAGTGCCCACGCAGCTTGTGCGGTGTGACGTCGCCCAGAGCGAGGATGCCTGCGGCCTGCTGCAACTGGCCCATTCCATCCCTCCGGAGATCCTGTACGCGAACTACTGGTATCGTTCCGGCACTAACGAGACGATGCGCCGGCACCTGGAGGAGACCGCCAACTCCACTTTGTCGATCGTCGCGTCGAAGCAGAAGCGCGTGCTGGACATCGGCTGTAACGACGGCACCCTGTTGCGTCACATTCCCGAGGATTTCGAGCGATGGGGCATCGATCCGTCCGACATTGCGGCGGCTGTGGCGCCGCCCATCCGGGTGATCAACACCGTTTTTCCCTCCGAGGAGGCCACCCACCGCCTGGGCGACCTCCGCTTTGACGCGATTATTTCCGTAGCGATGTTTTACGACTTGGAGGATCCGGTCGGATTCGCGCGCAGCGTCAACGAGTTGCTGGATGCCGAGGGCATTTGGGTACTCGAGATGTCTTACATGCCCTTGATGCTGGCCATGAACTCGTTTGACACGATCTGCCATGAGCATCTGGAATACTACAGCCTGTCGGTTCTCAACACCATCATGGCGCGCGCCGGTCTGCGGATCTTCCGCATATCGCTCAACTGGATCAACGGCGGCAGTCTGCGCTGCTATGTCTGCAAGGCCGATTGCTTTCGCTACGATACCAGCGAGGCACGCGACCTGATCCGCCGCTTGCAGGTGAAAGAGTTCGAGATGCAGCTCGACACCAGCGTGCCCTATGTAGCCTTTCAGCTTCGCATCGACGCGCTACGCTCGGAAATGACCAGCTTGCTGGACCGCATCCATGCCACGGGCGGGCGGATCCACGTCTATGGCGCTTCCACCAAAGGTAACGTCTTGATGCAGTGGTACGGCATCGATTCTTACAAGGTTCCGTATGCCGCGGACCGTAACCCCGATAAAGTGGGAGCCCTGACCTTGGGTACCGGCGTCCGGATCATCTCCGAGGAAGAGTCTCGTCAGATGCGGCCAGACTATTACCTGGTCCTCCCTTGGCACTTCAAGAAGGAGTTTCTGATGCGCGAACGCGACACCATCCTGGCGGGTACCAGCATGATCTTCCCGCTACCTGAAATCACGGTGGTAAACGCCGCCAACCTGGAAGCCCAGATCGCCACCGCCGATGTATCGGAGGAAATGCTTGAAGACGTGCTGGGCATCTAAGCCGCGCGAATTATGGCGCGCAACGTGACCACCTCCGCGTTGGTGCTGGGCGTGAATGGCCAGGACGGCAGCTATATCGCCGACGTGCTGATCGAGCGCGGTGACAGAGTAACCGGCGTAGGGCGACAAGCCGCATCGCGCTGGGTGGATCCCGCCCATTTCCATTACGTCCAGCTGGATGCAGCCGACGCCGCCACGCTGGACGGCCTGCTCTCGCGTGTAATGCCCGATCAGATTTATCACATGGCCGCAGTGCATGGCTCCGCAGGGCACGCCTATGAAGAGGTTTGGCGGCAGGCGCTCGCGCTGAACGTCGGTAGCGTGCATACCTGCCTGGAACATATGCGCCTTCGCAGTCCTTCCACACGGCTGTTCTACCCAAGCAGCGTGAAGGTGTTCGGCAACCCGCCGCCCGCCGAGATCGACGAAGCCACACCGCGCGTCGGCTCCTGTCTCTATAGCATTACGAAGAACGCCGCGACCGAGCTGATCCATTATTACCGAGCCCACCACGATTGCTGGGCCTGTGTGGGCTACTACTTCAACCACGATTCGCCGCGCCGTCCGGACAACTATTTCCTGCCGCGCCTGACCGCCCAGATTGCCGCGTCGTTGCAGCGTGCGGTGGCGCCGGGCGTGGCAACTCTAGATTTTTGGTGCGACTGGGGTAGCAGCCGCGAGTTCATGGAATTGACCGTCGATCTATTGGGGCTGGACGTGCCGCACGATGTGGTGATGGCGACCGGACGTCCAGTGTATGCGGCCGACTTGGCTCGCGTCCTTGCCGAAAGCGTGGGAGCGGAGCTGCCCCCGCTGCCGCATCGCACCGTGAATACACCGCCGGTAAGAGCCAGGCTGGAAGGGCTGCAGAGCGCCATCGGCCGCGTACCGCGCAACGGCGCTCTGGACGTGGCGAGCTGGATCCTGGCCGATCGGCAGGGACTGAGGCCGCGCATGCTGGATAAGGTGGCAGGCCGCCTGTGACACGCATCCTGCTCGGTATGCTCGCCTCCAACGGCGACTGCTTGTATGCTACCGCCATCGCGCGACAGATCAAGCTCGACTTCCCTGGCTGCCATCTGACTTGGGCAATCGGCAGCCTCAGCCGCCGCGTCCTGGTCAACAACTCCGACATCGACGAGATCTGGGAGCTGCCGCAGCACTCTTGGTCGGACATGGAACATTGCTGGACGCTGTTCGAGATCGAGGCTCACCAACTGGCCGACGCGGGCCGCTTCGATCACGTGTTCCTGACACAGATATCCCCGGCGCGTTTCGCCAACTACGATGGCACCATCCGTCCGTCGATGTTCCGCAACTTCGGCCGGCCCATCACAGTCGCCATCGATGCGACGATCAACCTGTCCGAGGAAGAGAAGACGGAGGTAGACCGCTGGTTCCAGTCCAGCCCCGCCTCTTCCGCGTCGCAAGTGGTGCTATGCGAATGCTCCTCCAAGTCCGGCCAATCTTTTATGACGGTTGACTTGGCGCTACAGATGGCCGAGCGCATAACCGCCGCGAAGAGCAAGGCAGTGGTGATAGTCTCCACTCACGAGGCGCTGCCCACCGAGAATCCGCGCATCATCTCGGGCGGAACGCTGAGTATCCGCCAGACCGCTCGGCTAACTAATTACGTAGATCTGTTCGTGGGTTGCGGCAGCGGCCTGACCGTGGCGGCCACTTCGGGCGTGGCCAAAGCCTGGCTGCCGAACATCCAAATCCTGAAGCGCAGCACATCGGTTTATGCCTCGTTCCGCCACGACTTTGCGCATTTCGGCAAACCCACGGGGCAGTTCCTGGAACTGACCACCGAGGATCCACACCATCTGGGTAGGGTAGCGGTGGCGGCGCTTGAAAACTTCGGCGCAGCGCAGGCCGAATTCGACGATCCTGTGCCCCTAACCTTCGGATGGTATCGGGAATTGATCTCTCTGATGCTGTTGGAGCGTGGTAAGTACGTGGACGCAGCGCATTCCGTGTTGGTGACTGCGGCGCGCTACGGCTGGCACCCGGAACTGCGCCGGTTCGCAAGGCATTTCATCCTGCCGTTCATAGAAGCCGATCCGCGCAGCGCGCTGCCGCACCGGCGGGAAGAAATCGACAGGATACGAGGAGCCCTTGTATGAGGGTGCCCGGATGCCGCATGCTCGGCGAATTAAGGAGGAGTTGAGGAGATCGCAGTAGTCTGCGCTATACTACGACAAGTGGATGGCCGCCTAATCCTGGGGCGCATGTCCCGGGTCCATCACGATGACCAGTTCTGACCGCAAAAGCTCGAAGAGTGCCCCAGAATCCGGCGGCGCTCCACAAAAGCTGCCAGATATTATTCAAGCACCTGCTGATCGTCCTCTTACGCCGGACGCAAAATTCGTGCCGGAAAGCCAAATCGAGGAGCTCCGTGCAAAGCGGGTTCCTACCACCTTCAAGGGCTGCACGCAGCTCTATCAGCTATTTGTCAAGTCCAATGGAATGATTAGCTGCTCGTGCATGCGATATTGGGACATCTTGGCGGACACGCGGGATATAGATGCCGGGGAGTTCTTCAACGGCAAGATAATGCAATTCATTCGGGAGTGCTTCGCGCAAGGCTATGAGCCGTTTTCCTTTTGCGAGGGGTGCCCATCGCGTTTGTCATCGTTCGATTCAACCGATCATATTTACAAATGGATCGATCTCCACATTGAACCGAGTAACCAGTGCAACCTGTTCTGCGAAGCATGTCTCTGCACGTATGAGAGGTCCACGGAGAATACCCCGGCTCGGCTTTCCCTAGAATATGAACTCTATGAAAAGACGCTCCGAGAAGTTCATCGGGCAGGCCTGTCTCTTCGCAATCTAGCGTTGGTCGGTTTTGGCGAGCCCCTATTCAATTCGCGGACACCGGACATGGCGCGTTTCGCCCGCGAACTGTTCCCCAACGCCTACATTTTTGTGGATACCAATGCCAACTTCGGCAAGCGCCGCGCCGAGGAGCTGGCAGATTGCGGCATCGATGAGATACGGCTGGCCCTAGACGGAGTCGACCAATCGTCGTATGAAACGTACCGCCGCAGCGGGAAGTTCGATCGCGTATTGCAATTCGGCCGCGACTTGGCCCAAGCCATCCGAACTACAAATAGCCGGACCCGTGCCCTCTGGAAATACATCCTCTTCAACCACAACGACAGCGACGAACAGATTTTGACGGCCGTGCGCTTGGCAGCTCAAACCGGCATTCCTATCGCTTTTGACGGCACCGTGGGACAGAACGCCTCACTCCGGACTTCAGCGGAGTTGGAAGCGCTGGTCGGCAAGCCATTTGGCTGCAATATCGACCCGACATCGACGGAAGGGAAGATTCTTCCGCTACCGGAGCCAGAAGAGGGCTCGGCACTCTGGCGTCGAATCATGCGATTTCGCAATCGTTCCGTGCCTACTATCACCTGAAGACGAAGGGAACGCTTGTTCGGTTTTGCCGTACCCCGGTATCTTTGTTTGACAGCGCGAGGACGGTTGTTCTACCATTTCCCTTCAGAAACCTCAGGTGCGAATCCGCATTTCCCCACCAGGGAACATGTTGTGCGTAAAAGAGTTGCGCAGTACCCGAGTTCCGACGTCATGGTGACCTCTTGCGTGTCTGCCGGGGACGTCAGCCCTTACAAGGAGAGCTCTTTTTGAATCCGGCGATGCCTTTCCGTGTAAGGGGCGCCGGGCAGTCTGAGGGAATGGGAACTTTCTCGTTGGAGTTGGTGAAGCGCGCGCGCAAGCGGCTGCTGGAGATGCATTTCCGGGCTGGCGTTGGACACATCGGCGGTAATCTCTCGGCGTTAGATGCCTTGCTGGTGCTGCATCACCAGGTGATGGGCCCAGAAGACGTGTTCGTTCTAGCCAAGGGACATGCTGCTGGCGCGCTCTACGTCACATTGTGGAGTTTGGGGAGGCTCTCAGACGAAGATCTGAACACATTCCATCGAGACGGAACCTTTTTGGCGGGACATCCCGTCGCCGGCTGGTCGAAGGACATTCCATTCGCGACCGGTAGCCTCGGGCACGGACTGCCGGACGCGGCCGGGATGGCTCTCGGGTATAAGTTGCAGTCGCAATCGAGCGAGGTTTACTGTCTCACCTCTGACGGGGAGTGGCAGGAAGGATCGAACTGGGAGGCTCTGATTTTTGCCGTGCACCAGAAGCTCACGAACCTCACGATTTTGATCGACGAAAACCGCTTACAAGGATTCGGAACCACCAATTCTGTCGCCTCTATGGACCCGCTGGAAGACAAGTTCAAAGGTTTTGATATCGAGGTTCTCTCCGTGGATGGTCACGACCACACCGCCATCCGAAGTGCGCTCCAGATCTGCGGCCAGGGCCCCCGAATCGTTGTTCTCAAAACTGTAAAGGGTCATGGCGTTTCGTTCATGGAGAATGCCATGGAGTGGCACTACCTTCCCCTCAACGCCGAGCAGTATCAGATCGCCTTGCAGGAAATCGACGGCCACTATGAGAAAAGCCTTCACTGATGCCTTGGTGAAGTATCTCTCCCCGGCGCGTTGCGTTTTCCTCACCGGCGACCTTGGATTCATGGCGCTGGAAGGCGTACGAAATGCGATGCAATCCAGGTTCATCAACGCCGGTGTCGCCGAACAGAACATGATCTCAGTGGCGGCGGGGCTGGCAAAGACTGGCCTTTCGGTGTGGGTCTACAGTATCGCTCCCTTCTGTTACGCGCGGCCGTTTGAACAGATCCGCAATGACGTCTGTTTGCACGCTCTTCCTGTGCGACTGGTGGGTAATGGTGGTGGGTATGGATATGGAGTGATGGGCTCAACGCACCATGCCATTGAGGACTACGGAGTCCTGCTCACGCTACCAGGCATGCGGGCTTTTGTTCCGGCATTTGACTGCGATTTGGATCCGATTGTCGCCCGAATGGAGACCGAAGGCTTGAGCCCTGCTTACCTACGTCTGGGCCTGTGCGAATTGCCCGCCGGGTTTGCTCCACCGGCCTATGCGCCCTGGCGGCGCCTGCTTCGCGGCAAAGGACCAGTAATAATAGTAGTCGGTCCCCTCGCAGGAAATATTCTGAAGCGGCTGATAGGACTCGACGAGGCTTTGCGCCCCGACCTTTGGGTGGTTACGGAGCTGCCGCTCCATGCCGACCACATTCCAGCGGACTTCATCGCTTCCCTGAAGAGCTCCCCGGGACTATGGCTGGTAGAGGAACATGTAGCACAAGGCAGTTTCGGGCACATGGTTGCGGCGTGGATCTTGGAAAGGTCGTTTCCGATGTGTGAGTTTCGACATTTCACAGCGAAAGGGTATCCTTCCCGCCGCATGGGATCTCAAGCATTTCACCGCAAAGAAAGCGGCATTGACGGAGATTCCATTCTGCAGGCCCTTCTTGTTCGAGAGCAGTCCGGCCAGAGGAACTGATGTTTGTGCAGAGTGATTTTGCCCGCAAGATCTCATTGCTCCGGGGACCGATTCTGGTGTTGGGAGCCAGCGGGTTTGTCGGTGCGAACCTTCTGAAACTGATTCTCCAAATTCGGAACGACGCATACGGCACAACTTTTTCGACACCGGCATGGCGGCTGCAAGAGATCCCGGCCGAGAACGTAATCACCGTGGACTTGTTGGTTCCACAAAGCGCTCGCGCTGTGATGATGCAAATCCAACCTGGTACCGTGTTCGATTGCGTCGCGTATGGGGCCTACTCGTTTGAACAAGATCCGGCGCGAATGTACGACACAAATGTCGCGTTCAAGGTTCGCCTGATGGAGTTGATGCATGAGCTCGGAACGTGGTGTTACATTCATGCAGGCAGTTCATCTGAATATGGTGAACACGCCGACCGGCCCCTGGAAGAAAGTGTGTTGCTGCCCAACAGCCACTACGCGGTAACGAAAGCTTCCTGCGCCGGGCTGGTCTATTTTTGGGGCAAACATCGCGGCTTGCGCTGCGCAAATCTACGCCTATATTCCGTTTACGGTCCACTCGAGGAGCCGTCGCGTCTTGTACCGTCGCTGATTTCCGCCGCCCACCAAGGCGGTTATCCTCCACTTGTGGACCCCCGCGTTTCCCGCGATTTCCTGTATGTGGAAGATGCCTGCGAGTCGTTCGTGGATGCGGCGCTCTCACTCTCGCCCGCGTTCTACGGTCATTCATTCAATATCGGCACGGGTGTTTCCACCTCTATCCAGGAGCTCGCCCTGCTGGCGCGAGATCTCTTTCACCTGGATGCGCAGCCGGTTTTTTCGTCGATGCCAAACCGCGACTGGGATTTCCCCGGACGTTGGTGCGCCAGTGCCGGCAAGGCTGCGTCTCACATCGGATGGGCGGCTCGAACGCCTTTGCAAGAGGGGCTCTTCCGTTTCGCGGAATGGTACAAGGGACTTCGCGATCCGGCTCTTTACCATCGTCATGCCAAAGGCCACGTAACGAACCCGGACGAAAGTGTTACGGCCATCGTGGCCTGCTATAAAGACCAGCTCGCGATTCCCATCCTCTGCGAACGCCTGGTGAAAGTCTTTGAGAAGCTCCACATGGACTACGAGATCATTTTTGTCAACGATGGAAGCCCGGACAATACGCAAGAGGTTATTCAGAACATCAGCTCCCAAAACCATCGGGTGATCGGAGTCACGCATAGCCGCAACTTTGGATCGCAAGCAGCGTTCCGTAGTGGCATGGAGCTGTCCAGTAAACGCGCCTGTGTTCTCTTGGATGGCGATCTGCAAGACCCCCCGGAGTTGATCGAACAGTTTGTCGACAAATGGAGGGAGGGATACGACGTGGTGTATGGTCGGCGCGTCCGTCGCGAAGCTCCCTGGTTCATGCACTTCTTCTACAAAGCGTTTTACTTCCTGTTCAACCGCATGTCCTATGTCCGGATGCCGCGAGATGCAGGCGACTTTTCGCTCATTGACCGGAAGGTAGTCCGGTGGATGCTCACTTGCCGGGAACGCGATCTGTTTTTGCGCGGCATCCGAGCGTTCGTGGGTTTCAAGCAAACCGGGGTCGACTACGTGCGGCCAGAGAGAATGTTCGGCAGAAGCACCAATAGCCTCCTGAAGAATTTCGGCTGGGCCAAGAAAGGCATTTTTGCATTTAGTAATGTTCCTTTGAATATGCTCACCTATGCCGGTCTCGGCCTGTTCTTGGGCGGATCGGCGGTCGCGCTCGCGCAGGTGGTTATGAGGCTGCTGTTTCCGAATTCGGCTCCCAAAGGGCTTACCACGGTCATCATCTTGGTTGTTCTGTTGGGTTCTATCAACTTGTTGGCGATCAGCGTGATCGGCGAGTATATCGCCAAGATATTTGAGGAAGTGAAGTCCAGGCCAGTGTTCATCCGCATGAATGTGATCCAGAACGGAGAGATTCGCCAAGCTACGGTCCACAAGGGCGAGTAACTGAAGATGGACATTTCCCGGCATCTGCTGGATCGCCAGTGCCCGGTTTGCGGTAGTCAGGACAAGTCGCAGGTTGCTTATCCTGCGCGAATTGACGAAGACAAGCTCGATGACTTCGCGTTCGCATCGCGAAAGCTTCCCGAGTACATGCACATGCAGCTTCTCAAGTGCCCAACTTGCGGTGTATTGTACGCATGCCCCGCGCTAGCACCGGAGTTCCTGGCACACGCTTACCGCGATGCCTCCTATGACAGCGACGAAGAAGCAGAATACGCCGCCGAAACCTATGCCAGGCAACTCAAGTCACTCCTGGGGCTGATCGGAGACCGCGGAGTTGCCCTCGAAATAGGTGCTGGTAACGGGGCATTTCTGCGCCATCTTCGCGAAGCCGGATTCCGGGAAGTGATCGGCGTCGAGCCCTCTTACCAGGCTGCGGCCAGAGCGGATGAAGCGATTCGCCCTTTTATCAGGCCGGGGATGTTCCAGGCCAGCAACTTCGCCCCGGGGAGCATTAGCCTGCTTAGTTGCTTTCAAACTATAGAGCATGTCAGTGATCCGCGCGGATTGTGCGCGGATGCGTATGAGTTACTGCGCCCTGATGGCGCGATCTTCTTGATCGGCCATGACTACCGTTCGTGGGTGACTCGACTCTTTGGCGAAAAATCGCCTATTTTTGATATCGAACACCTCCAACTTTTCTCTCAAGATAGCCTGCGCTTTCTGCTGAACGCGTGCGGTTTTGAGGACATCCGGGTTGGGACGATCCGAAACCGATATCCGCTCGCGTACTGGATGAAACTTCTGCCGGCACCAGCCCGTGTTAAACGTGCTCTGATTCCGCTCTCCAGAAAGCTCTTGGTCGGCAGGCTGCCGCTGAGCGTCAATATTGGCAACTTATACGCGGTGGGGTTCAAGCGTTGTAAATAAGAGCGGCTGCTTTTTTCTTCGGCTTTATTCAAGGCCTCTTGTAGAAAGAACCGTGTAACCCAGGCAGTCGTCACCGCCACGCCCGTGGAGTGTCCAATTACCAACCGCCGCGAGAATTATAACGAACGGAATGAGGGGCGTTCCGAGTAGCCGCCGTGTCCATCGTGCTATCGGCGTGGAACTCGCGGGCATTAACAGGGGAAGAATGACGGCCATCATCTTATAGCAGGCTACGGTACCGGCGTTACCCCGTGCATACACGCGCGTCTCCATGAATCCACAGCCGCACAGCAAGTGTTGAAGGCCAGACGGAGTGATCCGCCAATAATCGTAGGGGATGTAGTGCCACCGGGCAGCAAATGGGATCGTCAGTAATATGGACCCTCCGGGTCGCAGACAGCGCCTTGCCTCGCGTAAGAACTGATTTGGTTCCAGTATGTGTTCCAGAGTCTCGGTGCAGAGAATAAAGTCAACCGACGCATCGGCCACCGGCCAGATATCGCCTTCGTAGTACACCGTATCGGGCACCTCGTAGCCGAAGTGGGACTTCGCGGTGTCAGCATCGATACCTCGGTAATGAGCAGCGGAGCTGAACAAACCGCGATAGGGTTGAGCGCCGCAGCCGACATCCAGAACCGCTCCGGCGGCGTGTGGCAAGAGGCAGGCCAAGTCATTCCAGATGGAGCCGGCCTGAAGGTCAAAAAATCGGCGCAATCGGGCCACAACGCCAGACCATCGGTTATCCGGAGATAGAAAGAGCGGCGGACGCCACTTTTCTTCCTTCGCCTCCACCATGTTGGTGCGATGACTGAAAAAGTCATCGCACGAGCTGGTGGAGCGGTCCTTTTCCATGTCTCTATACTACAGGCGCGCGATATTACGGAAGCTTGCGCTCGTAAATATTCACGGGCGCATGAGCCCGGCCAACTGGGAGAGACGCGATTCGGGAAAACTCCGGTCGCGCGTCCAGCGCGTCGCGAAGCGCGTCGCCGAGCCCGCCGCCACTCAGGCTGTACTTATAGGAAGGGCCCACGACGACAAAATCGATGTTGGGCAACGGCGTGAGCAGTTCGTCGAGCGAACGTGCATAGGAATACTCCGCGAACCGTATCGGTAAGTCCTCCCTTATTCCGTACAGGGCGATCACGGGTCCGACGATCGGTTCAATGGCAATCGTCATCACGTTCGAGAGATGACCGGGCGGCTCAGACGCTTTCCGGATCAGTTCATGCTTTCGCACCACGTCCCAAATCTGTGCTGTCCGATACGTGATGTCGTTGCGGGCTGCTAAATCCATTCCCAGCAATCCGCTGGGCTGAGGGCTCAAGTTGCAGATGAGTAGGATTGCGACTCCGGCGACGCCTGCCAATACGGAGATCGCGGTGCGCAGTCCAGGTCGCGAAAATGACTTGGCAATCGGTTCCCAAAGCAATGTCACAAGATAAACCGTCGCCAATACGAAGATCGCATCGAACGCACTCCCGAACCACCAGTACTTGGCAACTGTAGCTGTTGGGATCGCGTAGCTGATCGCCACCACCGCCCCCACGCCCAGAACCCGCGGCACGACCCTGCGTTGCCGGAATAGTGCATATCCAATGCCGCCCATCCAAGCCGCCAGGCAGATTGGAAGGGCCCCGCTCAACATCGTTATTCCGCCAATGCCGAATGAGTAGAACAGCAATTGAGCGGCAAACCCGCTGCGGTTACCGGTCTGCTTGACCACGTCCGTCATCACCCACATGATGTACTGATAGACCTCGCGGCCGATGATGGCTACAGTCGGCGCCACCACCACCAGCGATGCCGCCAAGATCGTCATCGCGCCAAGGATCGTGGCACGAAGCGAGAGCGTCGACGTGTGTCCGCGGCCTTCCAGGTACTGGACTAGCACCGATGCCACGAACGCGGCGCCGAGGACAACGATTGTCACCGGAGCAGTGGTCGGTTTGCTGATCACCGCGAAGCCGCACAGAAGTCCCAATCCGATTTGGCTTCGCCGCGAAGCGGTAAGGGGGCTCATCGCAAAAAATGCGATCGCACACACTGCAGTCAGGGTTCCCCAAGCCGGTTCTGGGCGAAACTCCACAATGCAATACCGCAGCAACGGGACGCCAGCGACGCCGCAAACGACTCCAACCATCAGTATGGCCGGTAGGCGGCGCAGCAGCACAGCGCAGGCGAGAAGGTACAGAAGCACATGGGCTGCGCCGATGATGTAAGGGCCGAGATCGCTGGTGGGAACCAGGTAATATCCGATAACGCCGAAGAGTGTTGTCAAAGGCGAGTGCTGATCGATCAACTGATACGCAGTCGCGAAAAGAGATTGGTGGGCGGCTGAATGAATGACCAATTGTGACCAGAATAGATAGACAACATCATCGTAAAATGGCGGTATCGACAATCTTCCGATCTCGATCGATCGCCGCAAAGAAACGACTGCTATAAATAAAAACACCGATATGGGAACAGTGAGATAGAGTGCTCTTACAGGGGGGGCTTGAAGAGCCTCTTTACGGGGATGGTTCTTAGGCTTCAAGACGATGATCTTCGCATCGATGGAGCGTTTCAATAGAATGCCGGATTGTTACGGCTAGCGTTCGCCAATCGGAAGCCTGCTCTGGGGGCCAGTAACTCAATGCAGGATTTCCAGCGGAACGCCAGGCGGCGGCACATTGTCCGGAGACTTCGTCGGCGTCGAGTTCCATATTGAACGGTTCTTCGAAGAGATAACGACGGCGGGCGCGTCGTGGCTCAAGCGACTAGTGTATAGCATCGGGTATCCAGGAACAATGAGCGTTCACCCAAATGTCGGTGGCACGGGTATCCTCCGGCCACGCTGTCGCAAGCGGTTTGATAGCCCTCGATCGGTGTGTTGCCGTTCAGCGCCACGGTCAACTGGAGGGATAGACAACCGGGAGAGCCTCAAATGACGCAAAGCTACTTGGCCACAACAGAATCGCGCGCGTACCTGGTCTCGTCGGTCCAAACCTGCGAGGCTTCGAAGAACCATTCCACTAAATGGGGATAAGATTCGCGGAAGCTTTGGTTCCGAGAGACATCGAGATCGTTCGTGAACTTAAGGAAGCTGTCAAACTCATCTCGGTAGTGAGTGCCCGCGTTCTGTGTGAGGAACGTCAGCATATATTCGGCGCAGCCGCGATTGGCAGGACGCGCATGTTCACCTGCGAGATAGTCGCGAAGCTGCTCCATGGCTGCTTCTCGCGCAACCGGCGGCATTACCAAGACGTTAAGGTATCGCGGTCCAACCAGAAAGTGTGTATGGACGTCGATATCATGCGCGTCGCAGTAGCGCAGGACGTCCGGTATGTGGTGCAGATTGTAGATCTGCACAGCGGTGGTGAAAGTGAGCGTTAGATTCGGAAGCGTCGTAACACGGGCGATGTTCGCTTGGATTTCGGACCACTTCGCGGGATAACGAATGTACTCCAGTACGTCGGCGATGCCATCGATGCTCACTTCGAGGAGGACCTTCTTGAGCCGCGCCAGTTTCGCAATGGTGGAGTCCTTCAGGCTGGTCATGTTCGAAACAATCTCAAAGGTGACATTGGTAGCCACGCCCCGTTCGATCAGTAAATCCAAGATCCGATCGAATTCCTTGACCAGGAACGGTTCGCCTCCTTGGAAAATGATGTATTCGACATTTTCCGGCTGACCGAGAATCTCGTCAAACATCACCTCGTCGCCACCCCACCAAGGTTGATTGGCGGACAAACGCGTCAACCCCCGATCATTGCAGGTTTGGGCGGCCCCCTGCGGATGGCGCTCGATCCAGGCATCCAGCAAAGCGACTCCAAGCGGGCGCCCGCCCACATCCGTGGCGCCAGATCGGATCTCCAATTCCAGCATCGGGCGGTTCGAGAGCACAGGCGCTTCAAACTCCTGTTTCCACTCGGGTCCGATTTGGCCCGAGAAAATTTCCGAGCCATTCAGGCGGATGGTGACGGGGCTGGAGCCGCCCATGGTCCGCAGCGACAGACCCAGACGAGCGACCCTGGTACCCGGAGGAATTTCGAAACTGACAATGCCGTTCCCGTTGCTCCAGCGCAGAGCATAGTCGCCGCAGCATTCATACGCATAAAAGCCGCTATAATCTACGCCGAAGAACTGCCGCGGTCCGAAAGTCAGTTTCTTCCCGCGCCAGTGCGCCACGTCGGGATAAGCAGCCGGCATCCATTTGTTGTGGACGGAGTCGCTCTCGATCCGGGATGAGTACTGGCTGGAGCACATGCGGCACGCCAAATTGCAGAGATTTCCCAGATTCAATTGAAGAAAGCCGGGGCGATTACGTATCTTCCAGGAATCATCTCGGGCTTCTTGAACAAAATCCTCACGCGTCCTTCCGGTCTTAGCCAGCCAGGTTTCGTTTTGGATGGTCCGCCGGCTCTGGCCTACCGAATCCTCTTCCTGGTAACAGCGCATACAGGGCGAAATCTTTTCGCCGTCCGCCATACCGCGTCGTGCATCGCGCATATAGGCGGAGTTCCAAATCTCTTCATAGCTGTCGGTGTAGAGGGACATGGTTCGCCCGTTTTCCTGCAAATCCTCGCCTGCGATACAACACATCTTCACTGTGCCGTTGGGCGCGATTTGCAGGTGATTCCATGCCAGTACGCAAAAGGTGTCGCGAGCCGCAGCAGGTGCTTCTTTTATGCCTTGCTTCGACACCAAGTCGACCGGAGGCTTAATGCTGTGCAACGCTCGCGCTGTGTCGTCCTCCTGCAATAGGTCCCATAAGGCTCCGGCACTTTGCCGCAGACGATACAACACGGAATCGTTCACCGTGTTCTTCATCCGGCACCTACTATCTGATAGGGATCCTCAAGAATACCAGGACGATCCGAGAGGACACTCAGTGGTATATGAAAGGAACAGTTCTGGCAAAAACTGGGAACGCCCGACCGGGGCCAATCCCAGAGCGCTTTCGCCTTGTCGGAGTTGTAGAGGCTCGATAGCGGCTGCGCCATCACGTTGCCCAAGCGAAACTCGTCGACGTCATCGTAATTGTCGCAGGGACAGAATGAAACATTGCCGTTGGAAAACACTATGCAGGCGAAGAGGGGTATTAGGCACTGAGGTCTATCCTTGGTCGGCTGCAGCGCAAACCATTTCGCCTGGTTCGGGAGTGGGCGATTGGCTTCATCGTACTTGCCCCAGTTGGCATAGTTCATCATGACGGAATTGACGAAGGTCCGGCCGTCGTCAGCCTTCAACCCTACCTCATTGTGCAGCCAATTTTCGATGAAACCATCAGCGCGCTGCTTGAGCAGTCGGAACTCGAGGGACACCGGCACGGACGCCGCGCTGACAATTCGGCGGATGCCTTCCACCATGCGCGAATAGGTTTTTTTGCGAGCCATTGCCTCATATTCTCCCTCATCCAGTCCATAGATGGAAATCGAGAGGCGCTGAAGCGGCCCGATGATGCGGTCAAGTTCCCGACTGCTGAAACGATGCGCCATGGCGGCGTTCGTCGTGAAACCAATACCGGAAACGAAATCGCACTTTCGCAAATAGTCTATTCGTTCTCGAATGTGGCGGTCTAACAGCACGTCCCCGACCAGCGGCGTCAGCGAGACATACCCGCCCCCCATATCACGGTAATCGTCAAGAATCTTCTCAAATATCGCCCTTGGCATGTGCTTTTTGGGCCGCGTCTGATCGCTGTAGGCGCAAATGATGCAGTCATTGTTGCAGAAATTGACGGTTTCAATTCGCAAGTAAAGCGGCCTGATCCGCCCCTCAAAAATAATGCGGTCTTTTGGCAGTCCAAGGAATTCTGGATGCAGGTCCCAGACGTTCGGCGTCAGGGCTCCCTGGACCGCTGATGGAGAATGAGCGTGAATGGTGAAGAGACGATCCATGATTAACACTGAGAAGATCGCAAGCAGCCCGTGCCAATCTTCAATTGTCCGCGCAACCGAACAGTCTCCTTTCACGGCGCCAAAGGCCTTCGCAGCGCTGGAACGGTGGCTGTCTGGTTCCGTTGCCCTCCACCACTTCCCGGTAGCGATATAGATCGGCGCAGAGGAGATCACGGACCCGTTTTTTCTGCAAATATTGAAGCCGCGCCGACCCTGGTATGCGTTGCACAACCTGAACAAGGGCCGTTAAGGTGGCGGATTCGACGGGATTTAGCTCCTGACGAACCAGCAAGCCAGCGCCTTCGATCATCACAAATGGTTCGTCGATCGCACCGAGTGTTTCGCTCGACAGATTGTCTTGCGTGGCGCCCTGGCGGAAGGAGCGGGCCTGGGGAGTGAGGAAGATTGCCTGACAAGGGTAAAGGACGCCTTTGCAGACGATTCTGCGCGAAACGCTATCCGTACCTAAGGCATGAAGATTGATGTTTTGGGGAACCTGCCACGAACTCCGTTCCGCGATTCGATTGAGTGCGCCCCAGTTGGCTTCGGGCGCGCAGCGAGGAACAATGGCGACGCGCCATTCCACTTCGCGCAAAAGTTCCTCGGCCGACTCACAGTCTTCCGCGCAGACCACTAGACCATGGTTGGAAAGCACAAGAACCTTGGCGCGTGGAGAGCGGGCGATTGCCGCTTGGATAGCGCGGGCAAGAGGAAGCCCGGAGGGAACATCGGGGATCCACTGCCAGTCGATACCCTTGAGCCGCGACGCCAGTTCCGCGCGGCCATCCCGTCGAACCGCCCATGCGATAGCATTCACGGAATGCACATGCAGAACGACGCGATGTGGAAGAACGGAGTGCATGGCTGTTTCGATCGATGCGCGCATCCGCTTGCCGCTTAATACAACGGACTGCCCGGCCGGGTCCGCATTCTGATCGATTAGCGCCCGCGTCTCCGCCAGATTCACTGGAATCAGGATCTGGTCGTGGGTGGCGTGCGCCAGCCACTTGCCCGACGCCTTTATCCAAAGGACACCACCAAGCTTTATCGATGTGTTACCAGTTGCAGCCTGCACGAGCAGCGGGTCGCCGCCAATACGGGCAGAAACTTGAAGCAACGAGTCGATTTCTGATGCGGGGGTGAAAGACAAATGTGAATTCCGTCGTGACTTCTATTTCACTTGATTCGGAGGGATTATTCAAGCCCCGGTTTTCCGGCATCGCGGTGCCAGAGTTCTTTGCGGGGTAAATAACGCTGGAACTCTAAGGCACGGTCCAGGTGCCCAACTGCTGCCACCCGCTGCTGGATCCCGAAACATCCGCAGCGTAGAGGTAGATGTTCTTGGCACCCGCGTAGGCCGGCAGGAAGGTCATCGGCAGATTCAGCGTCAGCGTATTGCCGTTGCGAACCACCGATGTGGCCGCCACGTTCAAAGAGCACTGGCTGTTCTGCAACGTGGTCGCTGCGCCGGGTGTAGCCGTCAGCCAGGTCGTCCCGCTGTTTTGCAGCAACTCGATCAAGTTGCCCGCTGCGTTGTAGTACAGTAAGCAGGTATTGGTGGCCGGATTAGCTAACGTGCTGTTGAAATACGCCCATACTGTCTGCAAGCTGGCCGCTCCCGCCGTGTCTGAATATTGCAGCGCAAAAGTCTGGCTTGCCAGGGACCCAGAACTTGGCGTGACGGAAACAGCGGACGGTATGCCGGTGCCCGCCGGCACTGTCCACGTGCCTAATTGCTGCCACCCGCTGGTGGATCCGGATGCATCAGCGGCGTACAGGTAGATGTTCTTCGCCCCGGCATAGGCCGGCTGGAAGGTCATGGGCAGATTCAGCGTCAGCGTATTGCCGTTGCGAACCACCGATGTGGCCGCCACGTTCAAGGAACACTGGCTG